>Ga0075434_100004804_pt1 | contig 12240 bp, 10 predicted proteins | sample RhiMethybrSRZTD3_FD_75298 | JGI IMG/M metagenome (GOLD analysis project Ga0075434, IMG submission 75298) | Populus rhizosphere microbial communities from Tennessee, USA - Rhizosphere MetaG P. TD hybrid SRZTD3 | ecosystem: Host-associated > Plants > Roots > Rhizosphere > Soil | place: USA... | reverse complement strand
GAAGATCGCGGCGGCGCCAATGTTCCGGGCGCAATCGTCGGTGGGATCATCGGCGGCGTTCTCGGGCACCAGATCGGCGGCGGGCGCGGCAGGGACGTCGCCACCGCAGGCGGCGCCGTTGCCGGAGCTGCGGTCGGCGCGAACGTGGGTCGTGGCGGCCAGACCACCTACGACCGGGACGTTCGGCGTTGCGAGAATGTCTCGAGCGGAGCACGGCCTGATTACTGGGACGTGACCTACAACTTCCGGGGGATCGAGCATCGAGCGCAGCTGGGCGCGCCGCCGGGCCGGACGATTACCGTCAACGGCAACGGCGAGCCGCGCGGGTAATTCATACGGTTGCTGGGAAGAGCGGCCCTCAGTGGCCGCTCTGCTTTTGTTTCAGGCTGCGACCAGCGCGCTCAGCCCGGCTCCTTCGAGCTGGTGCAACTCGTCACCCAGATACGCAGCGATCGCGCGCATGCCGAAGATCCCCGCGGCAGCCTCGGCGTCGCTGTTGTAATTGGTATTGGTGTTGACATCGTAGGTGTAGATCGCACCTGCGCGGTCGGTGATGAACTCTATGCCGGCAATGCCAATGCCGTTGTCGGCGATGAAGCGTTGGTAACGCTCGACGATCGGGTGCCGGAAATCGCTGACGATCCGGAATCGCGGCGCCGTCGCGCTTGCTGCACTCGCCGACACCTTCGGGTCCGTTGCCTCGCCTGCCGGACAGAACGCATCACCGATCTGGCACACATCCGCCGGACACAGCTCAAAACCAAGCGTCGTATCGACGCGCACCGCGTACAAGAACCTGCCGCCGACGAATTCGACGCGCGTGATGTACGGCTCTGGCGCTTGGATGTATTCCTGGATCAGAGTGACGCCGTCGATCGAGTCCTCGAATGCGTCGCTGTCGACATGTTTTTCCAGCGCCTCCGCGCTATTGAACAGACGCACGCCGAGGCCCTTGCCGGCGCGATTGTGCTTGGTAATGAACGGGCCCGTCATCTGCCGCGCCGCGGCGGTGAGATTGGCACGCCCGACTGCGGCCAGGGTCCGCGGCGTGCGGATGCCATAGTTCGCCAGCGCCGCATATTGCGCCATCTTGCTGATCTCGAGTTGCAACGCGCGACCGTTGTTGATCACCCGCCGCCGATGCGATTCCAGCCAGGCCAGCACGCCGCCGGTGTATTCGGCGGCAAAGCGATGCCCGCGCGTGTGCGAGGACGCGCTCATGCGGTTGTAGAACACGCCTTCCGGCGGCACGGCGGCCAAGTCCAGCAAGCCCTCGCTCAGGAACCATTCCTCGAAGGGCAGGTGGAGCTCGGCGAAAGCGGCGCGCAAAGGCTCGACCCAGGCGGCGTTCTCGTGAATGACGTAGATTTTGGGCATCGTGGTCTTTATCGGATCCCGGCTGCCACCCATTGGACAGCGCAGCCCGAATAAAATCCCGACACTACCCAGACGTCGTGCGTAAGGGAAAGACCGATACGGCACATGCTTGTAACCGGGAGCGATACGCGCCGAGAGCGACGCGATGGGCCGACAAGCAGTGAGCGGAGCTCCGCGTTACCCGATCGCTCCGTGCGCAGCAATCACGAACGCCACGCACGCCGTCAGCTTCTTCGCATACGGCACATGCAGGAATTCGTTGGGTCCGTGCGCGTTGGAATGCGGGCCCAGCACGCCGGTGATCAGGAACTGCGCATCGGGGAAATGCTTGCCGAGCATCGCCATGAACGGGATCGTTCCGCCTTCGCCCATCGCGGCCGAGGGCTTGCCGTAGAACTGTAATGACGCGTCGTTCACCGCTTGCTTCAGCCATGGTGCCGTGGGCGGCGCATTCCAGCCTGTCGCGCCCTGCTCGACGTCGAAGCAGACGGTCGCGCGGTGGGGCGGATTAGCCTCGAGCAAGCGCTTCAATGTATGCGTTGCTTGCTCGCCATCGGTCGTCGGCGGCAGGCGTAGGGAGAGCTTGAGCGAGGTCTGCGGGCGCAGCACGTTGCCGGCGCTGGCAATCGGCGTGAGGCCGTCCGCGCCCGTGACCGACAACGCCGGCCGCCAGGTACGGTTGAGCACCGCCTCAACGGGGTCAGCGACCATCGGCTGCGTGGAACCGGCGAAAGGAAATTTGTGGATGACGGTGTCGCCGAGGATTTTCGCGGCGAGCCGCGCTTGCTCGGCACGCTCGGGCGGAATCTCGGCATGAAACTCGGCCGGCAATACGCGCCCGGTCGTTGCATCCTCGACGCGGTCCAGCAACTTGCGTGCGATGCGGAACGATGAAGGCACGACGCCGCTGGCGTCGCCCGAATGCACGCCCTCGGTGAGCACCTCGACGGTCAAGCGTCCGCCCGCCAATCCGCGCAGCGAGGTCGTGTCCCACATCCTCTCGTAGTCGCCGCATCCGGAATCGAGTCCGATCACGAAATCGACGCGCCCCATGCGCGGCGCGAGCGCCTCGAGATACGCCGGGAGATCGAAGCTGCCGGACTCCTCGCAGGTCTCGATCATGCCGATGCAACGCGAATGCGCGACGCCCTGCGCCTGCAGCGCCCCGATGCCGGAAAGCGCTGCGAAGACGGCGTAGCCATCATCCGCGCTGCCGCGCCCGTACAGCTTGCCGTCTTCGAACAACGGCTCCCAGGGGCCGTAGCCTTCGCGCCAGCCGGTCATCTCGGGCTGCTTGTCGAGATGGCCGTACAGGAGCACGGTGCGATCGCTCTTGTTGCTGCCGGGAATGTCGAAATAGAGCAGGGGAGTGCGTCCGGACAGGCGCAGGATCTCGACTGCAAGGCCGTGTACCGGCTGCTTCCTGACCCACGCTTCCGCGAGGCAGATCACGCGTTCGATGTGACCGTTGGGTTCCCATTGCGGATCGAAATGCGGCGATTTCGCCGGGATGCGCACGTAGTCGGTGAGCTGCGGAACGATTTCGGCGTCCCATTGCTTGGAGATGGCGGAGAGCAGAGTCGTGGGATTCATCGCGAGAGTTGGAATGTTGTCGTAGGTCCGTCGAGAGGCACGCCGCATGAACGGGCGCGCCGATTGTAGCAAGCCGTCTGCAGGCGTTGACCTTCAGCGGCGAATTTTGGCGCCGTGCGTCCTGCCCTATACTGGAACAACCGCAAGCGATGCCGCTCTAAGCGGATGGTCGGGTAGCGTTCCTATATCGGCGGATGGCCGACCCAGGAGAAAACAATGGCTAAATATGGAAAGAAAGCACAAGAGAAAGTCAAGAAGGCTATGGAGGAACGGAAGAGAGGAACGTTGAAAAGCGGCAAGTCAAAGAAGAAGGTCACGAGCCGGAAACAGGCGATCGCCATTGGACTTTCCGAGGCGCGCCGTGCGGGCGCAAAGGTGCCCAAAAAGAAAGCCTCTTCAAGGAAGAAGGCTTCGTCCAGAAAGAAAACCTCTACGAAGAGAAAATCTTCCGGCCGCAAGAAGAAGTCCAGCTCCTGACAACGCCGGGGCGGCTACGCGAATCACCGGGAAAGCGTTAGCAGGTAATCAGGATCGCATCAGTCCGCAAGGCGTCCCGTGCACGAATCCGGTCGACGGCCCCAGGTCGATCGCCTTCTTGATCGCTGCTTCCGCCTCCTGCAAATCGCCCGCGGCCGAGTAACTCCTCGATAGACCGAGGCGTGCGGCGGCGCTCAGCGGGTCGCGCTTCCGGGGCGCCTGCTCCCAAAACCTTGAAGCTCTTGCTCGCGGAACCGAGCGCGCAGGCAAGACCACCATGCCGTTCGCCGGACAGGCTGGCACTGCGGGCTCTCGTGGCACCCAGCATTCAGAAGAAGGCTCGCCGGGCAATCTGTCGGAAACTTTTACAGTTCTTCCAAACCGGATGTCTAACCCAGCGAAATGTGTAAATAAAGTCAAGGTCTTGGCTCCATGTGAGGTTCTTGGTTCGATTCTTGCTGCCGCTTGGACTTGACTGAATGAACGTCAGGGTCGTGGTTTGCCGACACCTCTTTGTTGCATTGATTTTGGCGCCATGTCGAGGAGATAGCCGTGTCAAGCAAAACTTTACGGATGTTCATGTGCGCAGCGGCTGCGGCTGCTCTCGGGACGTTTGGAACGGCGACGCAGGCGACCTTGTATGGTGGCGGTTTCGATCCTCCCACCGCCACGGGTCATTTCACGGGCGATTTCCTCCTTGACATTACCGATGGCTGCTTCTCAGAGGGTCCATGCCAGGTCGATTTGCTCAGCTTGACAATTACCAGTTCCGATACTTTCGGCGCTGGCTGGTTTTCCGGATTTGTTGCGAACATAGCGTCCAGCGCAAGCCTTACCCCCAACGGGCTTCATTTCGATTCCGTTGAAATACCGCTATTCAATAACACCTTCTTCGACTCTGTATTCACGGGGTTGGCTACATCGGACCAGGTGAACTGCAGCCCGTGTGTGCAGTTCACGACGGTATTCGACGAAGACTTCGACGGACACGGCCCTGGTTGGATTGCGAATCTCTTTAACAGCGCGAATAACAATGCTATCTACGTAGCCACGGCGATCCCGGAGCCCGGTACACTCGCCTTAGTTCTCGGCGGAATCGGCGCCGCGTGGCTAAGAAGGCGCAAAACGCGAAGCTGAACGCTTCGGCCAATTCAGCCCGCCGTCGGTCGCGACGGCGGGCTTTGTTTTTCTAGGGGCGCGCTTTCGTCGGTCGTCTCAATACTCGCGACAGTCGACGCGCAGCGTCAACGAACGGTCACCCCGCCACAGGGGACACGGCATCGGACGCTAGGGTTTGGTCGACGGCCTCGTCGAGCGCCCACGAAATGCCGGTCGACCATGCCATTTCGAACGCGGGCTCCCCGAGGGCGGTACGCGCCGCTTGGAGGTTCGCCTGTCTTTCGGCGTCTCGGTGCGGCGATCGCGGAAGGCGGAACGCCTCGCGGAAGGTGGCAACAGCCGCATAGGCGCGAACGGCATTTGCGACCTGGCCGACCTGCTGCAGAAGCCCGGCGTGGTCCTCCAGGCAATCCAATAGCTCCAAATTCATTTCGAAGGCCTGCAAAGCACGCATCGCGTCGGCCAGCTTCGTGCGGGCCGATGAAAGATCGCCGCTGGCCGCATCGGTTCTTCCCATGCCCCACAGAGCAATCGCTTCGCCGCGCTTGTCTTCTGCCTCCCGGCATATCTTGAAGGAGCGCGCGAACCGTGCTTGCGCAGCTTCAAGGTTGCCGGCGCCGAGCGCGAGCTCGCCCAGGTTGCGCTCGCAGTCGCTTTGCAGCTCCTGATGCTTGATGTCTCGCGCGATCGCCAGGCATTGCTCGAACAAACTCTGCGCGCCGCCGTGATCGCCTTGTCGCAGGGAAATTTCACCCAGGTTGAGTAGCCCGATCGCCTCTCCGATCCCGTCTACAAGCTCGCGAAAGATGGAGATGGCTTCCTCTTCGAACTCGCGCGCCTTCGTCAAATCACCCCGCTGCAGGTGGAGGGTCGACAGGGTGGACAAGGCCGCGGCGGTTCCGCGCGCATTTCCCAGTTCGCGGCGGATGGCGAGGGACTCCGTCAGCATCTTCGTCGCTTCCGCGTAATCGCTCTGGTTTATTGCCAGCGCGCCACCCACATAGAGCGCGTTCGCGCGGGCTTTGGTCCGCTCCTGCAACACAGGAAGGGCGAGCGCGGCGCGGATATTGGTGCGACCCTCGGTCGAATAACCGCGCAAAATCCGGAAACGCATCAACCAGGCCTCGAACTCCACCGCGATCACCGGATCGACTCCGCCCGCTAGCGCCAGCGCAATTGCGGCACGAAGGTTGTCGAGATCGACTTCGACACGCCGCATCCATTCCGCCTGCTCGGGCCCTTCCAGCTTCGTCCGCGCAGTCTTGGCAATACCGAGGAAATAGTCGCAATGCCGTGCGGCAGTCGCGGCAACGTCGTCGCGGTCTTTCAAGCGTTCTTGGGCAAATTCCTGGATCGTCCCGAGCAGCCCAAAGCGCTGGCTCAAGTGCTCATGGGCAAATTCCTTGATCGTTTCCAGCAGTCCGTAACGCGACCCGTCACTCTCCTGCTCGAGCATGACCAGCGACTTCTCGACCAGCGAAGTGACTAGATCGAGCACGTCCTCCGGCGCGATCGGTTCCGCGCCGCAGACCGCCTCCGCCGCCCGCAGATCGAAGCCGCCGGCAAAGACGCTCAGCCGGTCGAGGACGATCTGCTCGTTCTCCTGCAGCAGGTCGTAGGACCAGCTCACCAGCGCGCGCAGCGTCTGCTGGCGCTCCAAGGCGACACGGCTGCCGCCGATGAGGAGCTTGAAGCGATCGTTCAGACGGGCGTTGATGTCGCTCACCGACAACGATCGCAACCGCGCGGCAGCCAATTCCAATGCAAGCGGAATTCCGTCGAGTCGCGCGCAAAGCTCGGCCATTGCCGGGGCCTCGCGCTCGGTCAGCGAGAAGCCCGGCTTCTGCAGCCGCGCCCGCTCCACGAACAGCTGCACCGCTTCCGAGCGCAGCAGAGCTTCGACGCCGGCCTTGCGATCGGGCACCGCCAGCGGAAGGACGGGATACGTTTGCTCTCCCGGAATATGCAGCGCTTCGCGGCTCGTCGCGAGGATCCGAACCTGGGGCGCAGCCTGCAGCAATGCGTCGGCGAGGTTCGCGCAAGCGCTCATCAGGTGCTCGCAATTGTCGAGAACCAAGAGCAGCGTGTGTTCTCGCAGGTGAGCGCAGAGCGTTTGCGTGAGCGGTTTGCCGGACTCCTCGTGTATGCCCAGCACTTGTGCTGCGACGTTCGGAACCAGCGACGGGTCGCGGATCGGCGCGAGGTCGACGAACCAGACGCCGTCCGGATACTTCTCCAGCACATCGGCCCCGATCTGCAGGGATAGGCGGGTCTTGCCGAGGCCGCCCATACCCAGCAGGGTCAGCAGGCGCGTGCCTTCGAGCAGGCGCTTGGCATCGGCAAGCTCGCGCTCGCGCCCGATGAACGACGTAACCTGCTGCGGCAGATTGTTGGGCGTTGCTTCGAGCGAACGCAGCGCGGGGAAATCCTGGCGGAGGCTGGGGTGCACGAGCTGGTAGACGTGCTCGCTCGTCGCCAGGTCGCGCAGGCGCACGCCGCCAAGATCGCGCAGGGATACCGACGGTGGCAGGCGCCCGTGGAGTTGATCGACCACAGCCTGCGACAGCAGCACCTGTCCCCCATGAGCGGCCTTCATGATGCGGGCCGCCCGGTTGACCGGGCTGCCGAAAAGGTCGTCGTCGCGTCGCTCTACGATTCCCACGTGCAGCCCGGCGCGCACGCGTAGCGGGACATGGTCGTTTGCGGCCAGGCCCGCCAGCGACTGCTGCAACGTCGCGGTAGCCTTAAGCGCATCCAGGGGGTCGCCGAAGGCGGCGTACATCCCGTCGCCGGTCATCTTTACGATGACGCCACCGTTTCCCTCGACCGCCTTCCGCGATAGCGCATCGTGCTCCGCCAGCGCGCGCGACATCCGCTCTCCCTCCTGCTCCCAGAGGCGGGTGCTTCCCTCGATGTCGGTGAACAAAAGGGTGGTGACCCCGGACGACGCCTGCACGCCAAAATCCTCCATGGCCGGCCGATATTCGACCCGCACTCTACCGCTACGGGCGACCGCTGCCAATCGGGAAAAGCCGCCTCCCAGGTCGCGAATAATCGCGCTGCCGCGCCGGGTTTACTGCTGATTTTGGGCTGGGATTGCGGGTTGGGATCGTGACCTCTATGGTCACGGTCGTCGGCTCAGGGCGGGCGAATCACCCACTGCGCCCAACCGGGAGCGGTTGGCGCAAAACGAAGCTGCCCATCGACGCAGCTACGTCAGCGAGCTTACCAAGGAATGCCGTTGAGATCCGGCGCCTTCGAGGATTGCTCCGGTAGATCTCCCGCCATGTGCATTAATGCCATGAGCAGGACGCCTGCAAATCCGCCTCCGACAAACGCTGCTAAAACCCACCATAACGAAACCATTTGTCGCCCCCGTTTCCCCTGGTCTCGTGGATTGCCAGGGATTTAATCCAGCGCCCTGGCTGCGCCGTTAACTCGCCCGATAATCTCCTGCTCCCGATTGCCGCCTTTGACACCCATCAAACCCGAAAAAAATCCGGCATCTCGCCGGACGGTCGAACCTGCTTCGGCACACCGCCCGAAAGGTGCGAATCTCAACTCCACTTGTGATTTCGAGCGGGCCGGGACGATGCGAGTTCTGGTGAACTTAGAACCAAATGGACTAAGGCCCGGGAGAAAATCTAGGGGCCGGGGAGAGTCCTGGCGATCGACAGCTGCCATTCTAGGAAAACGCGTCCATCACATCTCCGAAGCTAAAGGAGCGGATTTCTGCTCTTACTATAGTCCGTTTTGGTGCTGTTTCAAGGTCTTATTCGACCAATTTGCGATGATCAAAGCCGGCAAACGATCCTCGATCCCTCGTTGAGGCTTGCTGCACGGCGGCCATCGTCATCGAGCCTTTGCCGATCCCAGGCTGAAGCCATATAAGCGCGCATTCGAATGGATCGGTCACGCATACCAGAAAGCGTTGACCCTAAAGCGAATACTTTAATATTATGCGTTCATGCGTCCCGCCGCCGGAACCGTTGATGTGTTTCACGCCATCTCGGATCCTAACCGTCGCCGGCTTCTCGATCTCCTGGCCTCCGGGGAAAAACCGGTCCAGGAGCTCGCCGATGATTTCGACATCACGTTGGCCGCGGTTTCGCAACACCTCGGCGTGCTGCGCGAGGCCGGGTTGGTGACGAGCCGCGCCCGAGGGCGGCAAAGGCTCTACCGGCTCCAGCCGGCCGGATTGCGCGCTGTGCATGATTGGACCGCGCGCTATCGCAGGTTTTGGAAAAGCCGTTTCAAACGCCTCCGCAATTTGCTGGACAAGAAGGCATGACTGCGCTCAGCGTACTTGCATTTTTTACGCGTTTCTAGCTGCTTCCTTGCTCGAGACAACCTTGTCGCTGCACTGTCAGGGCAGCTCCCCTGAAAACCTGGTCGCCTGTGGGTCGATCCTCTCGCGCCCGGAATGACATTCAAGTAATCGTTTAACAATTATGTCGGCCTCCGTCCTACACAAGTTGTCGCAAATAGCTGACAGCCACGACGGGCCTTTGCGCGCTAGTATAGGGACGCTCAAACTGGGTCTCGTATTGCAGCGAGACAAAAATTCGGAGGCGATCATGCAAAAGACGTTCAAGACACTGCTGGGTGTTGCCGGAATTGTGTTCGCCGCACAAGCCGCGGCGCAAATCACTTTCTACGAAGGCGAGGGATTCCGGGGTCGCACTTTCATGGCGGACAGAACTATCGACAACTTTGAGAGAACCGGATTCAACGACCGCGCCTCGTCAGTGATCGTCGACGGCGGGAGCTGGCAAGCGTGTGAGGACGCGTTCTTCGCGGGTCGTTGCGTGATACTGCGGCCGGGGAGCTATGAGTCGCTTGTAGGGATGGGTATGGACAGACGCATTTCCTCGGTGCGGCCGATCGACAGCAATGCACGCTACGAGAACGTAGCGCCTGCACCGCTCGCCGCGCCGACGTACGAGTATCGACAACGTCCCAACGAACAGCTCTACGAGGTGCCGGTCAGTTCGGTGCGCGCGGTGGTCGGCCCGCCTGAGCAGCGTTGCTGGGTAGAGCGGCAACAGGTCGTCGAGGATCGTGGCGGCGTCAACGTTCCGGGCGCGATCATCGGCGGGATTATCGGCGGCGTTCTCGGCCACCAGATCGGCGGCGGACGCGGCAGGGACGTTGCCACGGCCGGTGGCGCCGTCGCCGGAGCTGCGGTCGGCGCGAACGTGAATCGTGGTGGGCAGGCGGTATACGACCGGGACGTTCAGCGTTGCGAGAATGTCTCGAGCGGAGCTCGGCCTGACTACTGGGACGTCACCTATAACTTCCGGGGTATCGAACATCGCGCGCAGTTCAGCGCGCCTCCGGGCCCGACGATCACCGTCAACGAAAACGGTGAGCCGCGCGGGTAATTCATGATGTAGCAGTAGAGCGAGCGGCCCTTCGGGGCCGCTTTGCTTTGGATTAGCGTCAGCTTAACCTGCGCCTCTTATTCGCGCGTTCAACGAGCCTCCCAGCGCTGAATAGGCACGGTCGAGATCGCATTCATCGGCGAGCCCTCGATCACCTTGCGGCTGATCGCGACATAGACCAGCGTGTACCGCTTGCGGTCGTAGAGGCGGACGACCTTCGTGTTCTTGAAAAAGATCGATGTGCTCTCGCTGAACACGCTTTCCTCCTTCGGCAGCTTGTCGGGAAGGGTAATCGGCCCCACCTGACGGCAGGCGATGGAAAAGCGCGAGGGATCTTCGGCGAGCCCGAGCGATCCGCTGATGCCGCCGGTGCGCGCCTGGCTGATATGGCACGCCACGCCCGGCACCTGCGGATCGTCGAACGCGTATACGCAGATCTTGTCGTTGGCGCCGAAGACGCGGAACGTCGTCGAGGTGCAGCCGACCTCTTCGGCCTGAGCGACCGACGCCAAGGCTGCGAGCAGGGCGAACGTGAGAAGTGCGGAGGCGAGCTTCACGAGGACCCATCGGAATCAAGTAACATCACCCTATTATGCCGCTGACCGCAAGGAGATTTTCGCGCCTGGTTCTATGGCCGCTTCTATTCGTGGCGCTGCTGACTGCCGGGCCGTTGTGGACCCTGGCCTCCGGCCACGCGCCGCTCCACGGCGACTGGCGCACCGCGAGTCATCGTTCGGTCGGCCTGGCACCCGACCCCGCGACCTACCGCGATGCCGTCGTGCAGGTGTATGCCGGTCGCGCTTTCGGCTGGCGCGGCGCATTCGCCGTGCACACCTGGCTCGCCGCCAAGTTGAAAGACGCCGACCGTTACACGCGATACGAGGTAATCGGCTGGTATGCCGGGGCGGGTCAGTCGGTGGTTTCCGTCTCGAATACGCGCGCCGCGGACGCCGAGTGGTATGGCGCTGCGCCGAGACTGATCGATGACCTTCGCGGAGCCGACGCCGAAGCAGTCATTGCCAAGCTGCCCCAGGCCGTCGCGTCCTATCCGCATGACCAGACGTATCACGTGTGGCCGGGCCCAAACAGCAATACCTTCGTCGCCCACCTCGGTCGCGAGATTCCCGAGCTGCGATTGAACTTGCCTTCGACGGCGATCGGCAAGGACTATCTGCCGATCGGCGAGGTCTTCGCGCGCACTCCCAGCGGGACCGGCTACCAGCTGTCCTTGTCCGGTCTTCTGGGCGTTAGCGCAGGTGGTGATGAAGGGATCGAGGTGAACGTGTTCGGAATGGTGTTCGGCATCGATCTGCGCCATCCGGCGCTGAAGCTGCCGGGGATTGGGCGCGTGCCGGGCGATACATGAGAGAAATGCGACGCTGCCACGGGCTCGCGGCGCGTCCGAATGTCAACACAAACGCGGCAGGAGACGCTCTTCCCGCGTTTGTGGCAACTGCGTAGCCCGGATTGACCTCCGGACTTGCTCCGGGAAACCCGGGATTCCAACCGGCTACTCGGCGTCGGCCGCCGTCCTACGAATGCGCGGCATGAAGTGCCCTGTGACGCGCACGAACTACCCGCGCAGGCACCACTTGCTTTGGCAGATCTTTGGCCACTGCCATGACTGCCATGACCAGTATTCCTGCATACGCACCGAGGAGAAACGCCAGTAAAAGCCACCAAACCGAAACCATAAAGCCTCCGTCAACATGGGTTCCGAGCTTGGAGAAGCAAAAGACATGCCCCAGGGTTGTATCGCACATACGAAGATTGCGTCCTTGTCGCGTGCGCTCTTCGCCCCACGCCCGGCAAGGAGCGACACGGCGTGAGAATCAAGGCGCTTTGGGCAGCGGCAGCGAAGCCTGGCCGAACACATAGCGCCAGCCGCCGGACGTGCGCACGTAGGTATCGCTGAACCAGAGCTTGTAGTCGAACGCCTTGCCGTCCTGCGCACCCTTCCCGCTGACCCACAGCAGCGCGGTGATCACGGCGGTATCACCCCAAACGCGCACGGTCTGCTCGGTGTCCTCCTGATGCTCGTAGACCGCGTCCTTGTCGCGTGCGCTCTTCAGCAGATCTGTCTTGTTGTAAAGCTTGCCGCGGCCCGTCACCAGGATGAAATCATCGGCCAGAATGCGGTCCATCGTGGCCGCATTGTTGTTCTTCACGGCGGCCTGATATTCGGTATCAAGGGCGGCGACGGCTTTTGCGTCGTCCTGCGGCGAGGCGTGCGATATCGAGGGTGTAATCATCATCAGGGCTCCGACTGCCAAAACGGTTATCGACAAGA
>Ga0075434_100004802_pt1 | contig 12242 bp, 4 predicted proteins | sample RhiMethybrSRZTD3_FD_75298 | JGI IMG/M metagenome (GOLD analysis project Ga0075434, IMG submission 75298) | Populus rhizosphere microbial communities from Tennessee, USA - Rhizosphere MetaG P. TD hybrid SRZTD3 | ecosystem: Host-associated > Plants > Roots > Rhizosphere > Soil | place: USA... | reverse complement strand
TTCCGTCAATCTACGCTAGGCTGCTGTGAGATCGTGAGTTACCTGCTGTTTGCCGATGACAACGAGGACATGCGGCTCATGTTGCGTGACCTCTTCCGGTCGTCGGGTCACGAGGTGTGCCTGGCTGAAGATGGGCTCGCCGCGCTCGCGTCGATTCGAGAGCGCGAGCCAGACCTTGTCATCCTCGACCACAGCATGCCCGGGATGTCGGGGTTCGAGGTCTGTCGGAACGTGAAGCGGAATCCCTTCACGTCGCGAATCCCCGTTCTCATGCTCACGGCGCAGTCGGAGGTCGAGAGCAAGATCGAGGGGTTTGCTGCCGGCGCGGACGACTACCTCGCGAAGCCATTCGATCCGCGAGAGCTTCGGGCGCGCGTGTTGGCGCTCCTGCGACTCGTCGAGCGGGAGGGCGATCGCAATCCCACGAGCGGCCTGCCTGGTGGGCACGCGATCGAGAAGGAGATCGCGCAGCGTGTGGCGAAGGGCGATCCGTTCGCGGTTTGCTATCTCGACCTCGACAACTTCAAGGCCTTCGCCGACACGTTCGGGTTCGCGACGGCCGACATCGTCATTCGCGGCCTCGGGGCGGCGATTCGCGATTCGGCGTACGCCGTTGTCGGTGAAGGCGGTGGAGATTTCGTGGGCCACATCGGTGGAGACGACTTCATCGTCGTCACGACACAGCCGCACGCGGAGGCGGTGGTTCACGAGTGCGCGCGACGGTTTCGCGACGTCATCGCGCGCGCCGTAGGCGATGAAGCCGCGGAGAGTGGTTACTTCACGGGCGTCGATCGCGATGGACACATCAAGCGCTTCCCACTCGCGCACGTGTCAGCTGCCGTGATGCTCGTTTGCCCGAAGAACTGGGTGAGTCTGGCGCACTTCGGGATGATGGCCGCCGACACCAAGCGTCGCGCCAAGCAGCAGGGTGCGGGGAGCATCCTGCTCGAGTCGGTGTAAGTCGGGGACGGGGACGAGGGACAAGGGACTGGGGACTCGGCAGGTCGGCGCTCGCTGATACGCGCCCAGTGCACTCCAGTGGCTCATTGAAACGTCAACGCGGCAATGCTCAAACGCGAAGCGCCACGCATCAGAACCGAATACGTGTATCGTCGCGCGCTCGACGCGCGCGAGCTGCTGCCGGCGTTAGGGGTTGGCGTGGGCGTGGGCGCGATTGCGTTCTACGTCGCGTACCTGCTCCTGCAGCGGACGCCCCTCGACCCGGGCAGACTTCCAGCGGCTGCGCCCGCGAAGCGCCTGACGAGCGGGGCATCCGACTGATGGGTCAGCGCCGAGCGCTGCTCGCACTCGGCTTCGTCGTCGCTGCTCTGTCTCTGGCCGCTCCGACCGCCGTGTCGGCGCAGGACATCGCCTGCGACCGAGGCGACTTGGAGGTCGTGGGCGTTGAGTTCGTTGGCAACCACGCCTTCACGGACGCACAGCTCGCCATCGGTCTCGTGACAACGCCGTCGTCGTGGTTTCGCCGCGTGATCAGGATCGGGACGCGACGCTGCCTCGACACGCTCGAGGTCAAGCGAGACCCGATCCGCCTCCTGTATTTCTACAATCAGCACGGATTCACCGGGACGAAAGTCGCCGCACGCATCGACACCGTCCGAAAGCGTGCCGTGCACGTCGTGTTCGGCATTCAGGAAGGTGACCCCATCCTCGTCCGGGAGCTCACGATCACGGGGCTCGACTCCGTTCCCCGCAGCGATCGCATCATCGGCGGTCTTCCGATCAAGCTCGGCGAACGGTTCGACAAGATCGCGCTGGAGGCCGCGCGAGACACGATCCTGCGACGTCTCAGGAACAACGGATATCCGGCGGCGGACCTCTTTCGCAGCTATGAGTCCGACTCCGCGAAGCGTGTCGCGTCGGTGAAGCTCGATGTCGCAACGGGTCCGCGTGCGCGCATAGGCGCCGTAAGCATCACCGTGACCCCGCGGGAAGGAGCAGACGAGCAGATTTCGAAGTCGCAGGTCCAACGCACGCTCGGTTTCGAGCCCGGCGACCTGTATCGCGAGCGCGAGCTCGAAGATGCGAAGCGGGCGCTGTACCTGTCGGATGCCTACCGCCACGTGGAGGTGCGACCGGACACAGCGAGTCTCGCTCCTTCGGGAGACTCGACGATCGACGTGAATGTGACTCTTGCCGAGACGTTCATGCGATCGTTGCGGCCGTCGTTCGGCTGGGCGACACTCGATTGCTTCCGCACACAGGTCGATTACTCGGACGCCGGGTTTCTCGGCGGACTGCGACGGCTGGACGTCAGCGCGCGGGCGTCGAAGATCGGGGTGGGGTATCCAACGGAGGCGACTGGGGCGCTCGGCGGCATCTGCTCGCGAGCGCGAGAGGATGTCTACAGCGACACACTCAACTACTACGTCGGCGCAACGCTGCACCAAACGTCGCTGTTCGGCTTACGCATGCTCCCGAGCCTCACGCTCTACAGCGAGCTGCGGTCGGAGTACAAGGTGTACCAGCGGTACACACCCGTCGGTGCCATCCTGTCGGTCAATCAGCAACTGCCTCGCCGGATTGGTGCGACGTATGCGTACCAGCTCGAGTACGGCCGTACGAACGCGGAGCCGGCGATCTTCTGCGGCGTCATCGGCATTTGCGATGTGAACGAGCAGAACTTCCTGAAGCGGTCGCAGCGACTCGCCACGCTGAGCGCCACGCTCGGGCGCGACAGGCGAAACAACGCGTTCTACCCAACGGGTGGTTCGACGATGTCTCTCGAGCTGAGGACTGCGAATCAGCTCATCGGGTCGGACCCCGACCTACAGTTCAACAAGATCCTGGCGGATGCAAGCTGGTACTGGGCGCTGCCCAGAAACTCGGTGCTCGTAGCGCGCTTGCGTGGGGGACTCGTGTTTGGACGACAGGTGACGTTGGGCACAGATACGACGGTATTCATCCCGCAGCAGGAGCGTCTCTACGCCGGCGGGGCGAATACGGTGCGAGGCTACAAGCAGAACGAGCTGGGCCCAGTAGTGTATTTGCCAGATACGGTGAAGGTCTGCAGCGCGCCGACCGGCCCGTGCGTCTACCCGACCGTGGACGCGCCTGACACCGTGTACTTCTCGTCGAATCCGGCCGGCCCATTCCGCACGCTTCCGGTCGGCGGTAACAGTGTACTGGTGGCAAACCTCGAGCTCCGCATGCCCAGCCCCTACATCTCTGACAAGCTGCAGTTCGCGTTCTTTGCGGACGCGGGTCAGGTGTGGACCCGCGGCGGCGCCGGTATCGAGGAGTCGTTCAATAGCCTGCGCATCACTCCCGGGGTTGGCATACGCCTCGCGTCACCGGTCGGCCCGATTCGTCTCGACGTCGGGTTCAACCCGTACCAGCGTCAGGGGGGTGCGGCGTATTGGGATGCTCCCGCGCAGGCGGGCGAGGCCCCGCTGTATTGCATCAGTCCGGGGAACGGATTGCCTGTGACCGGGTGGCACAAGGGTGGCTACGCAGAAAACGAGAAACCGGCACAGCAGGCACCGACGAAGGAGTGCCTAACGTCGTATCAGCCGGCAAAGAGCTCGAGCTTCTGGCAGCGACTCAGCTTCCAGGCCTCGATCGGCCAGGCATTCTGAGGGCGGGCTCCGCGTGACTCGTCGCCGCCTCGTCGTCTTCTCCAGCGCCATGACGCTGCTCGGGCTCGGGATGCTCGTTGCGGTTGTTGTGGCCGGGGTGCTCAAGACGCAGTTCGGACGAGACTTCGCGCGGGATTACATCGCGGAGCTCGTCGCGCCGAAAGTAAAGGGGAAGCTGTACGTCGGGCGCATCAGTGGACTGTCGTTCGGGGGCGCGACGATCGACTCGGCGGAGATTCGCGGCCCGGACGACTCGCTGTTCGTGGCTCTGCGCCGCATCACAGTGCGCTGGGACCCGCGCGATCTCGTCGACAAGCGAACGCTGCTCAGTCTACTCGAGATCGACCAGCTCGTCGTGCATCTCCGGAAGGACTCCACGGGGACGTGGAACTACAAGCGGGTCTTCCCGCCTGGCGCGAACAAGAAGCGCGTGTCGGGCGCGGAGCGTGGCTGGGGCGACTACGTCGTCGCGGATTCCGTCCTCCTCCACGGTGCGAGGTTGATTCTTTCGATGCCGTGGCATCCGGACGACTCGCTCCACGGCGCGAGGCGCGACAGCGCGATCGCCCGGAACCTAACGCGAACGGACAAGGAGATCCGTCGGGCGGGCAGCGGGTTCGAGCGCACGTGGCGCTGGAACAACATCCAGGTCGTGTCGGGCTACACGCGGCTCGCCGACCCGGACAGCGTGGGCCGCCTGTTCCAGATCGCCCGACTCGACGCGGATGAAATGGACCCGCCGTTCAAGTTCCGGAACGTGAGCGGCGGCGTGCGGCAGACGGGGGACTCGTTATGGGCGGAGGTCGAGCACTTCGACTTGCCGGGGTCGACCGGTAAGGGTGGCGGCAAGGTCTGGTGGGGGAGCGACCTGCCGACCCGATACGACCTGCGCATCGTCGGCGACTCCGTTTCGCTCGCGGACGTCGGCTGGGTGTATCCGACGCTGCCGTCGACGGGTGGCGGCTCGATGGTGCTCAACATCCGAAACGAGAAGAATCTCTCGATCATCGACTACGCGCTGTCGGACATGGACGTGCGGACGACGCGGTCGCGCCTGAAGGGGACCATGACGTTCGGCGTCGGCGGGCCTGTGCTCATCGTGAAGGACCTCGCGATGGAGGCGGCGCCGATGAACTTCGATCTCATCCGCGCTCTGAACGGCAAGCCGTTTCCGTACGACTGGCAGGGAGACCTCATTGGGACCGTCCGGGCGCGTGGGGGGCCGGTGAACCGATTCCACGTCGACGACGCGCGTGTGACGTTCGAAGATGCGAACGTGCCCGGCGCGGTGACTCGCGGCACGGGGCACGGCGATCTCGACATTCTGTTTCCGGCGTTCACGACGTTCCGCGGGTTCGATGTGGATGTCGCGCAGCTCGACCTGCGGACGCTCGTGTATCTCAATCCGAACTTCCCGCGCGTCACCGGGGTCGTGTCCGGTACCGCGACGCTCGACTCGTTGTGGTTCGACGTGCGGTTCCGGAACGCCGACCTCACGCATCGAGACGGCCCGGGTGAGCCGACGCGCGCGACCGGGAGCGGTCGGGTCACGGTCGGCGAGAAGTTCACGAGCTATGATCTCGCGCTGAACACCCAGCCGCTCTCGTTCACCACCCTCGCGCGATCCTATCCGTCGCTGCCGCTGCGCGGATCCTACCAGGGACCGCTTCGCGTCCAGGGGACTGTCGACGATCTCGAGGTCACAACGGAGCTCACAGGGCCTGCGGGAACACTCAGCTATGACGGACGAGTCGACGCTTTCCCCAAGACGTACGCCGCGCACGGAACGCTGACGTTCGCGAATCTCGATGCGCGCACGCTCCTGGCGAACGACACGATCCCGACCACGTCGCTGAACGGCCGCGTGGAGCTCGACGTGTCAGCCGATTCCTCATCCCGCGATTCGACCCTAACGAGCCTGGCTGGCGTCGTATCCGCAACGCTCGAACGATCGGTCGTGGACAGCATGCGCGTGTACAATGCGATCGCCACGCTCGGTTTCAACAACGGGCGCATGCGGATCGACACTGTGCATGCCGAAACCGTGGGCGGAACGATCACCGCTCACGGCGCGTTCGGCCTGACGAGCGCCGTAACGGACTCGTTGAAATACAGCGTCAAGATCGACTCGCTGGGAGGGCTTCGTCGGTACCTCGGTGCTGCCAGAGAGCCGATCCTGGACGGCGCCGCGGCGCCGAGCGATTCGATCGATGGAACAGTGCATATCGGCGGTTCCGTGCACGGAAACCTCGACTCGCTGGTCGTGCGCGGCGACAGCGTGGCTGCGCGCGACATCTGGATGCGCGGTGACCAGGCAAAGGCCGTTGTCGGTGGCTTCGAATACAACAACGTCAGAGGCGCGATCAGCGGGGCGCTCAGCATTCGCATGGATAGCGCCGTCGTTGCGAACGTCGGCATCTCGAACGCTACGCTGGCATTTCGTGCGAGCGATGTTCACAACGGGCAGTTCAGGGTCGAGGCATCGAGCACGAATGGCCCGTCGGTTCTCGTGCACGGAGACGGGTCGATGTACGGCGATACGACCACGGTTCGGCTCGACAGCCTCACGCTCTCCGTCCGCGACCATCGCCTCGCGCTCGAGCGACCGACCACTATCGTCGCCCGCAGCGACGGGTTCGTGTTCGATACGATTCGCGTCAGGGATATGCACTCCGGCCTGTTGACGCTCGCCGGTTCCGTTCCCGTGGCGGAGCCCGTATCCCTCTCGATTCGTGCGGACAGCGTGGAGCTCGGTGATATTGGAGAGCTCATTCAGGCCAACGTTCCGTTCAACGGGCTCGCGACAGTGGCCGTCGATGTGAGCGGCGTCCGCCGCGACCCGCACATGACGATTCAGGGACAGCTCGATCAGCCGCGCTTCGGCGACGTTCATCTCGATCGCGCGACGTTCGGCGGGACGTATCAAACGAAGCGCATGGAAACGCGAGGGCAGCTGTTCCGCGACGGGAAGTCCGTGCTGTCCATGAACGCATCCATTCCCATCGACCTGCAGCTGGCGTCGGTGCCGACGCGGATGCTTCCGGATTCGCTCCACGGCAACATCCGCTCGGACAGCGTGGAGCTGGCGATCCTCGAGACCGTCTCCCCTTCGGTCGTGAACGCCTCGGGCACGTTCGCGGCAAACCTGGATATCGGCGGCGTGTGGCCGCGACCACAGCTCGCGGGCAACCTAACGATTTCCAATGGAGCGCTCGGCCTGGCCCCACTCGGGGGCGTGAAGCTGTCGGAGCTCAACGCGAACCTCGAGTTCCTGGGCGACAGTCTCCAGGTCGAACGATTCACCGTGGTCACTCGCGAAGAGCGCGTCGGGAACCTCTCGCTCAGCGGGTTCGCGAGCCTCACCGACCGCGAGAACCCGCGGTTCGACGTCACGGTGAACGCCCGCAATTTCCACCTCATCGACAAGCCGCGTGTCGCGCACCTGGATGTCTCGGTGTCGAATCTCCGACTGGCCGGATCCTACGACCGGTCGACACTTACCGGGCTCGTGGTGGTCGACCGCGGAACGATCTTCATCCCCGACCTCATCGAAAAGCAGGTGATCAGCCTCGACAGCCCGGATCTCTACAACATCATCGACACGACGCTCACGGCGAACCGCACACTGCTGCCGAAGGCGCCCCCGGCACTCGTACGGAATCTGTCGGTGGAGGATGTTCAGATTCGGATGGGCAACGATGTCTGGCTGCGATCGGCCGAAGCGAACATCAACCTGGGCGGATCGGTCGCCGTGCGTAACCCGCAAGGCGCATTGGGCGAGCGCGCGTTCGACCAGCTCGCCCTCGAGGGAACGTTGACGACGAATCGCGGCACGTACCGACTCAATCTGGGCCTGGCGCAGCCAAAGTTCGTCGTCGAAACGGGAACGGTGCAGTTTCTCGGCGATCCCGATTTCAATGCGCTGCTGAACATCAATGCGACGAACACCGTGCACCGAATGTCGACCTCCTCGACATCGACCGAGCAAGACCTTCGTATCCGGGTCCATATCGGTGGCACGCTCGTACGGCCGCAGCTTTCGCTGTCGAGTGCCGACAGTCTGCTCAACATCTCGCAGACGGACCTGATCAGCTACCTGCTCACCGGCGGGCCAAGCTTCGCCGTCAACAGTCAGACCGCGGCGGCGAGCCTGCTGCGCGGGTTCGGCGGCTACCTCGGCGATCAGCTTCGAGGCTTCGGCCTATTCGACGAGGTCGATATCGAAGTCGGCCGTCGGGCAGAGTCTCAGAACTCGACGTTGGCAGGCGGGTTGTTCAACGGCGCTCGGCTCGGGGTCGGACGGCAGCTCGGAGATCGAGCCTTCGTCAGTGCGACCGCAGGGCTCTGCCAGCTCGGATCACTGCTCGGAGGGAGCGGCTCGAGCACATCCGGCAACCTGGTGCAGTCGCTCGGCGTAAAAGTGGACTACAGGCTGAACGAGAACCTCGGCGTGTCCGCTGGTTACGAGCCCTCTACCAGCGCGCTCCTGTGCACCGGCGTTGTATCGACACGCGGCTGGGCGCCAACTCCGCCGCAATTGGGGTTCGATATCTTCCGCACGTGGCGGTTCTGAGGCAGCGCGTCCTACTCATTGTCAATCCGGGGTCCCGACGAGGCATGCGTCGCCAGGCGCAGGCCGAGTCGGCGTTCGCCCATCGTGGCGTAACGTGCGACATCGTGCGCACGGAACGGCCGGGCCACGCCGCGGAAATAGCGCTCCAGCGCGGGCGCGACTACGAGGCCGTCTTCACGCTCGGCGGCGACGGTACCGTGATGGAGGTCATAGGGACCCTCGCCCACAGTGACGTACCAATCGGTGTGCTTCCCGGCGGAACCGGAAACCTCATTGCTCGGGTTCTCGGAATTCCGCTGCGCGTCGGGAAGGCCGTGGAGACGCTTCTCGAGGGTGACGAGGCGAGGATCGATCTCGGATCGATCGGCGGGCATCGGTTCGCGTTCGCCGCGGGCATCGGAGTAGACGCGACGATGGTGGAGACGACCACCCCGATCCTGAAAGGCCGATTCGGCGTGCTCGCGTATTTCTGGACCGGGGCACGGGCGGCCCTGAGACAGGAGCGTTTCACCGTCGCCGCCACGGTGGACGGGATCCGGCACGAGCGGGTCGCCACCATGGTGATGATCGCCAATTTCGGTGCGGTGTTCCAGGATCTGATCACTCTGGGCCCCGGTATCCGACAAGATGACGGATTGCTGGACTTGTGCGTCTTCTCTCCGAAGGGCTTCAGGGACTCGGTTCGCGTGACCTGGCGGTTGTTGCGCAAGGACTTCCGCACCGATCCCTGCATGCTGTACACAGCCGGCCGGAGCCTCCGAATCGAGACGGATCCGCCGAGGCCGGTGCAGGCAGACGGAGATCTCGTGGGAATGACGCCATTCGACGTCGTAGTGGAGCCACTGGCCGCGCACGTTCTCGTGCCGCGCCAGCGGTGACGCTCGCGGCGCCGCGCGCACACTGCGCCAGCGGACACTAGGCAGCATGTCCATCGAATCTGCACCGATCACCGCCGACGAGCGGTGGTCGCCCGACGAGCTTGCGCTGATCGAAGCCCTGCCGCCTTCCGTCGGCAGCAGGATTCGCACGCTTCTTCGTGACCGGGATCACTATCTCGCGCTTCATGCCGCGCTGATCGACGTCGAACGTGCGACGTCGCTGGACGAGCGGCTTCGCATCTTCGTGCACGCCATCCACTCGATCGGCTACGGCCGAGTGGGGATCGCGATTCGCGAAGGCGACCACGAAGGCCCTCGATGCATCGCCGTTGGCATGGAGCCGCGCGAGGTGCTGGCCCTGAGCGACCTTCGACACGGCGGCGCCGAGTGGGGAGTGGGCGGGACGCATGTGCTGCCGCTCACGACCCCCGCGGGCCATCTCGTCGCCACGCTGGTGCTCGGAGACCCGGGCGAGGAGGGTCCGGCCGCGCTCTCGCGATTGCGCACGATCGAGCTGTTCGCGCAGCAGGTGGTGCATCACGTCGAGCAGATTCGGCTCTCGGAGCTCACGGCTCGTCAGGCGGAACGGTTGCAGCGGCTTCAGGTCGTGGGCAACGCGATGGCCCGTTCGCTGGACGCGCGAGAAATCTCGCTCGAGGTCGCGCGGGGCGTATCGCAGCTCATCGCCTGCGACAGCGTCGTCGTCGTGCATCCCGATCTCGAGCGCGCGACGGTGGCGCCACTCGTGAGGCTGATCGGCGGCGTCGAGCTGCCACTGCCCGAGGCTCCGCTCGGTGAGGGAGTCATCGCGCGTGTCGCTCGGACGGGCCAGCCGGTGCTCGTGGCGGAGCCGCACCCGGCGGCGTCGGAGCTCATTGGGGCGGATGCGCTCGTCGTTGCGGCCGGCACACCGGTGGGCTCGCTGCTCGCGGTTCCGCTGCGGGTCGGGCTGCATCTCGTGGCGGTCCTCGCGGTGGCGAGCGTTCGCCGCGACGCGTTTGGAGACGACGACGCCGATCTCCTGCTCACGATGGGCGCGCAGGCGGCCAGCGCGCTGAGCAACGCCCGGCTCTACGCGGAGAGCCAGCACGAGCGGCGTCAGACGGAGGCATTGGCCGACGTCGCGAGGGCGGTGAGCGAGTCGCTCCGCATGGGCGAGGTGCTGCGCCTCATCATGCGCCACACGATGTCGCTGCTCGGGGCGGAAGGTGCGTGCGTCGCGCTGCGGCGCGACGACTACCTCCACGTGGTGGCAGCCGGCGGAAGCGGCGATCTGCTCGCTGGCCTCGTGCTCCCGGTCCGGTCGAGCATCAGCGGACGGGCGGTTCTGACGCATTCGCCCGTGATCTCGAACGACGTGCCTAACGACCCGGATGTGAGTCGGCAGGCGCAGCGTCTGGTGCGCATCCGCAACACGATCGTCGTGCCGCTGTCGACGGCGCGGGGAGTGATCGGCACGCTGTGCGTGTTCAACCGGACGGCGGAGTTCGCGGAGGATGACGCCAAGGTCCTTCAGCGACTCGCGGACCACGTTGCGGTGGCGATCGTGAACGCGCGGCTGTACGAGGAGCTGGCTGAATCGAGCCGCGAGTGGACGGTCGCGTTCAACGCGATTCCCACCGGCATGGCCGTCATCGACGACGATGGGCGCATCGTACGGTACAACGCGCGAGCGCTGCAGCTCGGCCATTTCGAGACGCATCGTGAGCTTGTCGGGCGCCAGTTCTACGAGGCCGTGTTAGGTGACACGCGCGCCATCGGCGATGGGTGCCCGTTGTCGAAGGCGCTGCACGACTGCGTGCTCGGACGCGCCACCATGCGGTCCGAGACGCGCGGGCTGTTGTTTGACGTCCTGGCGTCGCCGCACCCGAACGGCGGCGCGGTGGTCACGTTCGATGACGTGACAGCGGTGCGCGCGCAGGCCGAGGAAGACCGCGTGCGTGAGGCCGCGCTCGCGCAATCCGAGGCGCGATACGTGGACCTCGTGGAGTCGGCATCGGACGCGATCTTCACCGTCGACGCCGAAGGCCGGTTCACGTCGGTGAACCGCGCGCTCGAGAGTGCAACGGGCCGACCGCGGGAAAAGCTGCTGGGCGAGCACTTCTCATTCGTGATCGACCCGCGGGACCGCGAGGCGATGCAGCGCGTGCTCGCCGAGACACTACGCGGCCGGCGCCAGCGTCAGGAGCTTCGCTATCTCGATCGCAACGGCGTCCCCCGGACCGGGGCCATGCTCACATCGCCGGTGGTCGAGGGCGCGGACGCGGTGGGGCTGCTCGGGGTCGTCCGCGATGTGAGCGAGGAAAAGCTGCTCGTCGAGCAGCTCGTGCAGCAGGAGAAGCTCGCGGCGATCGGCCAGCTCGTGAGCGGCGTGGCCCACGAGCTGAATAACCCGCTCGCCAGCGTGATGGCATTCTCGCAGCTCGTGCTCACGAGCCCGGAAGACGACGCGTCGAGAGACGAATCGCTCCGCACCATCCATTCCGAGGCCAAGCGTGCGGCGAAGATCGTCTCCAACCTCCTGACGTTCGCGCGCCAGCACCCGCCGCAGCGGACGTCGACGCTCGTCAACGACGTGATCGCGAGCGTGCTCGAGATGCGTCGTTATGCGCTCGCCGTTCATGGCGTGGAGCTGGAGGTACGTCTCGATGCGTCGCTCCCGACGATCTGGGCGGACCCGTTCCAGCTTCAACAGGTCATGCTCAATCTCGTCGGGAACGCGGAACAGGCGCTCGTGGGCTGGCAGGGCGACAAGCGAATCGTCGTGACGAGCGAGCCTCGGGCCGGGCGGATCGTGGTCACGGTCAGCGATTCGGGTCCGGGCATTCCCGCCGGCGAGATCGATCGCGTATTCAACCCGTTCTACACGACCAAGGGCATCGGCAAGGGAACGGGGCTCGGCCTCTCCGTCTCCGATGGCATCGTCCGTGAACATGGCGGATCCATTCGCGTGGAGTCCACGGGCAGCGGCGCGTCGTTCATCGTCGAGCTCCCGGTGACCGTGCCTCCCGGCGCCGACCCGATCGGTGCTGTCGCCGACGCAGTGGTGACGCCGTCGGGCGATCGGCCGCTCAGCATCCTCGTCGTCGACGACGAGCCCGCGATCCGCTCCGCAATCGTTAGGTACTTCGCCGGCCTTGGCCACACGATCGACGCCGCCGCCAATGGCGCGGAGGCTTACGCACTGCTCGAGAG
>Ga0075434_100004796_pt1 | contig 12252 bp, 13 predicted proteins | sample RhiMethybrSRZTD3_FD_75298 | JGI IMG/M metagenome (GOLD analysis project Ga0075434, IMG submission 75298) | Populus rhizosphere microbial communities from Tennessee, USA - Rhizosphere MetaG P. TD hybrid SRZTD3 | ecosystem: Host-associated > Plants > Roots > Rhizosphere > Soil | place: USA... | reverse complement strand
GCACTGCTAAGCCTCCGCCTATTTATTGGCCGGTTCCTGGGTTGGGATTGCGAACCCGCCGCTACGGCATGGCAAAGCTTCGCAGCACGCATAACAGACGCCGATCGCTCAAAGTCGCTTGCCCCGCCCGCTACGCGGGAAGGCCTTTTCCGCGTTGTATACCGTTTTGAAAACGAGCAACTTCTTGAAATCATCAACCGTACCGCCCACGCCGCAGCCCTGAGCGCACTTGTTGAGAATCGAAATGGCTATCGCTTCTATTTCGCCGTCTATGTTCAGAATGTCGGCCGTTTCACACGCCTCTACATGGCCCTGATCGATCCCTTCCGTAAGCTCGTCGTCTATCCGTCACTTCTTCGGAGCATTCGTGCAACTTGGAATCGAACCTTCGGCCCAGCGTCACAGGAGTGACCGCCGGGCCCAGGATATTTGTTGCAACGATTATCCTCGTAACGCATCTAAATCGGTTGAGGAGAGGAAAGAAGCCGTGATCATAGAGTCGGCGAAGCTCGAGATTATCTGGCGCAATCCTCAGCCGGTTCGACGTCGTCAGCGTTGGGAGGCTGTGGAGGTAGGTTCCAGCTCCTCCTTATCTATCGTCCAGGAGTTCCTCTCTACGGGAGAGTACGGTTTCTGGAACACAACCTGCCGGCTCCAGGTCTTTTCTGACTGCGGAGGCGCTGGGGAGAGCTGGCGTCGGCGGGCCAGTTGAGTCGCTGAAAAAAATGGGAAATACAGGCAAACGTCGCTGTGGCTCTCGCGAAGAGGACACATTTTTGGACCTGCTCCGTACCTGTGATCTGCTGTCGCGGGGGCTAGCTCACCTTTTGAAATCGGAAGATATCTCGGCGACGCAGTACAACGTGCTCCGCATTCTACGAGGATCGCCGGCTGGTTTGCCCTGCGGGGAGATCGCCGGCCGAATGATTACGCGGGACCCTGATGTGACTCGTCTGCTCGATCGCCTCGAACGGCGCGGCCTAATCTCGCGCTCACGTGATGCGAAAGACCGTCGAGCGGTAGTGGCGCGTATTACACCCGAGGGACTCAAGCTTCTGGAGCGGCTGGATGGGCCCATTCAGGAAGGCCATCGTAGGCAGTTAGGGCATTTAGGGCGGGAGCGGCTTGCGGAACTCACTGAATTGCTCGCTGCTGCTCGCGCCAACGTGGGGTGATTTTTTTAGGTCATATATTTGTTGCAACGAATATCGTCATAACGCATCAATATGAACTGAATAGGGCCCAAAAGGCCGGAAAGGAAAGACAAAAATGAGCACCTTAGCGATACCGCAAGCTACAACCACAACCTGGAACATTGACCCGGCACATGCAACCGCCGAATTCAAGGTCAAGCACATGATGATTGCCAACGTGAAGGGGCACTTCTCCAAAGTCACTGGAGTCCTCAACCACTATGAAGGCGACCCTACAAAGTCAAGCATCGAGGCGTCGATTGAGGCGGCCTCTCTCGAGACCCGCGAGCCCCAGCGCGACACACACCTCAAGAGTGAAGACTTCCTCCATGTAGAGAAGTTCCCAACCTTGTTGTTTAAGTCCAGCAACATCAAAGTTGCCGGTGATGGAGAATTGAAGGTCGAGGGCGACCTTACGATTCGCGGCGTTACCCGCAAAGTGACGTTTGCAGTTGAAGGGCCGACGCCACAGGCGAAAGATCCATGGGGCAATACGCGGATGGCGATCTCGGCGACGACCAAGATAAACCGGAAAGACTACGGCCTGACCTGGAACGCGGCCCTCGAAACCGGCGGCATTCTCGTCGGCGACGATGTGACCATCACGCTGGATGTTGAGTTCGTGAAGGCATAACCTTTAGAACCAGAGGAGGCAAGCCATGTCCAACAGCATATCGACCTTGCTGATCCGCAATCTTCGCGACATCTTCGGTGAAAACGATCCTGTGCGGCGGCGCGCAGCCATCGACGAGCTTTACACCGAGGATTGCGCGTTCTACGACCCTACCAAGGGCGTCTACCGGGGACGCGACGAGATCGATCGTATCGCCGGGGCGGTCAAGGCTACTCACCCCGACTTTCGATATCAGCCGATTGCAAAACCCGAAGAATTGGGCAATATCGGGCGGGTTCCATGGATATCCGGCCTCCCTGGTGAAGTGCCAGCTTACTCCGGCACCGATTTCATCATTGCACGGGACGGGCGGATTGCCGCCCTTTATTTTTTTTTTGACAAGCCGCCTGAACTGGACTCGTCGGGAAAGAAGTAAGCATCGCGGTGGATGTCGAATTCGTAGACGCGTAAGAGGTCAGAGTCTGGCTCTTGAGCCTGAGCATCTGGTCTAGAAAGGAGCGCTTATGTCACTGCGCCCAGTTAAACAAATTATTCAACCCAAACCGACCCTTGAAGGCGCGGGAGTCAGACTCCAACGCGCCTTCGGTTTTGGCAAGACCAAGGAATTCGATCCATTTTTATTACTGGACGATTTCCGCAACGACAATCCGTCCGACTATCTCGCGGGTTTCCCCTGGCACCCCCATCGCGGCATCGAGACCATCACTTACGTCCTCGCCGGTTCCGTCGAGCATGGCGACAGCCTCGGCAACAAGGGCAAGATGGGCGCGGGCGACGTGCAGTGGATGACTGCGGGCAGCGGCATTCTGCATCAGGAGATGCCTAAGGGCGATAACCGCGGACGCATGCACGGCTTTCAGCTTTGGGCGAACTTGCCCGCATCGCTGAAGATGACGGACCCGCGCTATCAGGACATTCCCTCGACTGCAATCCCCGAAGTCACTGACGATGACGGCACTAAGGTGCGCGTCATCTGCGGGGAATTCTGGGGAAAGCGAGGACCGGTCGAAGGCGTTGCAGCCGATCCGAATTATTTGGACGTGTCAGTCCCCCCGGGACAAAAGAAGCGATTGAAAATCGAAACCGATCGCAATGCATTCGCTTATGTATTTGCGGGTTCGGGAAGCTTTCACGACGCCTCGGATCCGCGCGCGGTCCTGACTGAGGATGCGAGAGATCCGAATGCGCCCGCGAAATACGACGCCACCAATCGCTCTCTTGTACTGTTCGACCGTGGAGATGAGATCACGGTGCAAGCCGGTGATGAGGGCATTCGGTTCCTGCTGGTATCGGGCAAGCCGATCGAAGAGCCGGTGGCGTGGTATGGGCCAATCGTGATGAACACGCAAGAGGAACTGCGCCAGGCCATGGCAGACCTGCAGACCGGGAAATTCATCAGGCACCGCTGACCGCGACGTTTTATCGCAAAACCCTTAGGGAGCCGTGCAGGTGGCTCCCTGAATGAGGTATGCCATCTTAAGCCGTCCTGGGTACACAGTCCTCAATCACTCTGGGGAGCGAAAAAGCCCTGCATCTCGTGATGTGTTCTCATCGAGTATTTGCCACACTCGTGACGTCTGAAGGTCGAACGTGGAGGCAAAAGCCATGCTGGGAATCATGAGTGGAACCAAAGAACTTGGGTCGCCGGAAATCGTGTGGCGCAACCCGAATCGAATGAGCGCTTGCCGCAGGCGGCATAACTTCGAGCGTAAGGGCGAATGCGCAGTGTACGTCATGCAGGAATTTGTGGGAAATGGGGAAACAGGTTATTGGGCGACCATATCTGGTTTAGAAGTTCTGCCCGGAGGCCGAGCAGCGTGAGTCCTGGCAAAGGCTGAATTGCAGGCCCTAGTCGAGTGGCCAATGTTCCTCCAGTAAGTCACTCTCTCGGCGAACTGGGCGGGATCACAATTTCCCGACGTCCAAACAATCGTGCATCAAGAGACAGAGCTCCTGGGCCGAGGCAAATGACTGCGACGGCGATTACAGTCGCTAAGGTTGCAGTTGCGGGGGTCACAAGCGGGCCAATGCTGGATTTGGGAAGCCAGGCAAAGGCAGCGCCTGCGCCGACTATCGCCGCCGCCAGAGCGACAAAGCGAGTCATAAAACCTATTAGTAGCGCGAACCCAACCGCAGTTACTACCGTGGCCAATACCACTGCTGAAAATCCTAGTTCGCGCTTATCCCCAAAGTACGCGAAGCTCTGAGCGATAAGGACAGCACCCATTGCGAGTCGCAAAAGCAGAAGGCCCGCACCAGGCCAGCCGTTTGGAAACATAGAGAACATTTGGAGCAGCGGTCATCTCCTTCACGCTGGCTAGCAGAATAAGGTTTTTCCCCAGGCGCTGAATCCCTAATGGTTGGAATCTTTCTGTACCACTATTGAGGTATCGGCAGGTTTGCTGAAGTCCGCTTCAGAGTTGGATTATGCCGCGGCGCACACCGATGGCGACGGCCTGGGTTCGATCGCTTGCTCCCAATTTTTCCATAAGGTGCTTGATGTGCACCTTGACCGTCTCCTCCGTAATGAAGAGCTTTTCGGCAATATCGCGGTTGCGATTACCGCCGGCGATTTCCTTCAGCACTTCGACTTCGCGGTCGGTAAGCGCTTCGTCACTGTAATGCTCCGCCAGGTGAGCGGCGATCTCTGCTGGAATTCGCTTCTTACCTGCGTGCACCTGGCGAATTACTTCTACAAGTTCTTTCGGCGGCATGCTCTTCAGTACATAAGCGCGAGCGCCGGCTTCGAGGGCTCGTTGAATCTCCACATCTCCGGCAAATGTGGTCAGCATGATGACGCGGGCGTTAGGAAACTCGGAGCGTATTGCCAGCATTGCATCGATGCCACTCATATCGGGCAGGCGCAGGTCCATGAGGGTCACATCGGGCGTGTGTTGCCGGAAGCATTGAAGGCCGTCGCGGCCGTTGAAGGCCTCTGCTACGAGTGACATATCCGGCTGATTCCGGATCACAGTTGCGATCCCTTCATGCAATAAGGGGTGGTCGTCGACGCTCAGAATTCGAATTTTGCCGGTGTCACCCATGTAGTTGCGCATTTTTCGTGCTCAGATTCTACTGCGAACCGGTTCTCTCCGCAGATGCATCATCGACAACCATTTCGATCGCGCAAGGTCATTCAAGCCCCCCATCATCTGGGTGTCAGCTCTTTCTGCTTGTGAAATCTGGCAATCCATTTCGACGCCAGACTTGTTGGCTCAGATTCGAATGCGACCTGACCAGGCAGATGGAGCTCCACTTCTGTTCCGGCTCGAGCACGGCTCATCACCTTCAAGTTGCCTCCGATTCCTTCGGCCCGCTCGTGCATTCCGGTAAGGCCCCAATGTCCGTTCCGACCAGAGTGCAAAACTTGCGAGTCGATTCCGCACCCGTCATCCTCGACAAGAATTCGCAGGTGTCCGGCCGCATACTCTAGGTGCAAGCTGATGTTCCGCGCCCGTGAATGTCGGAACGCGTTCACCAATGCTTCGCGGCCTATACGGTAAACCTCATCGCGAATGGCGGGACGCAATGGCACAGAGGCGCCTTCAACAATGAGGCGAAAATTGACCCCTCCTTCGCCCAGCCCCAGCGGAATCTGCGAAAACGAAGTTATCAGATCGTTCGGATCTTGAATCGACGACCGCAACCCTCGAATAGTATTTCGGCCTTCCTCGATTACTGGTCCCATGAGTTGCATGACACGATTCAGCGTCGCGCGTGCCGGGGAATCTTCAGGCAATTGGTCCAGCGCGACATGAAGGTGCATTGACATGCTTAGAAGGCCTTGGAGTAAAGTGTCGTGCAATTCTTGGGCGATGCGCGTTCGTTCAGCAAGTCTCTCCTCAAAGCGAACGTTAAGCAGTTCGGTCAATCGGCGCATCCTGAGGCGATACACCAGCAAGACCGCCAGCCCCACGGTGAGAACACAGGTCAGCTGAAACCACAACGTCTGCCAGAGGGCTGGTTCGACCTCGAGCCCGACCGAAGCCTCGGAGCTATTCCACATACCGTCGCCATTGCTGGCAGTCACACGAAATGTGTACCAACCTGCCCCAAGGTTACCGTATGTGGCTTCGACATTCGTGACTGGTTCGCTCCAGGTGTGGTCAAATCCGTCCAATTTATAACGATAATGGACCCGCTCCGAGTTGCTGAGGTTCAGCCCCATGTATCGAAACGTGATTCTCTGCTTTGCAGGCGGGATCCGCACAGGCGCTCTAAGGTCGATCGGTGTGCCGTCCGCTAAAAGCGACTCGAGATGCACCAAAGTCGGGTCTGAATTCACAGTCGCACGTACGGGATTCACCATGGAAAGTCCACGATTGGTTGAAATCCAAACCTGCCCCTGTGAATCGGTGATCACCGATTGAAAACGCTTTACCCCCTCCGCGCCCCGCAAACCATCTTCAATCCCATACTCGCGGATGTCTGCCTCGTTCGGCGAAGCGCCTAACAGGCTGCTGCTTCTTACCTGCACAATATGGCTGGCTGTCGCAACCCAAAGCCATCCGCTTCTGTCTTCTGCGATTCCGAATGTAGGCTCACGCAACGAGTCAGGAACCCTTTGAAGCATCTGGATGTGGTCGTCTGCAAGCAATGCCAGTCCTGCAGCGGTTCCGATCCATAACGCCCCATTCGAATCTCTCAGCAAGCAGTTCACATCCGGTGAGGATAGGCCGTCCCGTGACGTGTAAGTTCGCCAGCCACTTTTCGAAATTGTACTCAGGCCGTTCGGCGTGCCGAACCACATGGTTCCATCAGCATCCTCCATGATCGCGGACACGGCGTCCGAGGCCAAGCCGTTCGCAGTCGTGTAGGTTGTGAATCGCCCCTTTTGAAGTTTGCTCACGCCGGCGCTAAGCGTCCCAGCCCATACGGTTCCGTCACGACTTTGATAAACCGCATAGACGCTGTTTTGCGCCAAGCCATCTGCCTGAGTATACGACTTTGATGTAAATGAGCCATTGACATAGCGCAGATGAGTCAAGCCGCCACGCTGTCGTCCAAGCCATACGTCGTTGCTACGGCCCGCGATCGAATAGACGACGTCTTTGGCTAATCCGGCAATCTCGAGAGGTTCAGATGTGTCGTCCCGCAGACGGCGCAAACCACCCTGGATCGGGGCAAACCAGATGCGGTCGTTGGAATCTACATGTACCGGACCCACTCCCTGCGCAACCTGGCGGGGAACCGCGTAACTGACAAATGCTCTATCACGCAACCGTTCCAGTCCACGTCGGCCGCCAATCCAAATATTCCTTTCCCTGTCTTCGAAAAGTGCGGTTACAGCTGAATCGATCGCTAGAGCATGTGTGGCGAGTGAAGAAACGCCATTCGTGCTTAAGCGAAGGAGCCCGTGGGGCGTACCCACCCAGATATTCGAGTCCTTGTCTCGAAGCATGGCAAGAATTGGGACATTCCGCAGCGATGACGGTACGCCGCTTCGCGTAACCTCAACCCCATTCCAGCGCATCACGCCATGAGACGTTCCGATCCATAACTGCGATTCTTCAGTCGGTAGCAGGCAGACAACCTTCGTGCCCTGCGCTCCTTTCACTGGGTAAATCTTTTCCTCGCTTAAATAGAAGAGACCTCGATCTTCAGTACCAAGCCAGATCTTGCCATCCGCACTTTGCGCGATTGAAGTTACGTCGGCATTCGGTGCAGCCAGTCGATGAGGCGTCAGGCCAGTGGACCAACTTAAACGCGTGGATCTATCGTCAGGGGGATTTCCTTCCGCTGCCGAGCCGGGCGACACGAGTGCAGATGAAACAGTTACAAATCGCTCGGACTTGTATGTGAGAGTACCCAGAGCAACGGATGACAGCAAAATTTCACTACTCGCACCTCGGCCTATTGACGTAATGCCATTCTCAGCTTCGCCGCGGCTGAGCTCGAAAATTCCGTCGTGGTATCGCAGGAGCCTGGTATCGCGCAAAAGGACCCAGAGATTTCGCCTCTCGTCGGCAAGAAGTCCCTGTACCGGACCAATTGAAAACGCGGCGGGGCTTGCCTGCTCAAACTTCCGGAAATTCAAGCCATCGAAGCGAACCAGACCTTTGTCCGTCCCAATCCAGAGATAACCATCGGCAGTTTGCGCGATAGCGGTGACTAGACCTGAGAAGCCTTTCTCATTCCCCCAGAAGCTCCTTATATATTGCGACATCTTTCTGTTTGGATCGAGGGCGAACGCGGAAGCCAGGAAACAGACGGCCAACATTCCGACCATAATGCACTTGAACAGGCGGCAGCCAGCAACTCGGTTACGGAAGATATTCGAATTTCTCAACTATGATCTCGCCGCCTTTCTGTAAGGGACTATTTTCGCTGGTGACCACATAAAAAAAGAGCTGGACCCTTTCCTGACCGGGCGTGGGTACTCCGGATGTGAATTCGTGTTCAGAGACGAACGGACCTTCGGCGGTTCCACGAGTAGTCTTGAAGCTAACTCGCCCCGATTGCCAGTGCATCGTGTGCGTGAGGGTGCCGGACAATACCTTGAATGGAAAAACATTTCCGGGCACGTAGAACGGCTGAACGCCATACTGGGCATTGTTTTTGTTGGCAGCATTGCCCCAACGGCTGATCTCCACGTCCATTTCGCGGTAGTGCTGATCGCCTCCCGCATCATCGAATGTATTCATGCTGAAGACAGCAGCCGGCTCCAAATGAGAGGTGTCTCGCACAGTCAGAATATAGGTTCCGTACCCGAGACTGCGATTTAAAACCACCTCCGCGCACGACCACTTTCCTGATTTTTTTTGCATTCGCAAATGAAGAGCTCCGCTGGCATCAGTCCAGGCATTGTCCGGGTCATATAAATTGTTCGTGCCTCCGCGGTCGCTTGCAATTGTGCGAACATCCCAGTCATAACCGCTAAACTTCAGCGGTTTCGTTGGCGCGAATGTCGGCGTACCAGTACCCTTGACAACTTTTACGAGGACAACCGACCCGCCTTGCGTCGGTGCCACATCCATGGTTGGTGGAGGCTTATAGCCAGGCTCTACCAACATAGCAGCGTACTCAAATCCCAAGTGAGTTTCGCTGCTCCAAGTCGCGTCGGCGTTAATAGCGATAAAGGGCCGATCGGGCCATGGTTGTACCCACCATGGGCCACTATGCGCGTAGATAACGATGTATTGTCCTTGGCGAGCATTCGCGACTCGCCCTGCGACAGTATCGATTCTCTCCCGCCCGCCCTGGGCCGCTGGCGGTATTTTGGTGAACTCGATCGAAGGAACGGTATTAGCTTGGTGCGACTGACAACCCACCAAACTAAGACAGAAGGCCAACAACACGGTGGGCTGCAAGACGGCATTCGCCGGACGAGAGCGCGAGGGAAAATGTTGGACCGAATCCATTGCACCTTGAAAGCCCAAGAAGTCACCCAAAACGCAGCCAGTTTACACCTTTCGGCTAGTGAGACTGTACACGGCGACACTAAGTGAAATGAAGGCTGGGATTTGATGGGAGGGAGGGTTCCGGCCGGGCCGGTGGGTCCGTACCCGCGCGAGAAGGAAATTAGAAAGTCACGCCGGAACCGATGAGCCTCCACGGCGACTTCCCGAGAAAACTTGATCGCAGGGGCATGTCGCGCCCCTGCTTTCGATAAAACCGTCACTCCGCGTTCATCCCAAGTTCGCAGGTTTTTCCAGCGAACATCGCAATTGGCAAGGGCGTTAAATCTGGACGCCGAGGTTTGTGAACGAATGACAGCGATGTGCGCCTCGCCTTCGACGCGGATTTCGCAATTTGCGCCTTAGGCTTGGCGATTGCGTTGCGAAAGCGTTCCGCGAGTTTGGCGCGGCCACGCGCGAGCTGCGCCTTTAGAGTGCCCTCGGCAAGTCCTGATTTCTGTGCTGCCCTTCGTATGGAAAAATCGTTCTTTCGATGGCTGCTCAGGGCTGCCCTCTGAGAACGCGGCAATCGCTCGGCGAGTTTCATTGCGAGCTCATATAACTCGCGCTGTTCGGCAGTCTTCTCGGGAGTTGGACGCGGATCACTGAGAACCTCCGCTATCGCCGGTTGGCCTTCCTTCAACGGATATTCCATCGCAAGCAGCCGGACTCGCGGGCGGCGGCGAATCTGCATGCGCACCGCGTTGATCACAATCGTGGTGAGCCAGGTTGACATCTTCGCTCGCCCATTGAAACTTTCGATGTGCGTGAAGGCGGAGAGCATTGCGTCCTGTACCGCATCCTCGGCATCTTCGCGATTTCCCAGCCAGCGCGTAGCCATGCTCCGGAAACGTGGCAGGACATGCGGCAACAGCGTCTCGAATTCTTGCCGCCGCTCCGGACGGGCCTCAATTCCAGATTCCTGAGCAGGGACAACGACTATCCCCGGAAGACCAACTTCGATTGGAGCTGTCGCTGCGAACATTTCAGTGATGTGTCCTTTCTCGTTTGGGTTCTGCCATGACCTAAACCTGACGAAGCCTGCTAGCTCTAATGCAAGCACTTGTGGTGCCAAGCGCTCACCGGCTGGTAATTTGCCAGTAATGTCGGACCTCACGAGGATTCGTTTGCCGGGCTCGGTTTTCCATTTGCGACCTAGTCGTCAGGTGACAACTGCTTGTCACCTCTGCTTCAAACGAGCTGTGAGTCTTTGTTTCTGGTATCGGAGGCTAAACGACTGCTGTGGAAAGACATGAATGTGCTTGCGATTGCTTTCTGCGTTTGGACGTTTGGTTGCCCCTTGGAGGAAATGGGGGATGTGTGAAGCAGAGCACACCGGCCGTCGCAGACGATCTTCATATCGCCGTCGATCGAAACCAGGAAGCCACGACGTTGCGGTTGCGTGGACGTCTCGGCATCGATTCATCCCCAGCCTTTCGCGATCAGCTGCTGGCAATATTGAAAGCGCCACTGTCGAAAGTCGTCACCATCGATTTGACCGAAGTCTCGTACGTCGACACTTCCGGTGTTGCGACTCTGCTTGAAGCCCTTAAGGTCGCACGCAGCCGCCAAACCAAGTTATGTCTGAACGGACTGCAAAGCCGCTTGGTTCGTCTGTTCGAGGCCGCGGGCCTCATAAATTTATTTGAAGCGAGCGGTTGTAGAAGTAGTTCTCCGGAGTTGAAAGTGAGTTGATGGCAAACGTTCTCGAAAACGTCGGCAAGAACACTCTAGGCCATCTCGATTACGTCGGGAGTGTCAACATTCAGTGGTGGGCCACGTTGCGCGCGATGGGTAGTGCGCTGCCATTTGTGGGGAATCGTTATCGCTGGCGGGAGTCGGTGCGGCAGATGCTACAGATCGGAGTGGATGCGCTGCCGATGGTGTCCCTGATGGCGATCTGCACCGGGTTCATTCTCGCCATGCAAGGGGCCTCAGAGCTGCGCCGCTTCGGGGCCATCAAGTATGTGATCGATCTGGTTTCGGTCGGGTTTACTCGCGAACTTGGCCCACTACTCACAGCCATTGCTGTCAGCGGGAGGTCGGGATCGGCGTTCGCTGCCGAAATTGGAACCATGAAGGTGACCGAGGAACTCGATTCCCTTCGCGTCATGGCGCTGGAGCCGATCGAGTTCGTCCTTGCGCCGAAATACCTTGCCACCCTCATTAGCGTTCCATGTCTTAGCATCATGTCGAATGTCTTCGGGATTCTCGCTGGCGGATTGTTCATGTTCTTCAGCACACATCTTTCGCCGACGCTGTATCTGCGCGACGTGTTCGAGTCCATCCAGCTGCGAGACGTAATTACCGGACTTATCAAAAGCGTGGCTTTTGCGACCATCATTGCCCAGGTAAGCTGCCTTGAAGGATTTCGTGTTCGCGGCGGGCCGGATTCCGTGGGCCGTTCCACCACAAGCGCCGTAGTCAAGTCAACCTTTCTTGTAATCGTTGCCGACGCAGTTTTCACCGCCATCTTCTATTTCACGGTGAAGTCCTGATGCCGATCATTTCCATTCGTGACTTAGTGGTCGAGTACGACGGGCATCGCGTCCTGGATGGCCTCAGCCTCGACATCGAGCACGGAGAGACGATGGTACTGTTGGGCGGCAGCGGTTCGGGAAAGAGCACCCTTTTGCGACAGATCCTCGGACTCGAGCGCCCGAAGTCGGGCAGCGTTTTGGTGAAGGGAATCGACATTACCCACTGCTCGTCCGCCGAGCTAAAAAAGGTCCGGCATTCCATGGGCGTGGCGTTTCAAAGTGCGGCTTTATTCAATTCGCTTTCCGTCGAAGACAACATTGCCTTGCCTATGCGGGAACACACCAAGCTCGCGCCATCCATTATCGAATTGATGGTGTGGATGAAGTTGGCGGTGGTTGGTCTCGCGGACTCGGGCAAATTACTCCCACAGGAACTTTCCGGAGGGATGAAAAAGCGTGCGGCGGTCGCGCGTGCACTGGCACTCAGTCCCGAAATTCTCGTGCTGGATGAGCCTTCGGCGGGCCTAGATCCCATCGTCGCTGCGGAA
>Ga0075434_100004785_pt1 | contig 12261 bp, 11 predicted proteins | sample RhiMethybrSRZTD3_FD_75298 | JGI IMG/M metagenome (GOLD analysis project Ga0075434, IMG submission 75298) | Populus rhizosphere microbial communities from Tennessee, USA - Rhizosphere MetaG P. TD hybrid SRZTD3 | ecosystem: Host-associated > Plants > Roots > Rhizosphere > Soil | place: USA... | reverse complement strand
CGATCCTGCGTGATGGTCCCGATCGTTTCGCCCGTGCTCGACAGCTTCATCGATGAGAACAGGCTCGGCAGCACCGTGTAGACGTACGCGCGCGTCATCGGGAATTCGGTCGGGCCGAGATTGAAGAACGGGTGGCCGAAGGCGTAGACGTGATCGCCGTCGATATGCGTCACCGTGCCGGTGGCGCCCATCTGGATGTCACCGCTGACGAGCGCGACGCCAACCGCGTCGCCCGGCTTCAGCGGTCCTTCGAACGGCATTTCACCCGCGCGGCCTGCGCGGCCGGCGGCGCCGGTCGGCACGAAACCCTGATCGCGGAAGGCGCTGCCCAGGAGATCGGCGACCTCCGGTTCGAATCCCGACATGACCAGGGGCGTCGCAATCGGGCGAAGGAGCGTTCCGACCTGATCGCCGCCCACGCCGGCAACGCCGCTGACGCCGGTCAGCTGCGCGTCGCCCGGATGGTCGGCAAACGGACGGTTCCAGTTCAGCGCTCTCCGAAATGCCGCGACGAGCGAGTCGCGCGTCAGTGGATATTCGACGCGCACGCGCGCGCCGGATGGCCGGACGTCGTTGAACGCCGCGGCATCCGTCATCTCGGCGATTGGCGTGATGCCGGCAATCGGTTCCTTCGAGAAACTGCCGAGCGCATACGACACGGCGCCAATCATCTTGCCGTCGATGTACACCGGGCTGCCGCTCATGCCGGCGATGACGCCGGTGTTGGCGAGCGGTCCGCCTTCGAGCCTGGCCAGAATGAGATTGCGGCGCGCGCCGATGACATTCTCGAGCACGCCGATGATGTGGACCTTGAATTCCTCGACGTGCGTGCCGTCGAAGACCGTCCGGCCGACGCCGACCATTCCCGGTCGGATCTCGTCGATGCCCATCTGCGTGGAAGCGCCTGAGATGGCCGCAGAGCAGGCGGTGGCGACGGCGAAGAGGGACAACAGGAGCCGGCGAACTGTCATGGGTTCCATTCCAGTTATAGGGGAGAAGTGCTTATGGGTCAAGGAGAAATGGCCGATCGCCTTGACACGCACGGTCGCGTTTGGTATCGTCGCGGGCCTGTGATTGGTCAGATGCCGGCAACGCGTCGCTCCTATTGGTGGTGGTTTAGCGCCCCGACTGGAGAGGCGTCCGCCTTGGCCTGACCTGCCACCGCGCAACGAGATTTCGAAGCCTCTTCAGCCTCCGGTTGAAGAGGCTTTTTTTTTGAGCCGAATGTGTCCGAACCGCGTCTCTGTGTAACGGTTACCGCGCCCACGACGCTCGAACTGCGTCGTCTGCGCGACGAAGCAGCGAAAGTTGCCGACCTCGTCGAGCTGCGTCTGGATTCGGTTCGCGATCCGGACGTCGCCGGCGCGTTGGCGGACCGCCGCTCGCCTGTCATCGTGACATGCCGCCCGGAATGGGAAGGCGGGCGGTTCGGCGGCTCGGAAGAGGAGCGGAAGCGAATCCTCGCCGACGCGCTCGCCGCAGGCGCCGAATACGTCGACGTCGAGTGGCGATCCGCGTTCGACGACCTGATCGCACGGCAAAGCGGACGGCGCATCATCCTCTCGATGCACGACTTCGACGGCGTGCCGGCCGATCTCGCCGCGCGATTTCACGCGATGAAATCGACGGGCGCCGAGGTCGTGAAGCTGGCCGTTCAGACGCACAGGCTGTCTGACTGCGTGCCGCTGCTCGAATGCTGCGCGCGCGCGCGCGAACACAACGGCGTCGTGCTGCTCGGCATGGGCGACCATGGCCTCGCGACGCGCGTGCTTGCGGCACGATTCGGATCCTTGTGGACCTACGCCGGCACGCTTCGAGACATCGGTCAGATTTCCCCCGCCTCGCTGCTCGACGACTTCAGCTTCAGACACATCCGCCCCTCAACCGAACTCTACGGCGTCGTCGGGCGAAGCGTTTCGCACTCGGTGTCGCCGGCGATGCACAACGCCGCATTTCGCGCGATGAAACGCAATGCGGTCTATCTGCCGCTGCCGTCGCCCGACGCGGATGACTTCATCACGTTTGCGCGCGCAATCGGGCTGAAAGGCGCGAGCGTCACGATTCCGCACAAGGTCGCGTTGTTCGATCGGCTGCAGGCGATCGACGGCAACGTGGACGTAACGGCGCGGCGCATCGGCGCGATCAACACGATTCGCATCGACGATGACGGCAAGTGGAACGCGACGAACACGGACGCGATCGGATTTCTGACGCCGCTGCGCGAACGTCTCGCGATCGCGGGGCTGCGCGCGTCCGTCGTCGGCGCGGGCGGCGCGGCACGCGCGGTGGCGGTTGCGCTGACGTCGGCTGGCGCGTCGGTCACGCTGCATGCGCGCGACAGCTCGAAGGCTCACGAGGTCGCGCGCGAAACCGGCGCTCGGGCCGGCAGCTGGCCGCCCGCCCGTGAGAGCTGGGATCTGCTCGTCAACTGCACACCGCTCGGCATGCACCCGCGTCTCGACGAAACGCCGATCGCGGCGGAACTCCTGACGGGCAGATACGTGTACGACCTCGTTTACAACCCGGCGGTCACGCGACTCGTTCGCGAAGCGGCTGCAGCCGGATGCGAGACGATCGGCGGCCTCGAGATGTTGGTCGCTCAGGCGGAGCAGCAGTTCAAATGGTGGACCGGCACGGATGCGCCGGTCGCCGTGATGCGCGAGGCGGCCATGAAACAGCTGGCGGAGAGTGCGCGCCATGAAAATTACGTCGTTTGAGGCATTCAAGGAGCTGGCGCGGCGCGGGACGTTCGTGCCGGTCTACAAGGAGATCGTCGCGGATCTGCTGACGCCGGTGTCGGCGTTCCTGAAGATCGCCGAGCACGCCGACTACGCGTTCCTGCTGGAGAGCGTCGAAGGCGGCGAGCACGTCGCCCGGTATTCGTTTCTCGGGAAGGATCCATTTCTCATCCTGACCTCGAGCGGCGAGCGCACGACGATCGAACGCGCGGGCGTCAAAACCGAGAGCGATCGACCCTTCATCGAGACGCTGCGCCGGCTGATGGCCGACTTCCGATCGCCGTTCGTCCCCGATCTGCCGCGCTTCACCGGCGGAGCGGTCGGCTATCTCGGATACGGCGCGGCGTCGTGGTTCGAGCCGGTGCTCGGCGATCTTGGCGAAGGCGCCGACGGCGCCGAGCAGGCGGGCTTCATGCTGTTCGACACCGTGCTCGCCTTCGATCACGTCCAGCACCGGATCCTGATCATCGCGAACGCGCGCATCACGGCCGACGACGATCTCGAGTCGCTGTATCAGTTCGCGTGCGCGAAGATTCAGTTCCTCGAGCGCGAGCTCGAGCGCAATCTGTCACGCTCGCCCGAGCGATCGCAGAACGGCCTCGAGCTGTGCTCGAACCACACGCGCGAGCAGTTCGAGCAGCAGGTGCGCACGGCCAAGGATTACATCGCCGCCGGCGACATCTATCAGGTCGTACTGTCGCAGCGCTTCGAAGCCGACGTCGCCGCCGATCCGTTCACCGTCTACCGGGCGCTGCGCCACGTCAACCCGTCGCCCTACATGTATTTCATCCGCATGGGTGGGGTGTCGGTCGTCGGATCGTCACCCGAAATGCTCGTCCGCGTGGAAGGATCGCGCGTCGAAACGCATCCGATTGCCGGAACGCGACCGCGCGGACGCACCAGCGAAGAAGACATGCGCCTCGGCGAAGAGCTGAAGCGCAACGAGAAGGAGCGCGCCGAGCACGTGATGCTCGTCGATCTCGGCAGGAACGACGTCGGCCGCGTCTGCGAGTACGGGACGGTGCGCGTCCCGCAGTTCATGGGTCTCGAGCGCTTCTCGCACGTCATGCACCTGACGTCGATCGTCGAAGGCAGGCTGGCGGACGATCGCGATCGCCTCGATGCGCTCGTGTCGTGCTTTCCGGCAGGGACGGTGTCGGGTGCGCCGAAAGTGCGCGCGATGCAGATCATCAGGGAGCTCGAACCGTGCGGCCGCGGGTTGTACGCCGGCGCGGTCGGCTATCTCGACTTCGCCGGGAACCTCGACTTCTGCATCGCGATTCGGACGGTGATCATGTCGAAAGGAAAGGCGTACGTACAGGCCGGCGCGGGGATCGTGATCGATTCGAATCCGACCGCCGAGTACGAAGAAACGCGCGACAAGGCGCGCGCGCTCGTCCGCGCGCTGGAAATCGCGCAAGCTGGATTGTGACCGTGAGGCATGACGCGAGCGTGAGAGTTAACCGGCGAGACCGCAGAGATCGTAGAGAGCAAATCTGATCTCTGCGCTTTCTGCGTGCTCCGCGGTTAAACGTCGTCTCGAGTAATTTTCAGATGGTCCTCGTCATCGACAACTACGATTCGTTCACCTACAACCTCGTGCAATATCTCGGCGAGCTCGGCGCCGACGTGCAGGTGATGAGGAACGATGCGGTATCGATAGGCGGCGTGTTCGCGGCGCGGCCGAAGCACATCGTGATCTCGCCGGGTCCCGGACGGCCGGAGCAGGCCGGCGTCACCATGGACGTCATTCGCCAGCTTGGTTCCACGATTCCCGTGCTCGGCGTGTGCCTCGGCCATCAGGCGATTGGCGCCGTGTTCGGCGGCAGCGTCGTTCGCGCCAACGTGCCGATGCACGGCAAGACGTCGACCATCGAGCACGACGGCCGCGGCGTGTTCAACGGCATCAACGGGCCGTTTCTCGCCTCGCGCTATCACTCGCTCGTCGTCTCGGACACGGGACTCCCGGCCGATCTCGAGGTGTCGGCGCGGACGCGTGAAGACGGCGTCATCATGGGACTGCGTCACCGCCGCTGGCCCGTGCACGGCGTACAGTTTCATCCCGAATCGATCCTGACCGGGGAAGGCCGGCGCATTCTCCGGAATTTTCTCGAGGACAAACTGTCGTGACCTTCGCGCCCCTTCTCGAAAAGCTGACGCGACACGAGGATCTGACGACCGACGAAGCGGCCGCCGCCATGGCCGAAATCATGGAAGGCCGCGCCGCGCCCGCGCACATCTCCGGCTTCCTGATCGGCCTCGCGATGAAGGGCGAGCGGCCGGCTGAAATCGTCGGCCTCGCGCGGACGATGCGCGCGCGTGCGGTGTCGTTGTCGCGGCGCTACGACAACGTGTTCGACAACTGCGGCACGGGCGGCGATCGGTCCGGTACGTTCAACATCTCGTCGTGCGCGGCACTCGTCGTCGCCGCCTGCGGCGTCCGCGTCGCGAAACACGGCAATCGCTCCGCGTCGAGCCGCACCGGCGGCGCGGATGTGTACGAAGCGCTCGGCATCAAGGTCACCGCGTCGCCCGCCGTCGTCGAGCGCTGCCTCGCGGAAGCCGGCATCGGCTTCTTCTTCGCGCCCACGTTTCATCCGTCGATGCGTCACGCCGGACCGGTCCGGCGCGAGCTCGGGCTGCGCACCGCGTTCAACCTGCTCGGTCCGCTGACGAATCCGGCGGGCGCCTCGCGGCAGCTCGTCGGCGTTCCGCGTCCGGAGTTCACCGAGCTGCTCGCACGATCGCTGCTGCTCCTCGGATCCGAACGGGCGTGGGTCGTCCACGGCGCCGACGGCATCGACGAGCTGACGACGACCGGCTACACGAAGATCTCCGAGTGCCGCGACGGCACCGTCAACACGTTCTATCTGCATCCGGCCGATGTCGGGCTGCCGAAGGCGCAGCCCGGCGCGCTCCAGGGCGGCGACGCGCGCGAGAGCGCGGCGATCATCGAGCGCGTGCTGAACGGCGAACGCGGTCCCGAGCGCGACGTCGTGCTGTTGAATGCCGGTGCGGCGCTGTTCGTCGCCGGCGCCGCTTCGTCCGTCGAAGACGGCATCGCCCAGGCGTGGCGCGCCATCGAACGCGGCGACGCGCGCAGAAAGCTGCAGCAGCTCGTCGCGCTGTCGACCGCCGAGGAATCGGCGGCGGGAGCGCGCGCATGAGCGATGCGGTGGCGTCGGCCGCGGATCTGCTGGCGACGATCGTCGCGGCCACGCGGCGGATCGTCGAGGTTCGCGAACAGCGCGAACCGCTTGCCGACCTCCGGGAGCGCGCAGCCAGGACAGCGTCGCCGACCGGCGGGTTCGAGGCGGCGCTGCGCAGGACGGACGGCGTCAACATCATCGCTGAATGCAAACGGCGATCGCCATCGAAAGGCGTGCTCCGCGCCGACTACGATCCCGTCGCGATCGCGCAGGCGTACGTCGAGGCCGGCGCCGCGGCGATTTCGGTACTGACGGAGCCGACGTTCTTCGACGGCGCGCTCGAGCATCTCGAGGCGGTGCGCGCTGTCGCAGCTGTGCCGCTGCTGCGCAAAGACTTCGTTGTCACCGAGTATCAGTTGCACGAAGCACGGGCCGCGGGTGCCGACGCCGTGCTGCTGATCGTCGCCGCGCTCCGACCGGTGGAGCTGAAAGTGTTGCACGATCACGCGTCGCGGATCGATCTCGACGTGCTCGTCGAAGTCCACGACGCGACCGAATTGGCGGTCGCCATCGACGTCGGAGCGCGGATCATCGGCGTGAACAACAGGAACCTCAGGACGCTCGACGTCGATGTGCACGCGTCCGAGACGCTCATCGCGCAGATCCCGCGTGACGTCGTTGCCGTCAGCGAAAGCGGTCTGAAATCCGCAGACGACATCAAACGCCTGCGTCAGCTCGGTTACGGCGCGTTCCTCATCGGGGAGCAGTTCATGACTGCGGACAATCCGGGTGCGGCGCTTCGCCAGTTCGTGAGGGACTTCGACACAATGGACACCAAGGACACAGAGGCCACAAAGGCTATTAAGAAAACGAAGCTGCAGATTCGACGGGGAAATGCATGATCTGTTTTCGCGGTGTCCGTTTTCTCTCTTTGGTCCAGTAATTCTTTGTGACCTTTGTGTCCTTGGTGTCCTTTGTGTGCTTTGTGTCAGGGAGCTGCTGATATCACCCGTATGTTGCTAGTGAAGATCTGCGGTATCACTCGCCTCGAGGATGCGGACGCGGCGATCGACGCGGGCGCGCATGCGCTCGGGTTCGTGTTCTGGCCGAAGAGCCCGCGCTTCATCGATCCGTATCGCGCGCGCGAGATCGTGCGGGCGCTGCCGTCGTTCGTCACGCCGGTCGGAGTGTTCGTGAACCAATCACCTGGAGAAGTGAGCGCAATCGCCAGCCTCGTCCAACTCGGCGCGGTGCAGCTGCACGGCGACGAGCCGGTTGCCGATGTCGAGGCGCTGCGGCGGCCGGTGATCAAAGCGCTGACGCTCGCCGCGGCGGAGAACGGCCGACTCGACGACTGGCCGAAGCGCGTCACGGTGCTGATCGACGTTCACGACACGGAACGGCGCGGCGGCACGGGGCGCACGATCGACTGGACCGCCGCGGCGAGTGTCGCGTCGCGCCGCCGCATCGTACTTGCAGGCGGACTGACACCCGAGAACGTGACCGCCGCCGTCACCGTCGTGCGTCCGTTCGGGATCGATGTGTCGTCGGGCGTCGAGCGCGCGCCCGGCGTCAAGGATCACGCGCGAATCAGAACGTTGTTCGAGAACCTCCATGCCATCAGCCACCTCACGTCGCGATCCTGACGCGCGCGGCTACTTCGGCGAATTCGGCGGACGCTACGTCCCCGAGACGCTCGTCGAACCGGTCGAAGAGCTCGAGCGCGCCTATCTTGCGGTCCGCGACGATGCGGCGTTCGCGTCCGAGCTCGATCGTCTGCTGAAGCACTACGTCGGCCGTCCGACTCCAATCTACGAGACGACGAGGCTCGCGCGGGCGGCCGGCGGCGCGCGGATTTTCCTGAAGCGCGAGGATCTGACGCACACCGGCGCGCACAAGATCAACAACGCGCTGGGACAGGCGCTGCTCGCCGCCCGCATGGGGAAGCGGCGCATCGTTGCCGAGACCGGCGCGGGACAGCACGGCGTCGCGACCGCGACGGCGTGCGCGCTGCTCGGACTCGAGTGCCATGTCTATATGGGCGCCGAGGACATGGCCCGCCAGGCACTCAATGTGTTTCGGATGCACCTGCTCGGCGCTGACGTGCGCCGCGTGGATGCCGGCAGCAGGACCTTGAAAGATGCGATCAACGAAGCGATGCGCGACTGGGTGACGAACGTCGCGGACACATACTATCTGCTCGGATCGGTGCTCGGCCCGCATCCGTACCCGCTGATGGTGCGCGAATTTCAATCGGTGATCGGACGCGAGGCACGCGGTCAGATGCTGGATCTCACCGGACGCCTGCCCGATGCGATCGTCGCGTGCGTCGGCGGCGGGAGCAACGCCATCGGCATCTTCGACGCGTTCGTCGGCGACGCGAACGTCAGGCTGATTGGCGTCGAAGCGGGCGGAGAGCAGATCGTGAGAGGCCGGCACGCCGCGCGGTTCGCCGGCGGCAGCGCCGGCGTACTGCAGGGCACGCGCACGTTCGTGTTGCAGGACGAAGACGGCAACATCGAGCTGACGCATTCGATTTCCGCCGGGCTCGACTACGCCGCGGTCGGACCCGAGCACGCCTGGCTGCGCGCGCAGGGGCGCGCCGAGTACGCGCACGTCACCGACGCGGAGGCGCTGGACGCATTTCAGCAGCTCGCGCGCCTCGAAGGGATTCTGCCGGCGCTCGAATCGGCGCACGCCGTCGCGTACGCACGCGACGTTGCGAAGGAGCTCGGTCCATCCGGCATCCTGCTGGTGAACCTGTCGGGACGCGGCGACAAGGACGTGGACACTGTGGAGAAGAGCATTGACGCGCATCGCTGACGCCTTCGCCAGGATTCGCGCCGAGCGGCGTCCCGGGCTTGTCACTTACACGACGGCCGGCGATCCCGATCTGCCGCGCTCGGCAGAGATCCTCGAAGCGCTGGATCGTGCTGGCGCGGACGTGCTCGAGGTGGGCGTGCCGTTCTCCGATCCGCTGGCGGACGGCCCGGTCATTCAGCGGGCGACGGAACGCGCGCTTCGAGCGGGCGGCACCCTGCGATCGGCGCTTTCGCTCGTCGAGCAGGTGCGCCCGCGCGTGTCGGCCGCCATCGTGATATTCAGCTACGCGAACCCGCTGATCCGCATGGGCGTCGACGCGTTCGCGCGGCGCGCCGCGGAGGCGGGCGTCGACGGCGTGCTCGCCCTCGATCTGCCGATTGAGGAAGCCGGCGCATTCCGTGAGACACTCGCCGCATCGCGCCTCGACACGATATTCCTCCTCAGCCCGACGACGACCGATGCGCGGATTCGGAAGGCGGCGGAACTGGGCAGCGGTTTCTTGTACGGGATTTCGAGACTCGGCGTGACCGGCGCGCGCGATCAGGTGGCAGCCGGCGCCGATGCGCTCGTGCGGCGCATTCGCGCGCACACGACGCTGCCGATTGCGCTGGGGTTCGGTATCTCGCGTCCCGAACACGTCGCGGAGGTCGGGACGTACGCCGATGCGGCGGTGGTCGGCAGCGCGCTCGTGGCGAAGATTGCGGAGGCGGGCGCATCGCCGGATTTGATCGAACGGGTGGAAGACTACGTCCGGTGGCTGCGCGGCAGCGCCGGCGGAGGACGCGCCCGGGGAGCGGTGTCACTCAATGCCCACTCTGGATGAGTTGCGCGACGACATCGATCGCGTCGATGAGGTGCTCGTGCGGCTGTTGAACGAGCGCGCGCGCGTTGCCTGCGAGATCGGTCGAATCAAGAAGGAAAATGGCATCGAGGTGTATCAGCCGGAGCGGGAGAAGCAGGTGCTGGCGCACGTGCGGAGCGTCGCGTGCGAAGGCCCGCTCGGACCCGACGCAATCGCGCGGCTGTTCGAACGCATCATCGACGAGGCACGCCGGCTCGAACGACGCCTGGTCGACGGCGAACAGGCCGGCGAGCAGGTAACCTGACAATGAGCGCACTGGAGAAAGACGCCATGGTTGTAGTCATGCAGGAACGCGCCACCGAAGAGCAGATCGAGAAGGTCGTGGCGCGGCTCGTGGCGATGGGGATGGACGTGCACCGGTCGACCGGGGTCACGCGCACCGTGCTCGGCGCGGTCGGCCAGGGGCACCCCGATCCCGCGCTGATTGAAATCCTCGACGGCGTGCACGAGGTGTTGCGCATCTCGTCGCCGTACAAGCTCGCGAGCCGGACCTTCAAGCCCGAGAACACGGTCGTCACCGTCGGGGACGTGCGCATCGGCGGCGACGAAGTGATCGTGATGGCCGGTCCGTGCTCCGCCGAGAACGAGAAGCAGGTGCGATCCACCGCCGCCGCCGTGCGCCGTGCGGGCGCGAAGATCTTCCGCGGCGGCGCGTTCAAGCCGCGCAGCTCGCCGTACAGCTTTCAGGGCCTCGGCGAGGAAGGACTGCGGCTGCTGCGCGACGCGTGCAATGCCGAGAACATGCAGCTCATCACCGAGGTGATGGACCTCAGTCAGATCGAGCTCATCGACAAGTACGCCGACATCTTCCAGGTCGGCGCGCGCAACATGCAGAACTTCACGCTGCTGCGCGAGCTCGGGCACGTGCGCAAGCCGGTGCTGCTCAAGCGCGGCATCTCCGCGACGATCGAGGAGTGGCTGCTGTCCGCGGAGTACGTGCTCAGCGGCGGCAACACCGGCGTCATCCTGTGCGAGCGCGGCATCCGCACGTTCGAGACGGCGACGCGCAACACGTTCGACATCTCGGCCATCCCGGTCGTCCGGAAGCTGAGTCACCTGCCGATCATCGCCGACCCGAGCCACGGCGCCGGACGGCGCGACATGGTGGTGCCGATGGCGCGCGCGGCCGTCGCCGCAGGCGCCGACGGGCTCATCATCGAGGTGCACTGCGATCCCGATCACGCGCTCAGCGACGGCGCGCAGTCGCTGTTCCCGGCGCAGTTCGATCGCCTGATGGCGGAGCTCCGCATCATCGCGCCGGCCATCGGCCGCAGCATCTGCCTCGAGCAGATGGCTCGGCGCGGGTGGGGTACCTAACGCTCGTCCTTCGACAGGCTCAGGACGAGCGGGCACGGAGTTGTCGGTGGACCTTTCGATCATGGTTTGGTGACGTGTAAACCCGCTCGTGGTGAGCGTGTCGAACCACGAGCGACTGTGCTCGTCCTGCGAGAGATTCAGGACGAGCGGGCACGGAGTTGTCGGTGGACCTTCCCGTCATCCAGCCGGGACGGCCTCTCGCGACGCAGCCGGTCATCTTCGAAAAGATCGGCATCGTCGGACTGGGCCTCATCGGCGGGTCGGTTGCACTTGCGGCGCGGCAGCTGTGGCCGACGTCGCTCGTCATCGCGGTCGACGGCAAAGACGTTCTCGAGACCGCGATGCGGCTGCACGCGATCGATGTCGCCGCCGACGATCTCATCGTGCTCGCCGAAGCGGATCTCGTCGTACTTGCGGCGCCGGTCAGCCAGAACATCGGGCTTCTCGCGCAGCTCGACGAGTACGTGCATCGGCCCGCCGTGGTCACCGACACCGGCAGCACCAAACGCGCCATCGTCGCCGCGGCCCGGTCGCTGCCGCCGCGATTCACGTTCGTCGGCGGCCATCCGCTGGCGGGCGCGGCCAAAGGCGGGCTGGAGCACGCGCGTCCGGATCTCTTCAAGGGACGGCCGTGGATGCTCACGCCGGCTGCATCAAACCGCGAACCGGACGCGCTCGAAAAACTGATGGCCTTCGTGCGCGCGCTCGGCGCCGAGCCGCGAACGCTGTCGCCCGACGTGCACGATCGCATGCTCGCGTTCCTGAGTCATCTCCCGCAGCTCACGGCGAGCGCGCTGATGAAAGTGGTCGGCGACGCCGTCGGCGCCGACGGCCTCGGCCTCGCCGGCCGCGGCCTCGCCGACACGACGCGCCTCGCGTCGAGTCCCGCAGACATCTGGAAGGACATCGCTGCGACCAACGCCGATCAGATCGGTCCCGCGCTCGACACGCTCATCGCGCTACTCCAGGATCTGCGCCGCGACCTGAATTCCGGAGAAGAGCTGGAAGACGTTTTCGCGGAAGCGAACCGCTGGCGGGAGATAATCAAGAGAAGCTGATCCCTCTCTCGCACTGTAGTGCAACCACGAAAACACGAAGATCCACGAAGAACACGAAGAAAACCTTTAAAGGTCTTCTTCGTTTCGTCGCTTTCGTGTTTTCGTGGTTGCAGTACTGTGCGAGAACTTACTGCGTGGGCGCCGGCACGAGCGTCACGACGGTCATGCGGTCCGCGGGGAAGTAGCGCTTGAACACGTCCTGCAGGACCTGCGGCGTGATCGCATCGATGCGCTCGTTGCGCGTCAGGATCTCCGATGGATCGCGACCGAGCATGTTGATGGTCTCGAGCCGCCGCATCCAGTAGTCGTTCTGC
>Ga0075434_100004781_pt1 | contig 12262 bp, 10 predicted proteins | sample RhiMethybrSRZTD3_FD_75298 | JGI IMG/M metagenome (GOLD analysis project Ga0075434, IMG submission 75298) | Populus rhizosphere microbial communities from Tennessee, USA - Rhizosphere MetaG P. TD hybrid SRZTD3 | ecosystem: Host-associated > Plants > Roots > Rhizosphere > Soil | place: USA... | reverse complement strand
GCGCCGTACCAGGAATCGTGGTGGATCGGACAAAACGAGCGTCTGTCCACGCATCCGGCACCATGCGGCGAGATCGGGCCCGGCGGCCGGGTCGTCGGCCAGCAGCTCCACCAGGCCGCCGACACTCACCTCACCGATGCGCCGCGATACTTCGATGATCGGCCGCGGACATTTCATCCCGCGGCAGTCCAGCGACAACCCTTCGAAGGGCGAGGCGACCTCGCTCACGGCGCTCCCACCGTCGCCCGGATTTCGGCGACGACTGGCGGCAGCGCGGCCAGAAAACGATCGATCTCGGAGCCGGTCGTCGTCCACGTCAACCCGATGCGCACGTTGCCATGGGTTAGCGCGCCCATCGCTGCCAGCACGTGGGAGGGATGTTCGCTGCTGGCGCTGCACGCCGAGCCGCTAGCTACCGCAAAGCCCGCCTTGTCCAGCTCGAGAGTGAGCGTCTCGCCGTCCACGTAGAGAACCGAGAAGGTCAGCAGGTGCGGTACGCGGCGTACCGGATCGCCGGCTATATCGACGTCGGCCACACGCTCCGCGATTCCGGCCCGTAGCTGATCGACGAGTGCGTACTGGCGTTCGCCGACGGCTTGACCCGACTGCCGCCAAAAGTCCAGGGCGACCGCCGCTGCATAGATCGAGGGCACATCGGGCACCCCAGGCCAGCGCCCGCCTTGGTAGTCGTCGGTCGGATAGGGGGCCCGCCAGCGGACGTTCTTCTTGATCACCAGAATGCCTACGGACTCCGGGCCGCCAAATGCGCCGGCCCAGCCCGTGAGCAGTGACCAGCCGCCTACGCCGCTGAGGTCGATACGACCCAGCGCGACCGTGGCATCCAGCACGAGCGGCACGCCGGCCCGCTGACAAATGTCGACGGCCTGGACGTATGGCTGCAGTGTTCCGACCTCGTGGTTCGCGGCCTGAATGCAGGCGGCGGCTGTGCCGGCAGTTGCCACCTCGGCGGCCCACCGATTCAGGTCCACATGACCCTCATGATCGACTTCGATCGCGACGTGGGCGCCGGCCGCGGCTGCGGCCGTGAGCACCGACGAATGATCGATTGCGGTTGTGACAATGCGAGAGCCCACCCGACGGCGGCCTAGTGCGAGACCGGCGACTGCAGCATGGTTGGAATGTGCCGCAGACGCAGTGAAGACGACCTCGTCTGGCCGCGCTCCCACGGCGGCCGCGACCACTTCCCGTGCCTGGTCAAGCGCTTGTGCGGCAAGCCGACCAGGGCGGTGGAGACGGACTGGATCGCCCCATCCGGCCTGCTGTGCTTCAAGCCACGCCTGGCGCGCAGGCTCGAGCATCGGCTCGCCTGACGATGCGTCCAAGAACACTTCCGAAGAGGAATTTGGCACCTCTCGAAACTATCGCGGTAAGTGCCGCCGGAGACCAGGTAGGAGGCGCCTGAATGGTGCTGTGCGAACCGTCAAAAACGCAACCCTTACACCGGTGATCGCAGCGTCGTCCTACGTTAGGGTGAACACCAAGAAGGTGGTCGCTCCGGTCGTGGGCGGGCATGGTTCCTCGGTTGTACCAATCGGTGTGTACCGATCCGACGAAAGGCGCAACGTGGGTGGCAGGACTGACCGGTCGGCTGTGGACGACATGACAGTGCTCGCAGCCCGCAGTCGCCGTACGAGGCACCCCCGTCCCAATCTGCCGCGCCCCATGTTGCTGGGTCTGTCCGCCTTCGGCCTGCTGTTCCTTACCGGATGCTCGCCAGAGTTGACTGCTCAGATCCTGCGGCTGGGCTTCCCGCCTCCGGCCTCCGACCGGTCTCCAGTCATCCTCAACCTCTGGATCGGTACCTGGATCGCCGCGTTCGCCGTCGGGTTTTTGGTGTGGGGCCTCATCGGGTGGGCATCGAACCGCTACAAGACCAGGCACGCCAAGATGCCGCGGCAGAGCCGCTACAACCTGCCGATGGAGATCTTCTACACGATCGCGCCGTTCATCATCATTGGAGTGCTCTTCTATTACACGGTCTTGGCCCAGAATGCCGTGCAGAAAAAGACCCCAAATCCCGATGTCACGATCGATGTCGTTGGCCAGAAATGGTCATGGACTTTCAACTACAAGGCAGCCAACAATCCGGCCGTTGGCCAGGATGTCTGGGAGGCTGGCACGATCAACAAGACTCCCGATCTTTACCTCCCTGTTGGAAAGCGGATTCAGTTCAACCTCTCCTCACCCGATGTGATCCACTCCTTCTGGGTTCCTTCGTTCTATGAGAAGTTGGACGTAATCCCTGGACGCCATAACAGCCTCCAGATGAGTCCGACGACAGAGGGCATATTCGCTGGGAGGTGTGCAGAGCTATGCGGCACCTACCACTCGGCGATGCTCTTCAATGTTCACATCGTGAGCGAGAATGACTACAACGCCTACCTGAAGACGCTGATAGCCAAGGGACAAATTGGCGAAGCGAAGGGTCCCGCCTGGGCCAATTCCGCCGCGAAGACAGGCTCAGAGGAGGGTACGCGATGACTACGCTGCAGCGTACGGCCACCGTCGCCGAAATCGCGACGCCGAGACGTCACCTGGGAACCATCGTCTGGAAGTGGATGGTCACCACAGATCACAAGGTGATCGGCAATCTCTACTTCATTACGTCGATGGCCTTCTTCTTGTTCGGTGGTGTTCTGGCCTTGGCGATGCGGGCCGAGCTGGCTTACCCGGGCATGCAGTTCCTCACGTACGAGACGTTCAACCAGTTCTTCACCATGCACGGCACGATCATGTTGCTGCTGTTCGCGACTCCGCTGTTTGCCGGATTCGCGAACGCGATCATGCCATTGCAGATTGGTGCGCCCGATGTCGCGTTCCCGCGACTCAACATGATCGCCTACTGGTTCTACCTATTCGGCGGGCTGATCGCCTCCGCCGGTTTCCTCACGCCCTCGGGTGCCGCAAGCTTTGGCTGGTTCGCTTACGCGCCGCTGAATGACGAGGTCAACTCGCCCGGGGTTGGCGGTGACTTGTGGATTATGGGTCTGTATATGGCGGGTCTCGGCACCATCCTCGGCGCCGTCAACTTCACCACCACGATCCTGACCATGCGGGCGCCGGGCATGACCATGTTCCGGATGCCGATCTTCACCTGGAACATCTTGGTGACGTCGTTCCTGGTGTTGGTGGTGTTCCCGATTCTCGCTATCGCGCTCTTGGTTTTGGAGGCCGATCGGGTCCTCGGTGCTCACGTCTTCGACGCAGCCAACGGCGGGCCGATCCTGTGGCAGCACCTGTTCTGGTTCTTCGGGCATCCCGAGGTTTACATCATCGCCTTGCCGTTCTTCGGCATCATCACCGAGGTTTTGCCCGTATTCAGTCGTAAACCGATCTTCGGCTACGTCGGCCTGGTGTTGGCAACGATGCTGATCGGCGCTTTGTCGGTCGCGGTGTGGGCCCACCACATGTTCGTCACCGGAGCAGTCAACCTGCCGTTCTTCTCATTCATGACCTTCCTGATTGCCGTGCCTACCGGGGTGAAGTTCTTCAACTGGATAGGCACCATGTGGGGCGGAAATATCGCCATGCGAACGCCCATGCTCTGGGCCGTCGGCTTCCTCACGACGTTCTTATTCGGTGGCCTGACCGGCATTATCTTAGCCAGCCCGCCGTTGGACTTCGCGGTTTCTGATTCGTACTTCGTGGTCGCGCACTTCCACTATGTCGTCTTCGGCACCGTCGTCTTCGCGATGTTCGCCGGCTTTTACTTCTGGTGGCCGAAACTGACGGGCAGGATGCTCGACGAGACTCTGGGCAAAATTCACTTCTGGCTGTTGTTCATCGGATTCCATGCGACGTTCCTCATCCAGCACTGGCTAGGTGCCGAGGGAATGCCGCGCCGCTATGCGGACTATCTGCCCAGCGATGGATTCACGCTTGGCAACGAAATCTCCTCGGCAGGCGCGTTCCTGCTTGGAGGGTCAACGCTGGTCTTCTTCTGGAACGTCTGGAAGAGCCGGAACAACCCGAAGGTCAATACTGATGATCCTTGGGGTTGGGGCCGCTCGCTCGAGTGGGCGACCAGCTGCCCGCCGCCGCGCCACAACTTCACCCAACTGCCCAAGATCCGCTCGGAATCGCCCGCCTTCGATCTGCACCACCCGGAGGTAGCGCTTCTGGAGTACGGCGGCGAAGAAGAGGAGTTCGACCAGACGACCGCAGACGCCGGTTCGGACACCGGTCGCCATGCGGAACTTATTCATCGGGTCGCCGGTGACACGAGCGACCTAGCGGCGCGATGGGATCATGACCACCACGGTCGGTCGCCCGACGCTGAGGAGGATCAGCGGTGAAGGTCGAGGCCTGGACTTTCGGCTCCCTGACCATCTTCATGATCATCGTGACGCCGGTCTACTGGTTGATCACCGCGAACGCCAACGGGGTGCCTGAGATCACCGGGACCGTCGCGTTGATCATGACAACCCTTCTGGTACTGATGATCTGGGTCTACCTACTCTTGATAGCGCGGCGTATGGACCCCAGGCCTGAGGACAGGAAGACAGGGGAGATTGCCGAAGGCGCCGGGGAGTTGGGCTTCTACCCGCCCCAGAGCAAGTGGCCACTGTTCCTCGCACTGACCTTCGTACCGGTAGTTTTGGCGCCTATCTTCGGATGGTGGCTCATGATCATTGGCGTCGGCTTCGGCTTCATCACCTTGACTGGGCTCCTCTATGAGTTCTATCGCGGAGATCACGCGCACTGAGTTTCACGCGGCCAGTATGCGCCCCTGAGCCTGTTGAAGGAGGCCGTTAGTCACGTTGGGCACAATGAGGGGATGTGCCGAAACATAAGACCGCTGAACAATTTTGAGCCGCCGGCGACGAGTGCCGAGGTGCATGACGCGGCGTTGCAGTTTGTGCGGAAGGTCGCCGGGATGTCGAAACCGTCAAAGGCCAACGAAGAGGTGTTCCATCGGGCCGTCGATGAGATCGCGCATGCTACCCAACATCTGCTTGAGGATCTCGTCACAACGACGCCGCCCAAGGACCGTGAGGTCGAGGCGGCCAAGGCGCGGGCGCGATCGGCTAACCGCTTCGCTACTGCGTAACGCGCGCGCTGGGCGGAAGAAGCGCTGCTAGCTCAGTCCTAGAGTTGCAGGGTGACGAGCGACGTGCTGCGCTACGCGGCGTTCACCGTCGACGGCCAGGGCGGGAATCCCGCGGGAGTAGTCCTGGACGCAAGGGAGCTTGACGCCGTTGAGATGCAGGCCATCGCCGCTGAGGTCGGCTATTCAGAGACGGCATTTCTGGTAGGGAGGCCTCGTGAACCCGACGTGTACGACATCCGCTATTTCGCGCCGCTGCAGGAAGTGCCGTTCTGTGGACATGCGACCATCGCCTCAGCAGTCGCCCTGGTCGAGCGGTCATCGGCAGATGGACTGATTTTTCATACACCAGCCGGTTTCGTCAGCGTGGCGACTTTTAACAACGACAATGGTGAGATCGTGGCGGAGATGACGAGCGTGGCACCTCGGACGGCCGTGCCGGACCCGGAGCTGGTATCAGCCGTACTGCAAGCACTTCGATGGGCTGCCGATGATCTCGATCCCGACTATCCAGTCCTGTTGGCCAACGCGGGTTCGGAGCATCTGGTGCTCGTAGCCAAGACGAGGCAGAGGTTGGCCGATCTCGATTACGACTTCGACGCTCTCGCCACTCTGATGCGCGACCATGCGCTGGTAACCCTGCAATTGATCTGGCCAGAGTCCAAGAAGCATTACCACTCGCGCAACCCCTTCGCCGGAAGCGGAGTGGTCGAGGATCCTGCGACCGGCGCCGCCGCGGCCGCATTCGGCGGGTACTTACGAGAACTCGGCATGATTGGCGAGAACGCAGAGTTCACGATCAGCCAAGGCGTGGACATGGGCCGTCCGAGCGAGATCAAAGTCAGCGTCATCGGCGGCGAGCCCGGTGTACGTGTGAGCGGCACCGCCCGTCGCATCGACGACTAGCCGACCGCCCACCTGCCACTCGGCAACCGGCTCTGCTCGTCACCAGCTGCTGTGCTGCGGCCGCCCCTCTTCATATCCGGAGCTCGACTGGACCCCGACGACGGCGAGATCGTGGAACTCCTCGAGGGTCGAAGCGCCGGCGTAGGTACAGCTGCTGCGCAGCCCGGCCACGATGAAATCGATCAGGTCCTCCACACTCGGTCGCTCCGGGTCGAGATACATGCGGCCGGTAGAGATGCCTTCCTCGAACAGGCCTGCGCGCGCGCGATCAAAGCCCGAGGAGTCCTTGGTACGCATCTTGACAGCACGCGCCGATGCCATGCCGTAGGACTCCTTATACATCCGACCTTCGGCGTCGATCATGAGATTTCCGGTGCTCTCGTACGTCCCGGCGAACCACGATCCGATCATGACACTGCCGGCGCCGGCCGCCAGCGCTAGCGCCACGTCTCGCGGATGCCGTACGCCGCCGTCTGCCCAGATAGATCGGCCCAAGGCACGCGCCGCATCGGCGCACTCGACCACCGCACTGAACTGCGGGCGGCCGACGCCTGTCATCATCCGCGTGGTACACATGGCGCCGGGCCCAACTCCCACCTTGACGACATCCGCGCCCGCGCCCACGAGATCGTTGACCCCATCGGCCGACACCACGTTGCCCGCGACGAGCGCGACACTACGTCCGCGCATGTCAGCCTGCCGGTCCCGCACTTCCCGGACCGCCTTCAATGACTCCAGCATTCGATCCTGATGACCGTGTGCAGTATCGACGACCAGCACGTCAATTCCGGCGTCGAGCAAGGCCTCTGCTCGGGCAGCGACATCGCCGTTGATTCCGAGCGCAGCGCCTATCATCAGCCGACCTTCTGGATCCACAGCTGGGCGATACAGCGTCGAACGCAACGCATGCTTCCGGGTCATGACGCCGAGCAACTTCCCATTCTCGATCAAGAGGGCTACCTCGAGGTGCCGATGGGTCAGCTCGTCGAAGATCTCGACCGGCGACGACTCCGGACTAGTCATCAGCAAATCGCCGGACATCACCTGATGCACCTGAGCGAATCGGTCGACACCCGCAGCCTCGGCCTCGCTGACAGTGCCCAGCGGCTGACCATTCTCGATCACGACTGCAAGACCGTGCGCCCGCTTGGGAATCAGTGAGAGGGCCTCACCGACCGTCGTGTGAGGGGTCACCGAGACGGCAGTGTCGTAGACCGGATGCGATCGCTTGACCTTGCCGACCACTTCGGCGACGACATCGGTTGGGATGTCTTGTGGGAGGATCGCGATTCCGCCACGGCGTGCCACAGTCTCAGCCATGCGCCGACCAGAAATCGCGGTCATGTTGGCCACAACGATCGGTAGCGTGGTGCCGATCCCGTCAGTGCTCGTCAGGTCGACATCCAGCCGGGACCCGACGGCAGAGCGCCGCGGCACCATAAAGACATCGGAGTAGGTCAGGTCGTACGGCGGCTGTTCCGAGAGAAATCGCACCTGCACATTCTCACCGTCCGAACCGGGGTTTGCCTATCGGCAGACCGACAGTCGGTACTCGAGTCGCCGACCATGCGGCGCAAGATAGGGTCCTGGATGGTGGGTCAACCTTCACAGCGACTGCTGCGATGATGCGAGTGTGCTGTTGCGTCGGGACGACCACGTCCTCGTCTCGACGTGCTTGATCGCCCTGGTGATCATCCCGTTCCTGCTGGGCGCGTTCGTCATCCTTTATTGCTTTCCCAGGCACAGTGCCCGGCTGTTCGCTTGGCCGATCAAGCCCACGATGACTTCGATGATGCTCAGCTGCCGAGTCATTGGCGCCATCTTTTGCCTGGGGGGCTCAGGGCTCGCAGTTTTCACCGATTCCAGATGGAGCACGGTCGAACTGCTGTTACAGGTCGAAATGATCATGGTGACGCTCATGTTGGTCGCGGCCGTGCGCGCCGTGTCAGAGTTCGATCCCCACAAGGCGTTGACCTGGCTTCTCGGCGGCGGCTTCATCGCGATCCTCGCGGGCTCGGTCTACCTCTGGGTCGTCATGACCGCTCGAGCGCGCAGGCGCTCAGTCCCAGGCCGGTCGGGTGAGTCGGAGGACGCCGGGCTGCTCCAGAAGGGGTGACCCGGACGCCTCGGGGGAACCGTCGACCTGATGCATCCGCATATCCGGCCTTAGGGGGACGGCGGCTGCGCTAGGTAGTCGCGCCGTCATGTCTAAGAGCCGGAGCTCGGTGTGGCTTGGGTCCCCCTCGTGGGTTCCGCCGCCCTGGTGGCCTCTGTTGTGGGCGCAGCAGTCGTTGCCTCAGGCGTGGAGCTAGGAGGTTCGCTGGGCTGGCTGTTCTGCCTCGGCTCGCTGGTCGGTGTGTTGCTCGGAGTGGCGGTTGCCTTGGTCGTCGCCTCCTTGGTCGGCTGCTTCTTCTTGGTATCCGACCCCTTTTCTGATTTGCCCTCGCTGACCTGTTGGATCGTGGTGCCCTCACCACCGGAGAGAGAGCGCCCGGTGGCCAGCTCGACCGCGGTCAGCGAGACTGCCGCAATGCCGAATGCGGCCAGTGCCGCGACGGCTACGCGCTTCCAGCTCAGCTTCGGACCGCGTGGTGTTGGGGCGGGTTGCGGCTCCAGCAGGTGGCTACGCTGACCTGCGACATGACCTTCGCTGCCCGGGAGGATCTCCATCACGGTGGGTTCTTCCACCTCATTCGGCTGCCCGGTCCAGAAAACCGTCTTCACCTTCTCGCGGGTACGGCGGATCGACGCCGTATAGAGCGAGCCAGCAACAGCAGCAATGATGCTAGCGAGCGCGGCTCCGATCACCGTGCCTGCCACACTCAGCTGGGAGCCCAGGGCGGCTGCGGTCATGGCGGCCAGTGCGCCACCAACGATCTGGCTGACCGAAAGATCCAGTTGGCCTTTCTTGGACTTCTTGTCGCCTCCTTGATTGCCGGTTCCGAAGTCAGTCGGGTGGTTCGTCAGCTTCTGATTGGTGCTCATGTCCTCGTTGCGTTTCGTGTTCGCTTGCCCCCATTTGTGCCTTGGGAGATGCGAACGAGTAACTCGGGCGTATTTGACCGCCTTGCGGTCTCCTGCAGACGCGTCAACGCCTGCTTGCTTCGGATCGTTGTCAGGTTTTGCGAAGAGTGAGCAATCCCACATCTTCCGCGCGGGACGGGTAACGACAAGCGCCAGCCGCCATAGGTCCACACACGCGAGATGTGCGGACCGTGAGGAACCAACGTATACGTGGGCTTCCGGCCTGTGAATGGCCCGATCAGAGAGTGGGATCCTCCAAGCCCAAGACACTTACCACGCCCCGCGACTCGTAGGAGACGCGGGGCGTAGTGGCCCGCAGTTCGGTTGTCGAACCAACTCGGCTATCTGGCCAAGTGGTGCTCTTCCTCTGGCTCGGGTTCGATCGCGTGGTGCTCACCATCCCCCTCAATGGCCATCGCATGCATATGGTGATGAGCAGCCTCTTCGATCTCGGCCCGGGTAGGCCGACGGAGCGTGTCGATGAAGTAGAAGCGGGTTGCCTTGCGGCGGCGTTGCTCGCCTTTGATCTCCTTCTCCGACATGCCGTCCACCTCAGTGAGCGGCAGTAGGGCGGGTAGATCCTCATGCTGGGTGAGCTTGAAGGCCTCGAACCGGCTGATCGGCCGGTGCCGCTCGGAGTACTTGCCCGACGGAGCGCGATCGATGATGCCGGACTCCGCCCCATGCAGCATGCGGTCCGCGTCAGAGCGCTGCAACCCGATACAGATCCGCTTGGTGATCAGGAATGCGAGCACCGGTGCCACGAAGACAGCCACCCGGAGGAAGTAGGTCACCGAGTTCAACGAAACATGGAACTGAGTAGCGACCAGGTCGTTGCCACCGCCGATCCACAGCATCGCATACCCAGTCATCGCTGCAACGCCGAAAGCTGTGCGGGTTGGGTTGTTGCGGGGGCGATCCAGAACGTGATGCTCAGACTTGTCGCCAGTGACCCAGGCTTCCACGAAGGGATAGATGGCCATGACGGCAAAGAACAGGGTCATCACCCCGATACCGGGTAGGAAGACGTTCCACGACCAGGTCGTCGAGCCGATGTGCCATTCCCAGTTCGGCATGATGCGAATGGCACCCTCGACAAAGCCCATGTACCAGTCCGGCTGCGAACCCGCGGTGATCTCGGCGGGGTTGTAAGGCCCGAATACCCAGACCGGGTTGATCTGCATCGTGGCGCCCATCAAGGTGAGGACACCGAAGACGATAAGGAAGAAGCCGCCGGCCTTGGCCGCGTACACAGGAAAGACCGGGTAGCCGACGACGTTGCCCGCGGTCCTGCCTGCGCCGGGGTACTGGGTGTGCTTGTGGTAGACGACCAGCGCGAGGTGAGCTGCGATGAGCCCGAGGAGCAGTGCCGGGATGAGCAAGATGTGCAGCATGTAGAGCCGAGGAATGATCAGCTCGCCCGGGAACTCACCGCCGAAGGCGAAGAACTCGACCCACGTCCCGACCAGTGGGATCGCTCGGATCAAGCCGTCAACGAACCGTAGGCCGGTGCCCGACAGGAGGTCGTCCGGAAGGGAATAGCCGGCGAAGCCTTCGACCAAGCCGAGGCCGAGCATCGCGACACCGATCAGCCAGTTGATCTCCCGCGGCTTGCGGAACGCACCCGTGAAGAAAATGCGAAGGCTGTGGGTGAGCATGGCAGCGATGAAGACGGCGGCGGCCCAGTGGTGCATCTGCCGCAGCAGCAGGCCGCCACGAATGTCGAAGGAGAGATTGAGAGTCGAGGCGTATGCATCCGACATATGGAGGCCACGCAGCAACTCGTAGCTGCCCTGGTATTCGACCTCAGACATCGACGGCTTGAACCAGAGGGTCAGAAAGATGCCGCTCAGAATCAAAACAACGAACGAGTACAGCGCAATTTCGCCGAGAAGGAACGACCAGTGATCAGGAAAAACCTTGCGCAGGAACGGACGACCCAGGCCGGCGAGCCCGGTTCGATCGTCCAGCCATTTGGTAGGTCCGGACGCAAGCTTGAAGACCGGTCCAAGCTCCTTCTTGGGAGTCTCGGCGCTGACTGCGGTTTCGTCAGGCACCGTTTCGGCTGGCTGAGCCATCAGTTATCGCCTTCTCACATCGTTACGGTGGTGTCATAACGCGAGTCCCGCTCGAAGAAGCTTGGTCCGGGTGGGACGAGGAAGTCGCGCTGGGCGACGATGTAGCCCTCGGAATCAAGGGCGATCGGTAGTTGCGGCAAGGGACGATTCGCCGGCCCGAAGACCACCTTTCCGGCGTCCGCGAGGTCGAAGGTGGACTGGTGACACGGGCACAGCAGGTGGTGGGTCTGCTGTTCCCAGAGGCTGATCGGGCAGCCAACATGGGTGCAGATCTTTGAGTAGCAAAGAATGCCGCCGATATTCCAGCCCTCGCGCGTGGGCGGAATCGTGATGTCGTTGGGATCCATCCGCACAACGATGACAGCTGCCTTGGCCTTCTCGATCTGGTACTCCGAGCCTTCGAGTTCTTGCAGGTTCGCGGGCTCGCTATTGATCAGTTGTCCGATCTCGATACTCTCCGGCTTGATCGGGAGGAACGTGACGTCGTTGACGACACGAACGCCGGGTGCCCAGATGGTTCGCTCGATGGTCTCGGCGCGCTTCTTCTTCGTGGGCCACGGGCCCAGATCGGCGAGCCCGACAAGCATGGGCAGCAAGATCGTGGCCAGAGCGGCGAGCAGGGTGCGTCCGATGATCTTCCGCCGGGTGATCTTGGACTCGTCGACGACCTTGTCCAGCTCGGTCAGCATGTAGTTCTTGTCGTCGTCGTTGGATGCTGCTCCGTGGCGGTAGTCGATCATTTCGTGATCGTCCATGAGCTTGCGAGCCCAATGGACGGCGCCGACGCCGAGGAAGAGCAACGCCAGGCCAAAGGTCAATCCCAGGAGGAGGTTTCGTGTGTTGGCCCGCAACGGGCCGAAGTCGAGATAAGAATCGCCGGGAACAGCGAAGTAGACAACGGCGAACCCGATCGCCAGGACCGGCACCAAGCCGAAGAATGTGGCCACCTGGCGAGTTGCCCGGTCGGCAGCCCTCTCGTCGACGTCGGTCAGCCGCGGCAGGTGCGGCTCCAGACCGGGGTCCGGAACGGGGTAGCGCTCCTCGTCGACGGTCGCAACCTCAGAGCCGGGCTTGCTGCCGTGCGCTGTGTCTTCACTCACTTGGCTTTCACCCCTTTGGCTGCGATCCACATGGCAAAGAAGATCAAGCTGCCGAGACCGATGATCCAGGCCCACAGACCCTCACT
>Ga0075434_100004780_pt1 | contig 12262 bp, 12 predicted proteins | sample RhiMethybrSRZTD3_FD_75298 | JGI IMG/M metagenome (GOLD analysis project Ga0075434, IMG submission 75298) | Populus rhizosphere microbial communities from Tennessee, USA - Rhizosphere MetaG P. TD hybrid SRZTD3 | ecosystem: Host-associated > Plants > Roots > Rhizosphere > Soil | place: USA... | reverse complement strand
GCGAGAATCGTGGCCTTGCGGACCGGCGATGGAAGGGGTGCGAACGTCCCCTATACATACCCTACCTCTCCCGAACCTGGAGTCTGGATACCCACGCCCCCAGCTTTTGTACCGCCAGTGACGCCGTGGGTGGGTCAGATGGTTCCTTTCACCATGCAGAGCGCTTCTCAGTTCCTGCCGGTGAACGGTCCACCAGATTTGGGGAGCCAGCAATGGGCCCGCGAGTACAATGAGGTCAAACTACTCGGAGCGGCAAACAGCAGCGTACGGACAGCTGCACAAACAGAAATCGCCTTGTTCTGGACGGCGAATCCAGTGGCCACCTATTTTGGTGCCTTCGGTCAGTTGGCGCTTGATCGCCATCTCAGCCTTTCAAAATCTGCTCGATTGCTTGCTATGCTATCGGTAGCCTTAACGGATGGAGGTATTGGTTGCTTCAACGCCAAGTATCACTACAGCTTTTGGCGTCCAGTAACTGCAATTCCAAACGGCGATATAGACGGGAATCCGGAGACCGAAGCTGATCCCACTTGGCTCCCGCTCGCATCAACCCCCTCCCATCCGGAATTCCCCGCTGCTCATGGGTGTGCCACCGGCGCGGTAGCCAAAACGTTGGAGAATTTCTTTGGCACGCCTAATGTGAAATTTTCTGTAAGCAGCGCTGTCACCCACACAACTCACACGTACAAAAATGTCGGCCAATTGGAAGCGGAAGCCTACTGGGCGCGCATTTACGCTGGGTTTCACTATCGGCATTCGCTAGACGAGGGATTCAAGCTTGGGCACCGGGTGGCGAAACAGCTCAATCAAAACTTTTTTCAACCTCGCGATACAGATGAACACTGAGGTCTTCTGACGTATAGTGTCTGGTACCCTTCGCTCCATCTCGTTTGAGTCGGCGAGGTTTGCAAACTTCGCCGATTCTCCTCGATCTTCTCACGTGTGGGCGCCAAGTCACCGGCGCCGCTCCCGCCTCAACGCATCGCGGCTCACCAGCACAACCAACTCAACCGCCGATCGATCAAGCCTAGCGACCATACGTCCAGAATTGCCCAGGCCCGGACCTGCCGCACTCCAGTAACGGCGAAACGTCGCACGGTTACGGCTCACCCGTGAGGTAGCGCCTGTGAATCGTTCATTCTGCGTTTAACCCTAACCTGCTACGATCGCGCGAGCGCAAAGCTAATCCCTGGGAGGGGGCTACCCCTGCGCATCCTGTTGGTTGAAGACGAGACTAGCGCTGCCCGGATGCTCGCCAAAGGCCTTCGTGAGCAGACCTACGCCGTAGACGTAGCGGCCGACGGCGAAGACGCCTTGTACCGAGCAAGCATCAATGACTACGATCTCGTCATTCTCGACATCGTGTTGCCGCGAAAGGACGGCTTTGCAGTTTGCCGAGAACTGCGCACTGCAGGCACCGCCGTGCCGATCCTGATGCTGACGGCCCGTGATGCTGTGACCGACCGCATCACGGGATTGGATACTGGCGCTGACGACTACCTCAGCAAGCCGTTTGATCTGCGCGAGCTGCTCGCCCGTGTGCGGGCGCTTCTGCGGCGTGGACCAGTCCTGCGAACGGAAACCATACAGCTTGACGATTTGGCGATCGAAGCGCAGGGGCGGCGTGTGCGGCGTGCAGGACGCACGATTGCGCTCACCGGCAAAGAATACGCGCTTCTGGAATACCTTGCCCGGCATGTTGATCGAGTGGTGGGCCGTGCCGAGATCGCCGAACACGTCTGGGATGAGACTTTCGACCCCTTCTCCAACCTGATCGAAGTCTATATCCAGCGCCTTCGGCGCAAGATCGATGAAGGCCATCCCCGCAAGCTGCTTCATACGATTCGTGGCGGGGGGTACATGCTTTCCTCCAGAGAGGCGAACCGAGATGTTTGATTCGGTGCGGATGCGGATGACCCTCTGGTACGTTGGCGTGCTGAGCGTGATCCTCATCGCCTTCAGTATCGCAATCTACCTTTTTGTCCAGCGCAGTTTGTTGGAGCGAGTGGATTCCGGTCTTTTCTCGACGCTGGAGTCAGTGTCCGCATCTTTTGAACATGCAGGCGCGACCGGAGAAAACGGACAGCAATTAGCGAAAAGGGTGCTTCGTGAGTTACATCGCCCGAATCAGGCCATCGCGATCTTCGATGCACGAGGTCAGCTCTTAGCTGAACAGCCCGGCGAAGGACCGGTTCACGTACGGTTGCCAGAATCGGGAATATCGTCGCTCAGTTCGACCCGCACCTATTCACTGGCTGAACAAAATGCCGACAGTGACGACAGCTGCCGGGGCGTTGTGGGACGCGTTTCTGTACCGCCTGACGCATCGTACGTGGTCGTAGTGAACCAATCTCTGGAGCCTGTCTACGAACAATTGGACTCGCTGGAAAACATTCTTTACGTGGCCATACTGCTCATGCTCGCGCTGGCGGGAGGGGGTGGGTGGTTTCTGGCACGCAAGAGTCTGCAGCCTGTAGTAGCCATGTCGGAGCAGGCGCAGCGGATGAGCGCCGGAAACCTCGACCAACGGCTCCCAGTCGTGAACCCACGCGACGAACTCGGCCATCTTGCCGCCACTTTTAACGAACTTCTGGGGCGGCTGGCCGATTCCTTTTCGCAGCAGCGCCAGTTCATGGCCGATGCTTCCCACGAACTGCGTACGCCGCTCTCGGTCATACGAACTGCTTCCGCGGTGACATTGCAACAGGAAAATCGGGAGAAAGACGAGTACCGGGAGGCTCTCACCATCATCGAACACCAGGCGCGTCGACTCTCGCGCATCGTCGAGGACATGTTCCTTCTCGCCCGGGCCGACGCCGACCATCCTTCGCTACAAATTACCGACTTCTATCTGGACGAGTTACTGACCGAGACTGCAGGCGCTGCCGCAGTGCTTGCCACGAAAAAGTGTCTTCAGCTGGAAGTTCCACCGTTTCCGGAAACGCCTTTTCGCGGGGACGAGGGACTGCTGCGGCAGATGGTTTGGAACCTGCTGGACAACGCTATCAAGCACACACCACGGCACGGAAAGATTCGAATTGAACTTGAGCGCCGCGACGCCGAGTATGCGATCCGTGTTCACGATGCCGGCCGCGGTATTCCACCGGAAGTTCAGCCCCACATTTTCGAGCGCTTCTATCGCGGCGACAACGGAGTGTCCGTTGCCGAAGCTAGCGATGGAGGCGCCGGTCTGGGTCTCCCCATCGCACGCTGGATCGCCGAGGTGCATCACGGCCGCCTCGAACTGCAATGCTCCGCCGCAACCGGCAGCACATTCATAGTGTTCCTGCCTCGGGGTTAGCCCCTGCGGACAACTCAACCCACGAAGAGCGCGGCTGCCAAAGGGCGGGTTCATGTTCCGTTTATGTGCTACGAGCTAGGATGGCGCGTGTGCTGCCACTTCGCCAACATCACGAAACCAATGACTTTCGGAGGACGGACCCATGAAATTCCGTTTACTTGTGATTCTGTTGGTTCTTAGACTCACGCTGAACGCAACGCGGGCAGTGGGAGCAACGAATTTCTGTAAACTTACCGCGCAGACCGCTCTGCAATCCTGCCGGGTTGCGGCCCATAGCGACCATCTGTTGGCTTTGGGAAAGTGCGACAACGTTGCCGATCCCGCGCAACGCCAGGCATGCAGACAGCAGGCGGCCGCGGATGCGAAGGACGCGTTGGATCAGTGCCGAGCTCAGCATTCCGTGCGCAACGGCGCATGTCCACGGCTGGGTGGGCGGCCCTATGATCCTGTCATCGATCCCGCGAACTTCGTTGACAGAATTGACAACCCCTATTTGCCGTTAATACCAGGCACGAATTACATCTACGAGGGCAACACCGCAGGAGGCCTTGAACACACCGAATTCTTTGTGACTCACAACACCAAACAGATCCTCAGCGTGACTACCGTTGAGGTCCACGACACTGTGACCACCAACGGCGAACTCACCGAGGACACCCTCGACTGGTTCGCTCAAGACCGGGAAGGGAATGTGTGGTACTTCGGTGAGAATACGATGGAGCTGATCGGCGGACGGCCCTCCACCCTGGACGGTACCTTCGTCGCGGGCGAGAACGGCGCCAGGCCAGGAATCATCATGAAAGCGCATCCCGCAATCGGCGATTTCTATCGCCAGGAATTCGATCTTGGTAACGCCGAGGACTATGGTGAGGTGCAAAGCTTGTCCGACACCGTCACCGTACCCATGGGAACATTCACGCATTGTCTGAAGACCCCGGAGAGCACGCCTCTTGAACCGGATCTCCACGAGGCCAAGTTCTATGCACCGGGTGTCGGCCTGATACTTACTCAAAACTTAGACACCGGGGAGAAGAGCGAACTCATTCGCATCGAATTCAAGTAAAGAAGGAATTTCACTGAAGAGCGTTGCCGCGGAACATGGACGTACCATTCATCCAGAATGGGCCTGGCTGTGGTCGCAGAGCAATCCACCGCCAGGCCTGCTTCGTTGTGAGTCGCCTTGCTTTCCGGCCAGCGTGGCAAACAGTGTTTTGGACACGCTTTAGGCCCGGTTGTGCCCGGTATCGTGATCGCGTGAGTGGATGATGGAGGTACTAGCTATGATGACAGGCAGATTCGTGTCTCTCGGTGTGTTAGCGACGGCCGTCATGGCGGCACTCGGGCTTTCTCCCGCGCAGTCTTTTGCGTCCAAACGAGCTCCCGCCTCTAAGCCGAAGATCGTTGCCCAGAAGCTGGTGGACGAAGTCGCGTCAAAACACTCCGAAGTCACCGCGGTCGAATTGTCCGTTCAGATGCCCACCGGGTGCTCGACGCTCGCCTCTAGCGATCCGAAGGACATCGGCCAGAAATGCGACCGAGATGAACTCGGGGCGATGCGAACCGGGAAAGCGATTATTGAAAAAGAAAAGGATGGGTTTGATGTCACCATGTCACTTCATGACATTGCAGGTGAGATTATTGGAACCTTAGGCATCGATATCGGACCTGAACCTGGCCAACAAGAGTCGACTGTCGTCGAGCGGGCAAAGAAGATCGTGCAGGAGGTCGAAGTCCAAATCCAGTCGAAAGAAAAGCTCGCCGAGCGCGTCGAGTGAGAGAATTGGCCGCCAATGATGCCCAGCAGGTCCGGATCACGATGTTTCTCGCGATCCTCCCGACCCACGGGCAAACCTTCCCTAATCCCGGTAAGGGAAGAGTAGCCGACCAATCCAGGAGTTACGGTTCGGGTCGCTCGAATCAGAATGCGAGGCAACTTCGGAACGCTCGAAAGCCGCCATACGCAGTGCGGGTGAATTGATTCACAGGTGTCTGGAAATCAGCGAGGGCCGAACTGAAAGCAGAGTACCGCTGTGGGTCATGAACTGGTTCGCGACAGACGCTGCATGAGCGCGTAAAGCTCAGCTGCCCCATTTAAGGCGCGATGCTGAATCCACGTACTTGACGAGCAGCACCTCGTTACCGATTTCGTTGTAGATCAACTCATCCACAGTGCCGCCAGCCAGAAGAAGACCGTATCCGCCGGGGCGCATTCCTTCTGCTTCGCGCTGCGTGATGTGGGCGGCAGGATCGTCCGCCGGATTTGCAACGGCCGCGTGGGTAAGTGATTCGCGGCGGAAACCTGCCCCCGGATCACGTACGTAAAACACCATCGCTCTTCCAGTACGAACGGCTGTGACCTCAATCACCTGCTCGGGATTAAACGCCGCTCCGTGCTCCATTGCATTCAGCAAAATCTCTCGAAACGCCTGCATCATTTCCTCCCGTGTGTCCTCAGGTAGTTGAGCACTCAACTCTTTCGCAAAAGTCATGAGGCGCTCAGCCGTGATGAGGCGGCAATTTACGCGGACTGAGACCCAGCCGGGCTTGGCCGTCAGCACTTGTATGTCGTCTCGCCACTGGCTGTCGGATGCTGCGCTACGGGCCAGGTTTGCGATCTCGTCCGGGTCAAACGGAGGTGTGAAGCAGGCGAACACACGGGCACGCAGGGCAGCAATGACTTCGTCCGGTGTGCTGTGACGGGCCAGGACGATGCTCTTTACTCCAGGCCTGATGGCGCGCATCTCCTCCAGCAGGGCCAAGTCCTCCTCGACAGTGCTGTCGGGACTTGTGATTACCACCCCAAAGGAGCGCATGCGCAACCGCTGCAGGGCGTCAGCTTGCCCTGCCGAGTACTCCATGGGGAAATCGGCGGAAGAGATTGCATCGCCGATCTTCCGGCCCACTTGAGTGTCACTTCCAATGACTAAGACCCGGCTCATGTCGTGCTCCGCGGCAATAAACCAGTGGTTGTAATGAAAACTTCTATCTGCGCCTGGATAGCGCATCGGGCTTGCGCCCCACGCGATGCCTGAAAGCCCACATTTCAATCCTTGAGGCCATTCAAGAGTAAGCCCAACGAGGATCAGCTGTCTAACGGACCTGGCAGTTGCTCCTGCTGCTCGCATCAACGGAGGCCAAAGCCTAATTGTGAGTCCTTCTTCGTGAGGGTTGCGTCAAGTTACAGCACACGACGTGCCCGAGAGTTCCTCTCTCTGGCACTGCCCCCGGTGCGGCGCATCCATGATGGTGATTCAGAGACTCACTGCTGCGGAACTATCAGCATGCACATACTTCGATTCTTCCTAATGTGTCCATCACCAACGACTCGACGAGCATGTGTTCCGGCACGCCATTGCATTCGTGTGCCCACCCCAGGTTCACCACCTCTCTCACTACCCTCTGCCAACATTCCTGCAGCTCTCGCCATCACCGCACACACTCCTGATCGGCTTTTCCGGTTTCCTACCCGTAGACCTGTTGCCCCCCAAACCGCCCTTCAAATCCCATACCGCACCGCGTCCGCCGCAAACACCAGCGGCTTCCTCCTAGTCTGCTCATCGAAAACGCCTCGGATCGAGTTCCCCTTCGTCGTGAAAGTGTCCTGCCCGAGGCGTTTCCGATCAAGCCTAGCGACCATCCGGGAGTTACTGCCTCCCAAGCGGCTCAAAGGCTCGGCGAAACCGACCACGGCGAAGGAGAGGTTCTTGCGCGGGTGAGGTCAGACGGAATCAATTCACCTCGTGAGCCCACTTCTCTTCACTAAATCCTTGAATCTCGGCTCATCCTTCAATGGTGCGAATCGTGGTTCTACGTTCAGCGTGACCATGAACTCTTTCGTCTCTACGGCACGATTGAGTGCCGAAAGGGCCCGCTCGCGCTCGCCTAGTCCCAGGTAAGCCACTGCGAGATCACTATACGGGATGAACTTGGTCCTTCTCTGCATCTCCAAACCGCTCAGTAAGCGCCGAGCCTCTTGCGATCGTCCGTCCAATGAGAGGGCGTGAATCAGGTCCGCAACCGTCTCCGTGCTTCCCGCACGTAGCGCCCCAGCTTTGGTTAGCGTCTCCACGGCATGCTTGTAATCGCCTTTCAGTTCGTATGTCACTCCCAGGAAATGGTACGCACGAATGTATCCCGGATTGTCCGCAATCGTTCTGTTCAGCTGCGTCAGGGCTTCGTCGAGTCTTCCGGCCAGCATGTACATTAACCCCAGGTGCGCATTCATATGCGGAGACAACGGATCCAGCTTGAGCAAACTTTCACTCTGCTCAATCGCCTCATCGAACCGTCCCAAGTAGACCAGCAGATGGGAGTATGAGTGATATCCCTCTTCATATTGAGGCTTGAGCGCGATTGCAGAGCGAAATTCACGCTCCGCCTTCGCCACATCCCAATCGGCATAATGCGCGATCCGGCCCAGCGAGACGTGTCCCTCCGCTAGTTGCGGATCTATCTCGAGCGCATGGTTCACCGCCTGCCTCGCCTTCGCGTACGCCTCGTCCGGTGCTACCGCGAGGCCGGCCTGTTCCATGTAACCGTCTGCCAATCCGCTGTGAGCAAGCGCGAACTTCGGATCAATGTGTGTGGCCTCTTCGAAATACTGGATCGCCAGCCGCACATCGCCTTCTGTCTTCGTGTCCAGCAGCAGATGCCGTCCCTTGAGGTACGCCGAATACGCCTGCCAGTCCGGAGCGTACCGTGAGCCAGCGGCGCTCGACGAAACCTTTACCCTGATCGCATCAGCGATCTGTTCCGCCACTTCACGCTCCAGTTGAAGCACGCTTCCCACGTCGCGGTCATAGCTTTCGCTCCACACGTGCCGCTGGTCGGCCGTACGGATCAATTGCGCGGTGATCCGCACGCGGTTCCCCGCTCCGCGCACGCTTCCTTCGAGCAGGTAGTTCGCACCCAGCTCACGCCCGATCTGGTCCGCCGCGCTCTTGCTGCCTTTGAACTTGAAGGCTGAGGTCCGCGAAATCACCGCCAGTTGTTCTGGATTGATTCTCGCCAGTTGCGCACTTAACTCCTCCGCCATGCCGTCACTGAAGTAGTCCTGCGCCGGATCGCCGGTCATATTGTTGAACGGCAGGACTGCTACGACCGCGCGCCCAGCTGCCTTCCTGGTTCTTGTCCACCAGATCCCCGCAGTGAGGACAACAAGCCCGAACACAACTGCCGCCAGGACGTACGGCCGTTTAGTCGAACGTTGAACCACCTTCGAAGGCGCAGGCAAAACTATCTCGGGTGTTTGTTGAATCTCGGCGCTCTTGACCGGCGCAATGAAGCGGTAACCGCGCTTGGGCAGGGTCTCAACGAACCGCGGATTTTGCGCATCGTCATTTAGCGCCGCGCGGATGTGCTTGACGCAATGATTCAGGCCTTGCTCGAAATCGACGAACGTCGCGCCGCCCCAGATCGTCTGCTGGATCTCTTCGCGCGTGACCAGTTCGCCCGGACGGCTCGCCAACATCGCCAGCACGCGAAACGACTGGTTCGGCAGCCTCACCAGTTCCCCCGCTTTGCGGAGTTCCTGGCTCCGGATATCCAGTCGGAAATTTCCGAACCCGATGCTGTCGCGCTGGGCCGTCGAGCCCACAGTTTCACCCCTGAGCGCCCTAGATTCTACGTCAATTCCGAGATGGGAGCTATGAATCTCTACCCATAATCCGCTCTCGCTCAGAGGTTTACCAATGCAGACGGAATTCACGTGCATCTCATGCGCCTTCCATTGCCAAGCGAGTCCTTTCGCACCGATCTTCATCCCAGAAGGAGCGAGAAAACCATGAAAAGATCTATTCCCGCCCGCACAGCATCTTTGCTGGCTTTGATCTGCTTCGCAGTGTTCTCGGGCGCACAAACGTCACAAACCATTTACACCACCAATCTCGGGCAACCCGACGAGATAACCACGAACGAGCTGATCCAGGCGCTTGGAAACCCGAATACGGTCGTCTTCGACGCTCGTCCTCCACTCGAATACGCCACGAGCCACATCCCAGGCGCGCTCAACGTCGCCCAGAAACCCGGCGTGCCATTCTCTGAGTACGTTTCCGACGTCGCCGAGATTAACCGCATTCTTAACGGAGACCACTCCAAGGCTCTGATCGTCTATTGCAACGGCCCGTTCTGCGGCAAGAGTAAACGGCTCTCCACGGAACTGAGTGCAGCCGGATGGAACGTTCGCCGTTACCAACTCGGCATTCCAACCTGGCGTGCGTTGGTCGGCCTCACCCAGATCGAGGTCAGCGCGATGTCGTTGGTCTATAAGCAGGATAAGACCGCCGTCTGGATCGATGTCCGCGAACCTGCCGACTTCACCCGAAAAAGCATTCGCGGCGCCGTGAATATTCCCCGTTCGCTCGTGACAACCGTAAAGGACACGGGCGAACTGAAGAAAGCCAAGGACGACGGCCGCCTTCCCATGAACGACCACAACACTCGCGTCATCGTCTTCGCGGAGAATCCAGCAGACGCTCGCTACGTAGCCGCCGCGATTGCCAATGAAGCGTTCCACAACGTCATGTTCTTCCACGGCAGCTTCCAGGAAGCCCGTGACGCCGTTCGGGGTGTTAAGAAAACGGAAGACGAATCAAATGACTAAGACGCGGCTAGCCTGCGGGGGACGAGCGGCGAATGCTGAAACGTCCCACTTTGTTTCCCACAGGTGGGGCGGGTTGGGGGTTCGCCAAAGCCTGCGCACCCATGATTCCCGCGTGCGCGACGCTAGACCACACCGTGAACCAGATAAGGCTCGAGTGCGCCAGCGGGTTGCGACTGGCAATCAGCAGAAATACTCCCAGCGTTGCATAGACTCCAGAATCATCTGCAGGTAGTGCGGGATCGGACCGGCGTGCCAGGCCCACCTGGACGGCCAAACAAGGCAAAAGATGTAAATCCCAAAGATGAAGGTAAGACCCACCAGCCGCAGTGCGATACGTAGATACTTCGCGCTCTCGGCGTCAGCCGTGTTCTTTTCTTTGGTAGCTGCGAACTCTAATTGCCGTTCTCGGGTAAAGTCTTCTTCCGTGGATTCCCCTGAAGCGTTGACATGTTTCCATCCTCCTGTAGGCGGATTCTCCGACAGTAGATGTTCGAAAGCCTTTTGAGAGGTCCTGGCAGATATGACAATAATGACTTCGGCGAGGTGGGCTGGACGGATTGTTCCATCATCGTCTCTCTGCGGTAGTACGGGTACCGTTTGTAAGACGGTCTGATTGTATTTCTTGATTTGGGCCTCTTGATTGGATAAAGAGAACTCGTGCCCTGCGTTCTCGAACATCAGATTCCGATTGTCAAGCGGCAAGAGCCTGAATCCGTCGACCTTCCCTTTCCGTGGGTACACCCCGCCCACCAGATTTGTCGGCTTCCCGCCATGACAGACAAAACAGACGCCTGGATGCCGTTTGAATCCGAGGCCATCAAGATTAGGTGGGAATGGATCTCCAGCATTGATGGTTAGGAATGGACCGTTAGGGTTCGCAAAATCTGGAATGGGCTTGCCAACCAAGCCAGGTGGAACCGCAATGGTTTCGGTAATTCCGCTTGCGTCATGGTTGAAGATGTAGGCGAACAGTTGTCCGAACTTTGATCTCGGCGAACTGCCATCCGCGGCGGGCGCCCACTCAAAAGCGACATCAGCAATTCGCTCGATGCACTTGGTCGAACCGGTCGGACAGAAACTGATGCCATCGCCGCCCAACTCGCCGAGAGGGCGGTTAATTGCAGAGGCAATCGCCGCATCGGCTTCATCCTGCGTCGGGAATGACGTAGCCCCGGAACCAAAACCAGAACCGTTCGCTGCAAAGGGAGCGACCGGGTAATTCTCCAGATATGTGTAAATAATCGGGTTGAGCGCAGAACAACTCGGTTTGCAACGGATGTACTGATTGCGGACAAAGCCAAGGTCCGCCGCATTCAGAACAATCACATGCGAATCTGCATTGATGATGTAATCGCCGTAAACGTCGGGAGTGTTGCTGATGATCTGGCGTCCGCTTGAATGCCACTGACTTTCATTCGCGATAAAGCCCGCATTGACGAGCCATTTCGTAAATGTGGCTTTGCTCCCGGTCGGGTCAATCCAACCACAAACTGTGGAAGAGCACGGCGATCATCGTTACGTTCGACGAGGGCGGCGGATACTGGGATTCAGGCTACATTCAACCGCTAGACTATTTCGGCGATGGCACGCGGATTCCGACGATTGTGGTTTCGTCGTGGACCCGCGCCGGCCATATTTCCCATTCGTACACCGATCACGTGTCGATCTTGAAGTTCATCGAGCCCAACTGGGGACTGGCTCCGCTGACGACGCGCAGTCGCGACAACTTCCCCAACCCGATCACGAGTGATCGGGATCCCTACGTTCCGCTGAACAGCCCCGCCATCGGCGATCTCATGGATCTATTCAGTTTTCGCAGTCATGGCCGATAGTGATTGTTGCACCCGTCAGCCGGAGATGCGTCATGTCAAGTACCGACGGCGGGTCGAAGTGAGGTTATAACCCCAGCCAAAGAAACGGGGCTGGCGCGCAACAACCCAGCCCCGCTTTCACACAATCAGGCCAGCGCGTGCCCGCTGGCTTCCATGCCCACCCGCACTTTCAGACCTTGTTCTTGCAGCTTCTGGTAGAACTGTTCGGCTTCTTGGCGATGCACCAGGCGTCGTTCGCCCAGTTCCCCGGTGTCGCGGTCCACAAACGCAATTTGCTGGAAGCCCGGATGATAGTCACAGCCTCCGAGCCCTTTGGTTGTTTTGCGCCTCCAAAGTCTACTCGGGCTTGGAAGCCGACATTATCGTTGAATCATTACACTCATAATCGACTGGTTATGAGTGTAAACACCTGATCTATAAGAGCAGTTGACTGCGCCAAGGGCGGAGTCACTGGTGCCAAAAACTTGTCTCGAGCTCCTGCTATTTGCAATTCTGATCTGGGATCAGATTCGGCAAGCTAAGGCCGAC
>Ga0075434_100004779_pt1 | contig 12264 bp, 8 predicted proteins | sample RhiMethybrSRZTD3_FD_75298 | JGI IMG/M metagenome (GOLD analysis project Ga0075434, IMG submission 75298) | Populus rhizosphere microbial communities from Tennessee, USA - Rhizosphere MetaG P. TD hybrid SRZTD3 | ecosystem: Host-associated > Plants > Roots > Rhizosphere > Soil | place: USA... | reverse complement strand
GAAGCGGTTGTGCAGATCCAATGGCAGCCCAACAAACAGACAATGCCCGTATCTTTTGACCTCTATTGCGATAGTCGTCGCTACCAGCCTCTCACCGACGGAACGCCCGTAACGGCGGAGGGCAGAATCCGCTCGATTACCACAATGCTCGTCCTTCTTGATGACGCTAAATTTTATACTTGACGCACAAAGCGAGAGCTGCTACCTTTATGTCATGGCAACGGACGAGACGATCAGGTCGCTACCAGAAGCGTGCAGCAGCGAGGCCGCAGCCGTGGAGTTTATCGAGCACCAGCGGTGGGGCAATGAGCCTAACTGCCCGCGTTGCGGCTCATTTGCCGTCCGCAAGATGGTGGACAGCAAGACCGGGCAGCGAAACAAGCGCTGGCTCTGGCGCTGTGCCGATTGTCAGGGCCAGAACCAGTTTACGGTCAGGATCGGGACTGTCCTTGAGGATAGCCGGATCGCGCACCGGCACTGGTGCTATGCGTTTTGGGCAGCCTGCGCCTCCAAGAAAGGCGTCTCTGCCCTACAAATCCACCGGATGACTGGCGTTTCCTACAAGAGCGCTCTCTTCCTCATGCATCGGATCCGTTTCGCCCTCGCGGATGATCCGGCCACGCCAGCCAAGCTCGACGGGACCGTTGAGGTGGACGAGTCGTATATCGGCGGGAAGCCGCGCTACAAGCTGCGCGGCAAGCGTGGCCGCGGCACAAAGCAGCAGCCGATCATTGCTCTGGTCCAGCGCGACGGTAAGGCTCGGGCGAGGGTGATCGACAAGGTGACGGCTGCGAACGCGAGCCGATTCGTCCTAGAAAACATCAACACGAACGCGAGGCTTATCACGGACGAAGCTTGGCACTACACAAAGGTGGGCAGGAAATTCCCAGGCGGACACTGGACAGTCAATCACAGCAAAGGTGAATACGTCCGCGGCGAAATCTACTCGAACACAATTGAGGGATTTTTCAGCCTCGTGAAGCGAGGAATTTACGGCACATTTCACTCGGTTTCGCGCCACCATTTGTACCGATATCTGGATGAATTTTGCTATCGGTACAATACGCGCAAAATGACTGACGGGCAAAGGGTTACAGCAGCGATTAAAAATGCTCAAGGCAAACGGCTGCAGTACCGAGAACCATTAGCGGCAAGGAAGAGTCTTGATATCTAAAACTAATATTACTTATTCTCTGTGTGTCCCTTGGGCGACTTGTGGACAAGGTTCGGTCCCCCAGACGGGAATCGAACCCGTAAGGCCTCGCAGCCGTCCGATCCCAGATCGGATGCGTCTACCAGTTTCGCCACTGGGGGACACGTTAGTTAGTTTTGCTGCGAGGGGACGGCAGGGTTGCCACCCATACCGTCCCCCGCAGGCTGTGCCTGGCCCGATCCCGGGTTACTTGACCGTACTGGGATCGGGCCTTTCGTTGCGCCCGCCTAGGGTCCACAGCGCGTTCCCCTGCAGGCTCGTGTCTATTCTGCGCACGACACCACCCCCTTCCCTGGAGACTACCGGGACTGAATCGAGAATCGCCCCGTCCCGATTTGCACTACCCCACGGCGGCCTTTCTTGGCGTGCCGGTACAGTTCGCTGCCGACTCGAATCATGGCTTTTGCCCTGGTCGGCGCCTTGAACCCGAAGCGCATCACTTCGTCGGTGATCTCTGACACCGTGAGGCCGGACCCGTTTGATCGAGAGAGCACCTTCGCGATCAACACGCCGAGACTGTCGCCGACCAGGGGCGCGTATCGCTTGACGGAGACGCGACCAGAGATCGCGGCGTCGCTCTGCGCGAGAATCGAGAGGAAGCCCTCCAATTCGGTGATGCGCCGATCGAGGTTGTCGCGCTGCGCCTTCAGCCCGGCGATCTCGCTCGTCGCCCACTTGCGGCGCTTCTCGTCTTTCTCTTCCAGTTGCATGGAGCACTCCCCTTGCCGTAGGTCACGACTCACGCTGCGGACGAAGATTAGTCGCAGCACTACCAGCACGTCTACAAAAAAGTGCTGTAGGAGTGCGGTGTGAGCGGGCGAGCGAAGGGCGGGGCTGGCGGTGCCCGGAAACGGGGGCCGAAGCCAATTCGGATTCGGGTTGAGGGGGCCTGGGAAGAGGCACTCGGGCGAGCGGTCAGAAAGCCAAGGCCTGCAAGCGGTTGGCCGAAGCCCCAAAAGCGGAAGAAGCCGCCCCAGTGATCCGGAGCGGCTTCGTGCGTCAAGTACCTACTTCCGCAAAATTTTGAGCCCCGGTCGTGCCAGCTCAGTTCGGGTTACATCGCGTCCATCGAGGCCGGTGCTCAATCTGGCGACTAACCCATGGTCAATGCTGGCTCGACCCGCGGGCTCTTTGGAGGTCCCCCCCTCCACTCGACATGCCATTGCACCCTGCATGCCAGACTTGGGGTCTCGGAGAGGTTTGTACGGTAATCGCGTAACGATCTGTTTCATATGCGATTACAGCACGCTACTGGGTCGGGGGGATGCGCCGTTTTGGCTCGGTCAGTACGGCGTTATTGCGGCTCTCTTTATAGTTTTTCCGCCGAAAATGAAGAAGCCACTGTCTCGCAGTGGCTTAGCCCTATAAAAACATTTAATATCGAAAACTTAAGCCCTTTGCCGGGTTCCGTTACGTCGATCCAAGTGGAATAGTTTGATCTTCTGCAGAAGCGTAGGGTAGCTGAGCGAAAGTTCCTTCGCGGCCTGGAGCTTGTTCCAGTTATGTCGCTCCAGCGCCTGCGTAATGAGCCGCCGCTCCACCTTCGCGACTTCGCACTTGAGGGTGGTCGGACCCTCGGCCACCGCTTCCTCCGCCTTCAAGAGCTCGCGCGGGACCAGTCGGAGCGAGAGCACCTCGCCGTCGTTTGCCATCACGACCATCCGCTTGACCACCTTCTCCAGCTCGCGAACGTTGCCGCGCCACGGAAGCCCGGCGAAGACGCGGATCAAGTCGGGATCCACGCCCCCCACCTGCTTCGCCATCTCGGTCGAGAACCGCCGTACGTAATGCTCCACGAGCACCGGAATGTCCTCGGGCCGTTCGCGGAGCGGCGGGACGCGGAAGCAGATGTCGTTCAGGCGGTAGTAGAGATCCTCGAGGAATTCGCCCCGGGCGATGCGGGCCTTGAGATTCACGTTGGTGGCGCAGAGGACCCGAACATCGATCTTCGTCGGGCGGTTGCCGCCGACCGGCCGCACTTCGCGGTTGTCGAGCACTTGCAAGAGCTTGCCCTGAATCGTGATCGTGGTCTTGTCCACCTCGTCGAGGAAAATGGTTCCGCCGTTCGCCTCGACGAAGAGGCCGACCTTGTCGCGCACCGCCCCGGTGAAGGCGCCCTGGACGTGGCCGAAGAGCTCGCTCTCGAGGAGCTGCTCGGGCAACGCGGCGCAGTTGACCTGGATGAGCGGCTTCCCCGCTCGCGTGCTGGACGTGTGGATCGCCCGGGCGAGGAGGCCCTTGCCGCTCCCCGTCTCGCCCTCGATCAGGATGGTCGCATCCGTGGGTCCCACGCGCTCCAACAGGGAGAGGATCTCGAGGAGCTCGGGGCTGCGGGTCACGATGCCGTGGTCGTTGGCCGACCCGAGGAGCCGTCCGCGAAGCGCCGTGTTCTCCTTGGCCAGCCGCTGGCGCTGGAGCTCGAGGATCGCGACCGCGACGTAATTCGCGAGCACTGCCGCCAGGTTGATCTCCCGCTGCTTGAAGGGGCCCAGGGCGCCTTCCTCGGAACGGTCCAGGTAAAGGAAGCTCGTCTGGCCGGACGGAAGCGACAGCGGCATGATCGCGATCGTCGTGCGCGCCCCGACGTGCATGGCCGCCGGCAGATCACGGAAGCGCTCGTCTCCGCCCGCTCGGCTGGTCACGACCGGGGCCGCCGCGAGCCGGTCCCTGCCGATCCGGCGTTCCAGCTCGCGCATCAGATCTTGTCCGGTCCGGGTCGAGAGGCCGCACGCCGCCACCACTTCCAGGCCGCCTTGCACCGCCGGCGTCGCCACCAGACCCCGGGAGGCGCCGGTGCGCCGCGCGGTCAAGTCGAGGATCTCGTGCAGCGCCACCTCGGCGTCATCGCTCCGGAGCGCGTTTCGAATCTCGTCGAAGGCGGCGAATTCGTTGCTCTGCGCCGCGGTCCCTTCGATCAGCCCGCGCTCGATCTCGCCGCGGAACTCTTCGATTTCCAGCGCCAGGTCTGGCTCGTCCTCGGGCGACAGAATCGACGCCGCGTGATCCAGGTGGATCACGGCCTCGTCGACGAGGGCCCGCAGGAGTTCGCTGCGCGAGAGCTCGAGAAGCGCCCGCGCGGTGAACGATGCCAGGCCCAGGCTCTCGGAGCCGGCCACGGCCCTGCGAAGGAAGGCGACCGATTCGTCGAGCGCGCCCCGGGACTTGCCCTTCCGGCCGCGCTTTCGCCACACGACGCCCGCGGCCAGGTTCAGCTTGGCCAGCTCGTACCGCTTTCCAACGCCCGAGAGAATCCGGTTCCCTTCATCCAGCCGCTCGCGCGCCGGCTCCCATTCGCCGGCCTCCGCGAAGGCCAGGCCGAGGAGACGGAGCGAACAGGCCTCTTCGATCCGATCGCCGATCCGGCGCGCGAGGGCCAGCGAGCGCTCGCCGCTTCGGAGCGCCGGCTCGATCTCGCCCATGCGAAGCTGGGCGTCGCCGATGCGGCGCCAGAGCTCCACCTGAAGGTCGGTGTCCGGCGCGATCTGGTCGGCCAGCGCGAGCGCGGTGTCGTACTCGGCGCGCGCTTCCTCCAGCCTCCCCAGGTCCGCGAAGAGGTCGCCGAGCGCTTCGCGCGTCAGCACGACCTCGCGCCGGCAACCGCGCTCGACGGCCAGCGTGTGCGCTTCCCGAATGTACGTCTCGGCAGCCTCGAAATCGCGGCGCTTGCGCCGGAGCATGCCGAGGCAGTTCAGGGAGCGGGCGCGGCCGGGCGCGAACCCGGTCTCCGTGTAGATCTGGAGGGCCCGGCGATAGTGCTCTTCGGCGAGATCCCAATCGCCCATCTTCTCGTGCACGATGCCGAGGTTGTGGAAGTAGGTGGCCGAATCCTGGTAGAGGCCGTGCCGTTCCCCGATCCGGATCGCCTGCTCGAGGAATCGGGCGGCCTCGTTGAAGCGGCACTGGTTCTTGTGGACGAGCGCGAGGTTGTTGTAGGCCGCCGCCATGCCGGCCGGGTACTCCGCGCGGCGATAGGTGGCGATGGCGCTCTCGAAATATTCCCGTGCCGCGTTCCAGCTCCCGATGCGGAGGGAAATAAGACCGAGGGTCACCTCGGCCCGGCCCAGATCCAGATTCAGCGTCGTCTCTCGAAGGAGGCGATACGCCAGGGAGGAAGCGCGCTGCGCCGCCCGATACCTTCCGCGCTCGAAGAGGAGTTGGCCGAGGCTGGCGGAGAGGCGCCCGATCTGCTCGCGTGTGACGTGAGGACGAAGCCGGCGATGGAGGTCGTGGAGGGCGTCGACCGCTTCGTCGTAGTTGCCTCGGTAGCGGAGGCAGTCGACGATTTGCCGCCCGAGCCCGAACAGGACGTCGCGCTCGGCCGCGTCGCCGCGCCCAGCCTCGGCGTCTAGCGCGCGACGATAGTACTCGAGCGCGACCGCGAAGTTGTCGGCGGCAAAGTACAGATCGCCCAGCTCCTGGGCTTTCTGCACACCGTCAGCGGACGCGGCCGTATCGGTATACGGTTCACGTGGACCGACGCCCTTGTTCTGAGCAGTCGGTCGGTCTTTGGGGACTCGTCCGTCCATTCCGGCCCTCGGTACGTCATCAACTACGGACCGGGCGGCGAAATCTGACCTGCAGCGCTATGAATTGCCAGCGTCTACCAGGTCCAGCGCCACCCGTACCCCAGACGCATCGCCAACAGGTACATCCTCACGGTGGTCCAGCTCGCCGTACGGGTCACGCTGAGTCCGTTCGCCGAGTCGCGCGTGCTGAGCGGCGCGATCGAGCCCGACTTCTGGAGCCCGCCATCCGTGTCCCCCTTCGGGGGGCCATTGGGATTGTCGGGATCTATCCAGTTGTAGGGTTTTGCGTAGGAGGGCGCGGTCGCGACGGAGGTCGCGACGAGGGCGAGCGAGGCCAGCAGGATGCCCAGAAGGAGGAAGCGTCGCGGAATCCGGATCCTCATGCCTTGCTCCCAGGTGACGCGGCTCCGGCATCCCGCCGCTCACCGAATGTGTGGCGGCAATTCGTCGTGGGGCGCCTAGCTTCGGACTCGAGTCCGCGCTCTGAGGGACATCCCTAAGGAGGGATGGGCGTCCTATGACGAAGACTGCCGCTCAATAAGTTATGATAGTGACGCGGGTTGGATCCGTCAAGGAAAATTGGCTGGAAAGAGCCTTAATTCCGAGCCGGCGCGCGAGGAAGGGCCCCGCGCCGGGCCTCGCTCAGGACCAGCCCGTACCGAAGCCCCCTCGTCGAGACGCAGACGCCGGGGACGGGGAAGCGGTTGACGAATTCCCCGAGGATGACCGCCCCCGCTGGAATGATGTCGGCACGCCCGCGGCTCACGCCCGCGAGCCCCCGCCTCTGGGACAGGGGGATCTCGCATAACTGCTTTTCGATGTTGGCGATGCGCTCCCTGCTGAGGAGATGGTTCTCGATGCGGGTAGGGTCATATTTCACGAGACCGAGGTCGAGGGCCCCGAAGGCGGTGACCGTGCCACCGACGCCCACCGCGCGCTCGAGTCCGGTGGATTCGAAGTGAGCCAGTTTTTCACGGAAGACATCGAGGACGTGGTCTCGAATCGCGCCCAGCTCCGCCGCGGTCGGGGGGTCGCTCTGGACGAAGCGCTCGGTGAGGCGGACGCACCCCAATTCGAGACTGATGAGTTGGGTGCCCTCCTCTCGGTCGCCGGTGATGACCTCGGTGCTTCCCCCGCCGATGTCGACGACGACCGTGCGGCCGTGGGGCGGGGTCAGGCCGGAGAGCACCGCCAAGAACACGAGCCGCGCCTCTTCCTCGCCGGTCAGGATTTCCACCGGGTAGCCGATCCGGTCGGAGAAGCGGGCCGCCACCTCGGGGCCGTTTCGGGCGACCCGAAGCGCGTTCGTCGCCGCCACGCGTATCCGGCTGGCGCCGCTGTATTCGGCTTCGTGAACGAAGCGCTCGAGGCACTCGAGCGTGCGGGACGCGGCGGATTCGTCGATCAGGCCGGTGCGGTCCAGCCCTTCTCCCAGGCGGGAGATCTCGCCCATTCGGTGGGACGTTCGCAGGCGCTCTGAGTCGTCGACGTCGGCGACCAGGAGTCGAACCGAGTTGGTGCCGATGTCCACGGCACCGATCCGAACCGTGTTCTCAGACGAGCCTGAAGTGATCTGTCCTCCTCGAGAGCGAATTGTCCCCCCGCCGCTCGCGCGGTTGACTCCCGAACCTAGAAAACCGTACCATGTCCTGTCATGCCTGTAAAGTCGGAAACCATTATCAGAGCGCAAAATGGACGGACGCCGGAGCCGGAGCGGCCGGACGTCCTGGGCATGGCCGTCCCCTCGCTCGAGCGCGTGGCGCTCTCGTTGGACGAGCGCCCCTTTCGGGGACGTCAGATCGCCGAGTGGATCTATCGACGGGGGGCCCTGGGCTTCGACTCCATGTCGAACCTGCCCGCCGGGCTTCGGGCGCGCCTCGCGGAGGAGTACCGGGTCGGATCGCTGGCGGAGCACGCTCGCCGGGAGACGCCGGACCGAAAGACGCGGAAGCTGGCGTTCTCGCTTCGCGACGGCGGCGTGATCGAATCGGTGTTCATGTCGACCCCGACCCGCTTCACCTTCTGCCTTTCCTCGCAGCACGGCTGCGGATTCGCCTGCCGCTTCTGCGCGACCGGAAGGATGGGGCGGGGCCGAAATCTCACGGCGGGTGAAATCGTGGAGCAGACCCTTCGGCTTCGCCGCGAATTGCCGGCCGGCGCGACGGACTTCAACGTCGTCATGATGGGAATGGGCGAGCCGCTCGAGAACTACGACAACGTGATGAACGCGCTGAAGCTCCTCACCGACCCCGCCCTCGGGGCGGTCCCGGCCAAGCGGATCACGATCTCGACGGTCGGCCTCGTGCCCCAGATCATCCGGATGGCCGACGAAGGAGCCCGCTATCGCCTCGCCATCTCGCTCCACGCCTCCACCGACGAACAGCGGACGAAGCTGATGCCGGTCAACCGCACGTTCCCGCTCGAACAACTGATGCGGGCGGTGCGGCACCACATCGACCGCACCGGGCGACGTGTCACGTTCGAGTACATCCTGATCGAGGAGCTGAACGACACGATCGGCGACGCCGCCAAATTGGTCCGGCTGGTGGCGCAGCTCCCCTGCAAGATCAACCTCATCCCGTACAATCCGATCGGACCGGGCAAGTTCAAGCGTCCCTCGCCCGAGCGGATCGAGCGCTTCGCGGAGCACCTGAGACCCCGCGTCCCGGCGGTCACGGTGCGCTACAGCCAGGGCGTCGAGATCGGCGCCGCGTGCGGCCAGCTGGCCGGCGAGTCCGAGGCGGGCGGCCAGCGGCGGTAGCGCCGCGGGACGGGCGATGCTCGGGACGCTTCGGCGGCGCCTCCTCGCCCTCTTCTTCCTCGTCGCGCTCGTTCCCTCGGTCGGGCTGACGCTGGTCGTCACCCACTTCCTTTCGAAGAGCCTCGCCGCGCTCCGCAACCCCGAGACCGAGCGCGCGCTCGGGCAGTCGCTCGAGGTGATTCGCCAGGGGATCGAGCGGCTGGGCGAGGACGCCCAGCATCACGCCACCGTGCTCGCGAGCGACCCGGGTTTGAGCGCGCAGCTCGCCTCGAACAGCATCGCCGCTCTCGAGCGTGGTCTCCGGGATGAGGCCCGGGAGCGCGGCCTCGACTACATCTGTCTCTATCGCCTGGGCGAAGGAACCGACGCGAAGCTCTTCGGAGCGCGCTTCGGTCCGCGCATCACGATCCCGGAGCCCGAGCGGGAGTCGCTTCGCGCCGCGCTCAACGAGGGAGGGCTCGTCACCGGCGGGGACGTGCCGCGACAGGTGAGCGGCGTGGCCGCGTTCGGCGCGAACTACTTGATCCTCACCGGCTATCAGCTCGACCCCGAGGTCTCCTCCGAGATCGAGGCGCTCCAGAAGAACCTCACCATGTATCGACGGCTGGGGGTCTACGCGTGGCTCTCTCAGCGGAGTCTCTGGATCTTCGCCGGCATCTGGTCGGTGACCCTCGCCCTGCTCTCCTTCTTCCTCGCGGCGCTCGTCTCGCGCGGGATCGCGCGGCCGATCGTCGAGCTGGAATCGGCGATGGGGAAAATCTCCGGCGGCGATCTGTCGCACCGCGTGGTCCCCGCGGGGACGCGCGAGGTGCGCTTTCTGGGAAACGCGTTCAATCGAATGGCGGAAGAGGTCCAGTCGAACCGGCGGGCGCTGCTCCGGGCGGAGCGGCTTGCCGCGTGGCGGGAGGTGGCGCGCGCGGTCGCCCACGAGATCCGGAATCCGCTCACGCCGATCCAGTTCGCGCTCCAGCGACTGCGGGACGAGGCGCGCCGGCCCGAGCCGCCGCGCACGGACGTGATCGAGGAGAGCGTCGACGCGATCCTGCGCGAGGTGCAGTCGCTCCAGGAATTCGCGACCGCGTTCTCCGCCGTGGCGCAGCTCCCCGAGCCCAAGCCCGCGCCCTGCGACCTGATCGCGCTGGCGGAGGACGTGGTGCGGCTGTACCAGGGTTCCTCGCCGGTCCAATTCCGCGTTGAGGCGGAGCGACCCGTTCCCGTAGCCTGGGCCGACACGGGCCAGATCCAGCGCGTGCTGGTGAACCTGATCAAGAACGCGCTCGAGTCGATGGACGGCAAGGGCTCGATCACCCTGCGGGTGCGGCGGGACGCGGAGGACGGCGCGGCCGGCGACGCTGTCGGGGTCGTCCTCGAGGTCGAGGACTCGGGACCGGGAATGGATCCGGCGACGCTCGAGCGCGCCGCCCATCCGGGATTCACCACCAAGTCGACCGGGAGCGGGCTGGGGCTGACCCTCGTTCAGCGGATCGTGGAGCAGCACGGGGGCCGATTCGCGCTCGAGTCGAGTCCAGGCGTCGGGACGCGCGCGGCGATCCACTTGCCGGCGGCCCGCGAGGGTCAGAAGGGGGAGGACGGGGCGTGAGCGGACCGAAGATTCGCGTGCTGGTGGTGGACGACGAGCCGTCGGTCCTTCTCGAAACCGCGGCCAGCCTGAAGCGGCAGTACGACGTGCTCACGGCCTCCCGCGCGGAGGACGCCGAGCGGATGGTGGGCGAACAGCGCGTCGACCTCGTGCTCACCGATCTCCGCCTCCCCGGCAAGGACGGGATCGCGCTCCTCACGTCGCTCAAGGCCGCGCGGCCCGAGCTGCCGGTGGTTCTCATGTCGGGACACGGCTCGATCGAGGAAGCCGTGAAGGCCATCCAGCTCGGCGCGATCGACTTCGTCGAGAAACCGTTCGGCCCGGAGCGGCTCCAGGTGACCGTGGAGCGCGCGCTCGAGCTGAAAGCGCTTCAGCGCGAGAACGAGCAGCTTCGCTCGCTCGCCGGCGCGGCCGACGAGATGGTGGGTTCGAGCCGCGTGCTGGAACAGATCCGGAGCGAAATCGCCAAGGTCGCGAAGACCGAAGCCAAGGTGCTCATCACCGGCGAGAGCGGCGCGGGAAAGGAACTCATCGCGCGCGCCATCCATCGCCAGAGCGCGCGGGCGCGCGGGCCGTTCGAGAAGCTGAACTGCGCGGCGCTGCCCAAGGACCTGGTCGAGAGCGAGCTCTTCGGCTACGAGAAGGGCGCCTTCACGGGCGCCATGCAGATGAAGCGCGGGCGCCTCGAGGCCGCCGACCTGGGCACGCTCTTCCTGGACGAGGTCGGAGACATGAGCCTCGAGACCCAGGCGAAATTCCTCCGGGCGATCGAGACCGGGGAAATCGAGCGCCTCGGAAGCACCAAGACGATCTCGGTGGACACGCGAATCGTCGCCGCAACCAACAAGGACCTGGGGGACGAGATCAAGGAGGGCCGCTTCCGCGAGGATCTCTTCTATCGGTTGAACGTCGTGCCGATCCACATCCCGCCGCTTCGGGCGCGCCGCGAGGACATCCCGCTCCTGGTCTCCCACTTCGCCGCGCGCATCGGCGCCGAACACGGCCGCGGCCCGAGGATCGTGACAGCCGAGGCGATGAAGCTGCTCACGGACTACTCGTGGCCGGGGAACGTGCGCGAGTTGAAGAACCTGATCGAGCGGCTCCTCATCATGACGGACGGCGACTCGATCGGGCCGGGCGACGTCGAGGACGCACTCCCGCCGGACGCTGGGGACGGCCCGCCGAGCGAGATCAAGGCGGCGCGGGACAAGGCCGAACGCGACGCCATCCACGGCATGCTCCGCGAGTGCCAGTGGAACGTGAGCGAGGCGGCGCGACGCCTCGGAATGGATCGCGGGTACCTCCATCGGAAGATCAAGCGATATGGGCTGGCGCGCGACGGCGGCGCGTAGCGCCGCGCGGGGGATCGCCGCAGCGGCGGTCCTCCTCGCGGTCGCGGCCCCCGTCCGGGCGCAGGGCAGCGCGGATTCGAGCACGGTCGCGCCGCCGCCGGCGGTGCCTCGCGCGGCGGCCGACTCGAGCACGGTCGCGCCGCCGCCGGCGGTGCCTCGCGCGGCGGCCGAGTGGGAGACGCTCTCGACCGGGCTTCCCGAACAAGTCCGGATCGGCCCGCTCTTCGAATTCGCCTACAACCGCGTGGACGGCCCCGCGCCTCAGGCCGGCGTGGCGCTTCGTCGCGAACGCGACGTTGCACCGCTCGTCTACGTCCGCGCCGGGTGCGCCTTCTCGCGGAAGCGCGGCGTGGGTTCGGCCGGGTTCGAGCTTCAGCTCGGCGACCGAAGCAAGATTCGCGTGGGCGGGGACGTGTATCGCCGGACGGCGAGCGAGGACGAGTGGATCGTCGGCGCCGGCGAGAACACGATCTTCGCGCTCCTCGCGCGGACGGACTACCGCGACTGGTACGAGGCCGAGGGCGTCGGCGGCCGCGCGATCTGGGAACCGGGGCGCGACGCGGCCCTCGAGGTGCGAGCGAGCGTCGAGGATCAGTCGTCGCTTCGCACGAGGACCCGTGTCTCCGCCTTCGGGGGGACCGCGCGATTCCGCGCGAACCCGAGCATCGATCCGGGCACCGAGGGGTCGTACTCGATCGCGATCCGCGTCGGACCGCTCGTCCCGCCCAAGGAAGGCGGGTCGCGCGCCACGCTTCGGTACGAGCGCGCCGGCGGCCCGATGGGCCGGGACTTCGACTACGGACGCTTCCGCG
>Ga0075434_100004778_pt1 | contig 12264 bp, 10 predicted proteins | sample RhiMethybrSRZTD3_FD_75298 | JGI IMG/M metagenome (GOLD analysis project Ga0075434, IMG submission 75298) | Populus rhizosphere microbial communities from Tennessee, USA - Rhizosphere MetaG P. TD hybrid SRZTD3 | ecosystem: Host-associated > Plants > Roots > Rhizosphere > Soil | place: USA... | reverse complement strand
GCCTTCGAGGAAGAACGGGCGCTTCTCGGGAAAGAACAACGGGAAGCGGGCGTTCGCCGTGACCTGTCCGACGTCGGCCTCTACCTGCGAGAAATCGGGGTTTCCGGTCGCCGTCAGGCTCAGGTTTTCCGAAACGCCCCACCGGAGGGTTCCGCCCACATCGGGCGAACTCGTATAGAGGTAGTCGTTCGCCCGTGGCGTGCCGTCGATCCTGGTGGTGAATTCGGGCGTCACGTCCATCACGAGCCCGCGATGCAGCCCGGTGAGCCCCGTCAGCCGGCCCGACTGGATCAGGAAGCTCGCGCTGGCACGGACGGCGGGCGTCCAGGTGTCCTCGTACCCGCTGTGCTGGGTGACGCGGTCGATCTGCAATCCCCAATTCTGGGGGTCGGTCGACTGGTATCGCAGGCTCTTGAAGGGAATCCGGATCTCGACTTCGTAGCCGGTTGCCGTGACGCGGCCGCGCGACTCGAACACGTAATCGGGATTCAGGTCGATGGTCGCGTCGAAGCGCCCGCCGGCCTGCGGGCCGCCGGCCGAGGCCTCGACCCCGTCACTCCAGACACCGTCCTCCTGCACGCCGAGCGGATTGACGGCGAAGAGCAGGGCGCGGCGATGATCGGCATAGGTGTCGAGCAGAATCTGCACCCGGTCGTCGGCATCGATGTTGTCGCGGTTGGCCAGGGTGGCGCGCACGACGGTGCCGTGCGATTCGAACGCGCGGATCCCGAACCAGATCGCGTCCGGGGCATACCACACCAGCACGATGGTCGAATCCGCGGCCGGCCGACCGTCGATGGGCCGGTACTGCGAGAAGCCGGTCAGCCGGGCCGCCTGTTGCCACGGCTCCTCGTTCAGGAGACCGTCGACCCGCGCCTCGGCTTCGATGCGGGGCAGCGGGACGTCGAGCTGGCGGGCATTCCCGGCGTACACGGGGGGGGGGCCGGTGGCCGCCGCTGTCTGGAGCAACAACGAAAGGGCAAGCACGAGGGAGAAAATAACTGCGGCGAGCGTGCGAAGTGGTATCTCGCGGTCAGGATCAGGTGGACTGCTCCGAGCCGAACCGACGAACCGTCACGACCCACTCACCGGGCCAGGTAGCGATTCGTGTCCTGCTTGACTATTCGTAACGCAATGCCACGATCGGATCGAGCGACGCCGCCCGCCGGGCCGGGTAAATGCCGAAGAACAGCCCGACGACCGCGCTGAAGGCGAAGGCGAGCACGATCGAGAAGGGGGAGATCGCCGTATTCCAGTGCGCGAACTTGGAGAGCACCACCGCGCCCATCGAGCCCAGCAACACGCCGACCGTGCCGCCCACCAGGCACAACACCAATGCCTCGACCAGGAACTGCAGCAGGATGTTGCCGCGCGTCGCCCCGAGGGCTTTGCGCACGCCGATTTCGCGCGTCCGCTCCGTCACGGACACGAGCATGATGTTCATGATGCCGATGCCGCCCACCAGCAGACTGACCGCCGCGATGCCGGCGAGCAGAAACCCGAATGTCTGCGTGGTCTGCTGGAACGTGGCCAGAACGTCGGTCTGGTTGCGAATCTGGAAATCGTTCTCCCCGCCGGCGCGGATCTTGTGCTGCCGCCGCAACACGCGCTCGATTTCGATCATCGCCAGGTTCATGTTGTTGATGTCGTTGACCTGGGCCGTGATGGACCGCAGGCGGTCGGTCCCCATGACGCGGTAGCGCGCCGTCTGCAACGGAATCAGGATCTGTTCGTCGGGATTGTTGAACCCCTGCGATCCTTTCTCGCTCAGAATGCCGACGATCTCGAACGGAATGCCCTTGATCTGGATCTGCTGGCCGATCATCGCGGCGGGATTCGTGTTGAACATGTCGGGGACCGAGGAGCCCAGCACGGCATAGCGGCGGCGGGCCTCGTCCTCGCCCGGGGTGAACATGCGCCCGGCCGTGACCGTGTAGCCGCGCACGCGCGGGTAATCCGGCGTCGTCCCGACGACGTTCACGTTCACGTTCTGGCTGCCCTTCTGCACCTGGAGATTGGTCGCCAGCTCGGGAATGACGGCCGACACGTAGCGCGCGCGATTCGCCAGGGCGGTGTCGTCGTCCATCGTCAGGCTGATGCGATTGTTGAACGCAATGCCGCCCCGAAATCCCTGGCCGGCGAAGATCGTCAACAACGTCGGGCCGAGGGCCTGGATGCGGGCCTCGACCGCTTTGCGGGCCCCGGTGCCCAGCGCGATCATCGTGATGACCGCGCCGACGCCGATGATGATGCCCAGCGCCGTCAGCAACGACCGCAGCTTGTTCGCCCGGATGGCCTGCAACGCGACGCGGATGGTTTCGTCGAGCAGCATCGTTACCTCGGGTTCGCCGGGCGCGGCGTCGTGGTGCCGCTCTGCGGCGTCTGCTGCCGCATGCCGGGCAGGCCGCCGCCACCGGTGAACGACTGAATGCGCTGCTGGAATTGCTTCTGGGCGTTCACGAGCGACGCCGACGGCAGCACCAGCACGGTGTCCTGTTCGGTCAGGCCCGTCGTGACCTCGCTGTAATCGAGATCGGTGAGTCCTGTCCGGATCGAGACCGGCGTCGGCGTGCCGTTACGCAGCACGAACACGATGTAACGGCCGCCGAATTCATTCGTGCTCGGCTGCACGCCACGAGCCCCGCCTCCACCCCCGCCCCCCTGTCCGCGGAACTGGGCGAACACCTGGCGCAACATGGCCTGCTCGGCAGCGCTCAGCTGACCGCCGGAGAACCGCTTGCGCATCGCGGCCTGGACCTGCTCGGCGGAAATGCCCTGCGGCAGCGGAATCTGGCGGCCGTCGGGCAGGGTGAGCATCGCCTGCGACTGCGCCGGCTTGCCGCTTTGCGGGGGCGGCGGATCGGCCGCCCCCCGCGTGCCGCCGCCGCCCATGGAGGCGCTGCCGGAATCGCCGCGTGTCTGCGGTTGCGCGGCCTGGGCGAGCTGCTGCATCACCTGCTGGGGGTCGAGTCCCAGCACCTGCGCCGCCGACGACACATCGGTTTGCGTCCGGAGCGCCGCGTTGGGAATGGCGAGCACGCCCTGCCGTTGTCCAACGTGGATCTCCACCTCCGTGTTCATGCCCGGTTTCAGGAGGTGGCCGGGGTTTTGAATGTTCACGAGCACGGGGAATTGCGTGACGTTCTGCGTCACGGTGGCCTGCGGCTCGATCTTCAGGACGGTCCCCTCGAACGGCCGGTTGGGAAACGCGTCCACGGTGATCGTGACGGGAAGGCCCGGTTGGATCTTGCCGATATCGGTCTCGTCCACCAGACCCTGCACCTGCACGGTGTCGAGGTTCGCCATCTTGAACAGCACGGTACCGCCGCCCACATCGCGAGCAGGGCTCGAGATCACCGTGCCGAGCTCGACGTTCTTGGCGATGATCGTTCCCGAGAGGGGAGCGACGACGCTGGTCTGGTCGTACGCGATCTGCGCATCGGCGAGATTCGACTGCGCGTTGATGAGGGCCGCCTGGGCCTGCGCGAACGCGACGGTCGCGGTTTCGTACTCAGTCTGCGTAATCGCCTTGTGCTGGAACAAGGTGTCCTGGCGCGCCAGCTGAGTGGTGGAGGTCTGGTACTGCGCCTTCGCCACGGTCAGATTCGCCCTGGCCTGATCGAGCGCACTCTTGGGCAACCGCGGATCGATCAGGGCCAGCACCTGTCCCGGCCGGACATCGTCCCCCGTCTGGACCCGCATGGCGGTGATGGCGCCCGAGGCTTGGGACTTCACGTCCACGTTGAGCACCGGCTGGATCGCGCCCGCCGCGGAGGCGGTGACGACGATGTCGCGCCGCTCGACGGGGACTTTTTCGAAAACGGGGGCGGGCTGGGCCTTCTTGCAGGCGGCGAGCCCGACCGCCGTGAGGGCAACGCGGTAGGTTCGGTTCACGGTCTCTGCTCCGTCTCCAGGTCCCGCTCGACGAGACCGTCGCGCAGGTGAATCTGGCGGCGCGCGTGCGCCGCGATGTCGTGCTCGTGGGTCACCAGGACGATGGTCTGACCGGATGACCAGAGCTCCCTGAACAGCTTCATGATGTCCTCGCCGGTCGCCGAATCGAGATTACCGGTCGGCTCGTCTGCGAGCAGGATGCTGGGATTGTTGACGAGTGCCCGCGCGATGGCCACGCGCTGGCGCTGGCCGCCCGACAGCTCGTTGGGCCGGTGGTCCATGCGGTCTCCCAATCCGACCCGTTCCAGGGCCCCGGCGGCGGCGGCGCGGCGAGCTTTCCCGTCCATGCCGGCATAAATGAGCGGCAGCTCCACGTTGTGGAGGGCGTCGGCGCGCGGCAGCAGGTTGAACGTCTGGAAGACGAACCCGATCTCTTTGTTCCGGATGTGGGCCAGATCGTCGTCGGAGAGATCGCTCACCTGTTGCCCGTTGAGCCAGTATTCGCCCGCGGTCGGAGTATCCAGGCACCCGATCAGGTTCATCAGGGTCGATTTTCCGGATCCGGACGGTCCCATCACGGCGACGAACTCGTTGCGGCGGATCTGGATGTCGACGCCGCGCAGGGCCCGCACCACCTCGCCGCCCATGTCGTAGTCACGGGTCAGGTGATGGGTGAGGATGACGATGTCGGGGAGCGGGGTGTCCCCGGTGCGAAACTTCATGGGCGCGGCGGCGGTCATAGGGAGCGTCCCAACAGGGCTTCGAGCTGCGCCCGCGCGATGAGGTAGTTGAAGCGGGCCTGCACGAGGTTCGTCTGAATCTGCGTCAGGTTGGCCTGCGACGTCAGCAGATCGAGGAACGTCCCGGCCCCGACGTTGTAGCGTTCCTGCTGAACTCGTAAATCCTCAGTCGCGGCATCGACGTTCACGGCCGCAATCTCGACCTGGGCGAAAGCAGTCTCCAGCGCGGCGATCTGCTGGGTCAATTGCGCATTAACGGCGCGCCGGGTGTCCGCCGCCTGAGCCTCGGCGATGTCCCGCTGGACGCTCGCCGCCACCTGCGACTGCTCGCGCGTGAATCCATTGAACACGGTCCAGCTCAACGAGAACTGCCAACTGTGAGTCGGATTCCCGACCAGCGTGTTGGCGAAGAGGGTATCGCGGCGGTTCATGCCATACGATACCCGGAGGCTCGGGATGTACTGTGTCCGGTTCACGAGCACGGTTGCCCGGGCCGCGCGCGCCTGGGCATCGGCCTGCCGGACCGACGGAGCCGACTCCAGCGCCGCACTCCGCATCGCCGCCGTGTCGGGGAGCGTCGGGAGCTGGCTGTCGGGAATCGCCCGGACCGGTTGGTCCACGCCGATCTGCCGACCCAGGTTCGCCTGGGCGGTGGCGAGGTTCGCCTGCGCCTGGAGCAGCGCGATCCGGGCATTGCCGAGATCGACCGCGGCGCGCAGCGAATCGGAGCGCGTCGCCGACCCGGCGTTGAGCTTCCGGACCGAGACATCGAGCTGCGACTCCGCGCGCGTAACCTGCGCATCGGCCACGCGCACCAATTCGTCCGTGGCAATCGCGTTGTAGAACGCCTGGCTGGTCACCAGCGTGACCTGGTATCGCTGCGTGACGCCGCCCGCCTCGGCCGCTCCCACGTCGGCCGACGCCGCGCGCAGGTTCCAGACACGGCGCAATCCCGTGAACAAGTCCACGGACGCGGCGAGGTTCGACCCGTAGGTCCACACGGGCGGGATGGAGCCGCCGTTCAAGTCCACGCGGCTCTGGCTGCTCAGCGAGGCGGATCCGCCGACGGTGACCGTGGGCAGGAAAGTGCCGTAGGCGGAACGGCGCGCGGCGTAGGCATTCCGCGTCGCGCCCTCTGCCTGCACCATGGCCGGTTGCACGTCGAGGGCGCGGCGGACGGCCTCGGCGAGCGTGACCTGGGGAATCGCGGCGGTCGTCGAGTCCGGCTGTTGCGCGGCGAGCGAAGCCGCGCCGGAGCACAAAAGCAGAGCATGAATCCACGCGCGCATCAGTGCGGTCCTTCCTTGGGCATAGTCGAATCCCGGCGTTCCCGCTGTCGATGATGCTCCAGCTCGGCCATCAGTCGCGCGTGCTCCTCGCGCTGCGCCGGCGTGAGCTGGGCGGCGATCTCGGCGTGGAGCACCGCGCGCAACGAGTCCATCCGTGGGCGGACATCGCTCAGGATGGCGCGCATTTCCGGATCGTGACGCGCGAAAATGGCGCGCACGGAATCGCGCTGCGTGTCGCTCAGGTGCAGCCGGTGCGTCAGGAATGCGGCCATGGCGTCGGGGCCGCGACCGCCCGGATGCGGCATCGAGGCGCGCGAGCCGAGCGCCCACCCGCTGAGCCCACCCGCCAGGAACACGGCGACGAGAAGCAGAACGGCCAGGGTTTTGGAACGTGTGAACAACGTCATGACGGACGCCTCATCCTTGGTCTTCTAGTGGTCCACATACGACGCGAACAACACGCCGGCCTCGGGCGCCTGCACACCGGCCACCACGGCCTCCGGATCCGCCCCACGCACGACCGATTCGTCGGCGACCTGCTTGCCGCGGCTCACGAGGAGGGTAGCGGCGGTGGCCGCGAGCAGCGCGGCGGCGATGCCCAACCGCGCCCACCGGGCGAGCACATCGACCAACGGATCGGCGGGACGCTGCGCCGCGGCCAGAACTCGGGCCACGAATTCCGCGCGCCCCTCAATGGTCAGGGCCGCGCGCAACGCGTCGCCCAGCACCGGGTCGGGGCGATGGTCGAACGGCGTGTTTTCATTCATGGCGCTTCCCTCCAATCGGCCAGCAACATCCGCAACCGGCGCCGGGCATGGAACACCTCTGAGCGGACCGTTCCTTCCGGCATTCCCAGGATCCCGCCGACCTCGGCGTGCGAGTATCCCTCGACATCGAACAGCACGACCGCCAACCGCCGACGCTCGGGCAGCTCCGCCAGCGCCTGCCGCAGCCGCTCGCCGAGCTGCTCGCGCTCGGCGTCCGCATCCGGTCGCTCCCTGCCGGCCACCAGCCCCTCGTCCAACGCCTCGGCGCGGCGCACCCGGCGGCGGCGACGACGGTCGGTGGCGGCGTTGGCGACGATCCGCATCAGCCAGGGCCCGAACGGGCGGGAAGGGTCGTACTGCTCCAGCTTTACCAGGGCCGAGAGAAACGCGTCTTGCGCCGCATCATTGGCATCGTCGGAATCCTGGAGCACGGCCCTCGCCACGCGCCGCGCCTGATCGGCATAGCGACCGACGAGCTCCCCGAACGCATCCCGGTCGCCGGCACTCGCACGGCCCGCCAGGGCCGCATCTTCCACTCCACCGGGTGTACGCGCGACGTCACCGGGGCGTTGACGGGGGGGATCAGTCGCCATCGTCCCGGCCACGGGCGCGGCGCCTCCCGAAGGCGTAGACGGCGAAGCCCAAGGCCAGCCAAAACGTTCCGGCGGCGAGCACGACGCTCATCACGCGTGGGAACAGAATCAGGAGGACGCCCACCAGCAGGAACGTCAGCGCCGCGGTCACGGCGATCGCCCGCCGCAGCCCACCCGCCACGCGCCGCAAGGCCACGACCGCCACGGCGCCGAGCTCGTAGCCGGACCGTTTCCGCCGCGCCACGGGCTTCTCGCCCGACACCTGTCCCACCAGACGCGGTGGCAGGTTGCGGCGTCGCGGCTGCAACACGACCTCCCGGCTCGTCGTCAGGTCGCGGCGGAACTGGGCGGTGAGCGCATCGGTCATCGCGCCATTGTCGGTGAGCAGGTCCAGCTCGTAGTTCCCGAGCAGGCTCGAGACATTCAGGTTGCTCGACCCGACGCGCGCCCAGAGCCGGTCGGCGACGAGCGTCTTGGCATGGATCATCGGCCCGAGCCACTCGAACACCCGTACCCCCGCGCGCAACAGCTCGCGATATCCGACGCGGGTGAAGTTGCGCATCACGGGCAGGTCGCTGGCCCCGGGCACGAGCAGCCGCACATCCACGCCAGCGCGGGCGGCATCGAGCAGCGCGGCGTACAACGAAGCGGGCGGGACGAGGTAGGCGTCGGTAATCCAGAGTCGCTCGCGCGCGGCGGCGGCGATCAGCTGGGTGGCACGGTAGATCCGTCCCTCGAACGGCACCCCGGCCACCACGTGCACCGCACACTCCCCGCAGATGTCGGGATCGGCCGACAGCTCCGCCGGCTCGAGGGGTGTACCGCAGTTACGCCACACGTCCGCGAAGGTGCGGTCGAGGGCCGCCGCCGCCGGGCCGCACAGCCGGAGCATGGTGTCGCGCCAGGGCTCGCGCCCGCGCTCGGCATCGCCTGCCCATTCGTCGCCGATGCACAACCCGCCCAGCATCGCCCGGGCCCCGTCCACCACGAGGAGCTTGCGGTGATCGCGCACGAACAGGTCGAACGGATGTCCCGAGATCACCGGGTGAAACGCCCGGACCTCGACGCCGGCGCGCCGCAGCGCGCGCCAGTAGCGGAACCCCGTTCCCAACGAGCCCAGCGCATCGTACACGACCCGAACCCGCACGCCCGCACTCGCGCGCTCCGCGAGGGCGTCGGCGAAGCGGCGGCCGGTGCGGTCGTCCCGGATGATGTAGTTCTCGAAATGGACCCAATGCTGAGCGCCGGCGATCAGGTCGAGCATCGCGTCGAGCGCGGCCGGACTGTCCGCGAAATGCTGCAGCGTGTTGCCGGCGATAGCGCGTGCCCATGACGTCCGCTCGATCGCGAGCGCCAGCTCGTCGACTGGGGGAGGCGCCGCGGCGGACGGAGCAGCCGCGGAGGCGGTGCGCGGCGCCGGTGTGCTCACCCTGCCGGCGCCGGGTTGACGCCGAGCCCGAGGCTGGACTCCACGGGTCGCAAGGCGGCGATACAGAACGCGATGTGGTCGTCCAGGGGCACGCCCAGCTCCTCCGCGCCCGCCCGTACGTCGTCACGATTCACGCCGCGAGCGAACGCCTTGTCTTTGAGCTTCTTCTTGACCGACGAAACCTCGAGGTCGCCGAAGCTTCGGGACGGGCGCACGAGCGCGCAGGCGACGAGAAAACCGCACAGCTCATCGACGGCGAACAGCGATTTCGCCATCGGCGTGTCGCGCGGCACGCCGGAATACGTGGCGTGACCGAGGATGGCGCGACACTGCTCGTCGCCGAATCCGCGCTCCTTCAGGAGACGCACGCCCCACGCCGGATGCCCCTCGGTGGGCGAGTGTTCGGGATTGGGGTAAGTCTCGTAATCGAAGTCGTGCAGCAGCCCCACCGCTCCCCACGCCTCCTCGTCGCCGCCATACTGCTTCGCGTAGGCCCGCATCGCGGCCTCGACCGCGAGCATGTGCTGGCGGAGCGCCGGGTTCTTGGTGTGCTGCACCATCAAGGCGAGGGCTTCGTCCCGGTTCATAGTTCCACGTTCCATCGTTCGGCCCACAGCTCGGCCACCAAGAGCGGCCACAGCTTGCGGGCATGGTTACGCCGCCCGGCCCGGTGTTCGGCCAGGAGCGTGGCCGTGGGCGCACCGGGAAACAGCCTGCTCCGCGCGAGCAGGCGGCTGGCGAGGTCGGCGAGCCCGCCGTTCAACCACTGCGCCACCGGTACCGAGAGGCCGCGCTTGCGGCGCGCGATCACGCGTTCCGGCACCAAGCCGCGTGCCGCTTGTCTCAATATCGCCTTGGTCGTAAACCGGCGCACCTTCACATCCGACGCGGCCGGTAACACCAGCTCGATCACCTCTCGATCGAGGAACGGCGCCCGCGCTTCGATGGATGCGAGCATCGTGCTGCGGTCCACCTTCACCAGAAGATTGTCGGGAAGATAGGTCATGAAATCCAGCCACAGCATCCGGTTTCCCGGATCGTCGGGAAAACCGTCGAGGAGGCGGTCCACCTCGGCCGACAACTCCGGGGTCGGACCGAGCGCACCGAACCAGGCGACGTGTCGCTCGTTCGGCGGCAGCTCCGCCCCGGCGACAAACTGTTTCAGCATGAATTCCCAGGTCACCTTGCCGGGAGAGGCCGGCCAGGCATTGGCCATCCAGCGCAGGCCGTCGCGGACTACGCGGGGGAGCCGGCGATACCGGTCGGCCACGCGATGCCCGAGGTAGGTCGGGTAGCCACCGAACAGCTCGTCCGCGCCTTCACCGGACAGGACGACTTTCACGTCGGCCCGCGCCGCTGCGGCGAGGAGATACGTCGGCAAAGCCGCCGGATCGCCGATCGGCTCCGCCAGTCGCTCGGTCACCGTATCGAAGGCGGTGCGGAGGGACGAGTCGTCCGCCGTCACCACATGGTGCACCGTCCGGATGTCGTGCGTCACCGCCTCCGCAAAAGGACTCTCGTCGTACCCCCGTGCCACAAAACGGACGGCGTAGGTGTGGATCCGTTCTCCCGGGATCACCTTCGTGGCCGCCGCGGCCAGGAGTGAAGAATCGAGACCGCCGCTCGTGAACACGCCGACGGGCACGTCCGCCATCAGCTCCCGCGCGACCGCGCCGAGGAGCACCTCGCGCAATTGATCGGCGCTCGCGAGGCGATCCGGAGCCCGGGCGGCTTCCGCAGCCGACCAATACCTGCGGACAGTCACCGTGCCCTGTTCGGCGAGGAGCAGCTGTCCGGGCGCGAGCTTCTGGATGCCGTGCAGCATGGTGCGGGTGCCCGGCACATAGCCCAGGGCGGCGAACCGGTCGGCGGCCTGGCGATCGACGCGGCGCGGTTGATCCGGATATACCAGCAGCGCTTGAACCTCGGATGCGAAGCGGAGCTCATCCCCGATCCGGGTCCAGAACAGCGGTTTCTCCCCCGCGCGATCGCGCGCGAGCAACAGACGCCGGCGGCGGTCGTCCCACAACGCCAGCCCGAACATGCCGTCGAGCCGCGCGACGGCATCGGGGCCCAACCGCTCATAGAACGGAACGATGTTCTCGATGTCGCCGCGGGAGCGGAACGGATATCCCCAGCCCAGGGCTTCGCGGCGCAGGGCCGGCGCGTTGTAGATCTCCCCGTTGCACACCATCCAGACGGCCTTGTCGGGACTCTGAAACGGCTGGTCCCCTGTCGTCAGGTCCATGATCGCGAGGCGACGCGCGCCGATCTGCGCATGGGCGTGACCGACAATGCACTCTCCGTCGGGTCCTCGATGGGCGAGCGAGCGGGCCATCAGGGCGAGGCATTCGGGATGCTCGAGCGGTGCGGATCCGAGGGAGACGGCGCCAAAAATCCCGCACATCAGGGAGTCCCTACTCCCGGCACCACCCGGATTGCGGATTGCGGATTGCGGATTGCGGAATTGTTGTTCTGCGTCGAGGTGGTGCACGGACCATACGCGACATAACGGCGGTCTGCGAAGAGTACCTCGAGTGGAGCGAGCGCGGTGCGGACCGTCTGGTCGCCGGTACGGACGACGAACACCGTCGGTTCGGCACAGCGCGCCAGCGCATCGCGCCAGGCGTCGGGGGAGAGCAGGGGGGAACTGGGCACGGCTCGATAGCGATCGACGTAGTCAGCGATGTAGTTGCTGGTGAGCTCGCGACCGTGACTCGTCGCGACCGGGACCGGGTGCTGGAGGTAGAACGGCAATGACGGCGGGTAGGCCCCGATGCCCACTACCTGGCCGCGACCCCGCACCGCTTGGGCCAAGGCGGCCGCGGAACGATCGTCCCCCACCGCGGTCATCAGGTTTCGGATCACGAACGACAGCGCGATTACGACGATGGCGTAGCCGGCCGCGGCCAGGTCGGTATCGCGCCTCCCGGCAGCGAGCCGCACGACGATCGCCGATGCCAGGAGCGATACGGCGATGCCGATCGCCACCGGCGGAATCGCATCGTGTTCCGCCGGGGTCAAGGGTGTCCACGTCCCGTCCGCACTCCGGAACCAGGCAATCGAAGCGAGAAGGGCGGCGATCAGTACAGCCGCGATCCAGGTATAGGCGCGCGCGCCGCTACCAGGGCTCTGCCGAGTGAGCGTGCGTGCCGCCGCGAGGGCGACCGCCGGCATGAGGGGCAGTACGTACTGCGGCAACTTGGATTGATTGAGGGTGAGCAGCACCAACGGCCCGAGCAGCCAACTCGCCAGGAATAGGGCTTCCCGAGCCGACGGATTTACATGGCGGGCTTCCCAGGCCCAGCGCAGACGGCCACCCCCCAGTCGGGCGAGCGCGGGAACGATCCACGGAAACGCGGCGACCGGGATGATGGGGAAGTAGTACCAGAACGGCGCACTACGATGGAAGCTGTGGGTAGTCATCCGCTCGAACGTTTCGCGGACGAACACATAGTGCGGGAACTCGGGGATCCGAGCCGACACGGCCAGGAACCAGGGGAGCGCGACCAGGGCGAACACGACGAGCCCGCGCCACGGGAAGAACCTCCG
>Ga0075434_100004772_pt1 | contig 12274 bp, 4 predicted proteins | sample RhiMethybrSRZTD3_FD_75298 | JGI IMG/M metagenome (GOLD analysis project Ga0075434, IMG submission 75298) | Populus rhizosphere microbial communities from Tennessee, USA - Rhizosphere MetaG P. TD hybrid SRZTD3 | ecosystem: Host-associated > Plants > Roots > Rhizosphere > Soil | place: USA... | reverse complement strand
GAACGCGACCGGGCGAGTGAAGAGGCCGAGCAGGAGCAGCGCCCCGCCGAACGTCTCGAGGCAGGCGCCCAACCCGAGCTGTGAGACGAGCGGCACCGTGCCGCCGTTCGGTGGAATCCCCATCGGGAAGGCAAAGAGCTTCGAGGTGCCGGCGGTGATGAACATGAATGCCGCCATGATGCGGAGCACGCTCTGGAACCGCGGAGCCCAGCTTTGCCAATTCGAAGCGCCCATAAATCATCCTCACTTTCTCTTGCGGTACGGAAGCACACCCCACGCCCCCAATGGTATGCGCCCGGAGACGGCCCGGTCCAGACCCGTGCGAACACCCGACCCCGGTCGAGAAGGCTCACCGGGGACCCGCCGGCATCCGATACTGCAGGCCTTCCGCGACGTGCTCGGCGCTCACCGTCTCCGATCCCGCCAGGTCCGCGATCGTTCGCGCGACGCGGCGCACGCGAATCACGCCCCGCGCGGTGATGCGAAACGCCTCGGCCGCCCGTCGAAGTAGGGAGCGCGAGTCCGGATCGAGCGGTGCCAAGCGCCCCAACTCGCGGGCGGTGAGGGCCGCGTTTCGCTTCCCGGCCCCCGCGCGCACTGCGGACAGGGCGCGCGCGCGAATCACGCGGGCTCGAACCGCCGCCGACGATTCCCCCACCTCGCTGGCGAAGAGATCGTCCATCGGCACCGCCGGCACCTCGAGGATCAGATCGATGCGGTCGAGGATCGGTCCCGATACCTTGGACCAGTAGCGCCCCACGGCGTCGGCTGCGCACCGGCACGCGTGCCTCGCGTCGCCCCGGAAGCCGCACGGACACGGATTCATCGCCGCCACCAGCGCGAACGCCGCCGGATACGTCACCGAGCTTCCCGCGCGAACGAGCGTGATCGCGCCTTCCTCCATCGGCTGGCGGAGCGCCTCCAGCGCGTTCCGCCGAAACTCCGGAAGCTCGTCGAGGAAGAGAACGCCGCGGTGCGCGAGGCTCGCCTCGCCGGGCATGGGTCCCCGCCCGCCGCCCACCAATCCGGCGTCCGAGACCGTGTGGTGGGGCGCGCGAAACGGCGGATTCCGGAGCAGACCCGAGCCCGGAGGCAGACGGCCCGCGACGGAATGGATCGTGGTCGCCTCGATCGCCTCGTCGTCCCGAAGCTCGGGGAGGATGCCCGGGAGCCGGCGCGCGAGCATCGTCTTTCCCCCGCCGGGCGGCCCGATCAGGAGAAGGTTGTGTCCGCCCGCCGCCGCGATCTCGAGCGCGCGCCGCGCGATCGCTTGCCCGCGCACCTCGGAGAGGTCGGGCGGATTGGCTTCGGGCGACGGGTCCGGCGGCGCGACGGCGTGGAGCCCGCCGTTCGCGGAGAGCCGCCGTTCTCCGTCGGCACCATCGGCGCCCCCTCTCAAGTCCGAGAGGGACGCGATCGCGACCACCGACACGCCCGGGATGGCGCGCGATTCGGCCGCGTTCTCGGCGGGCGCCCAGACGGGCCCGCGCCCTTCGCGGTGCGCGGCCGCGAGCACCGCCAGGAGGCCCCGCACCGAGCGGACGGAGCCGTCGAGCGCCAATTCGCCCACGAAGACGCCCTCGGTCACCGGGGCGCCGCCCGGGATTTGTCCGGACGCGAGAAGGAGCGCCACGGCGATCGGCAGGTCGAAGCGCGCGCCCTCCTTTCGCACGTGCGCGGGGGCCAGGTTGATCGTGATCTTTCGCGCCGGGAATTCGTAGCCGCAGTTGCGGACCGCGGCCAGGACGCGCTCGCGGCTCTCCCGCACCGCGGCGTCCGGAAGCCCGACGATGGTGAACGTGGGGAGCCCCGCGCCGAGATCGGCCTCGACCTCGACCAGGAGCCCCTCGATGCCGACGGTCGCGCAGGACATGACGCGGGCCAACATGGGCAATCGCTCCTCGGGGGAGAAGCGTGGATGGTGCGTCGGGGACGCGGCCGGCGGGACGGCGCGGGTATGGGATCGGGTATGATGGGGGCGCGGCGCGACCGGGACCCCGAGTCTAGGCTCGCGCGATTCGGGAGTCAACGCGCGGAGGCGACGCGACACATGGCGGAGACGATCGGCGTCATCGGCGCGGGCGCGCTCGGAACGCTCCTGGCGACGCGGCTCGCGCGGGGCGGCCACGCCGTGCGGGTGGCGGTGCGCACCGAGTCGCGTCGCGACGGGCTCCGCCGCGAGGCCCCGGGCTTGGCCGCCGTCGAGTGCGACCCGTCCGTGCTCCGGGGCGCGACCCTCCTTTTCCTCTGCGTGAAGGCGTACGACACCCAGGAAGCCGCGGCGAGCCTCGCCTCCGTCCTCAAGGGCGCCGCGCCAAACCCCGGCCTCTGCTCGCTCCAGAACGGCTGGGATCACATGGGGACGCTCGAGTCAGCGCTTCCGGGAATCCCCCTGGTCGCTGGCGCGACCGCGCTCGGCGCCTATTTCGACACGGGCGGGACGCTCCATGCCTCCGTCGAGGGGCCCACCTTGCTCGCCCCGTGGGGGCGAACGGAGCGGCGCTGGGCCGAATACGGGGCGACCGTGCTGGAGGGCGCCGGGATTCACGCCGACGCCCATGGCGAGGCCGAGGCGATCCTCTGGCGGAAACTCTGCCTGAACGCCGCCGTGAACCCCCTGACGGCGCTCCTCGACTGCCCCAACGGCGCCCTGCTCGAACGCCCGGCGCTCTTGCGGGTCGCGCGCGTCGCCGCCGGCGAGGCGGCTCGCGCCGGGACGCGCCTCGGCCGGCTCCCGATCGGCCTCGACCCCGCCCCGTTGCTCGACGGCCTGCTCCACGACACGCGCGCGAACCGATCGTCCATGGCGGAGGATCTCGCGCGGGGGAGGCGAACGGAGGCGGACGCGATCCTGGGCGCGGCCGCGCGGGCCGGCGCGGAAGCGGGCGAGCCGACTCCGGTGATCGACGCGCTTCTCTCCCTCATGAACGCCGCCGAGGCTCGCTCGCGCTAGAACGCGAAACGGGCGGGACGCCGTGGCGCCCCGCCCGCTCGATTCTACGTCGGCTCGACTCGAGCCGATTCGCTTACTTGAGCACGGTCACCCGCTGGACCGCCTCTACCCCGTCCGCCTGGATCCGGAAGTAGTAGACGCCCGAGGCGACCTTTCCGCCGTTCCGATCGCTTCCGTTCCAACGCACGGTCTGGTAGCCCTCGCCCCTCGGCTCGTCGAGCACCGTCTTCACGAGACGTCCCGAGAGATCGAAGATCTGCACCCGCACTTGGCCCGCCCGCGAAAGCACGAACGAGAGCTCCGTGTCCGGGTTGAGCGGATTCGGCGAGGCCATCACCTGCAGCGCACCGCCCGAGGCGACGATGCGGAGCGTCAACGCCGCTTGCAGCCGGCCGCCGCCCGACAGATTCCCCTCGATCGTGACCTCCACGTCGTGGGCTCCGCCGGAAAGACCGGCGAAGAGCGTCCGGAGATCCTCCTTCGCGAAGCAGGCCTGGATCTCCGCGATGCCGTTCTGGTTCTTGTCGCCGTCGTTCGAGGTCTTGTCGGACGCCGAGATCCGGTTACCGGCATAGATCATCACGATGCTCGAAAGGCTGACGGCGTCGTTGTCATAGGAACCGTTCACCGGCTCGATCTGGACGCAGGTGAATGGCTTGCCCGCGCCGAGGCGGGTCGTCTTGTTGCCGCCGACCACGAACGCGTTGGCGGGGAAGACGTCCGCGATGGTCACGGTCGCGTCGTCGTCGTCGCTCAAGTCGCTCGGGTCGGTCACCGTGAGGGTGGCCGTGAAGCTCCCGACCGAGGCGTACGTGTGCGAGACGTTCGCGCCGGTGCCCGCTTCGCCGTCGCCGAACACCCAGTCGTACGTGAGCGCGTCGCCGTCCGGATCCGAGGAGCCGGTACCGTCGAGGCCCACCGGAACGCCCGTGACGCCCGAGTACGGGCCGCCCGCGTCTGCCGTGGGCCCGCGGTTCACGTTGTTGACCGTGATCGCGGTCGAGGCGCTACCCGACCCGCCGTTGCCGTCGTTGCCGGTGAACGTGACGGTAAAGGACCCGGCCTGGCTGAAGCTAGGCGTCCAGGAGAAGCTTCCGCTGTTGTCGCCGTTGTCCGCGAAGGACATCCCGGCCGTCCCCCCGGTCATCGACAGGGTGACGTGGTCGCCGTCTCCATCGGTGGCGGAGACGCTGAACGTCAGGAGCTGACCCTCGTCGACCGAAGCCGTCGAAGGCGCGGTGACCACCGGGTTTTGGTTTTCGCCGACGACCGTGATCGCCGTCGACGCCGAACCCGAGAGGGCGTTCGAAGCCGTGAACGTCGCGCCGTAGGAGCCGGCATCCGACGTGGTCGTCGCCCAGCTCAACTCGCCGGTCGTGTTGCCCGCGCCGGGCGCAAACGTCGCGCCCGCCGTGATCGCCGTGCCCGTCGCCGTCAACGATGCAATGGCGTCTCCGTCCGCGTCAGCCGCCGTGACGTTGACCGTCAGGAGCGCGCCTTCGCTGACCGAAGCCGTCGCCGGGGCCGTGACCGTCGGAGCACGGTCGACGTCGTTGACCGTGATCGCCGTGGAGGCCGAACCCGAAAGGGCGTTACCCGCCGTGAACGTCACGCCGTAGCTTCCTGCCTGCGTGAACGTCGGGGCCCAGGTGAACGAGCCGCTCGTGTTGCCTGCGCCGGCCGTGAATGCCCCACCCGCCGTGATGGCGGAGCCGGTCGCCGTGAGCGACGCAATGGCGCCGTCCGGGTCGTTCGCCGTGATCGGGATCGTTAGGAGAAAACCTTCGTTCACCGACGCCGTGGCCGGCGCCGTGACCGTAGGCGCCAGGTCGACGCCGACCGAAATCGCGGTCGAGGCCGAACCGCTGAGCGCGTTCGATGCCGTGAACGTCGCGGCGTAGGAGCCCGACTGCCCGGTGGTCGGCGTCCAGCTGAACGTGCCGCTCGTGTTCGAGCCGTTGGCCGCGAACGACGCGCCCGCCGTGATGGCCGTGCCTGTCGCCGTCAAGGACGCGATGGCATCCCCGTCCGGATCGTTCGCGGAAACCGTGAACGTGATGAGCGTGTTCTCCGGACCGTTCGCCGACGGAGGAGCCGTGACCGCAGGCGCCCGGTCGACGTTGTTGACCGTGATCGCCGTCGAGGCCGAACCCGAAAGGGCGTTCGTCGCCGTGAACGTCGCGGCGTAACTGCCCGCCTGCGTGAAGGTCGGCGTCCAGGAGAGCGTGCCGCTCGTGTTCCCTGCACCCGCCGCGAACGTCGCGCCGGCCGTGATGGCCGTGCCCGTCGCCGTCAGCGAGGTGATCGCTTCGGCGTCCGGATCGTTCGCCGTGACGTTGACCGTCAGGAGCGAATTCTCGTTGACCGAAGCCGTCGCGGGAGCCGTGACCGTAGGCGCCCTGTCGACGTTATTGACCGTGATCGCCGTCGAGGCCGAACCGGAGAGGGTGTTCGTCGCCGTGAACGTCGCCCCGTAGCTGCCTGCCTGTGTGAAGGTCGGCGTCCACGTGAGGGCGCCCGTGGTATTGCCGGCACCCGCCGCGAACGACGCGCCCGCCGTGATGGCCGTGCCCGTCGCCGTCAGCGAGGTGATCGCCGGTCCGTCCGCATCCGACGCGGTGACGTTGACCGTGAGGAGCGAGTTCTCGTTGACCGAAGCGGTCGCGGGAGCCGTGACCACCGGCGCTCCACCCGCTCCAACCGTGATCGACGTGGAGGCCGAGCCCGAGAGCGCGTTCGAGGCCGTGAACGTTGCCCCGAAGGAACCCGTGGAAGCCGGGGTCCAGCTGAACGTGCCCGACGTGTTGCCGGCGCCCGCCGTGAACGTCGCGCCCGCCGTGATGGCCGTGCCCGTCGCCGTCAGCGAGGCGATGGCCTCGCCGTCCGGATCGTTCGCCGAAACCGTGAACGTGATGAGCGTGCTCACGTTGCCGTTCGCCGTCGCCGGAGCCGTAACCGTAGGCGCCCTGTCGACGTTGTTCACCGTGATCGCCGTCGAGGCCGAACCCGAAAGAGCGTTCGTCGCCGTGAACGTCGCGGCGTAGCTGCCCGCCTGCGTGAAGGTCGGCGTCCAGGACAACGTACCGCTCGTGTTGCCCGCACCCGCCGCGAACGTCGCGCCGGCCGTAACCGCCGTGCCCGCCGCCGTCAGCGAGGTGATCGCCTCGGCGTCCGGATCGTTTGCCGTGACGTTGACCGTCAGGGGCGAATTCTCGTTAACGGAAGCCGTCGCCGGGGCCGTGACCGTGGGCGCCCTGTCGACGTTGTTGACCGTGATCGCCGTCGACGCCGAACCCGTAAGCGTGTTCGCCGCGGTGAACGTCGCGGCATAGCTTCCCGCCTGCGTGAACGTGGGCGTCCAGGAGAGCGTTCCGCTCGTGTTCCCTGCACCCGCCACGAACGTCGCGCCGGCCGTAACCGCCGTGCCCGTCGCCGTCAGCGAGGCGATCGCCGGACCGTCCGCGTCCGCCGCGGTGACGTTGATCGTCAGGAGCGAATTTTCGTTCACCGAAGCCGTCGAGGGAGCCGTGACCACCGGCGGATTGCCCGCCGCTACCGTGATCGAAGTCGAGGCCGAGCCGGAGAGCGCGTTCGAAGCCGTGAACGTGGCCCCGAAGGAGCCCGTGCCCGCCGGCGTCCAGCTGAGCGTGCCCGACGTGTTGCCGGCACCCGCCGTGAACGTCGCGCCCGCCGTGATGGCCGTGCCTGCCGCCGTCAGCGAGGTGATCGCCTGTGCGTCAGGATCGTTCGCCGAAACCGTGAACGTGAGCAGGATTCCGACCTGCCCGTTCTGAGTCGCCGGGGCTGTGACCGTAGGCGCCCTGTCGACGTTATTGACCGTGATCGCCGTCGAGGCCGAACCCGAAAGGGCGTTCGTCGCCGTGAACGTCGCGGCGAAGCTGCCCGACTGCGTAAAGGTCGGCGTCCAGCTCAAGGTGCCGCTGGTGTTGCCCCCACCCGCCGCGAACGTCGCGCCGGCCGTGATGGCCGTGCCCGTCGCCGTCAGCGAGGCGATCGCTTCGGCGTCCGGATCGTTCGCCGTGACGTTGACCGTCAGGAGCGAATTCTCGTTCACCGAAGCCGTCGCGGGAGCCGTAACCGTAGGCGCCCTGTCGACGTTGTTGACCGTGATCGCCGTCGAGGCCGAACCCGAGAGGGCGTTCGTCGCCGTGAACGTCGCGGCGTAGCTGCCTGCCTGCGTGAAGGTCGGCGTCCAGGAGAGCGTACCGCTCGTGTTTCCCCCGCCCGCCGCGAACGTCGCGCCGGCGGTAACCGCCGTGCCCGTCGCCGTCAGCGAGGTGATCGCCTGGGCGTCCGGATCGTTCGCCGTGACGTTGACCGTCAGAGGCGAGTTTTCGTTCACCGAAGCGGTCGCCGGGGCCGTGACCGTCGGCGCCCTGTCGACGTTGTTGACCGTGATCGCCGTGGAGGCCGAACCCGAAAGAACGTTCGACGCCGTGAACGTGGCGGCGAAGCTGCCCGACTGCGTGAAGGTCGGCGTCCAGCTCATGGTGCCGCTCGTGTTGCCCGCGCCCGCTACGAACGTCGCGCCGGCCGTAACCGCCGTGCCCGTCGCCGTCAGCGAGGTGATCGCCGGACCATCCGCGTCCGCCGCGGTGACGTTGATCGTCAGGAGCGAGTTCTCGTTCACCGAAGCCGTCGCAGGCGCCGTGACGATCGGAGGATTGTCCACCGCGACGTTGATCACCGTGATCGCCGTCGACGCCGAACCCGAGAGGGCGTTCGAAGCCGTGAACGTCGCCGCGTAGCTTCCCGACTGGGTGGAGGTCGGCGTCCAGCTCAAGGTGCCGCTCGTGTTGCCCGCGCCCGCCGCGAACGTCGCGCCGGCCGTGACCGCCGTGCCCGTCGCGGTCAGCGAGGTGATCGCCTCGGCGTCCGGATCGTTCGCCGTGACGGTGATCGTCAGGAGCGAGAGCTCGTTCACCGACGCCGTCGCGGGAGCCGTGACCGTGGGCGCCCGATCCAAATTGTTCACCGTGATCGCCGTCGACGCGGTCCCGAAGAGCGCGTTCGCCGCCGTGAACGTCGCGGCGTAGCTCCCCGATTGCACGAGCGATGGCGTCCAGTTGAAGGTGCCGCTGGTGTTGCCGGCGCCGGGCGTGAACGACGCGCCCGCCGTGATGGCCGTGCCCGCCGCGGAGATCGACGTGAGAGCCTCGGCGTCCGGATCGCTCGCCGATACGGTGAAGCTCAGCGGCGAGAGCTCGTTCACGGAAGCCGTCGCCGGGGCCGTAACCACGGGCGCCCGGTCGACGTTGTTGACCGTGATCGCCGTCGACGCGGATCCCGAGAGCACGTTCGACGCTGTGAACGTGGCGCCGAAGCTGCCCGCCTGTGTAAAGGTCGGCGTCCAACTCAACGTTCCGGACGTGTTGCCGGCGCCCGCCGCGAAGGTCGCGCCGCCCGTGACCGCCGTGCCCGTGGCCGCCAGCGTCGTGATCGCGGGGCCGTCCGGATCGTTTGCCGTGACGTTGATCGTCAGGAGCGAATTCTCATTTACCGAGGCCGTCGTCGGCGCCGTAACCGACGGCGACGCGTCGGTCGCCGCGTCATTCACCGTGATGAATGTGATGGCGTTGTTGGAGAGCGCGTTCGTCGCGGTGAACGTGACCGAGTAGCTGCCCGACTGCGTGGACGTGGGCGTCCAGGCCAGGGTTCCGACCCTGCCGGCTGCCGCGCTCCCCGCGTTGACGGTGAACGTCGCCCCTGCCGAGATGGCGGGGCCGGCCGCGGTGAAGGCGGTGATCGTTTGGACGTCGGGATCGATCGCCGAGACCGTGAACGAAAGGGGCGACCCTTCGTTGACGGAGGCGGACGCCGGAGCGGTCACCGTCGGCGGGCGGTCCACGTTCGCGATCGTCACGATCGACGTCGCCGTCCGAATGCAGGCGTTACCGTCGTCGGCGGTCCACGTGATCGTCGTGGTGCCCGACTGCGTGAAGCTCGGGGTGCCGGTGAGCGTGATGCTCGGGTTCAGCGAAGGGCCGGCCGTGGTCGGTCCGGTCAAGAAGGCGGCCGCCGCCGGAACGGTGACCTTCGTCTGGCTGAGGGTCACGAGGTCGGCATCCGCGTCCGTAGAGGTCGCGGTGATCGACGCGGGCGTGTTCTCGGCGCCGCTGACCGTGGCGGGGACCGTAATCGTCGGCATGTTCTTGCCGTTGGCGACGTCGGCCGCGGCGGCGCCGTCCACGTCGAACCAATCGGAACCGAGCTTGTAGGTGTTGTCGCCGTCGATGCCCGGACATTGCGTTCCGAACGAGGTCTTCAGGGAGCTCAGCGCCGTGGAGGTGGCGATTTCCAGCGCCGGCGTCCCGGTCGCGCCGGTCACCGTGAGCGTCATCAGTTTGTACGGCCCGGCGGTCGAACTCGGTGGCTGGGCAGTGCCGCCCCCTTGACCACGCTGCCATTCGGTGTCGCTTCTACGTTCAATGGCAATGGTGGTCGAGAAGCCAGCGGGGTCCGCATTGACGAAATTTGTGAAGGTTGCCGTACCGCCTGTTACTCGGAGGCCAATGACGTACGAATTGATCGTCAAGTCCCCAGGGCTGACGGGATCGTCGCAAGTCGCTGGGTTCCCGAGGCGATCAGCGTCCGTCACCAGATAGACGCTGACGGGGGTCGGCGTGCAGTTCTCATTCAACTTGTCCGCCGCCGTCGACACGCCGTCGCCGTCCGTGTCGAGGTACATGTACTGGGCTGACGCGGGCGCCGCGGACGCCAGGTATACGAGCGCGGCGAGGGCGACTAGCCGTGATGCGAACTTCATGCAGGCCTCCTTAGAGGGTAGGAACACAGAGAGTCCCGACCAATGGCACACCATGAGACGCGAGTTGTAAGGACATCTCCCGCCGCGCGCGGAGCCGCGCGACGTCACAGACCGCCCAAAAATCTTGCAGGCGGGCCCCACGGGACGAACGGGTGACCGGCGGTTGCTGGCGTTGAGAGGTGGCCTGGGTAGGCCGAGGGGGGGTATCCCAACGCGCCGCATTTGCCGAGCAAGTTGTCCTAGAGCCGGTACGTACGAGACGGGCGAATTATAGCAAAGGCTGTGGTTTATGTCAACCCGGACGGGCCGAGACGGGGGATCCGGCACGGCGCCGCATCTCTTCCCGCACCCAGGCGCCCTGCTCGGTCGTTCCCACCCCGGAATCGGTTCCGGTCGAGCGGAGCCTGCCGCCGGTAAAGAGGGACCGCACCGATTCATAGACCACTTCGCCGGCCTCCGGCTCGCCGACGTGGTCGAGCAGCATCTGGGCGGCGAGGATGGCGCCGATGGGCGAGGCGACGTTCCGGCCGGCGTGCTTCGGGGCGGAGCCGTGGATCGGCTCGAACATGGAGACCTGGCCCGGGCGGATGTTCCCGGAGGCGGCGACCCCCATCCCGCCCTGGATGGCGGCGCCCAGGTCGGTCAGGATGTCGCCGAACATGTTCGAGACGACCACCGTGTCGAAGAATTCGGGATTCTTCACCATCCACATGCAGGCGGCGTCGATGTAGGCGTGGTCGCCGGCGATGTCCGGGTACTCGCGGCCAACCTCCGCGAACGCGCGCGTCCAGATGTCCATGGCCCCGACGGCGTTGGCCTTGTCGACGAGCGTCAGCTTCTTCCCCTTCGCTCGCCGGCGGCAGAGATCGAACGCGTAGCGGATCACCCGCTCGACCCCCTTGCGGGTGAACATCATCTCCTGCACCGCCACTTCGTCGGGGGTTCCCTTCTTCAAGAAGCCGCCGATTCCGGCGTAGACGTCCTCCGTATTCTCACGGACCACGATCAGGTCGACGTCTTCGGGACCCTTCCCCTTGATGGGGCAGAGATCGGCGTGGAAGAGGCGGATCGGCCTCAGGTTGACGTAGAGGTCCAGGCCGAATCGAATTCCGGAGATGATCGCCCGTTCGAGCAACCCGGTGGGGAGGCGCGGATCGCCGATCGCTCCGAGGAGGATCGCGTCGTGCCCCTTCATCTCCTCGAGCGCCGAGTCCGGAAACGCTTCCTTGGTTTTGATGTAATGCTCCGCCCCGAACGGATAGGGCGTCCACTCGAGGGAGAAGCCGCGAAGCTCGGCCGCCAGCTTCAGCGTCTCGACCGCCTCCTTCGTCACCTCCGGTCCGATCCCGTCCCCGGGTAGGACCGCGACGCGGTAGGTCTTACCCACGGGCCGCCGCTCCCGGTCGCTTCTCGTTGAATTCGCGCACCAAGACCTCCAGTTCGACGTCCTCGAAGACCGTCTCGCGCTGCTTCGCGAGGCGGAAGATGTGCTCCACCAACGGCCGCTCGGCGGAATGCCCGTGCGCCGTGAGCCAGTAGACGACGTTCGACTCGCCGCACATGGGACCGACGTTGATCTCCTGCTTGAGCCCGAGCATCCCGGCCGGGACGCTCGAGTAGACGCGGTCGGCGAGCCACGCGTCCCCTTTCTTCTCCGCCTTGATGACCGCCGCGGCGTGCACGCCCGTTCCGGTGCGGAACGCATCCCGGCCGAGGGCCGGATAGTTGTACGGGATGGGCACGCGGCAGGCCCGCGACACGAGCGCGGCGTACTCCGGAAGGGCGGTCAGGTCGCACGTAAGCCAGCCAAGGAGATTCAGATTGATGAGGATCATGTCGAGCGGCGCGTTCCCGACCCGCTCGCCGACGCCCAGAATCGTCCCGTGCACGCGATCCGCCCCGGCCAAGAGGGCCGCGAGCGCGTTCGCCACGCCCAGGTCGCGATCCCGGTGTCCGTGCCAGTCGACGCCGACCTTCTCGCCCGTGGCGTCCACCACCTCGCGCATGAAGCGGATGAGGCGCGCCGTACCCTCGGGGGTCGCGTGGCCCACGGTGTCGGAGATGCAGACCCGACGCGCGCCGCACTCGATGGCCGCCGTGTAGAGCCGGCGCAGGATCTCGGGGCGCGCGCGCGTCGTGTCCTCGGTCACGTACATGACCGGAACCCCGTTCTTCACGGAGTAGGTGACCGCCTCCTCGGTGTGTTGCAAGAGCCGGTCCAAGTCCCAGTCCTCGGCGTACTGGCGAATGGGGCTCGAGCCGATGAACGTGGCCGCCTCGATCCGAAGGCCGGTCTGCTGTGTGATGTCGATGATCGGGTCGATGTCGTTCTTGTGCGTGCGCGCGGCGCAGTAGGGCTCGATCGGGAGCTTCGCGCGGGCCATCTCGCGCGCGAGCGCCAGCGTCGCTTCCTTGGCCCGCGGCCCCGCGCCGGGCAAGCCGATGTCGTTCCCGTGGACGCCGAGCTTCGCCTGCAGATGGAGCGCGCGGATCTTGTCTTCGATGGAGGGATCCGCCACCGAGGGCGACTGGAG
>Ga0075434_100004771_pt1 | contig 12275 bp, 13 predicted proteins | sample RhiMethybrSRZTD3_FD_75298 | JGI IMG/M metagenome (GOLD analysis project Ga0075434, IMG submission 75298) | Populus rhizosphere microbial communities from Tennessee, USA - Rhizosphere MetaG P. TD hybrid SRZTD3 | ecosystem: Host-associated > Plants > Roots > Rhizosphere > Soil | place: USA... | reverse complement strand
AACACCGTCCGGTTCGTCAGCACGGTCGACCAGACGGTGACGGTGCACGACACCGGCGACTTCGTCATCCCCCTCGACGTGAAGCGACTCGCGGCCGGCGTGCGCGTGCAGCCGACGGAAGTGCGACTGTTGGTGCAGATGCCGCCGCTGACGCGCGGATCGCCAGACTCCGCGCCGATGACCGCCCTGCGGTCGAAGTAGGGTGCCGGTAATTCTGGGGTTGGAGACGTCCTGCGACGAGACGTCAGCGTCGGTGCTGTCAGGTACTGGCGATGACGTCACGCTCGACTCCCTGGTCATCCTTTCACAGGATGTGCACCGCGTTTTCGGCGGTGTCGTGCCGGAGCTCGCGTCCCGGGCTCACCTGACGTCGATCGTGCCGGTGGCCGAGCGCGCGATGGCCGACGCGTCGCTATCGTTAGGCGACATCGACTGCGTCGCGGTCACGTCCGGGCCCGGGCTCGTCGGTGCGCTCCTGGTCGGAGTCTCGTTCGGGAAGGCGATCGCGCACGGGACGGGCGCCGCACTGGTTGGCGTCCACCACATGGAAGGCCACCTGTTCGCGACGTCGCTCGAGCATCCGGACGCGGTGCCGCCGTTCACCGCGCTGCTCGTGTCGGGCGGACACACGCTTCTGATCGATGTCGAGCGGTGGGGCTCCTACCGTACGCTTGGCGCCACGCGCGACGACGCTGCGGGCGAAGCGTTCGACAAGGTCGCGAAGCTCCTCGGCCTCCCCTACCCTGGTGGCCGGCACATCGAGCGCCTCGCGGGCGAAGCGAGCCAAGACGAGGCGCGCCGGTTTCGCTTCACGAAGCCGATGCTGCGTGGCGACCAGCAGCTCGGCGACGCCGACTACTTCGACGTGTCCTTCAGCGGCCTCAAGACAGCGGTACTTCACACGGTGCGAGGCAGCGACAATCCCGAGCGCGACGCACGCGGTATCGCGCGCGGTTTCCAGGACGCGATCATCGGGACGCTCGTGGAAAAGACCGCTCGCGCCGCGGAGGCCTTCGGGCGACGTCGCGTGGTGCTCGGCGGCGGCGTGGCGTGCAATCGCGCGCTGGCGACCGCCATTCAGGAACGAGTGGCCGCTGCCGGTGTCGCGGTGTACGCGCCCAAGCCGCGCCTCGCGACGGACAACGCCGCGATGATCGCGCGAGCAGGGCTCTTCCACTTCGAGCGCGGGGTACGAGATTCCCTAGCGCTCAACGCGTATGCTTCAATGCCAATCCCGGGGATGGCGAATCCGTAGTTTCCGATTCCCGATTCCCGATTCCCTATTCCCGATAAATGCCTGACGCGACGATCGTACATCCTTTCACCGTCGAGCTTGGCCGGCTCTCGCTCACGGGATTCGGCCTTGCCGTGCTGCTGGCGTTCGCGATCTCGCAGATCATCGCGCAGCGTGAGCTGGCTCGGCGGGGGCACGACCCGAGTTCCATACCCGACTTGATCCTTGCCGCCGTGCTGGGGACGTTGATCGGCGGCAAGCTTTATTACACGCTCATCATCACCCACGACATCCGCGATCTGATCAGCCGCGCCGGGTTCGTCTTCTGGGGTGGCTTCATCGGGTCGGTCGCGGCGTGCTACATCACGATCAAGCTCAAGAAGCTGAACTTCATCCGGATCAGCGACGTCGCCGGCATCTGCATCGCCGCTGGCTATTCGATCGGACGCACCGGATGCTGGGCCGTTGGTGACGACTACGGCCGTCCGTGGAGCGGTCCGCTCGCGGTCGCGTTCCCCGAAGGCGCTCCGCCGTCCACCGTCCATAACATGCAGGCGCTGTTCGGCATTCAGCCGCCTCCGGGCACCCCCTCCGATGCGCTCCTGGGCGTCTATCCGACGCAGCTTTTCGAGACGGTGCTCGGCTTCGTGATGTTCCTCATCCTGTGGCGTTACCGCGGCCACAAGCACGCCGAAGGCTGGCTGTTCGGGCTCTACCTGGTGCTTGGCGGCATCGAGCGGTTCCTGATCGAGTTTCTGCGCGCCAAGGACGACCGCTTCTTCGGACCGCTCACCGCGGCGCAGGCGATCGGACTGGCGCTCGCGGCGTTAGGCATCGTCTGGATGCAGATGCGGAAGGACGTCGGTCCCGGTAAGCCGGGCATCTACGCCAAGACCGCAGCCCCGGCGCAGGCCGCCTGAGAGGGCCAAACAACCACGAACGCCGACTAGACCTTGTCGGACTCCGACGTCTGCAGCTCGGGCTCGACTTCCATCCGCGCCAGCCGAGCTTCGAGCTCCTTGATCCGCTCGCTGAGCTGCTCGATCCGCTGATCGTACTCCGCCTTCGCCGGCGTCGGCTCGATCGTCGGCAGGGTGACCGCTCGCCTCGGCCAGAACGTCTTCGCCAGCGCGAACACGAACAGCGCGAGGAGCAGGGTCTGGCCCAACAACGTCTCCACACTCGGGAAGAGTCCGAGCGCCTCCACGTGCGGGAAACCCGGAATGACCGTGAGTGTCATCAGGTTCCCTTCCTGCAGCTCGCGAATTCCCTTCCCCATGAACACGAATGCCATGTAGTACAGCAGAACGCTCGTGATGGCGAAGAAGGGCCGCAGCGGAATCCGCACGCCGAAACGGTAGAAGAGCGTGAACACCACGGCCAGCGCACCGAACCCGACCAGCAGGCCTAACGCGATCGCGAGTCCGTTGCCGGTGCCCTCATTGAAGAGCGCCTGATAGAACAGCGCCGTCTCGGCACCTTCGCGATAGACCGCCAGGAAGGCGACGAACGCCAGCGCCGTCCCGCCACCGTGCTCCAGCGCCGCGTTGACCTTGCCGCGAATGAACTGTTGCCACTTCGCGGCTTCCACCTTCGAGATGAGCCAGTAGCTCACCGAGAACAGCACGCACACCGCGACGAGCATCGTCGCGCCCTCGATCACCTCGCGCGTCGCAGGCATCGCGCTGAGCACCGTCGCGAGAATGACCGCGGTCGCCGCACTGGCTACGAGCGCACCGGCCACACCGAACCAGATCGACCGCAACCGCTCGCGGTGCCCGGTCTTGAGGAGGAAAGCGACCACCGCGCCGATCACGAGGATCGCCTCGAAGCCCTCGCGCAGAATGATGAGGAACGACTGCAGGAACGCGCTGAACTTGCCCGTCGTAGGCCGGGTGAGGTCGAGGATCGTCGGCATCCCGGCACTGATCGCATCGCGCGACTGTTCGGCGCGCCGAATATCGCTCGACTTCACCGCACCTTTGAAGTCGGCAAATTGGCGCTCCATGTTCGCCACGAGCCCGGGACTCTTCGCCCTGGCGGGCGTCTCGAGCGGCTCGAAGGCGATGTACGAGTCGAAAGCGCGATCACCAGCTTCCGCCGTCCGACCGGCGCGCGCCGCAGCCAATGACTCGTCGAGCAGGCGCATTACCTCGCGCGAAGTCTCGACGCCGTCCCTGCCGCCTCGATTCGCGAGCGTCGGACGCGGCGGCTGCTTGGCTGCCAGCGAGCGAACGTAGGCGACCATGGTCGCGAGATCGCGGTCGGTCAGATCACGCGAGGCCGGCATGGCCGTGCCGGTCATCCCGGCACGAATGGCCTGCGCGATGGCCGAGTCGCTCCGTTCCGCCTGCCATGCGAACGACCCGAGCTCGGGCGGAAGCTTCGAGAGCAACGACGCAGACGGGCCATCGTCGGCCCCCGTCGCGCCATGGCAAGCAACGCATCGCTGCGTGTAAAGTCCCTCGCCTTCCGCGACCTCACCGGGAGTCGCCCGCATTCCATTCACGTAGGCGACGACGTTCCACCGCTCATCGGCGCTCAACCGGTCCGCCCAACCAGCCATCGGTGTCCCGGCCACGCCGACCGATACGATGCGGTACATGAGCGCGGGCGTCACCGTATGCATCGCCTCCGACGTCCCAATCGCCGGCGGCGCCGGATTCATGCCGGCCGACGCCGCGCCGTCGCCGCGTCCGAGCGCGCCGTGACAGGTCGCGCAGTTCTTCTCATAGATGGCGCGCCCTTCCGCGAGGTCTACTGTCCTCGATGGAAGGTCGAGCGCGCCTTCGCTGCCGAGCGCGGCGCTGAAGCGCTGGTGCAGCGGACCGAGATCCTGCGGAGGCCGTTTGGCCACCACCGCCGCGATCAGCGAATCGAGCGCGGCCTGGGCAGCAACGGTCCGCGCGCCGCTGAGTCGAGCGGCAACTTCCTTGGCGTCCCGAAGAAACGAGACGGCCTCGTCGTATTCGTCCTGTGAGATGAGCCGGCCGTCGGCATTGATCCCCTTACTGTATTCCTCGACCGCGACGCCGACGATGCTCGCTAACCGCTTTGCCGGCCCCTCCTGGGCCGCGAGCGACGGCGCCGCGCCAAAGCCGATCAACGCCGTCAACGCGGCGAACAGGACTCGCAATCTCATTCCGAACGAAATTATCGGCTATTATGAACGGACGCTAGTCGTTCCGAGACACGGAGTTGGGAGCGCGAGCGGCCTCGAGGACGACCACCGCGCCAGCCGTCGTCCCGCTGTGCGTGAGTGAAACCCAAATGGACGTCACCCCGAGCTCAGCGGCTCGATCCGATGCGCGTCCATGGAGCGCGAGCGTGGGACCGTGGTCACCGCGCACGACTTCGATCTCGCGCCAGCCAATGCCCTTGGCGAGCGCATTGCCGGCCAGTGCCTTGAACGCCGCCTCCTTCGCGGCGAGCCGGGCCGCGAGGTGCTGAGCGGGCAGCGCACGCGCGAGCGCATAATCCACTTCATCGGCCGTGAACAGCCGGCGAAGGGCGCGCTGGCCTTTGTCGTCGATGAGACGCTGCACCCTGTCGATGTCGACCAGGTCGATACCGACGCCGGCGATCACGCGCGCCCCGTCGCGCGCCGCCAGAAGCGTCGTCTCGGTGCGGCGATGGGCACTTCTGACAACGCCGGCATGATCGCGAACCAGCACCGGTCCGCTTCCTCGAACACACGCTGCGCACTCGACGTCCAGTGTCGCCAGTGTGCGAGGCGGGCCGCGGACGTGCTCGCGCGCACATGCTCGGCCGCCTCGCCTAACGTTTGAAGCGCTGCCTGCAGCCGCTCCGCGTGCTCGAGCAGCTCCGCTTCGAGCGCCCGCCGGTCCGGGCCACTCTCGGGATAGCGCTCGGTGGCCAGCTCACCCAACAGCGTGGTCAGCGCCTGCGACAGGCGCTGCGAGTCGAACGCCGTCAGTCGCGATTCCGGCTCGCCGAAACCCTCCGCGGCGCGGCGCGCGGCCAACAGTCCGGCAAAGAACCGATCGTGGTCGGCTCCAACCGTGCCCCGTCGAGAACCCAGGCCGCGCATCGTTCGCGTGAATTCCGGCAGCGCAAGCGCGGTGCGGAGAATCTGCATGCCAAGCGGCTCGAGGCCAGGATGGCCGGTCAGCTCCACGACGTCGCGCCCGACGTAGAGCGTGAGCATCGGTGCTTCCCACACGACCCCATCGATGCGGTCGAAACGCGCCTTGAATTCGCGGTCCTGCACCACGATGGACACTGCGTCGTCGATGAGCCGAACGGCGCCGTCCAAATCGACGGCGGTACCGCGAATGGAGCCTCGCACGCGAACGGCAATACGGTGCGTGTCAGCCATCAGTTGCCTCACCTGACGCGCCGCTGGCGATCTGACGGCGGTTGAGTGCAGCGCGCTCACCGGTGCGCGCCTCGAATCTGGCGACGAACGCCGGAAGCCGGTCGGCCGTGAACGCATCGCGCGGCATGCCTAACGCGCCGATCGCCCGCTCGATGTCGTCGGGCAGCCCCTCGACCTCCACGAGCGCATCCATGCGCGGATACCGTTCGAAGCGGACCGTGGCGCGCTCGAACGCATACTGTACCACGTCGCGGTCGATCTCGCCGATCACCGTGTACCCAAGGTGCTGCAGAATCCCGGCGAGCGCCGAGGGGTCGGTCGTGTTCGCGATGATCTCATCACGAACCTTGTACCCGTCCTCGACGCGAGTTGGTCCCTTCCACTCGAGCGTCGCGCGCTCGCCGGAGTTGCCAGCGTACGTCCGTACGCGAAGCAACTCGTCGGCAGCGGTGAGGCGGCGGTCCGAGGTGTCATACCGCCGGTCCTCGAGCCGCCCCTGGAAGACGACGTGAGCGCCAGCATCCTCGACTCGACGCCGACAGGCCGCCTCGTCGTGAACGACGCTCTTGAGCTCGACCTCACGCGGCATCGATCGCCCGCATGACCGCGTCGGTGTCGGCAAGGTTGGGAAACACGGCAAAGGGATTGTGTTCCGCGAGCTCGTCGACGGAGTACCGCCCGGTAGCCACCGCGATTGCTCTCGCCCCAATCGCTCGCCCGCAGTCGATGTCCGCCGGCGTATCGCCGATGATCACGATCGCATCGCCCTCAACGTGCAGGCCGAGGTCCTCGCGTGCACGACGCTGAGCGATCGCCGGCAGCTCGCCTCGCACTTCGTGATCCGATCCGAACGCATTGACCGTGAACCGGGCTGGATCGAGCCCCACGGCCCGGAGCTTCGCGCCCGCACCGACCTCGATGTTGCCGGTGAGGAGACCGACCCGCCGATCGGATCGGGCCTCGAGAGCCTCGATGAGCTCGACCACGCCGTTGAAGCGTTCCACCCGCGTCTCCCGCGAGCGAAGCTCCTCGTGCAACGCCTCGACGTATTCGTGCAGCAACGCGTTCATGCGCGCGTCGATCAGCGCGTCGGCGATGCCCTCCATGCGCATCAAATCGCGCACGATCTGCATGTCCGTCTTGCCGTCGTACCGGTAGCTCGCGTTCCCCGATGTCCCGAACGCGTTCGTGAGCGCGCGCTGCATCGCACGACGACCGGCGCCGTCGCTCCACAGAATGGTTCCGTCGATGTCGAAGAGAACGAGCTTCACAAGTGATGCGAACGAAAGCGGTGGTGATCAGGCTCGCGTAACGACAAGCCCTGTCATGATGCTGGCTGCCCCGAGCCCCTGCCACAGGGTGGGCACTTCGCCGAGCACCATCCACGCGACGGCGAGCGCGACGAGTGGTTGGAGGTTGCTGAACATGGAGACCCGTGTTGGCCCCAACCTGGAGACTCCGTAATACCAGATCAAATTCCCGACGACGAGCGCGCCGATGCCACTATATACGATCGCGATCCACACCGGCGCTGACACGGCGGTCCAGTTCGTCGATATGATGCTCGGAAGACCAACCGCCGTTACGAATAATGCACCGCCGGCCTGGCTGTACGCGCCGACGTTGATTCCGGACATGCGTTCGGTGTAGCGCTTGATCAGCGTCGCAAACAACGCCCAGAACAGTGAGCCCGCGACGAGGAGTAGGCTGCCGAGCAGTGAGTCGCCGGTCGTCGAGTGCGCGACAGAGCCAAACACGACGAGCGAGATTCCCACCAGCTGCAGCGCGATTCCGGTCCACCCACGGGAGCCGACGTGCTCGATGCGAAAGAGCCGGCCGACGATCGCGATGAACGCGGGTGACGCGGCCAACATGAGCGCCACCGTACCCGCTCGGCTCCGTGCGAGGCCTTCGATGAAGCACACCTGGTACAGCCCGTGGCCAAGCACACCGATCGCGAGGAGTGCACCGAGATCCTGTCGCGTCGGTCGCTCGTGGGACCGGAGCCATGCGATGACCAGGAGTGCCACGACCGCCATGACGATTCGCACCGCGTTGTATGCGAGCGGCGGGACGGTGCGCGTGCCGAACTTGGCGACCGTGTAGTTCACCGCCCAGATGACAGCCATGAGCACGAGCAGTGCTTCGGTTACAAAATCGCCCGGACGCGTATGGCTGCGTCCGGGCGTCCCAACGCGGTTGGTGGTCGCCGTCATGGGGAACAAAGGTAAGCGAACCTCCCATGTGCCGCCTCTCGCTTTCGATTCCCGATTCCCGATTCCCGATTCCCGACTAGTTTGTCCGGATGCACGTCTCCTTCGCGCTCTTCGCCGATGCGGCAAACCTGTCGCAGGAAGGCAAGCTGAACATCCTTGGCGTCTTCGACGCCGTGCAGGTCGCCACCATGCCGACCGTGCATTCTCGCGCCACACTGGTGCTGCGGCTCAAGGGCTCGGGGTCGGATGTCGGCCGACATACCGTCTCGCTGCGCTGGCTCAACCCGTCGGGCAACGAGCTCTGGTCATCGCTTGGGGAGCTGGATGTCGGCACCGCCGCGCCACCACAACAGATGCCGACGGAGATGGATCTCCCGTTGATCGCGGCGATCGACCTGCCGCTCGATGAGGTCGGGGGCTACACGATGCAGATCGCGCTCGACGACAAGGTCCACGCGAGTGTGAAGCTGCAGGTTCGCATGGGCGCGCCAGTAATGCCCGCGAGCGGGATGGTGAGCTGAGCCTCCCGGCTAACGACTCGAGACTCGAGACTAAAGACTCACGCGTCGCGCCGCGACGAATCGGGCCATCAGCGCCACGACGTAGGCGTCGTCCGTCGCATCGAGTCGCTCGACAGCGTATCCGCCTCGTCCGAGCGCGAGGTGAACCATCCGCGACTCGCCCAGCGCGATGCCCACGTGCGTGATGCGCTTGTCGGCGCGGTCGCTGAAGAACAGCAGGTCGGCGGGTAGCCAGCTCGCGGCTTGGGTGCCGGCGTCATCGCCCACTTCAGCCTGTTGCCACGCGTCGCGCGGCAGTGAGACGCCATGCAGCCAGAACGTGGTTTGCGTGAGGCCCGAGCAGTCTGCGCCCCAGGGAGTTACCCCTCCCCACTGATATGGAGTGCCCGCGAATCGTTCGACGGCGGTACGGGCGACGGCGCCGGCAGTTCGGGGAAACGTCGTGAGGCGCTCCTGAGCCTCGATCGCGCTCCCGGTTACGAGACTCTCAGTGCGCGCGAGCCACGCCGCGAGCGGCAGTGCTCGCGATGACCCGGTCATCGCGTCGCGGACGACGCAGCCTAACGACAGCGTCCGCCGCGTCGCCTGTGACGGCCGCTCGTCGCCGTCGCTCAGGACGTACCCGCGGTGCATCCATCCGTCGTAGCCGTCCTCGCCGCGCACGCGCAGCCAGTCCCCGGCAATCTCGAGCACCTCGACGGTGTGCCCCGCGAGGCGCTGCGAGGTCTGCGGGCTCGATACACGCGACTCGATGTGCATGGGCGCGATCGACGCACGCACCACGACTTTCGCGGTCATCTCGATCCGGTGTCGTCGGCCAGCCCCGGAATGCCATCGCGGCCAACCGCGAGGCGAACGCCACGCTCGACCGCCGTCTCGAGCGCGGTCACCGCAAGTACCTCCACTTGCGGCGTCGGCGCCGATGGGCCCTCGACGGGGCATACCGCAAAGATCACGTCGCCGTCGAAGCTCGTGCCCGTCGGCGTTATGCGGCGGAACAGTGCCGCAGCGCTCGCCTGGGCGAGCTGGGACAGCTCGATGCGAGTGAGGCACGCGCTCGTCGCGACGACGGCGATCGTGGTATTCTGGAGCGCGGCGTCGCTGAACTTGCGACGAACCGTACCCTGCGCGATGAGCATGGCTCCGTCGAGGAACCGGCCATCGGGGCCGCGAGCGCCGGCAATGATCTCGCCGCGTGCATCGCGAACGTCGCCGAGGGCGTTCACGACGGCCACCGCCGCGGCGGTGACGTCGCCGGTCTGCGCGACCGCGATTCCCACGCCGCCTTTCATCGCCCCCGCGATCCCGGCAGCCTTCCCCACCGTCGCGCCGGTCCCGGCCCCCACGCTGCCCTCGGCGACGCCGCTCGATGTCGCGGTCTCGCACGCGTCGTACGCCATGGCAGGTGTCGGCCGCGCGGAAAAGCTGCCTAACGGTACGAGATCGAAGATCACCGCTGCCGGGATGATGGGGACCACACCGCCATTCACCGGGTGACCACGATGACGCTCTTCCATCCATCGCATGGCGCCGGCGGCCGCGTCGAGCCCATAGGCAGACCCACCCGTGAGCATCACGGCGTCAGTGCGATCCACCAGATGGAACGGCGAGGCCACGTGCAGCTCGCGCGTCCCCGTCGCACGGCCGATCGCCGCCGCAGAGCAGCGGAACGCGCGGTCCACACCGCGGACGATCGTTAGGCCCGTCGCGCCCACCTGGTCGGTCGCATGGCCGACGGCGAGCCCGAGTGCCGAAAGGTCGGCGCTCACGCGCCGGCTGCGGGCGCCTTGGCTGGGGTCCCCGCCGCGTGCCGCGAGCAAGCGGCGCACAGCACGACGCCGCGCATGTTGCACATGTTACACACGAAGCGACCGCAGTCGCTGCAGGGGTAGCCTTCCGACGCCCGTTCTTCCTTGCCACAGGCCCGGCAGGTCATCGCGTCTCGTTCGTGCAAGTCGGCCATATCCTTCTCCAAGGAGGTATTGCCCGGCGCCCGCCTCAGCGCGCGCGCGGGTTGAGCCGGTATTCCTTTATCTTCTTGATCAGCGTGGCCCGCGAGATACCGAGCTCGCTCGCGGTGTGCGTCCGGTTTCCGTTGTGCGCGTCGAGCGCCCGCTCGATGTGCGTCCGCTCGATCTCCTCCAGCGTCCTCGGCACGTAACGCTCCGTGTTAGGCACCGACGAGTCGCGCACCTCCGACGGCAGGTGGCGCGCCTCGATCCGGTCCGAACCGCGACCCACGATCATGGCGCGCTCGAGCACGTTGCGCAGCTCGCGAATGTTCCCCGGCCACGCGTGGCGCACGAGCCGCTCCAGCGCGTCGTCACCGATCGAGCATGGCGCCGACGGCAGATGCGGACGCACGTCCTCGACAATGCGCCGCATGAGCTCCACGAGGTCATCGCGCGACCGCGCACGCAGCGGAGGAAGGTACAAAGGCATGACGCTCACGCGGTAGTACAGGTCCTCGCGGAACCGCCCTTCGTTCACCTCGGTCACGAGATCCCTGTTTGTCGCCGCGATGATGCGGACATTCGCGGTGATCTCCCGCGTGTCACCCACGCGCCGAAACGTGCGGGTGTCGAGCAGGCGGAGCAATCGCCCTTGCAGATACGCATCGAGCTCGCCGATCTCGTCGAGAAACACCGTTCCGCCGTCCGCGACCTCGAGGAGTCCGACGCGCGGCGCGGCACCGTTCCCGTTCGATCCAACATCCTGGCCGAACAGCGCAACCTCGAGTGCCTCGCCCGCAGTGACGGCGCAGTTCACCTCGACGAACGGACCCGCCGTCCGGGGACTGTGTGCATGAATCAGCTCCGCGACGCGCCCTTTCCCCGAGCCGGCCTCCCCGAGCAGCAGCACCGTCGTCCCATCACTCGCCGCGAGCACCTCCAACTGCGCCGCGAAATCCCGCATCACGGTTGACGTTCCGAGCGCAAGCCGCTCCGCCCCGCAGCTGCGACGCGCGCTGAGATATCCATTCAGCTGGCGAAGTCGGACCTTCTCGAACGCCCGCTCGGCAGCCACCGCGAGGTGATCGAGCTTTACTGGCTTCATCAGGAAGCTCTCGGCCCCGTTCTGCAGCGCCCGGGTGCCGAGCGGCATGTCGCCCTCATCGCCGATCATGATCACCATGGGCGACTCCGCACGGATGCGTGCATACACATCGAGCCCGGTCATATCGGACAGTCGCATGTCCAGCAGCACGAGATCGGGTCGCGAAGCATGGAACGCCGCAATCGCGTCCTCACCCGTGTACGCGCGAGTCACGGTGTGGCCACCGTGCCGTTCGAAGAACTCCGCGAACGCGTCGGTCAGCTGCCGCTCGTCATCGACGATGAGCAGCGACGCCATCAACGCGCTCCCTGAGCGAATACAGCGCGCGTAAGCTCGTCGAACGTGAATGGCTTGGTCACGCGTACGCGGCCAGTCGCCTCGATGAACCGCTGGCTCGCATCGCTCTGGACATCGCCGGTGAGAAAGATGACGCGAGCCGCATGGGATGGATCGCGCTCGACGAGCTCCCGATAGATCGCATCACCGCCCGTATCCGGCATGCGAAGGTCCAGCAGCACGGCGTCGTAGCGCCGACTTTCCAGTAGAGCGTACGCTTCCGCGCCGGTGGCCGCGGCATCAACCGTATGGCCAAGGCCGGCGAAATACCTAACGATGGCGGAGCGGATCGCCGGCTCGTCGTCGACGACGAGAATGCTGAGGGCCCGTGTGCCAGACGCCATCACCTCGGGGTCCGCGACGGCAGTGGCCGGTTCGCCGCCAGGTGGGACTGTTATTGGTAGCTCGACGATGAAGGATGCGCCGCCTCCCGCGGACTCCACTCGGATGGATCCGCCGTGTTCCCGAACGATGCCGTCGGAGACGGAAAGGCCGAGCCCTGTGCCCTTGCCAATGCCCTTCGTCGTGTAGAACGGGTTGAAGACCCGATCGATCTCCGCGGCGGGAATGCC
>Ga0075434_100004770_pt1 | contig 12277 bp, 9 predicted proteins | sample RhiMethybrSRZTD3_FD_75298 | JGI IMG/M metagenome (GOLD analysis project Ga0075434, IMG submission 75298) | Populus rhizosphere microbial communities from Tennessee, USA - Rhizosphere MetaG P. TD hybrid SRZTD3 | ecosystem: Host-associated > Plants > Roots > Rhizosphere > Soil | place: USA... | reverse complement strand
ACGCGCTGCGCATTGCCATTGGAAATATCCATACGACCGAAGCGCATGTTCGCCATGCATTTGAACTGGTGAAAGAGGCAGCGGTTTAACTACAACTCAAAACGACCAGCCTGCTGCCTGTTAGCCAGCGAGTCGGCAGCCCCGAGCCTCGTTTAGCAACAGCAACTGGCTCACGGCCGCAGGCTCCAAAGGCTCACTGGCTGCAGGCTGGTCGTTTTGAGTTGTAGTTAAGACCCTGAGTTACAAACGGAACGAACAATGCTGCGCGGTATATTATGTGGACTGTTCCAAACGAACCCTACCCACCCGAATAATTGACAAGTCAGGGAGAGCCTTGATGAGAGCTACTGTGACCAGAGCCGCGGCCGCGTTGTCGATCGGTCTCGTGATGGCATCGCAGGCGGCGGCGCAGAATAACTCGCAAAACGCCGCGCAGTGCGACCCCACCGCAAACACCAAAGGCGACATTGCTCGCGCGCAGTTCTCGATGACGCGCGCGATTTCCGCCATCGACAAGGGAAATCCGACGCGCGATTTGCAGGAGGCGCTGCGTCTCGTTGACAACGGCACCGACAACCCGACGGCTCGAGCATACCTTCGCGGCGAGGCTTACATCATTTACTTGATGCAGCCGAATACGCCGGCCGTCGTTCAGCGCAGCGCGCTCGGTCTCACATCGAACCCGACCGGCACGGTCGACCTTTACGCTGCTGCAGACTCGGCTTTCACCATCGTCGAGACTTCGGCCCCCGAATGTGCGACGGTCGTCGGACAATGGCGCCAACAGAAGCCGTGGCTCAACACCTTGAACGCGGCAATCAATGCGCTCAATGCCAATCAGCTGGATTCCGCCGAGATACTCGCCAAGCGGTCACTGCTGCTGGATCGGAAAGCACCCTACGCGTACTCGGTGCTGGGGTCGATTGCCAAGAGCCGGCAGAACTGGACCGCCGCAAATGACTACTGGCAGCAGACGCTGAAAGCGGCTGGGACCGACACGACGTACGCTGACGTACGGCTCAAGACGATGTACGAGATCGCCGCGGCATCGTCCGACAGAGCGGAAGCGGCGACTGGCGCGGCGAAGCGCACGGCTGCCCGCGAGGCAATCAAGTCCTGGCAGGACTACATCAACGTTGCCAACAATGATCTTCTACTGGCGGATGCGATGGATCAGGCTTCCAGAGCATACTATGCCGCCGGCGACAGCACCTCGCTGCCAACGCTTTATGCCTCAGTCCTCAACAACCCTGCGAAGTACGGCGAGCTTTCGCTCGTGCATGCGGGCGTAATTGCAACGCGCAGCGGCCACACCAAGGATGCGGAGAAACTGTTCGAGGCAGCGCTGACGCAGAATCCGTATTCGCGCGACGCGATCAACAACCTCGCGGCGACCTACATTCAGAACAACGAGTACTCGAAGGCGTTTCCGCTGATCGACAAGCTCGTTTCAATGGACCCGAGCAATCCCGATAATCCGCTGCTGTACGCGTTCGCCTATCAGGGATTGTACAAGGGCACCAAGGACAAGAAGCTGCAGAAGATATACACTGACTCACTCGTCTACTTCAACAACAAGAGCGAGAACGCGCCGGTGAAAGTCGTGGTCAGCGAATTCAGCCGCCGTCCCGACGGTACAGTAGTCGCTGGCAGGATCGAGAACAAAAGCACCACCGCCAAGACCTACAATCTCAGCGTCGACCTTCTCGACAAGAATGGCGCCGTCATTTCGACGGAAACCGCGACGGTTGGACCAGTCGCGCCGAAGTCGAGCGGGACGTTCCGCATCAATTCGACGAAGGGCGGAGCGTATGGGTATCGATATAAGCCGGTGACTTAACTACAAAAGAAAAACTACCAGCCAGCTGCCGGCGGCTCATTGCCGGCAGCTTCGAGCAGGAGAAACGGCCAGCAAAGTCTGCTGGCCGTTTTATCTATTAATTAGCTCGGAGCCGCTGGCTGAAAGCCGCCAGCCGCAAGCTGGTAGTTTTCCGTTGTAGTCACGAACTCCGAGGTAACATTAAGGGATCCGAGTCCACATACGCACCCAGTATCCAGAACCGCTCACCGTCGAACCAGAAAATCGCGACCTGCTCCAGCTGCGTCGCCAGCGCGATCGCTTCCCGCTGCGGCATCACTACTGCCACGCTCCGCTCGCAATGACTTCGATCGGGCGAGCACGCATCGACCTCGAGGAATTTGTAGCCACTCCGTTTGAGCCGATCGTTCAGCTGCCGTCTGCGCCTCTCGTTTTCCTCGCGCGGAAGATCCGCCCCTCGCGGATCGTAGGCCGTGAGAACTGCGAACGGATCTGCGAGTCCAATTCGTTTCAATCCTGTCAGCGCGCTTTCAGAAAGTGGTTGGCGTAGATCTATCTCCAGCTGCGGACTCGTCGCGAACGTGAGCACTGTCTCCGGATAACGTGGCCAATCCGGATCGTGCTGGTCGGGCGTTGATCTCATGAATGCGTGAGTTACAAGCTTCGCACCACCCACGCGATGCCTTTCCATCGAAAACTGGTACGCTCTTTGACCTTCGAGCAGCCGTGAAATCCACACAGATCTGGCCTGACCTGCTTTATCTGGTTCGGCACGGCGAATCGGCCGGCAATGTCGCACGCGATGCTGCACTTAAGGCAGGCGAGCCGACGATAGACATCGACATTCGCGACATTGATGTGCCGCTATCGGAGCTCGGGCAGCGGCAGTCGATCGCCCTCGGTCGGTGGTTCGGTAAGCTTCCGGAAGAGCAGCGCCCAAACATCGTTCTTACTTCCCCGTACCTGCGCGCACGACACAGCGCCGGTCTGATCGTGAAGACCGCAGGCATGCGCGAGGATTCGTACTCGTTGATCGTCGACGAACGCCTTCGCGAAAAGGAGTTCGGCATCCTCGATCGCCTCACCGCCGTTGGCATCCGCGAGCAGTACCCCGACCAGGCAGAATTCCGTCGACTGCTCGGCAAATTTTATCATCGACCACCCGGCGGAGAGAGCTGGTGCGACGTCATCCTCCGCTTGCGCAGCGCGACTGAGATGATCTCGCGTGAGTACTGTGGGGAACGTGTGCTCATTGTCTGTCACGCGGTCGTCGTGCTCTGCATGCGTTACATCCTGGAGCATCTGACCGAAGCCGAGTTGCTGTCGATTGACAAAAAGTCGGAAGTCGCAAACTGTTCCGTCACGATGTACCAGCACGATGAGACACTCGGCCCGCGCGGAAATCTTCGTCTCAAGCGGTACAACTTCTCCGCACCGCTCGAGGAAGCGGGTACGACGGTGACATCCGAGCCCGACGCCAAAGTTGGCGCGCGCTAGCAAGCGGCCCGTCGCCGTAACGAGCTCCTTGCTCCGGCGCTGGCCGTTGCCGGAGCCCGACAAGCACGCCGACAAACAGGATCGTGGCGTCGCAATGGTCGTTGGCGGCGCAGCGGAAGTTCCGGGAGCGCTGTTGCTAGCTGGAACCGCGGCGTTACGAGTTGGTGCCGGCAAACTGAAGGTCGCGGGTCCGCGCAGCGCGATGTCGGCGCTTGGAGTCGCCATGCCGGAAGCTCGCGTCATCGGCCTGCCCGAAACTGGCGACGGATTCCTGGATCGTCGCGCCGGCTCGCGGGCAGGCGAACTCGCCAATGCGGAAGCGATTTTGATCGGCCCCGGCATGCTCAACGAAGAAGCGATCCGCGGCTTCATGGATGAAATCATTCGCCGAGTTGCTGACAGGCTCGTTGTCATCGACGCACTCGCGCTGACGGCTCTTCGTGGTGGCCGCTATCGGTTCAGCGAAGACACCAATGTCGTGCTCACACCCAACTTCGGTGAGATGGCGAAGATCACCGGTGAGACTGAAGACGCCATCGCTCGTGATCCTCAGGGAGTGGCTCTACGAGTGGCAGACGAGCTGAACGCAGTCGTCACGCTCAAAGGTCCCGAAACCTTCATCGCTTCGCCCTACGGCGAGGTTTTTCGCTATGACGAAGGCGATGTCGGGCTCGCGACCTCAGGCTCAGGCGATGTACTCGCGGGCGCTCTTGTCGGCATGTTGGCACGGGGTGCGACACTCGATCAGGCAGCAGTCTGGGCGGTCTATCTGCACGGCGAAGCCGGCAATCGTCTGGCGCGTCGGGTCGGACCGATTGGCTTTCTCGCACGAGAGCTGTGTGGGGAAATTCCTGCGATTATGAAGGCGCTGTCCAAGAGATAGCTAGATGTGAAGCGCTGGAATCGCGCTCTGCGGAGTAGTTGGTGTATCGCGGCGACGAACGGTTTCGCCCGCCGGCGCTTTCATCGGCAGTGTCAGGACAAAGGTAGTTCCTGCGCCATGACGGCTGGCGACAGTCACGTCTCCCCCAAGTAGTCTGGCCAACTTGCGGGTCACACTTAGGCCAAGACCGGTGCCGCCAGCTCTTCTCGTCGCTGTTTGCTCCGCCTGCCAGAACGGTTCGAACACGTTCTCGATGTTCTCTGCGGCAATGCCGACTCCAGTGTCGGCGATCCGTACCTCGAGCATCGTCTTGTTCACGACGCAGCTGACGCGCACTTCTCCCTTGTCGGTGAACTTGATTCCGTTGGACAACAGATTCACGAGCATTTGCCGGAACTTCGTGCCGTCGGTTTGAATCGCCTGATCTTCGTCGAGCAATTCGACGACGAACTTGATGTCCTTTGCCGCTGCCATCGGCTCGACGAGCGCTGCCGCGTCACCGAGTGTGTGGTTGATCGACATCGACTCCCAGCGCACACGCTCGCGGCCAATGTCGACCCGCGCGAACGTCAGAATCTCATCGATCAATCCCAGCAAATGCCTGGCGCTGGCGTTGATTCTTCCGAGTTGCTGACGCTGCAGCTCCGTGACCGGGCCGGTGATGCCGTCCGACAACAGTTCCTCGTATCCCATGATCGCCGTCAGGGGAGTGCGCAGCTCGTGGGACATCACTGCCAGGAAATCGGTCTTGCTGTTGTTGGCACGTTCCGCATCCGCGCGCGCTTCCTCTGCTTCCTTGAGCGCCCACTCAGCGTGCGCGCGCGCTTCCATCTCGAGCGCGAGCAGATCGACCCGCTCCTTGTCGGTGTCACGCAGCACCCGCGCCGACCAGAGAACGAGTCCGACGAAGGTGATGATGATCACGACCGCGAACAGTGACACACCAACGTCGGAGTCGTATATGCCTGCGGTTTCTCCGACGACGCGAATGAAACCAAGCAGGATCGGAGCGAATAGAGCGCCAGGTAAAAGGCGCCTGGTCAGTACGCCTGCAGCGCCTTCGTCGATCAACAGCGCTGCCACCCCGCGATCGCGCACCGACACCAGAATCCCGCTGCCAAGCACGAGCAGGCCGATGGTGGTCACCAGCGCCATGCCGGAGCCGGTGGTAAACGTGTACAGGTCCTTCACGCCGTACACGTAGCCGAGAATGGCCGCGAGCGCGATCAGCAAACCCGGCGCAACGAAGAGCTGCGCGCGAAAGTCTCGTTTCCGCTGATCATGCGAGAGCGATAGCAGCGCCAGCCCGAATAACAGAAACGTGCCGGCAGTGTTGATAGCGATCCGGCCGGCGGGAGCACCCGATAGCTGATGCACCCGACTGCCGAACAGGAGCAGATCGAAGCGCGACTCACCACCCCGCAAATACTCGTAGAGAGTGAGACCCCCGATCGTCGCAACGAGAGCCGCCAGCGTCTGCTGTACGCCTTCGGCCCTCGGCGTCCGAGTCGGCCGCGCAGCAATAATCAGTGAAGCGCCGGCGAGCACAAAGCAGACTGCGGTCAGCGGCAACATTGGATAAGAGTCGCCGCGCGGGGTCACGATCAGAGTCGCGTTGAGCGCCCAACCGAAAAGCACCAGCACACCCAGTACGACGGCGACGGTGCCTGCTATGACTGGTACTCGCTCGAAGAAGCCTTTCAGCGGGCGGGGACGGCTCGGCGGCGCAGCTGCTTCTGTACTGGTAGGGTTGGACATGTTACGCGATGACGCGAAAAAACCTACCGGCGTGCGTTTGCGAGTGCAATTCTACCACGCAATAGCTCTGCGATCGCGAAAAAATCCGCCCGTTGGCCCATTGTCAGGCAGAGTCGCCAGCCAGAGTGCGGTTTCGGCGCCTTTTTCTACAGACCGATTCGCGCCTCGCCCGCCCATTGCCGTGCGCACCCACCCTGGATCGACTGAGTTTATCAGGATTCCCATTCCCTCACTTTCGGCCGCCAGAACGCGCGTCACAACGTTGATTCCTGCTTTCGACAAACGATAGGCGATGTACCCGGCGCCCATCTCGCTCAGCGATCCCATACCGCTGGAAAGATTTACGATTCGTCCGTAGCGACGGGTTTTCATCAGAGGAATCGCCAGTCGCGAGAGCAGCAGCGGACCGTAGACATTCGTCTGCATCGTGTCGCGCACGATCTCCAGCTCCTCCAGCGGATCGGCATCTTCATCCTCGATCATGACTCCCGCGTTGTTGACGAGGATATCCAGGCGACCCACATCCTTGCGCACCCAGTTCATACACTCGCGAATGCTTTGCACGCTGGCCACATCGAGCTGACGAGGCTCGACTGGCAAACCATTGGCGTTCAGTTCGGTAGCCGCTGCTGCTCCTTTGGCGAGATCGCGCGAGCCCAGGATGACGCGAACTCGCTGCTGTCCAAGCTGCCGGCAAAGCTCGAGACCGATGCCGCGGTTGCCTCCAGTCACGAGCGCAATTCTTTGCTCAGCCATTCTTGGATTTGAGTTAGCCGACGTTACAGCATACTAAAACGTAGGGAAGCTTGTTTGTCTGGCAAGTTCCCGCGCCTGAAGTATCATTCCCGTTGTTGCTCGATTCCCGCCTGATCAATGACTGTCTCCCGTCTCACAATTCCCAGGCAACCTACTGCGGCACCTTCAAAACAGGAGATCGCTGATCTCCTCGCCGAAGCCCGTGAGCGGACGTTACTACTCATCTCGAATCTGTCGGATGAGGATCTGCATCGTCAGCACGATCCGTTGATGAGTCCCATAATCTGGGACATAGGTCACATCGCGCACTTCGAGGAGCTGTGGTTGACGAGAAACCTCGACGGTCCGATCGAGTTCTCGGAGATGCCGGGCATGTACAACCCGTTCGAGCATCCGCGAGCGACGCGAGCGTCATTGGCGCTACCAGGTTTGACCGACATTGTCGATCAGCTGAGTGAGATTCGGGCGCGCGTGCTCGACCGTCTTGAATCGGTCGAGCTTGACGAGGGCAATCCACTGCTGCGCGACGCCTACGTCTATCACATGGTGCTGCAGCACGAGTACCAGCACAACGAGACAATTCTGCAAACGCTGCAGCTAAAGAAGGGCGAACCGTATCGAGCGCCGCGCGCGCGCACATTCGGGCCGCACCGCTTCTCTTGCAACGAGATGATCGCTTTCCCCGGCGGTCGCGTGACGATTGGCACCAACGATCGCAGTGCCGCGTACGACAACGAACGACCACTGCACGATGTTGAGCTCAAACCATTTCTGATGGATCGCGCGCCGGTCACCAACGGCCGCTATCTGGAGTTCATGCACGACCACGGTTACGAGCGCCAGGAGCTTTGGTCAGAGGCGGGGCGTCGGTGGCTGACCGAGAGCGGAGCCGGTTCACCGAAATACTGGACCCGCGAAGGCGACCGCTGGGTGAATAGGGTGATGGATCTCGCTCGTGAGGTCGATCCGGATCGACCGGTATGCCATGTCTGCTACTACGAGGCCGAGGCGTTTGCGCGCTGGGATGGCAAGCGATTGCCGACGGAGATCGAATGGGAAGCTGCAGCTTCGTGGGACTCTTCCGCTAAATCCGCCCGCATGTTCCCCTGGGGAAATCGCGCCGATGCGAAGCTCGCCAATATCGATCAACTCTCATTCGATACAGCGCCGGTGGGCGCCTACACCGAGAACGTATCTCCCAGTGGCTGTTACGGAATGATTGGCGACGTCTGGGAATGGACGTCGAGCAATTTCACCGGCTATCCCGGCTTCGAGAGCTTCCCCTACCGCGAGTACTCGGAGGAGTTCTTCGGCCCGGAATACAAGGTTCTGCGCGGCGGATCGTGGGCAACTCGCCCTGGTGCAATTCGCAACACCTTCCGCAACTGGGATTATCCGATTCGTCGCCAGATCTTCAGCGGCTTCCGCTGCGCGCGTGACGCATGAAGAACGGAATCAGCTCCGACGTGTCCGGAAACACACCGCCCTATACGGTGCGTCGCTCGCGCCAGCAAATGGTGCGCGATGTCCACCAGGGTCTGGCTCACAACCCGAAGCAATTGTCCCCGAAGTACTTCTACGACGAGCGTGGATCTGAGCTTTTCGAGGAGATCACCCAGCTCCCGGAGTACTATCTCACTCGAGCCGAGCGATTGCTGCTCGAGCGTCGCATCCCCGAAATCATCTCCCGCGTCCACCCCTGCTCTCTCGTCGAGCTCGGCGCCGGCAGCGCGACCAAGACGCGTATCATTCTCGATCAGATGCGGAGCAGCGGCTGCGCAGAGTGCTATGTCCCGGTAGACGTGAGCAAGGATTTCCTAGAGGCGACCGCAATACAGCTGCGCGCGGACTACGCTGACATCCGGATCATGCCCGTAGTGTCCGACATCACCGAGCCATTTTCTCTGCCGCCCCTCGCCGGTCCGACGCTCGTTGCGTTTCTCGGCAGCACCATTGGCAATTTCCCGCGGCAGCAGGCGGTGAGCTTGTTGTCGCACATCGCACGCGCGATGGCGTCCGGCGATCGATTTCTTCTTGGCGCCGATTTGATCAAGGATCCCGGCGTCATCAATCGCGCCTACAACGATTCGCGCGGGATCACCGCAGCCTTCAACCTCAACATCCTCGAGCGACTGAATCGCGAGCTGGGCGCGGATTTTCCTATCGCGGAATACGAGCATCGCGCGTTCTACAACGATCAACAGCATCGCGTCGAGATGCATTTGGTCGCACGAAGAGCCCACACAGTGACCATTCCCACTATTGGCGAGATCACTCTCGATGCCGGTGAGAGTATCAGAACGGAGCTGAGTTACAAGTACGATCGCACGATACTGGAAGACATTCTGTGCGCGTCGGGATTGGTCATCGAGCAATGGATGCCGGCCGAGGATGGCTCTTTCGCGCTGGCTCTTGCCCGTGCGGAGAGCTGAGTAGCGTTGTGAGCCTCTCCGAGGCGCAGCTGTTGGAAGATGTCCGACAGCGCTTTTTCTCTCCGCTTCAGTCCGACGAGCCACGTACGGTTGGCGTCGAGCTCGAGCTGATTCCCGTGATCGAGTTCACGCGCAAACCCGCACTTGCCGCGCAGACTTCAGCCGTCCTGTCGGAGCTGGCCCGAAAGCGCTCGTGGACAGAGAAGCGCAACGGCAGCGATCCACCATCCTGGGAATTGCGCGATGGAGCACGAATTTCGTTCGAGCCCGGTGGCCAGCTCGAGATCAGCAGTAGCCCGCATCGAACGGCGACATCGTTGATCGGCGCTACTCGCGATCTGGTTTTGCAGCTCGGCGAAGCGATGCAGCGCGTTGGCATCGAGCTGGTGGCGCTCGGCGTCGATCCTTACAACGATATCGGCGCAGTTCCGTTGCAACTGCACCGCGAGCGTTACACGGGAATGACGCGCTATTTCGACTCGATTGGGCCTTCGGGTGTGCGGATGATGCGGCAGACCGCGGCGCTGCAGATCAATCTCGAGCGCGGAGAAGAACCGCTGAACCGCTGGTTGCTGTTGAACGCGATTGCCCCGGTTGTAACAGCGCTGTTCAGCAACTCAGGTAGCTACGCCGGGAAGCGTACCAATCACGCCAGCTATCGCGCGCATCTCTGGCGCACCCTCGACGATTCGCGAACCGGCATCCCGTACGAGGAAACAGATCCGGTGCGCAGGTATCTCGAATTTGCGCTCGAGGCGTACGCGATGCGCAGCGGCAACGGACAGCATCCATATCTGACTTTTCGCGAATGGATGGCAAGCAGTCCGATTGGCATGGAGGAGTGGAACTTCCACCTCACCACCCTCTTTCCCGAGGTGAGGCCCAAGGAGTTCTTCGAGCTACGCTCAGCGGATACGATCGATGTGAGATGGCTCGCGGCGCCAGTGCTGTTCGTGACTTCGCTCACCTACGACAAGGAAAGCGCACAACGCGCGTTCGAGATCGTGGGCACGCCGGGCATCGATTTGCTGGAGTTGGCCGGTATTAAGGGTCTCGCGCATCCGGCATTGCGCAGAATGGCGCGGTCGCTCGCCGACATCGCGCTCGACGGCGCCGAGTCACTGGGGCCGGATTACCTGTCTGCCGATGATGTGAGGACGGCAACCGAGTTCTTCGACAAGATCATCCCAACCAATTGATCCAGATTCCTTCTCATGATTACGGGATCGCTCATCTTTCTTTTCCAGATCGGCGCGGCCGCGCAACCGAACGCGGTCATTCGCATCAACCAGCTCGGGTATTTGCCCGACGCCCCCAAGGTCGCGGTTTTCTGCGCGCTGCAAAAAAGTGAGATTGGCACGTTCGTCGTTACCGACGAACGTGGGACCACAGTTCTAGAACGCCGGGCTGAGGCGGGCAAACCGTTCGGGCCTTGTCTCACCACATATCGGCTCGACTTCAGCTCGGTCAAGCGGATGGGCAATTATCACATCCGCGCCGGCGACGCAGTCTCACCGCTCGTTCGCGTTCGCGCTGACGCATACGCCGGAGCCGCCGACACACTTCTCTACTACATGCGTGAGCAGCGCTCGGGATACAATCCGCTGTTCAAAACAGTGGTTCACACGCACGACGGGATTGTCGTCGACGATTCGACCCGCGCGGGAAAATTCGTCGCCGTCACTGGCGGCTGGGCTGACGCTTCGGATTACCTGCAATACGTGATGACGTCCGCCAACGCGACCTTCGTGATGTTGATGGCGTACCGCGACAATCCCCGCTCGTTCGCAGATGCGTTCGACGATCGTGGGTTACCGGGCAAGAATGGCGTTCCCGACGTCCTCGACGAAGCGCGACACGGACTCCAATGGCTCGTGCGCATGTTTCCTTCCGACTCCGAGATGTACAACCAGCTCGGCGACGATCGCGATCACACCTATTGGGATCTGCCGCCAACGGATTCCGCCGATTACGGATGGGGAAAAGGAAAAGAGCGTCCGGTCTACCCGTGCACCGGCAGACCGCAGGGACTATTCAAATACAAGAACCGCTCGAATGGATTTGCATCGACCGCCGGCAAGTATGCCTCTGCGTTCGCGCTAGCATCCTCGCTGTACACCAAAAGCGACCCCGTCTTCGCGAAGAAGCTGCGCGAGAAGGCGCTCGCCGCTTACGCCATCGGCAAGCAGCGTCCCGGTGTGTGTCAGGGCGCTCCCGGTCGCGCGCCCTACTACTACGAGGAAGACAACTGGGTCGACGACATGGAGCTCGGCGCCGCGGAGCTGTATGCGTTAACCGGAAATCGAACCTACCTGCGCGACGCACTCGATTACGCCAGTCGGGAGCCGGTGACACCATGGATGGGCGCCGACACCGCGAAACATTATCAATGGTTTCCCTGGCATAACAACGGACACTACGAGATCTGGCGTCTGGCGAGGGGTAATGATCGCAAAATCGTCGCCGACTACTATAAGAAGGGTTTAGCTGGGGTGGCAGCACGAGCCGATAACGGATTCCGCATCGGCATCCCGTTCATTTGGTGCTCGAACAACCTCATGGCATCGTTCGCGACGCAGGCTTTCCTCTACCGCCGAATGACCGGCGACAACCAGTTCCGTGAGTACGAACAGGCAGCCCTCGATTGGCTCTTCGGCGCAAATCCGTGGGGCGTTTCAATGGTGATCGGTTTGCCACACGCTGCAGTGTACGCGCACGATCCACACTCGGTCGTCGCTCACGAGATGCACGTCGAGCTGACGGGCGCCTTGTTGGATGGCCCTGTCTACTCTTCGATCTACAAGAATCTTCTTGGCATCAGTCTGCACGATCCCGATGAGTACGCACCGTTCAACACGGGATTCATCGTCTACCATGATGACGTCGGCGATTATTCGACCAACGAGCCGATAATGGACGGCACGGCGAACCTGAGTTATCTGTTGGCAGCGCTAGCCCCTCGCCTCAGATAGCCGGCCTTCCGCGCCCGGCTTCCCGCTTCCCGCTATGCCCGAGCTACCTGATATCACCGTTTACATCGAGGCCCTCGAGGCTCGCATAGTTGGTCAGCCTCTCGAGCGGATTCGGATCGCAAAGCCGTTCCTGCTGCGCTCAGTCGATCCACCGATCAGC
>Ga0075434_100004767_pt1 | contig 12279 bp, 9 predicted proteins | sample RhiMethybrSRZTD3_FD_75298 | JGI IMG/M metagenome (GOLD analysis project Ga0075434, IMG submission 75298) | Populus rhizosphere microbial communities from Tennessee, USA - Rhizosphere MetaG P. TD hybrid SRZTD3 | ecosystem: Host-associated > Plants > Roots > Rhizosphere > Soil | place: USA... | reverse complement strand
CCACCGGCCGCCACCGAGCCGGCAATGGTCAGCATCGTCTCGCCAGGACGCAGCTCGGGCCAGACCAGCGTGACGCTTCCGGGCGCGCCGGTAACACTGCGATTGGTGATGGGGAAGTCCTGCGCTTCGACGTTGAACGCGAGGCTGGTCGGTGAGCCGGTCGTGGCGCCGGGCGCCACGGTGATGGTCAGGCGATTCTCGGCAAGGTTCAGCGCGCCGAAGATCGCGCCGGTCGAATACCCGAGGTCGTCCCACGACCACGCGAAGCCCGGCCGCGGTTCTTCGTACGAGTCGTCCACACCGACGATGCGGCCGTCGATGCGGTGAACGCCGGCAGCTTTCAGCGCATCAATCCAGGCCGCGAAGTCGTCACCGCCGCGGCCGCCGATGGCTGGATCGCCGCTCCCGACGACGAGCAGGTCGCCATGCAGCGCGCCCCCCTCAATGGGTCCGCTGGCGCGCAGTGTAGTGGTGAAGCGGTAATCCCAACCCACCGCATCGACAGCGGTCGCGACGCTGACCAGCTTTGCGACCGATGCCGGAACCATCAGCGTCTGCGAATTCAGGTCGAAGAGCCGTTCGTTGCGTGTCAGCGAGTGGACCGCGATGCCCCAGGTGGCGCGCTGAACGCCGGGCATCTTCGTCGCGGCGACGAGGTCTGTTTGAAGCTGCCTGGTGGTGTCGACCGGAGGGGGTGTGATGATAACCGGTCGTGTCTTCGTGCCGCACGCCGCCAGAAATGCAAAATGCAAAATGCAAAATGCAAACAGTACCTGCGTACGCAACAACGGGGTGAAGGTCGTCGCGACATTCACCCCGGTGCTGCAAACCACGCAGTGTTTGCATTTTGCATTTTGCATTTTGAATTTCAGTTACTGCGATGCGCTCATTTCACTGCGTCGATCGCCGTCATGGCGTCATTGAACGCCATGACCTCCACCGTTGCGCTGCCGGGTTCGTCGGCGCGATTGGCGAGCACCGCGTTGCCGTTTCGCGCGAAGGTCACTGTTTCGGTCGTGTTGTTATCGAGCTTCAACGTCGCCGCCAGCGTCGGCATCTTCAGGACGGGATCGACCCGATCCTGGAACAGCTGGGCGCGGATGTTCGAGAGCTTCGTCAGCATGTCTTCGACCTTCGCCGTGTCGACTTCCTTGCCGGCCGCATTCTTCCAGACGTCCTTGCCGTCTTTGCCCTTCGACTTCTCGAACGTCAGCGTCTCGCCGCCGCGTTTCAGCTCGACGCGCGCCGTGTTGAAGGAGCGGCCGTCGAACATGTCCTTCCGGCGAAGCGTGGTCGCGTCCTTCTCGAGCTCCGTCGCCGTGGTCGAGGGAATGGTGAAGATCAGCGGCCGCGACAGATCGCGCCCATAGTTGGAGTCGGCGTCCTTCTTGCCGACAGCCAGCGACGCTCGCGTGCTGCCCGAGATGGCCGTGATGGTTGCCTCGGGTTTGTCGAGGCCGTACTTGCCGAGATCCGTCGCCTCGTTCGCGACAATCTTCTGCATCTGCGCGGATGACAGCGCCGTGAGGATCGCCTCGGCGCCGGCGAAATCGGCGCGCGCCTTGTACGGCTTGGTGATTGCCCATTCGCTTCCGCTCTTGGCGAGCATCGTCGTCATTCCGTCGTGGACGACCTCGATGCCGTCGGCCTTCGACTGATCGAACTTCAGCACAGCCTTGTCACGCAGATCGAACGGGGTCCGTTCGAACGTGTTCTCGAGATAGGCGGCAATCAGGAAGACGCGCTTCTGATCCGGCGTCTTCGCGTACAGGTCGCCGCCGGTCGCTGTCTTCTCGCCGAGCAGGAGGTGCTGCAGCTCGGTCTTCCCTTTGAGGCGAAACGCGACATCCGCCTTCGGCGGATTGAGTCCGTACTGCGTCAGGTCAGACGGATTATCGTCAACGACCCGATTGATCTCGAGAGACGCCAGGCTGGTTGCCGCATTCGTGACCTGACCCTGGTCCGCGTCGGTCTTTTCAGGCTCCACGAGCTGCCACGTACCGTTCGTCTTCTGCACGCGCGACGGCTCGCCCGAGGCCGGCTTGATCTGGATTTCCTCGATCTGATCGGCGTCAACGGTGAACGCTTTCGCCTTTGTCTCCGGCGCATCGGACGCCGGCTTCTTGCGCTCGACGAAGAAGATATAGGCGACGAGCCCGATCAGAATCGCGAGGAGCGCAATGGTGGACTTGAGGCCCCTCACGTCAGCGTTTCCTCCACCAGGTCCACACGCCCGTGCCGAACACGAGCGCGGGGATGACCAGGAGCGACGCGATCAGCAGTGTGTTGGCCTGGCGCGCGGTGATCGTCAGACGGCTGTCGGATGCCGGCTTCGGCCGAATGGAAATGAGATTCTCCTGCTGCGCCAGCCAGTTGATCGTGTTGACGAACAGATCCTCGTTGCCCTGGATGCGGACGGCATAGTTGGCGGCGAAGTCGGAATCGCCGATCGTGACGAAGCGCGACTCCGGCGGACGCTGGTCCGTCTTCGACGGATCGGCCTTCGGCACGTCCGTCGCGGCGGTCGCGGTCACTGCGCCAATGGTGACCGGTCCCGCCTTGTCGCCCTTGTCGGCATTCAGCTCGACGCGTCCCGTCCTGAGCTGCGCCATGTCCATCTCCGCCCAGCTCCGCGCGCTCGTCTGGATGATTGGAACAGCGGCGCGGCCGTTGGACGCGGGCAGAATCGGCGTAATCGATCGCGCCAGCGGATATGCCGTGATCACGTTGAAGCGTTCCGTTATCGGATGCGACGGGTAGGTCGCCACGACGGGCACCGAGGCGTCGGTGCCAATCAGCTGCCCCATCCCGCTGGCGTCGACGACGACGTCCTTGTCGGCCTGGAAGTCCCAGTCCTTGAGGAGCGCCTCGAGCACCGGCGCCGCCGGCGATTTCTCGTCGGGCGGATCGATCATCACGAAGACATGCCCGCCCTTGCGGAGGAACCGCTGCAGCATGTCCGCTTCAGGCTGCAGCAGATCGGTCTTCGGCCCGGCGATGACCATGACCGACGCGTCGGCGGGCACGTCCTTCTCCTGCGCGAGGACGATCTTTGCGACGTCGTAGTTGTCGCGCCCGAGAGCGGCCTTCACCTCGCTGTACCCGTCGCGATCGGAGCTGTCGATGTCTTTCTCGCCATGTCCGCCGACGAAGTACACCTTTTTCTTGTTGGGGTTGAGGGCTTTGACGAGTCCACCGGTGAGGTCCTGTTCGTCCGCCGACGTCACCTGCTCCCGGCGGCCGCCGTACTCGACGACGACGGTCCCGTAGCTCTGAATCTGATACTGGCGCGCTTCGACGGGCTTCTTGTCGATATCGATGTATTCCACGTCGACCTTCGACGGCGACTGGTACTTGTACCCTTCGAGCGCGGTGCGGAATCGATCGAAGCCGTCCGCCTTGTCGAAGACGAGGAACTTCACCGGCTGGTTGAGATTCTTCAGCAGCTTCACCGTCTGGTCCGACAGCGTGTACTGCTGGTTCTTCGTCAAGTCCCACCGTTTGTTCTGTCGGAACGACAGGTAGTTGATCGCGACGAGGATGCCGACGAACACCAGCACGCTGACGCCCGCAATTGCGCCGTAGCGGGCGTTGCGTTGGCGGAAGTAGTCCAGAATCTCGCGCCACTGGCCAAGCGTGTACAGGACGACGCACCCCAGACCGGCCCACGCGGCATAGATGGCGTACTGATCCCACTCCGGCCTCAGAAAACGGACGGCGACCGCCGCAACCACCAGCGCCGTCCCGAGCCAACCGACGATGTTCAGGATGTTCTTGATCATGGCGTCAGCCCTTCCAGCGCTCGGTGTCCACCGACCGTGCGGTCAGAAACAGCCCGAACGCCATCACGCTGAAGTAATACACAAGATGCTTGGTGTCGAGGATCCCCTTCGTGAAGTCGTCGAAGTGATCCGTGATCGACAGATAGTTCAGGATGCTCTGCGTGGTCGGCCCGGCAAAGGACGCCGGCCAGTTGATCACCCACAGCAGCAGGAACACCGCGAACGTGATCATGCCGGAGACGATCTGATTCTTCGTCAGGCTCGAGATGAGGAGCCCGACCGAGATGAAGCAGCCGCCCATCAGCAACAGTCCCAGATAGCCGGTGGCGATCACCTTCGTTTCGGGATTGCCCCATGACATGAGCAATCCCATGTGGATCATGGTGATGGCCAGCATCGCCGCATAGAGCGTCATCGCACCGAGGAACTTGCCCAGGATGATCTGGACGTCTGTCACCGGTGAGGTCAACAGCAGCTCGATCGTTCCGGATCGTTTCTCCTCCGAATAGGTCCGCATCGTCACCAGCGGCAGGACGAACAGCAGGATGACGCTCGCGTTCAGAAAGAGCGGGCGAATCAACTGCTGGTTCATGTCGACGTTGCCGCCTTCGAGGCCTCCGAGCTGAAGGCTTTGCTGGTTGAAGATCACGACCATCACGTAAAAGAAGTAGCCAAAGAGGAGCGCGAAGAAGCCAATCACGATGTAGCCGATCGGCGTCGAGAAGTACGCCTTCAGCTCCTTATGGGCGATCGCGAGGATATTGTTCATTGCGCCACCTCCTCGGCGGCCGCGGACGCAGTCACATCTTCGGTTGTGACGTGCAGGAAGATCTCTTCGAGGCTCATGCGCATCGGCCGCATCTCCAGCAGGCCCCAGCCGCGGCCGACCACGGCGGCGGCGAGCTCGCGCCGCACGTCCTGTCCCGCCTCGCTGTCCACCTCGTAGCCGACAGCCGACCCCTTGGTATCGGCAATGGCGACACGCGTGACGCCCGCCACGTGCTGCAGCACCGCGGCGGCATCGGCGCCCGTGGCATCCACCTGCAGATACATCGTCTCGGAGCCGCGCAGTCGCGACGTCAGGTTGTCGGGCGTGTCGACCGCGACGACCTTCCCGCGGTTGATGATGACGACGCGCTGGCACGTCTGACTGACTTCAGGAAGGATGTGGGTGCTGAGAATGATCGTGTGGTCGCCGGCAAGACTCTTGATCAACTGTCGCGTCTCGATGATCTGCTTCGGGTCGAGGCCGGCTGTCGGCTCGTCCAGAATCAGCACGTCCGGGTTGTGCATCAGAGCCTGCGCGAGGCCCACGCGCTGCCGGTACCCCTTCGAGAGCTTTCCGCAGTGGCGGTTCGCCATATCGGAGATATGGGTCTTGCGCATCATCCCGTCCACCCGTGCCTTGCGCTCGCCGCGCGGAATACCTTTGATTTTCGATACGAAGGAGAGGTACTCGCGCACGGTCATGTCGGGGTAGAGCGGCGGGGTTTCCGGCAGGTAACCGGTCCGGCGCTTGGCCTCGATCGGCTGCTCGAATACATCGTAGCCGGCGACAATCGCCTTCCCCTCTGTCGGCGGCATATAGCCGGTCAACACCCTCATCGTCGTCGTCTTGCCGGCGCCGTTGGGCCCCAGGAAGCCGAGGATCTCGCCCCGCTCGACGGTGAAACTGATGTCATCGACCGCGGTCACGGGGCCGTACCGCTTGGTGAGATGCTGAACCTCGATCACAGGACTGCCTCCGCCCGGTTCATACGGGTATGGAAACCGAAATAATTACAGGAAAACCGATTGATTATACGTACCTGACGATAAGTCCCGCCATTCGGTCGGGATCCGCCAAGATAAGGAGAGAGTCTCCATAAGAGATGGCCACCGAGACGGTCACCTGCACGGTCTGTGAGCTTCACGCGGAAGCGGTCTTTCGCGTCGAGGGGATGGACTGCAACGAAGAGGTGGTCATTCTCGAGCGGCGACTGAAACCGCTCGCCGGCCTCGAGGCGCTGTCGGCGGACCTGATCGGCCAGCGGCTCCACGTCAAGTACGACGCGGCGAAGCTGACCACATCCGCAATGGTGGACGCCGTAGGTGAGACCGGCATGCGGATGTGGCTCGAGCACGACGAACCGATGCTCGGCGGTTCGGCGCTCGAGTGGCGATGGAAGCTGATGCTGGCGTGCGGCGGCTTCCTGGTGCTTGCAGCCCTGCTCTCGTCGGCTGGCCTGACCGGCGCGGCGCTGCCGCTCTACCTGGCGGGTGCGGCGGCCGGCATCGTCTATCCGGCGCGACGGGCGCTTACCGCGGCCCGGTCGCGCATCCTCGACATCAACGTCCTGATGGTCATCGCCGTTGCCGGCGCGCTGGGTCTCGGCGACTGGCCCGAAGCGACGAGCGTCGTGTTCCTTTTCGCGGTCGCGCAATGGCTCGAGGTGCGGACGATGGAGCGGGCGCGGCAGGCGATACGGGCGCTGATCGATCTGGCGCCGCGTGAGGCGCTCGTCAGGCGAAACGGGCGAGAGGAACGGACGCCGGTGGATGCGATCGTTCCGGGCGACGAGATTGTTGTCCGGCCGGGAGAGAAGGTGCCGCTGGACGGTCTGGTGCTCGGGGGACACAGTGATGTCAACGAGGCGCCGCTGACGGGCGAGTCGCGGCCCGTCGACAAGGAGCCGGGCGACGAAATCTACGCGGGAACGATCAACGGCCGCGGTGCGATGGACGTCCGCGTCCTGCGTCCGGGGCGCGACAGCCGGCTCTCCCACATCATTCACCTGGTCGAGACGGCGCAGGCCAGGCGCGCGCCCGTCCAGTCGTTCGTCGACCGCTTTGCGCGCATCTATACGCCGGTCGTTCTCGCGCTGGCGGTGGTCGTAGCCGTAGCGCCGCCGCTGGTGGCGGGAGCACCCTTCGCGACCTGGTTGTATCGCGCGCTCGTTCTGCTGGTGATCGCGTGCCCGTGCGCGCTGGTCATCTCGACCCCCGTCTCGATTGTCGCGGCGTTGTCTGTTGCCGCGCGTCATGGGGTGCTCATCAAAGGCGGGGCATCTCTGGAGCGGCTTGCCTCCATCAGGATCGTTGCGTTCGACAAGACCGGCACGCTGACGAAAGGCGAGCTGAATGTCACGGATGTCGCCGTCGTCGGAAAAGCCGCCGCGCTCGACGTGATTCGTCTCGCCGCCGCGGTAGAGACGCGATCCGCGCACCCGGTCGCCGCAGCAATTACACGCCACGCGCAGGCCTTGGTGCCGGAATTGCCCGCCGTGCGGCACTTTGCCTCGTTGCCGGGAATGGGCGCCGAAGGGGAAGTGGACGGGCGGCGCGTCGCAATCGGCAACGAGCGGCTCTTCGAAACGAGCGGCATCGCCATTCCTTCTTCCTGGCCGGATGCTGACAGGCTGCGTGGCGAGGGGAAGTCGCTCGTGTTCGTCGCGGCGGATGGCGTCATGCTGGGCGCCATCGCCGTCGCTGATCGTCCGCGCGAAACCGCGCGCGAGACCATCGAGCTGCTGCGAGGCCAGCATGTCGTGTCGGTAGCGATGCTGACGGGCGATCACGAAGGAACCGCTGCAGCCATTGCGCGCGAGCTGGGGGTGGACGAATATCACGCGGCGCTGCTGCCCGAGCGGAAACAGGCGATGGTGGAATCCATGCGTTCCGCGCACGGGGCGCTGATGATGGTCGGTGACGGCGTCAACGACGCGCCCGCACTCGCCGCGGCCGACGTGGGCGTTGCCATGGGCGCCGCCGGATCCGACGCGGCGCTCGAGACCGCAGACGTCGCGCTGATGTCCGACGAGCTGCTGAAGCTGCCTTACGCGCTGCGCCTGTCGCGCGCGACGATGCGCAACGTGAGGACGAATGTGGCCATCTCGCTGTGTCTGAAGGCGGCGTTTCTGGCGTTGGCGATTGCGGGAGTCGCGACGCTCTGGATGGCGGTGCTCGCCGACACGGGCGCGACGGTTATCGTGGTTGCGAATGCCCTGCGCCTGCTGCGGGCGCGCTAGCCTAGGTCAGGCTTTTCGGTTCGAGAAGAAATGCGAATCGACGTATTCGGCGATCGCCTTCTGGTCGTCGTCGGCGAGCCCGGAGAACGCCAGGCCCATGCCGACGCGTCTGTTGCTCCACGCCACCGTTGATTCGACGTCGATGTCCTTCTTGCCCATCGGTATCCGGAACCGGACTTTGACGACGGTGCCGTTCTCGAGCGGGTTGGTGGTGCGGACGGCGACACCGCCGCGGCCGATGTTCAATGTGACCGCAGCCGCGATCGTGTTGCCCAGACGGTAGGCGATTGGAATACCAAGGACCACGCGAGGACCGGAGCGGCGATTGAACTCGCCCGGAAACAGATGCGGTGACAGCGAGGGCAGGATGTGCTGCAGCGATGTGTACTCGTTGACGTAGCCGCCGACGTTGAGCGCCGCAAGCTCCCGGACCTCCGTTGCGCTCGCGATCGTTCCGCTGAAGACCACAATCGGCGGTCTCTTCGGATCGATGTTGCGCAGGGCGCGAACGAGGTTCACACCGTTGCCGTGCGGCAGCCGCAGATCAACCACAACGAGATCGATTGTCGGGAGATCGGCCTTGACGCGCGCGACCAGCTCGTTGCCGCTCGAGACCGAGATCGTCCGGTGTCCCGCGCGTTCGAGCGCCGTCGTGAAGCGGTCGCGGACAAACGCCGTGTCGTCGGCGACGACCACCGTCTTGGTCGCGACTCTCGGCGCCTCGGCGGCGGAACTCACGTCCTGAGTATCGGTTGCGCCGCGAACCGACCATAGTGCTTCATTGCAGACGCCTTGGAGATATCGCTATAATCCGACGTTCTGCCGGAATCTACTGCATCCGCAGAGGATGCAGGGTTTTCCGGACAAGCTGGCGGCGCGCCGCGGCGCCGCATGGAGCCCCGTATGGCGACCTGCCCCGAGTGTGAATTCGACGAGATCGACACCGCCGACTACGAAGAGGGCGACACGTTCAGTTGCCCGGAGTGCGGCAAGAACCTCGTGCTGGTGGGCGCCGACGACGTCGAAATCGCCGACGACGACGACGAGGACGAAGACCTCGACGAGGATGAAGAGGACGAGGAAGACGAGGACGATCTCGACGAGGACGAGGACGAACTCGATGACGAGGACGCCCTCGACGAAGAAGAGGACTTCGACGAGTGACCCAGGCGGGGACCCAAGACAGCGCGCCTGACGACCGGCGCCTCTTCGAACTCCTCGCCGGCTTCGATTCGGTCGTTGTTGCGTTCAGCGGCGGCGTCGACAGCGCATATCTGGCCTGGGCAGCCACGCACGTCCTTGGGCGCGACCGCGCGCTCTGCATTACCGCCGACAGTCCCAGCTATCCCGATCATCATCGGCAGCTCGCGCTGTCTGTCGCGCGACGGTTCAATCTTCGCCACGAAATCATTCAGACGCACGAGCTCGATCGTCCGGACTACAGCGCCAATCCGGTCAACCGCTGCTACTACTGCAAGCACGAGCTCTATACGGCGCTGACACACATCGCGTCCGAGCGCGGCTTCGCGACGATCGCCGACGGCGCCAACGCCGACGACCGCGGCGACTACCGGCCCGGGCGGCAAGCGGCGCGCGAGTTCGGCGTCCGCAGTCCTCTCGATGAAGTGAGCCTGACGAAAGCGGATATCCGCGCGCTTTCGCAGCACGCTGGTCTTCCCACGTGGGACGAACCGGCCTCGGCGTGCCTGTCGTCGCGCATTCCGTACCATTCGACGGTGACTGGCGAGAAGCTGCGCATGATCGAGCGCGCCGAGCGCGTGCTTCGCGACTTCGGCTTCCGCGTCTGCAGGGTGCGGCATCACGAGGATCTCGCGCGCGTCGAGATTGGCGTCGACGAATTGCCCCGCGCACTCGAACCGGACCTGACCGCGCGAATCGTCGCCGCCATCCAGGCGCTTGGCTATCGGCAGGTGGCGATCGATCCGCGTGGGTATCGAATGGGAAGTCTGAACGAAGGGCTGATTCTACGCGTGGCTGGTTAGTGGTTGGTGGTTAGTGGTGCGTTCGAACGGCCAACTGCCAACTGCCGACCGCCAACCACCAACGACCAACTACCGGCTACCAACCACCAACCGAATAGGCGCGCCCGTTCTCTTCGTCGCGGCTCTGTATTTCGCCGCGCACGTTCCGTTCCTGGCGCCTTCCTTAGAAGACATCGATTCGATCAACTTCGCGCTGGGGCTGCGGCATTTCGATCCCGCGCTGCACCAGCCGCATCCGCCGGGCTATCCGGTGTACATGCTGCTCGGTCATATCTCGCTGCCAGTCGGGGAATGGCTCACAGGCGCAACCGGCGCCCCTGCCGAGGCCAAGGCCCTCGCGATCTGGTCGGCGATCGGGGGAGCCGGATGCATCGGCGCAGTGTGGCTCCTGTTTGCCGGCATCGGCGATCGGCGAACAGCCTTCTGGGCGACGGTGCTTCTTGCCGTGGCGCCGGACTTCTGGATGACGGGCCTGCGTCCCATGAGCGACATGCCTGGCCTCGCGCTGGCAATCGGCGCGCAGGCACTGATGCTTCGCTCGCGCCCAACTGAAGGCGCGTTGCTGGCCGGCATTGCGACAGGCATTCGCGTGCAGACCGCGGTGCTCACGCTGCCGGTGCTCGTGTTCGCGCTGCTCCAACCGGCGCTGCCTTCAGCTTCGGCCCGCCTTCGGATCGGCAAGACGGCCGCGGCCTTTACGGCCGGCTGTCTTGCGTGGGGCATTCCGCTGGTAATCGCCAGCGGCGGCATCAGCGCTTACCTTGCGGCGCTGCACACGCAGGCCGCCGAAGACTTCTCGTGGGTGGACATGCTCTGGTCGAACCCGACGCCGCGGCATATCGCGATTGGCCTCTACCAGGCGCTGGTGCTGCCATGGGCATCCATTCCGCTTGCCATTGCTGTCGGAGTTGCAGCAGGTATCGGGATGCTCGTCGCGTTGCTGCGCGAATGGCGTGCGCTGCTGATCCTCGTCATCGCGTTCGTGCCGTACTTCGTGTTCCATCTGCTGTTTCAGCAACTGGATACCGTTCGTTACGCGCTGCCGATTGTCGTGCCCGTCGCATGGTTCGCGGCCCGAAGCTTTACGCTGGCCGGGCGATTTTCTTCGGCGGTGGCGGTTCCCTTCATCGCGGCCACATCGCTCGTCGCGGTTTCCGGAGGGGTGGCATACGGCCGCGAACCGCATCCCGCGTTTCGCGCGATTGCGGATGCAGTGCAGCGTGCGCGGGCCCAGCCGCCCGGCCCGGTGTTCAGTCACTACGCTATCCGGCGGCCGCTTCAAGCGGCCGACATCGGTCGGCTGCAGGTCGTCGAGCCGCCAACGCAGTACGAATGGCTTGGACCGGTCGAGTATTGGCGCAAGGGCGGTACGGCGCCTGTATGGTTTTTCGCGGACGAGCGGCGCACGGACATGGCCCTGATCGATCCACAAAGCCGCACCGATGTGGTCCGCTACCGGTGGGAGGCCGAGGATCGTCCCGAATTGAGCGGCACCCGGCCGCTTGGTGTCGACTGGTATCGGTTCGGCGTGCCTGGCTGGTTCGCCGGGCAGGGATGGTCGCTGACCCCCGAGACCGGCGGCCTTACGCAGGCCTCAGCCGCCGGACCGGACCATCGGCCGATTGACGCCTGGGTGCGCAGGCGTCCGGGAGCCTTTCATCTGCTGATTGGCGCTCGTCACCTCGGCAACGCGGGCGACGCCGATGCAGAGGTCACGCTCGCAATCGACGGTCGTCCCATTGATCGCTGGCCGGTGACGCTTGCCGAGCGCAACGTGCTTCGATTCATCGATCTGCCGCAGGGCATCGAAGGGGCCGGCACGTTTGCCACGCTCACGATTGCCTCTCGCAGCGTCGATCCAAGACGCTCCGCGCCCGTGGCGATCCGTCAATTCGACATTCAACCGGCCGCGCAGGTTATTTACGGCTATGGCGAGGGATGGCACGAGGTCGAGTTCGACCTTGCCACCGGCCGCATGTGGCGGTGGACGAGCGAGCGATCGGTTCTCCGCATCGACGGGCCTTCGCAAGCGGTGCGTCTGACCATTCGTGGCGAGTCTCCGCTGCGGTATTTCGACCGGCCGCCGACGGTAAGAGTAACCGCGGCGGGCGAGACCATCGCGCAACTCCGGCCCGACGCCGATTTTGAGTGGAGCGCCACTGTGCCCGCGGAGGCGATTGCGAAATCCGCGGGAGCCGTGGCGATTGAAACCGATCGCGTTTACCTTCCGGGACAGGTGGAACACACCGGCGATGAGCGTCATCTTGGTCTGCGCATCTTTGCTCTGAGCGTCACTCCTGTCTCTCCTTGATTGACACTGCAGAGATCGGCCTGTAAGCTCGTCGCGGCACTCTTAACGCAACAGCAGCAACAGCAACAAACGCTCAGGGAGATCGCCTCTATGAGTTTGCGCCGTAGGTCCTGGACCGCCATCGCACTCGTGATGGTGATAGTGATATCGGGATGCGCGAAGAAGGTGCCGCCGCC
>Ga0075434_100004766_pt1 | contig 12280 bp, 5 predicted proteins | sample RhiMethybrSRZTD3_FD_75298 | JGI IMG/M metagenome (GOLD analysis project Ga0075434, IMG submission 75298) | Populus rhizosphere microbial communities from Tennessee, USA - Rhizosphere MetaG P. TD hybrid SRZTD3 | ecosystem: Host-associated > Plants > Roots > Rhizosphere > Soil | place: USA... | reverse complement strand
TACAACGAGGCGCGGCTCCGCGAGCGCCGCGCGCCGACGCGCGTCGACCTCGATCGCGCGTCGCCGCGCGTCCCGGTCGTGCTCACGCGAACCTGCGGCCACATCTACGCGGTGAACAGCGCGGCGCTCGCGCGCGCCGGCATCGGCGCCGGCACCGACGCGACGCCCGGCGGCGTGATCGACCGCGACGACCGAGGCGAGCCGACCGGTCTCCTGCACGAGACCGCGATGGGCCTCGTCAATCGCGTGATGCCGCCGCCGACCGCCGCCGACTACGCGCGCATGATCGCCGCCGCGCTGGGCCACCAGCTCTCGCTCGGCATCACGTCCTCGTCGGACTGCGGCGTGGCGGCGCCGATCCTCGCCGTCTACCGCGCGCTCGATGCCGATGGCGCGCTGCCGTCGCGCGTCAACGTCATGCCGCTCGGAAAGCCGGACGGCGCGCTGTCGGCCGCGCCGCTGCCCGAGCGTTTCGTCTCGGAGCGGCTCCGCGTGGACACGGTGAAGTTTCTCGCCGACGGCGGGCTCAGCGGCGCGACGGCGGCGTTGAGCGTCGACTACCGGCACGCGCCGCACAAAGGCGTGCTGCGTTTCGATCGCGAGGAGCTCGAGGCGTTGTGCCGCGAGTCGCACGACGCGGGATGGCGGATCGCCACGCACGCGATCGGCGACGTCGCGATCGATCAAGTCCTCTCGATCTACGAGCGGCTCGACGGCGCTCCGCCCCGGCGCGCACACCGCATCGAGCATTTCGGCCTGCCGACCGCGGAGCATCTCGCGCGCGCCGCCGCGCTCGGCGTCATCGCCGCGCCGCAGGCGATCTTCATCCGCAGCCTCGGACCGAACTTCCGCCGCTACCTCGCCGACGCGCTGCTGCCTCGCACGTACCCGATCCGCGCGATGCTCGACGCCGGCGTCCGCGTTGCGCTGTCGTCGGACGCGCCGGTCGTCGAGGACGACAACCCGCTCGCCGGCATGGCGGCGGCCGTCACGCGGCGCGACAGCGACGGCGAGCTCATCGCGCCCGAGCAGGCGATCACGATCGCCGAGGCGCTGCGTGGATACACCGTCGGCGGCGCCGTCGCGTCGGGAGACGACGACAATCGCGGCACCATCGAACCGGGAAAGTGGGCCGACCTCGCGGTGCTCTCTGAGGATCCGCTCGCGGCGGAACCCGACGCGCTGCCCGCGATCGCCGTCGACATGACGATTGTCGGCGGCTCAATCGTCCACGAGCGCTAGATGGACGCGCACGTTCCGCGGACGCTCGGGCGATGGGATCTGGTGCTGTTGAAGGTCGTCGCGATCGTCAACATCAACAACGTGCCGCCCGTTGCCGTCTACGGCAGGACGTCGCTCGTCCTGTGGGCGATCGCCTTCGCGGCGTTCTTCGTGCCCGAGGCGGTCGCCGTGATCGTCCTCGCGCGGCGGCATCCGGGCGAGGGCGGCCTGTACCTGTGGACGCGCCGCGAGTTCGGCGACGCGCACGGGTTCCTCTCGGGCTGGTGCTACTGGACCAACAATCTCTTCTACGTGCCGGTGCTGCTTGTCTACATGGCGGGCATCTTCGCGTTCGCCGGCGGCGAAGCGCGGGCCGCGGATCTCGTCAACCAGAAGCTCTTCGTCGCCGCCGTCGCGTTCGGCTGGCTGGCGTTCATCGCCGCGGCGAACGTGCGCGGTCTCGCGATCGGCAAGTGGATTCAGAACGTCGGCGGCCTGAGCGCGTTCCTGAGCGTCGGCCTCGTGCTCGCCGCCGCCGCGATCGCGCGCGCGAACGGCGCCGCCGCGCATCCCTCGGCGGCCGCGCCGCTCTCGTGGGAAATGACGACGAGCTTCGCCGTCATGTGCAACGCGCTCGTCGGCATCGAGCTGGCGTCGACGATGGGCGACGAGATCCGGAATCCGGCGCGGGATCTCGTTCCGGCGATCGCGATCGCCGGCGTCGTGTCGATCGCGTCGTATCTGCTCGTCACGGCCGCAGTGCTGACGCTCGTGCCGGTCGATCGGCTCGGCGTCATTCAGGGGGTCATGCAGGCGGTGACGGCGGGCGCGAACGCGGGCGGGGCCGGCTGGCTGGTTGCGCCGCTCGCGATCGTGATGGGCCTCGCCACCGGCGGCGCCGCCTCGGCGTGGTTCGCCGGCTCGTCGCGCATCCCGTTCGTCGCCGGGCTCGCCAGCGCGCTGCCGGCGCCGCTCGGGCGCGTGCACCCGCGATGGGGATCGCCGCACGTGGCGCTCATCACGTGCGCTGCGCTCGCGGCAGCGTTCACCGCGCTCTCGCTCGCCGGGTCGAGCGTCGCGGAAGCGTATCAGGTGCTGTTGAAGGCGGCGGTCGTGATCCAGCTGATCCCGTTCGCCTACCTGTTTCTCGCGCTCGTCAAGGCGGCGCGCGTACCGGCGGCCGCGCGCGCCTCCGGTGTCGTCGGGTTGTGCGCGACCGCTGTCGGCCTGGCCGCGGCGTTCCTGCCGACCGCGGACGTCGCGAGCGTGCCGCTCTTCGAGACGAAGATGATCGCCGGCGTCGCCGGTCCGACGGCGCTCGGCCTGTTTCTGTTCAAGCGGGCGCAGCGCATCGAGCGCGAGGCGGCCGCGTGATGAGGGGCTGACGTGGAAGACGATCGATCGTCCAACGAGGACCGCGATCTCGGGATGAACCGTCCGATCGCGCGGCGCGATTTTCTGAACGGCGTCGCGATCGGCATCGGCGCCGCGATGGGCGCCGATCTGTTGCGGACCGTGCCCGGCCTCGAGGCGATGCTCGAGGCCGCGCAGTTCGCGCAGGATGCGCCGGGCTACTACCCGCCCGCGCTCACCGGCATGCGCGGCAGCCACGACGGCTCGTACGAGGCGTCGCACACGCTGCGCGACGGCCGGTTCTGGCGCACGGCCGGCGAGCCGATCGACACGAAGGAGGTCTACGACCTCGTCGTCGTCGGCGGCGGGATCAGCGGGCTCGCCGCGGCGTACTTCTATCGCGCGCGGAACGGGTCGGCGAAGATTCTGGTGCTCGACAACCACGACGACTTCGGCGGGCACGCGAAGCGCAACGAGTTCAGGCCCGGCGGCAGGTTGTGGATCGCGAACGGCGGCACGGCCGGCATCTCGTCGCCGTTTCCGTACAGCGCCGAAGCGCGCGGGCTGATGTCGGCGATCGGGATCGATCCGGTCGCGCTCTCGGAGGAGGCGAACAAGGCAGCCGATCGATCGGTGTTCGAGGGCCTTCAAAGCGCCTACTTCTTCGACAAGGAGACCTTCGGCGCCGACCGTCTCGTCGTCGGGACGCCGGGCGGCGGCCGCGGACGCGGACGCGGCGCCGCGCCCGGGCTCACGTGGGAGGAGTTTCTCGCGAAGACGCCGCTGTCGCCCGACGTGCAGAAGGATATCGCCCGCCTCGAGACCGCGCGCGTCGACTACATGCCCGGCCTGACGAACGAGCAGAAGAAGGACAAGCTGTCGCGCATCAGCTACAAGGATTTCCTTCTGCAGCACGTCAAGGTGAACCCCGGCGTGATTCCGTTCTATCAGTCGCGCACGCACGGCCTCTACGGCATCGGCATCGACGCCGTCGGCGCGCTCGAGTGCTGGGGCTATCGCTATCCCGGCTTCGACGGGATGGGCCTCGACCCGAAGGCGACCGGGCGAATGAGCTTCACCGCGCGCGGCGACGCGACGCCGCATCCGCCGTACGCCTTCCATTTCCCGGACGGCAACGCGTCGGTCGCGCGGCTGCTCGTGCGCGCGCTGATTCCGGCGGCGCTGCCGGGCAGGACGGCGCAGGACAGCGTGCTCGCAACGGCCGACTACGCGAAGCTCGATCGCGCGGGCTCGGCCGTGAGGATTCGATTGAGCAGCACGGTTGCGCGCGTGCGCCACGCCGGCGGCGGAAGCCGCGACGTGGAGGTGGCCTACGGGCGTGAGAAGAAGGTGTACTCCGTGCGCGCGCGCGGCGTCGTGCTCGCCTGCTGGAACACGATGATTCCGTATCTGTGCCCCGAGCTGCCGAACGCGCAGAAGGAGGCGCTGAAGTACGGCGTCAAGGTGCCGCTCGTCTACACGAGCGTCTCGCTCAGGAACTGGAAGGCCTTCCGCACGCTCGGCATCAACGGCGCGACGACGCCGGGCATGTATCACACCGGCGCGAGGCTCGAGGTGCCGACGGTGATTGGCGGCTACAATCCGACGCCCGCGTCGCCCGACGATCCGATCCTCGTGCGCATGACGCGGACGCCGTGCAAGCCGGGCCTGCCCGCGCGCGACCAGCAGCGCGCCGGCCACGTCGAGCTCCTGACGACATCGTTCGAGACCTTCGAGCGGAAGATCCGCGATCAGCTCGCGCGCGTGCTGAAGGACGGCGGATTCGATCCGGCGCGCGACATCGACGCGATCACCGTCAACCGCTGGCCGCACGGGTACGCGTACGAGTACAACCCGCTGTGGGATCCCGACTGGCCCGAAGGCCAGTCGCCGTGCGAGATCGGCCGCCGGCCATTCGGCCGCATCACGATCGCCAACTCCGACGCGGCAGCCGCTGCCTACACCGATCAGGCGATCGACCAGGCGTTTCGCGCCGTGAAGGAGCTGTTCGATGCGAAACCGTCGTGACGGTTATCTCGCGGCGGCTCTGTGCGCCGCGTTTCTCGTCGCCGCAGGTGCAGGGCGACCCTTTGAGGGTCGTCGCGCAATCGCAGCCGCAGGTCAGCGCGCGCCGGCCGCCCAGGCGGCGGCGGATCTCGTCGTCATCAACGGCGCCGTGTACGCCGCCGACGGCGGCAGCCTGCATCAGGCCGTCGCCGTACGCGGCAATCGCATTGCCGCTGTCGGCACCAACGACGAGATCGCCGCGCTGCGCGGAGCGGCGACGCACGTCGTCGACGCGCGCGGCGGCGCGGTCGTGCCCGGCTTCGACGACGTCCACACGCACATGCTCAGCGGGGGCCTCGAGATGGACACGGTCAACCTCCAGGGCGCGCAAACGCTCGAGGAGATCCAGTCGCGCATCCGCGCGTACGCGGCATCGCATCGCGATCTCGCGTGGGTCCGCGGCCGCGGCTGGGGATACGCCCCGTTCGCGAACGGGACGCCGACGCGCCAGCAGCTCGACGCGGCCGTCCCGGATCGGCCCGCGATCATGCGCTGCTTCGACGGCCACAGCATCTGGGCGAACTCGAAGGCGCTCGAGGCGGCGCGCATCACGAAGACGACGGGCGATCCTGCGAACGGCACGATCGTGCGCGAGCGCGACTCGGGTGAGCCGTCGGGCCTGCTGAAGGAATCGCCGGCGATGGCGCTCGTCGCCACCGTCGTGCCGAAGCCGACGCGCGCGGAGCAGCGGCGCGCCCTCGAGGCGGCCGTCGACGAGGCGCTGCGCTTCGGCGTGACGAGCGTCACCGACGCCGCCGGCAATCCGGAGGATCTCGAGGTCTACGAGGATCTGCGGCGCGCCGGCGGGCTCCGGGCGCGCGTCTACTACTCGCTGCTCGTGGCGCCGGGATTCACCGACGCGGACGCGGATCGGTTCGACGCCGTGCGCCGCGCGCATCCGCCGGCCGCGCGCCTCGAGACCGGCATCGTCAAGCTGTTCCTCGACGGCGTCATCGAGACCAATACCGCGTTCCTGCTCGCGCCGTACGCCAACGATCCGTCGACGCGCGGCGCGCCGAACTACCCCCGCGAGGAGCTCGATCGCATCGTGCAGACGATGGATCGGCGCGGGTGGCAGATCATGATCCATGCGCTCGGCGACGGCGCGGTGCGGATGGCCCTCGATGCATTCGAGCGCGCCGCATCCGTCAATCCGACGCCTGCGCGCGGCCGCCGGCCCCGGCTCGAGCACATCGAGACGATCGATCCCGCCGACGTCCCGCGGTTCGGGCGGCTTGGCGTCATCGCCTCGATGCACCCCGGCGGCGCGTTCGTTCCCGCGAATGCCCCGCCGGCGTCTGCGACGCCGGCGTTCATGCTGGGCGCGTGGGGACGCAACATCGGGCCGGAGCGCGCCGCGCGCGGAGGGATGTGGAAGAGCATCTCCGAGGCGGGCGGCCGCGTCGTGTTCGGCAGCGACTGGCCGGTAGCGCCGCTCGACGCGATGAGCCGCATCACGAGCATCGTCCAGCGCCCGCCGCGAGCGGGAGGCGTCGATCAGCGGCTGTCGATGAAGACGGCGATCGACGACTACACGAGCGGCGCGGCGTGGGCCTCGTTCCACGATCGCGAGCGTGGAACGCTCGCGCCGGGCATGCTCGCCGACATCGCCGTCCTCGCAACGGATGTCTTCACCCGGCCGCCCGCCGCGCGCGCGGACGTCGCCGTCACCACGACGATCGTCGACGGAAAGGTCGTGTACGCGCGATCGGATACCGGCTCGCGCAGGAACTAGGAATTCCTAATTCTTGATTGCGCCCGGCGCGGACGAAGGCCGCGCCTCCCCGATGGCCAGCGCCACCAACTCCGCCGGATGATCCTTTGCGCCGACGGGGACGACGATGAACTGCCTGCCCTTGTGCACGTAGGTCATCGGCGCGCCCGTCGTGCCCGACGGCAGATCGATCTCCCAAATCACTTGTCCGGTCGCCTTGTCGTACGCGCGGAATTTGGTGCCCCACGCCCACGGCACTTGCGGCGTCCCGATCACCGCATCGCTCCCCTCACCGATGAAGAGCAGCGTCTTGGTGACGAGCGGCGCCGGACGATTCGGCACGCCGAGCGGCGGCAGGTGCAGATCTTTGAGCAGCGGATGGTTCCGCGGTCCGTCGCCGTTCGGCGCCATCCACACCTGATCGCCCGAGTTCAGATTGAACGCGGTGATCCGTCCGTACGGCGGCTTGAGCAGCGGCAGGCCGCTCACCTGCGGTCCGAGCCCCGGCACGAAATCGGGCGCCGTCGTCTGCTGGCTCGGCCCCGGCCCCGCATAATCCATCGTCGCCGTCGGATTGCCTTTCGTGCTCGCGAGCGCGCGCACGCCCGGAAGCGTGAGCGACACGGCGTAGTACATCCCGGTTTCAGGATCGAAGGCGCCCGTGTGCCAGTTCGCCGCGCCCCACGCGCCGGGGACGGTGAAGGTTCCTCGCTTGCCGTTCTCGTCGTCGCTGCGCAGCGACGGCGGCGTGTAGAGGGGGCCGAGCACGTACGGCTTGATGAACTCGCGCGCCTGCTGCCGCAGCTCCGGCGTGAAGTCGATCAGATCGTCCTCGGTCACGCCCTGCCGATCGAACGCGGGCGGCTTGGTCGGAAACGGCTGCGTCGCCGACGCGTGCTCGCCCGGCACGTCGGACGCCGGCACCGGCTTCTCGACCATCGGCCACACCGGCTCGCCGGTCACGCGGTTCAGCACGTAGAGGAAGCCGTTCTTGTTCGGCTGCATCACCGCCTTGATGCGCCGGCCGTTGACCGTGAGGTCGCCGAGGATCGCCGGTCCGACGTTGTCGTACTCCCACAGATCGTGGTGAATCGTCTGGAAGTGCCAGACACGCCGTCCGGTCTTCGCGTCGAGCGCGACCAGGCTGTCCGAGTAGAGATTCGATCCCGGCCGCCAGCCGCCGTACTGCGACGCGGTGGGCGCGGTCAGCGGAATGTAGACGTAGCCGAGCTGCTCGTCGGCCGACATCGGATTCCACGCGCCGATGTCGCCCGCGATTCTCCACGATTCGTCGCCCCACGTATCCACGCCGAACTCGCCCGCCTGCGGCACGACGTGGAAGGTCCACAGCAGTTTCCCGCTCTTCGCGTCGAAGCCGCGCACGTCCTCGCGCGCCGCTTCCTTGATCACGCCGCCGTCGCCGGCGCCCGCGGTGTTGCCCGTCACCACGACGACGCTGCCGACGACGAGCGGGCCGGTGCTGTCGTTGAAGCGCCCGGCGAGCGGCTGGTTCTCGTCGAAGTGGAGGCTCGCGCGTCCGTCGACGCCGAAGTCGCGATACGTCTTGCCCGTCTTCGCGTTCAGCGCGTAAAGGTACTCACCGCGGACGACGAAGATCCGCTGATCGCCGCCGCCGCGCCAGTAGTCGACGCCGCGGGTGCTCTGCGCCTGGAGCTCCTCGACCGTCCGCGCGAACGGCTCCTGCTGCCAGACGGTCTCGCCGGTTCCCGCGTCGAACGCGCTCACCAGGCCGTGCACGTCCTGCGTGTAGAGCATCCCGTCGATCATGATCGGCGTCGATCGCAGGTACGCGTTGACGCGCAGCTCGGGAAACGCCTGCTTGAAGCTGTCGTTGGTCTCGGGACGCCGCCACACGACGCGGACGTTCTTGACCGTGTCGCGGTTGATTTGATCGGCGGGCGAGTAGCGCGTGAACGCCTTGTCGCCGCCGAAGTGCCGCCACTCGACGCTGCGCCCTTGCGAGGACAGGGAGGCGCACGCAGCCACCGCAACTACCGCCGCCGCAACACATGTCGTCGTCTTCATGTCAGAACTCGTAACGCGCGGCAATCTGGAGTGTCCGCGGACGGACGATGGTCAGCGTCTGCCCGAACGGGTTGGCCGCCGTCGCCTGCGAGACGTTGTTCTGCAGCGTCAGCACCGTGGCCGCGTTGAACACGTTGAAGATGTCGAGCGACAGCCGCACCCGCTGCGCCGCCGACAGCTTGAAGTCCTTGTCGAGGCGGATCTGGAAGTCGTTGGTCGCCGGCAGCGTGAACGCGCCGCGCGGCTCCGACAGAATCGTGACCGATCCCTGGTTGAAGCCGCGGACGATGAACAGGGGCGCGTACGGCCGTCCCTGCTCGTACGAGTACCGCAGCCCGAGATTGAAATCGATCGGCATCTTGTAGGTCGTCGAGAGCTTGACGGAGTTCGGAGAGTTGGTCGCCGTCGGGCCGTAGGCGTTGACGAGATCGTTCGGCGTCCGTCCGAATCCGGCCGTCGAGCTCAGGCCGCTGAAGTCCTGCTGCGTGTTGCCCGAGATCGTGCCGACGCCGTACGCCTGCGAGTTCTGGTACGTGTAGCTCGCAAGCGCCTGCCACTTCGCCGAGAAGCGCTTGTTCAACTGGAACACGAACGACTTGAAGTCCTGGTTGAAGTCCGTGCGGTTCACGACCTCGAAGAGGCTCTGCGACGAAGGGCTCGTGCGGTTGTACGCGGTCACGCCCGTCGTCGTCCCGTCGGGAAGCAGCGCGCTCACGGCGACCGGCGCGTAGACGCCGCGCGCGTCGGCCATCCGGATGAAATCGCCCTCCTTCTTGTAGATGAACTCGACGTCGATCCCGAGGCTCGCGGCGAGCTGACGCTCGACGCCGACGAAGAACTGATCGGTGAACTGGTTGCGCAAATCCGGATCGACGGCGAAGTTGATCTGGTTGTTGACCAGGCTCTGCAGGATGTCGTATTTGCCGGTCGCGCGGTTGAAGCGCTCCGTGTCCGACGGCGTGTTGCCGGCCGATGCGCTGTTGAACATGCTCGTCGCCAGCTTGCCGTAGAAGCGGCCGTAGCTGCCCTTGAGCACGGTCCGGCCCGTCTGATCGAGCCGCAGCGTCACGCCGAGGCGCGGCGAGATCGAATTCCAGACGATGAGATCCGGGCTCGCCGCGTACGTCGTGTTCGCCACGTCCGACAACGCCGTCGTCGAGATGCCGATGAGCGTCGTCTGCGAGTCGAGCGCGGGAACGCCGCCGTTGGTGTGATCGAAGCGGACGCCGAGATTCAGCGTCAACCGATCGTTCACCGTCCAGTTGTCCTGGGCGTAGGCGCCGTTCTGGCGGATGCGGCCGCCGGTGACCGCCGGCGACTTGTATGTCGCGGTATACGGCGCGCCGTTCAGATCGGTGTAGGTGACGTTGCCGAACGTGAGCGTGTTGGTCTGCTGCGTCGCCAGCTGCGTCTGGTAGCCGAACTTGAAATCGTGCGAGCCCTTGATGAAGTCGTTCGCGCTGTGCGCCACCGACGCGTCGATCGTCGTGCGGTTGTGCACCTGGCGGCTGCCGGTCGCGCCGTTGGCGGTCGTGATGCCGGTTCCCGAGTCGGTGTGCTGCGGCGTGGAGAAGTCGTCGCTGAACGGCGTGAAGTTGTCGCGGATGTAGATGCCGCCGCCCTTCAGCTCGAAGAAGGTCGCCGCGCCGAACGTCCGCGTGTAGTGCGCCGCGACCACCGGGTTGTGCCCGTGCTCCACCGTCTGCGCGTAGATCGGCGTCGTCCGGCTCGCGGTCGCCGCGCAGCAGAAGCGGTTGTCGTCGAACGTGAAGTCGACGTTGTCCGTTGCCGACAGCTTCACCGTCGTCTTGAGGAACGGCTTGAACGACCAGCCGGCGTTCGCCGGCAGCGACGGATCGACGCCGACGCCGGTCGTGAGCCCGCGGTTGTACGGCGCGATGCCGTACATCCACACGCGATCCTTCACGAGCGGTCCGCCGAGCTCGAACGTCGTCTGATAACTGAAGTGCACGTCGTACGGGAACGGCTCGTTCGGCGTGTTGTTGCCGACCCACGCGTGCGGGATGTTGTAGCCGCTCCACATGCCGCGCAGCGTGTTGCTGCCCGACTTGGTGACGATGTTGACGACGCCGCCCTGGAAGTTGAAGTACTCGGCCGACGCGCCCGTCGTCTTGACCTCGACCTCCTGCATCATGTCGGGGCTCGGGAAGTCCCACACGCCGCCGTTCGAGACCGCGGAGATGTCGACGCCGTCGTACTGGAACGAGTTCTGGTCGCTGCTCGACCCCATGATGACGAAGCGCGAGTCGTTCGGCACCGCGTTGATGCGCACCGACGGCGCGAAGGTGACGACGTCGAAGTACGACTGGCGCGCGGTCGGCACGTTCGCGAGGAGCTCGCTGTTGAAGTTCGTCGTCACGCCCGCGTGCAGCGCGTCGACGACCGGCGCTTCGCCGCTGACCGTGATCGACTGCTCGACGTTTCCGAGCTGCAGCTGCACGTCGGCCTGCACCGTGCGGCCGACTTCCACGCGGATGTCGGCGCGGCGCACCGTGTTGAATCCCTGCAGCGTGTACGTGACGGTGTAGGCGCCGACGGCCAGGTTCTCCAATCGATACAGCCCCTGCGCGTCGGTGACGGCGACGGCCGCGCCGCCGATGCGCGACGGACTCGACGCTTCGACGGTGACGCCGACGAGCACCGCGCCGGTGCCGTCCTTGACGAACCCGCGAATGCCGCCGGTGGCGGTCTGCGCGGCGGCCGATGCCGCGGCCAGCCCGATGACGACGAAGACGAGTGCGGTGTGAAGGGCGCGGAAGGATCGATCGATCGGAGGGGGCCAGCTAGCCGGCATTGGAGCCTCTCCTCTGCACTGCGTTGACCGACGCCGCGAGCCGCGGAAGAGCGGGCGGGCGCGCCCGATCTAATAGAAGAAATGTAAGGTTGTCAACATGCGATCGCCCGTACAATGAGCCGCCGCGCCATGCGTCTCCGGACGATTGGATTGCTGGTCGCCTTCGGCGTCCTCGCCGCGGCGGCCGCGGCGTGGCTGCGCCGCTCGCCGGCGGCCGCAGCCGGCAATCTGAACCTGCTGCTCGTCACGCTCGACACGACGCGCGCCGACAGCATCGGCGCGTACGGCGCGCCGGGCGGCGCGACGCCGAGCTTCGATCGTCTGGCGAAGCGCGGCGTGACCTTCGATCACGCGATCTCCGCGGCGCCGCTCACGCTGCCGGCCCACGCGTCGCTCTTCACGGCGAATTACCCGACGCGCCACGGCGTTCGCGACAACGGCGGCTTCGTCCTCGACCCGCGGCAGACGACGCTGGCCGAACGGCTCGCCGCCGCGGGATTCCGCACCGGCGGCTTCGTCGGCGCGTACGTGCTCGACCGGCGCTGGGGCATCGCGCACGGATTCGACACCTATGCCGACGATTTCGATCTCGACAAGACGAGCGGCGCGGCGCCCGCCGGCGTCGAACGGCGCGCGAACGAGGTCGCCGATCGCGCGCTGGCGTGGCTCGACACCGTCCAATCGAACCGGTTCTTCGCGTGGGTGCACTTCTACGACGCGCACTCGCCGTACGATCCGCCCGAACCGTACCGCACGCGCTTCGCGAGCCAGCCGTACGAAGGCGAGGTCGCGTTCGCCGACGCGCAGGTCGGACGGCTGCTCGCGTTTCTCGACGAACGGCATCTCGCCGCGAAGACCGTCGTCGCCGTCGTCGGCGATCACGGCGAGAGCCTCGGCGAGCACGACGAGAGCACGCACGGGTTCTTCGTCTACGGCTCGGTGCTGCGCGTGCCGTTCGTGATTGCATCGCCGCTGAACGGGCGCCGCGACGTTCGAGTAGGGGCCACGGTACGGGCGATCGATCTCACGCCGACGCTCCTCGAGATGCTCGGCGTGCCGCTCGT
>Ga0075434_100004765_pt1 | contig 12281 bp, 10 predicted proteins | sample RhiMethybrSRZTD3_FD_75298 | JGI IMG/M metagenome (GOLD analysis project Ga0075434, IMG submission 75298) | Populus rhizosphere microbial communities from Tennessee, USA - Rhizosphere MetaG P. TD hybrid SRZTD3 | ecosystem: Host-associated > Plants > Roots > Rhizosphere > Soil | place: USA... | reverse complement strand
CGGCCGGCGAAAAACTCCACGTCTCGCAATCCGCGATCAGCCGCCAGATCCTCATCCTCGAAGACGAGCTCGGAGAGCCGGTCTTTCATCGCATCGGCCGCCGCATCCGTATCACGGCGGCAGGCGAATCACTCCTGCAGTTGAGCCATCGTGTCTTTCGCGACTTGCAGGACACGGTGTCGGCCATCAGCGATACCCGCGAAGCGTTGCGCGGATCGATCGGCCTGGTCGGTGGGATGACGGTCTGCCTCTACGTCTTCCCCCGCCTCCTGGCGGAAGTGCGACGAATCCATCCCAGCCTCGACATGCGCGTCACGGTTGGCAGCACCCAGCGATCGATCGAGATGCTTCGGACGGGCGCCGGCGATCTGGGATTGCTCACGCTGCCCATTGAAGCGTCCGACCTCGTGTCTGTCCCACTGCTTCAAGAAGAACTGCTGCTCGTGACCTACCCCAGCCACCCGCTGGCGGCGCAGAAGCAGATTGTCCCGGCCGATCTCGAGAAGCAACCTTTCGTGCTGTTCGAAACAGGATCCATCACTCGCCGCATCGTCGAGGAGTTTTTCGGACGCGAGCGGATTTCACCGCCCGTCATCATGGAAACCGAAAACGTGGAAATCATCAAAGCGATGGTCCGCAGCGGCCTCGGCATCAGCATCATCCCGTGGCAGGCGGCGGCGGCCGATGTCAGCACCCGTCAACTGTTCTGCAGCCGGATCGCCGGAGTGTCGCTCGAGCGGCAAACGGGATGGCTGTATCCGAAGATGGGCCGGCTGCCCCGTGCGGTGACTGAAGTGATGCGTGTGTTCGACACCCTGCGACCACAGCTCGATTCGCTGGTGCGGCCGCCGAAGATGGCGTGAGTAGCGGCGAGTCTTCAGACTCGCCGTCAAACTCGCGAACGGATCAAGGCGGGTCGAAGACCCGCCTCTACAAGATTGTAACGACGGCGCTAGCGCTGATCGGCGGGCGGCAATGGCCGCAGCGTGTATTCGCCGCGCGACCACACGCTCAGGTTGGCTCTGGTCGTCTTGATCTCGACCTTCCGCCGCCGCTTGAGCGGATCGGGGTTCGACGAGTAGTACCCGAGCACGTAGTAGTCGCTGGTCTCGTTATCGATCCGCTTCAGCGCCTTGTCGAAGTCGTTCTGGTTGACGACGGCGATGCCGCCTGTTTCCTCGGCGAGCACTCGCAGGCTGTCCTGCGTATCGCGAACGTACGCGTTCCATTCCTGCGTCGGCACCTCATCGTCCAGGTCCTGACCGGCAACCAGTCCGCGCGGGTCGATTGTGTACATCGTCGCGTTGGCGCGATTGGCCGCGCGTGTCAACTCGGCCAGCTCTCGAACGAGATCTGCTTCCGCGAGCATCTGCGAGCTCTGTTGATTGCGAACGAAGGGATCCGTCATGAGCTGATCGACAGCGGACTGGCCCGACCCCGTCCCGTCGCCGCTGCTGTCGGTGAGCCCCATGCGTCGCGCCTGCTCTTCAAGGCGTGACTGCTCGAATGGGTTGAAGTCGTATCCGCTGCTGATGTAGATGACGGCCTTGCGCCGATTCTGCAGCTTCTCCAGGTTCTTCATCAGATCGTACGCCGTCGAAAACGCGACGTGCGCGCGATGTCGCAACTCTGTCGGCCCCTGCGAGCTCTGCATGCCTTCGATGATTTCCTTGGCCTTCAGTCCACCGCCGGTGACTTTGGAAATCAGTGAATCGAGGACCTGACGGTCGTAGGTCAATTGTTCGGAGATCGACGAGTAACCGGTGGTCACGACGCCGAACATGTCGCCCTCGTGAATCAACAGCTTGAGCATCTTCTTGATCAGCTCGCGTGTGCGGGGCGTGCTCCGGAAGTCGAGGTGCAGATCGTCGATGAAGATGAGAAACACACGGCCGGCCGCGTCGTTGGTCGGCCGGTTCGTCGGCAGGATGATGCCTTCCTGTACCGGAGCGGGCGGTGGTGTCAGTTGGTTATAGACACGGCCGCCGTGCGTCAAGACCAACGAGATGAGCTCCTGCTTGACGCCGTCTTCGTAAATCTCGAATTCCTCGGGCTTGAGATCAGCCACGAACTGGTCATTCCGCTGGTCGCGAACGATCACATCGCTCGTGACGAGATCGACGCTCAGACGGAAGGTGGGTTGCCCACCCGGTGTCTGGGGCGCCTGTGCGGGTGGCGGGGCGGCTGGCGCGGGTGCAGGAGCCTGAGCCCTGACCACGGACGCTCGATTCCCCGTCGTCGCAATCACTGCGAACACGCCGACGATCAAGAACTTAGCGAGATTTCGCATACGCCAAAGTATACTCCGCCGCGCTTTATTTGACGACGCGGCTGAGTATTCGGCCGGTGTACTCTGTCACCAATGCGAATTGCACTGAGCGCCGACCACGCGGGCTTTGATCTGAAACAGCAGGTAGGCGCGCATCTGACGCGCAACGGCCACGAGGTCATCGATCTGGGAACACATTCGACCGCGCCTGTCGATTATCCCGACTCGGCTGAGGCGGTGGCTCAGGCGATGTTCGAGGGGCAGGCCGAACGCGGCATCATCGTCTGCGGCAGCGGGGCGGGCGTGTCGATTGCGGCCAACAAGTTTCCGAGCATACGAGCCGCCGTCTGTCACGACACCTACACCGCGCATCAGGCGGTCGAGCACGACGATATGAACGTGCTGTGTATCGGCGCGCGCGTCATCGGATCGGCGCTGGCGTGCGAAATCGTCGATGCCTTCCTCAACGCCCGCTTTTCGCGCGAAGAGCGTCACCAGCGTCGCCTCAATAAGATTCTCGCGATCGAAAACCGATTCGTCGTTCGCTCGTAGAGTCGACGCGAACCATGTCTGATGTGCGGAATCATCGAATCGACGACGACCTGGATCGGCTCGTCTTCGAGCTGCACCAGATTGCGCCTATTCGATCCGCGCCAATCACCAGCGACACACCAGAGCTCGCAGAGTGGCTTCGTCAGGTTCGCGACCAGGATGGGAGCGATCTGCTGCTGGTCGCCGGTCTGCCGCCACTCGCCCGCATCAAGGGGCAGGTCTCGCGACTTCGCGGAGAGCCGTTGAGCGGAGACGATATCGAAGCTGCGGTGTCACCGATTGTGCCGACGCGCCTGAAAGAGCGATATCGCGACGGTGAAGCCGTCGATCTCGCGTTCACCCTCAAAGGACTCGGCCGCTTTCGCATGAACCTGCATCGCGAGCGCGGGCATCAGGCGGCAGCGATTCGGGCGTTGCCGACGCGCGTGCCACGCCTGTCCGAATTGCACTTCTCACACGATGTCTCGCTGCTCGCGGAGCTGCCGCGCGGCCTGGTACTCGTCTGCGGGCCCACTGGCTCCGGTAAAACCACGACGCTCGCAGCGCTCATCGCGGAGATCAACACCAAGCATTCGCGGCACATCGTTACGGTGGAAGATCCGATCGAGTACGAGCACGGTCATGGCCGAAGCGTGATCGAACAGGTCGAGATCGGCATGGACTCGCCTGACTTTCCGACCGCCCTCCGGGCCGCCATGCGACAGGCTCCCGATGTCATCGTGGTCGGGGAGATGCGCGATCCAGAGACGATGCGGATTGCGCTCGCGGCGGCGGAAACGGGCCATCTCGTGCTGGCGACTGTCCATGCGACCGATGCGGCCGCCGCCGTCTCCCGTATCGCCGACGCATTCCCGGTGGAGCGACAGAACGCCGTGCGCCAGGAAATGGCCATGGCGCTCGCCGCCGTGCTCACGCAGTCGCTACTCCAGACGAAAACGCGAAGCCTGGTTCCCGTCGCGGAGCTGCTGCTGGTCAGCTATGGCGCCAGGCAGCACATTCGCAAGAATGCGCTCCAGCATTTGAACCAGGAGATCACGATTACGCGAAAGGTGGGCTCCTTCACCCTGGAGGAGTCGCTCGCCAAACTGGTGCTCGGTGGCGTGCTCGATCGAGCGGACGCGATGTTGCGGGCTGCTCACCCCGAGGAGCTCGAATCACTCCTCCGAGGCGTGATGGGGTCCGGCTAAAGCCGGACACTACATTCGTCTACGATCCGTTCTAGGTCTTCATCGATCGTCTTGCCGCTCGCGTCACGAGCGTCGTGGCAATGATTGTCGCCACGAGTCCAATCACGAGCAGCGAGTAGTACGCCGGACCGTGCGGTGGCGCCACGCCGGCCGCCAACTTGGCCACGTCACCGGCGACCTTTCCGTAATACACGTACATGACAATCGCTGGCAGCATGCCGACCGACGCTGCCAGGAACTGGCGATAGCGCACGCCGCTCAGCGCGAGCGCGTAGTTCAACAGCACGAACGGCACGACTGGCGAGAGCCGGAGCAGGAACATCACCCAGGTACCCTGACCAACAACGGCCGCACGCACTGCCGCCACCCGCGGATCGCGGTCCATCCAGCGCAAGAGCCTCGAGTGAGCCAGCGGCGAGGCAATCGCGAACACCGCCGATGACCCCAGCACAGCGCCCACGAAGACGAGCAGCGTTCCGCGCAAAAGGCCAAAGACGGCACCAGCCGCGACCGTCAGGAGAAATGCCGGAGCGAGTGTCACCGAAGCCAGGACGTAGGCCAGGATGAACAACACGGGTGCCCATGGCCCCAGTTCGGCCAGAGCGAGCACGACTCTTTCGATTACGTGGCTCAAGTCTCTGGTTGTGTCGGGCCAGCGGGTGAAGGGCGCGCGTCACCGGAACGACGACGTCCGCGGCGACGGCGTCGGGAGAACACGCGTGACAGCCGCTCGAGCGCTTCGGAAGCCTGCTGTAATCCCGCGGCAATCTGGTCCGCGTCCGTCCACGTCGCGGGGTTGAGGCGTTCGGTCAGCGCGTACAACGCTTCCTGTCGTGCAGGATCGGATGTCCGCTTCGGAATGCGTTCGCGAATGGTTGCGTACCAGCGGCCGAGAAACGCAATCTGATCGTCGGGGGTGGCGCCTTCGATGGCTGAAGGCAGCGCTTGTGGTGCTGAAGCAGGGGCCGGTGCCACCGCAACTGAAGCGGTCGGTGACGCCGGCGCTTCGGGAGCGGCGGGAACAATGCTCTCCTCCTGTTTCGGCGGCTTTCGCTGCCGCGGCTCCGCCGACATCTCGATGTGCTGCTGGTGCTCGCGAACGTCTTTCCAGTCGAAGGCGATGTCCGGGTGGCGCGCTTCGATCTCGCGCCGGATTTCAGGTTCGAGCGCCTCGCGCCCTACTCGCACGCTGCCAGGGGATCGAAAGACGTACAGGATCCGCGATCGTTGCCGATGTCCCTCGCGATAGAGGTGCATCAAGTACGTGGTCTCGTATCCACGCTTGTCACGGATGACACGCAAGAACGGCACAGCGCTCTACTTGCGCTTCTGAGGCCTGGACGAAGCGGACTGTCTCGCAGCCGGCCTCTTCGTCGCCCTGCGGCCTTCGGCCGTCTTCTTCTTCGCGGCGACGACGCGAGGTTTTGCCGCGCTGGTACCTGTCGCTCGCCGCGGCGGGCGGGCGGCAGCGGCCCGCGCGACCTTCGGCCGCGCGGGGGCGGCAACCGGAGCAGCGGCCGGCCTGGGCGGAACAGGCTCGCGAGGCCGCTCGGGACCCTGCGTGCGGGAAACCAGCGTGAAGCGGATCTGCTCGCCGATCGAGTGGTAGGCCCACATTTCGGCAGCCTGGATCTGGAGGTCCGAGCACAGACGGCGCGCGCTATCGACTCCAGCGGCCGGCACGTACAAGTGAAACGGCACTCGCAGCTTGGCAAACGTGGCCCACTGCGACATGGCCTCGAGATTGTTCAGCGATTCCGCAGTCTCAACCTCAACCACACCCAACAGCTTCTTGGTCCGTTCGCCAGACTGAAGCACAAGATCCGGGTACCAGGGAGACGTGGGAGGTCCCACCGGCGCCGTCTGCTCATTGCCGGGGTTGATCGCGACGTCGAATTTTCTCTTGTACTTTGCCTGAAGCAGGCGGATCACCCGATCGTGCTCGAGCTGCTCGCGCACAGGGCGCACGAGGATGGGGCTCAACAAAACCTCCGACGCGGGGTGTACACGCAACGGCCTTCGACGCCGGAACGTGCAGGTACGGGAAGACCCAGGGGCCGGCTCATGCCGACAGAAGCGCCAGAATATAGCACGAAAGCCACAGCTGCCCAAACCATTAGGTCTCTCGCCCTGCTCGCGCAACTTGACGCATCTCACTTCGAGCACGACAATGAGCCAGTGTCGGCGAGCTCCCCCAACGCACGTGTCCTGATCGTGGACGACGACGTTAGCGTTACAGAACTATTTGCGCGGATGTTGCGTCTCGAGGGTTTCGAAGTGTGGGCCGCCCATTCCGCAGACGAGGGTCTCAGCCTCGCGCAGACGCATCGCCCGCATGCAATCATTCTCGATTTGCGGATGCCGCTGACGAGCGGCGTGCAGGTGCTCCGGTCGTTGCGAGCGATCCCGGGGATGCAGCACACGCCCGTAACCATCGTCACGGGGGACTACTATCTCGCCGAGTCGCAGACCAACGAGATTCAGTCCCTTGGCGCCGACGTCCGATTCAAGCCGCTCTGGCTCGATGAGCTCGTGACGCTGGCGCGTGACATGCTCCATACTCCGGTTCGAGACTGACACGCCTCAACACCAGGCACCCCGGAATCGATTCGTGACCCCTTCCCGCTTTTTGAAGGCTTGCCGCCGCGAGCACGTCGATGTCACGCCGGTCTGGTTCATGCGACAGGCGGGGCGGTACATGCAGGAGTACCGGACGCTGCGTTCGCAGTATTCGCTGCTCGAGATCTGTCGCACGCCCGACCTGGCTACTGAAGTCACCCTGCAACCGATTCGACGTCTCGAAGTCGACGCCGCCATCCTCTTTTCGGACCTTCTCCTGCCGCTGGCGCCGATGGGACTTCCCTTCGACTTCGTGAAAGGCGAAGGACCGCAGATCGAGCGTCCCATTGATGGTCCAGCTGATATCGAACGGCTCCGGGTGTTCGAGCCGCGACAGGCTCTCGGCTACGTCCTCGACGCGATACGGCAGATCCAGAAGGAACTGAATCAGCGTGTGCCGCTGATTGGGTTTGCAGGGGCGCCCTTCACGCTCGCCTCGTACGCGATCGAGGGTGGGCACTCCAACAACTTCGCGAAAACCAAATCACTCATGTACGGCCACCCTGAGGACTGGCACCGTCTCTGCGAGAAGCTGTCTCGCGTGGTGGCAGACTTCCTCGTCGCCCAGATCGACGCCGGCGTCGACGTCGTCCAGGTGTTCGATTCATGGGTGGGCGCGCTGGACGCAACCGACTACCGCGAATTCGCTCTGCCACACACGCGTGCGATCTTCGACGCGATCGGCACGCGCGTGCCGACGATCCACTTCGGCACCGGGACATCGACGATCCTTGAAGAGCTGCGCGATGCCGGGGGAGATGTGATCGGAGTGGATTGGCGCATTCCGATCGATGAGGCCTGGGAAAGGATCGGCACCACGCACGCGGTTCAAGGGAACCTCGACCCGACCCTCCTCCTGGGACCACCCGCACGGATGCTCCAGCAAACCGATGCCGTGCTGCGCCGCATCGGCGGACGCCCTGGCCACATCTTCAATCTCGGACATGGCATCCTTCCGTCGACACCGGTGGAACACGTGCAGATGCTTGCCCATTACGTCCACACCGCTTCGCGGCGGTTGCGCTGACCGCGGCGCCCGACATGACCGGCGGAGTCGCCAGCGACACGGTCTTCGACGTGGTAATCATTGGCGGAGGGATCGCCGGACTGGCCGCCGCCTTCGAACTGCGGGGACGCGGGCTCTCCGTCCGCGTGCTCGAGCGCGCCGCGCGTCCGGGTGGCGTGATCGTGACGGAACAATTCGACGGCTGGACAATCGACAGTGGTCCAGACTCGCTGCTGGTCCAGAAACCGGCCGCCGTCACGTTGTGCCGTGAGCTTGGGATCGCCGATCGCCTCGTTCCAACCCTCATGCCTCGAACAGCGTTCGTGCTGCGCGAGGGACAGCTGCACGCGATCGCAGAAGGCTCGTTCCTGGGGTTTCCCATTACGTTCGGCGCGCTCGCACGCTCGCGCCTCTTCTCGCTCGCCGGCAAGGCCCGGATGGCTGGTGAGGTTCTGACACCGCGTCGAACCTCCGACGAGGACGAGTCGATCGCGGCTTTCGTCGGCCGGAGGTTCGGCCGCGAGGCGGTCGACTATCTTGCCGATCCGCTGCTGGCAGGCATTCATGCCGGCGATGTCGAACGGTTGTCCATTGGCGCGCTCTTTCCGCGTCTCGTCGATGCGGAACGTCGCTCGGGCAGCGTCATCCGGGCGCTTCGTGCGTTGCACGTCCGCCCTTCACCACAAGGGGCGTTCGTGTCGCTGCCGGGCGGAACGGGTGAACTGGCCGACACACTCGCGCGCGCGCTTGCGCCTGGAACCGTAATCACGGACGCACGGGTTACGGGGCTGTCTCGGTCAGCGACATACGCGATTGATTCCACCGCAGGTCGCGTTCGCGCGAGAAGCATCGTGCTGGCTGTACCGGCCTACGTTACCGGGTCGTTGCTGCGCCCGATTGATTCGGCGCTGGCGGATTTGTGCGAGGCTGTTCCCTATGCCTCGACGGCGACCGTCGCCTTTGGATACCGCCGCGACCAGGTCTCGCATCCGTTGCGAGGAACAGGCTTCGTCGTTCCCCGCACCGAAGGTCTGGCGCTGCTGGCCGGCACGTGGGTCTCATCCAAGTGGCCGGGCCGCGCGCCGAACGGCCATGTGCTGTTGCGCGGATATCTCGGTGGCGGCCGCGACCCGCATCGGCTCGAAGCCGCGGATCAGGAGTTGCTGGACGCGGCGCAGAAGGAGCTGGCCGAGCTTCTCGGCATTTCCGGCGCTCCGCTATTCACGCGGCTGTATCGCTGGACACGCCAGAGTCCGCAGTACGAAGTCGGGCACCTACAGCGCGTCGCCGACATCGAACGTCTTCTGACAGCGCTGCCTGGGCTTTTTGTGACCGGTAGCGGCTTCAGGGCCATCGGGATCCCTGACTGCATTAGTGATGGACGCGCCACGGCGATACGAGCCGCTGATTACGTGGCTTCGCATCGGACCGATCCGTTAACTCCCAACTCCCAACTTCCAACTCTCAACAGGCATGTACCGTAGAATTCGCAACCGCGTGACACCAGCCGGTCGTTGAAAGATGTCAATGCAGCCTGGGAATTGACTATTGGGAATTGGAGATCGGGAGTTGGGAGTTTGAAACCTGTCCATATCATCGGCGTTCCTCTCGACCTTGGCGCCGGACGTCGCGGCGTCGACATGGGCCCGTCCGCATTCCGGATTGCGGGGCTGAGCAGCCGGCTCGGAGAACTCGGACGGGTCGTCGTCGACCAGGGCGACGTGCCGGCACCGATTCAGGAGACACAGCACAAGGCCGACGAACGCAAGAAGTACATTCACGAGATCGCGCGCGTGTGCCGGACGCTGTACAAGGCAGTGACCGATTCGCTCGAGGCAGGCGCGTTACCTGTCGTGCTCGGCGGCGATCACAGCCTCGCGGCCGGCTCGGTCGCTGCGACTGCCAACTGGGTAACCGGCATCTCGTCCTATCCGATGGGGCTCATCTGGGTCGACGCGCACGGTGATATGAACACGCCAGAGACGACGACCAGCGGGAACGTGCATGGCATGCCGCTGGCGGCGCTGCTCGGTCAGGAGCCGGCCGAGCTCGCCGCGATCGGGTCGACGCCGTCAGTGCTTCCCGAGCACACCGTGCTCGTCGGGATTCGGAACCTCGACGAACGTGAGAAGGAGCGGATTCGCGCGGCGGGCGTACATGTGTTCACGATGAAAGACATCGATCGTCACGGCATCGCCGTCGTCGCCGAGCGCGCCATCGCGCTCGCATCGAAGGGCACCGGCGGAATCCATGTGTCGTTCGATATGGATGCCTGTGACCCGACGTTCGCCCCGGGCGTCGGCACGCCTGTGCGTGGTGGGCTCGATTACCGCGAGGCGCACATGGTGATGGAGCTCGTTGCCGATTCGCAGCAGCTCGTCGCGTTGGACCTGGTCGAGGTCAACCCGACGCTCGATCTGCGCAACGCCACGGCGGAATTCGGCGTGGAGCTTGCGCTGTCCGCGCTGGGGAAGCGAATTCTGTAGAGGAACCAGGCGGGTCTAAGGACGCGCCTCTACCTGCAGCGTAGCGGCGGGTCTTCAGACCCGCCGTGTCTATTTCGCAAGTAGCTTCTCCATCTCGTCCATCACCTCATTCATCCGCTTGATCGTCAGGTCGAGCGGTTCGTCGGTTGTCATGTCGACGCCGGCGTTCTTCAGCAGATCGATCGGGTACTTCGATCCACCTGCCGCGAGAAAGGTGAGGTAACGCTGCGTCGCGTTCTGGTCGCCTGCCAGCACCTTGGCAGACAGCGCTTCCGCAGCGGTGAACGAAGTGGCGTACTGAAAGACGTAAAAGTCGCGATAGAAGTGTGGAATGAAGCTCCACTCGTGGGCGATGTAGTCGTCGACGATCGCGACCTTCTGCTCATGGCCGTAATACTTGCGCGTGATATCCAGATACAACCTGGCGAGGGCGTCGCCGGTGATCGGCTCGCCGCGCTCCCCCATTTCGTGCATGCGCAACTCGAACTCGGCGAATTGAGTCTGGCGGAAGACGGTCGCCTTGATGCCTTCGAGGTAGTTGCCCAGCAACGACAGCCGCGTCGGCGTGTCCTTGATGCGCTTCAACATGTCGTCGATGAGGAGCGCTTCGTTGAAGGTCGACGCGACCTCCGCGACGAAGGTCGGGTACCCCGCCGTCGCATACGGCTGCGTCTTATTCGAGTAGTAGCTCTGCATCGTGTGACCGAGCTCGTGGGCCAACGTGCTGACATCGTTGTACTGTCCGAGATAGTTGAGGAGCATGTACGGATGCACGTCATAGGCGCCGCCGTTCGAATACGCGCCCGCGACCTTGCCTTCGGTCGGATACCAGTCGATCCAGCGCTCCTTGAAACCCTTGCGCAGCACGTCGGTGTAGTCCTTGCCGAGCGGCGCCATGGCGCCGATCACGTTCTCCTGCGCTTCCTCGGGCGTGTAGCGCAAATCCACCGACGCGACCAGCGGTGCGTAGAGATCGTAGTAATGCAGGTCGTCGGTCAGCCCCATCATCCGCTTGCGCAGTTTCAGGTAGCGATGAAACGTGGGTAGATGACGATTCACGCCGTCCACCAACCGCGTGTAGACGGTGACCGGAATGTTGGGGCCGTTCAGCGCCGCTTCCAGATTCGACGCATACTTTCGCGACCGCGAATAGAACAGCGCCTTCTGCACGTTGGAGTTCATCGTCATCCCCAGCGTGCGACCGAATGAACCGAGCGCGCTGAAGAACGCCGACATCGCTGCCTGTCTGTCGGTTCGGTTCGGCGAGGTGCGCAGCTCGCTGTATCCGGCCTGATCGACTTTGACGCTCTTTCCGTCGGCCAGCGTGATGGTGGGATAGGGGAAGTCGGCATTCGCCAGGATCGTGTAGATGTTGTTCGGGGACGCCGCCAGCGGCGCGGCATCGGCCAGGATCTTCTCTTCCGAATCCGATAGCGTGTGCGCCGCGCGGCGGATGACATCCCTGACGTAGAAGACGTGCGATGAGAGCCGCGGCTCCGTTGCCAGAGCCTTCTCGGTCGCGCCACTCCCCATCTTCACAATCTCGGGTTCGACGAACGACGCTTCGGCGCCGAACCTGGCGTACAGCTGCTGCATCTCCTGCTGCTTGCCCTGGGCGGTGGAGTCCCGTGTGTCTTCGTCCGAAAGCATGCTGGCGTAGACATAGAGCCGGGAGAGCTCCTTATCCAGCCGCGACACCATCTCCAGCGCGTCGGCCAGTGTGGCCGGCGAGGATGCGAGCTTGCCTCGGAACTCGCTGAGACGCGGGATTTCCGCCGTAATCTTCTCCTTCTGCTCCCGCCAGACCGCCTGGCTGGCATATATGTCCGTCAAGTTCCACTTGTAGGCGTCCGCGACCTTCGCGCGGTCTCTATCTTGCGTCGTCACCAATACCGTCATGCTGACCATCGCTCCTGCAACGATCCCGATCGTGCGCGTAGGGCCCATCTGCCTCAGGTTACCGGCAGCGCTACGCGCTAGTCTATAGGCCAGCCCAACATGCCCAAACGTCCCGTGCACGAGACATGGCCCGAGCTCGACGATGATGCTTTGCTCGATGTGCGAATGGCGGATCTGCCCCTGGTCATCGAGGGCACGCTGGCGCACCGGATTGAGCTCCTCCGGGAAGAGCTTCGGGCGCGAGGGTTGAACTTCCCCCTTCA
>Ga0075434_100004763_pt1 | contig 12283 bp, 12 predicted proteins | sample RhiMethybrSRZTD3_FD_75298 | JGI IMG/M metagenome (GOLD analysis project Ga0075434, IMG submission 75298) | Populus rhizosphere microbial communities from Tennessee, USA - Rhizosphere MetaG P. TD hybrid SRZTD3 | ecosystem: Host-associated > Plants > Roots > Rhizosphere > Soil | place: USA... | reverse complement strand
CGGGATGCCGAGCACGCCCTGGTAGATGAGGTTCACGTAGAGGATCGCGCCGAACATTCCGAAGGCGACGAAGAAGCCCACGATCGTCGACACCGCGAACGTCTGGTTCTTGAAGAGGACGAAGGGGACCATCGGGTGCTCTTCACGCTGCTCGACGAAGAAGAACACGACCCACGCGATCGCCGAGAACGCGAGGAGACCGAGGACCTCCGGCGAGAAGATGTCGTGGTCACGCGTGATCGAGAAGGCGAGGAGCATCGGGACGAGGGCGACCGCGAGAAGGACCGCGCCAAGGAAGTCGATGTCGCGCCACGACGACTCGTGCTTGGTGCGTGGGATGAAAAAGATGACGGCGAGCACTGCGAGGATGCCGACGGGGACGTTCACGTAGAAGACCCAGCGCCAGCCCACGTTGTCCGTGAGGTAGCCACCGATCGTCGGGCCAACGATCGAGGCGAGTCCGAAGATGCCTCCGAAGATGCCCTGCATGCGAGCGCGGACGTGCGGCGGGAAGAGGTCCGCGAGGGTCGCGAACACGCTCGCGAAGAGAACGCCGCCGAAGATGCCCTGGATCGCGCGGAACGCGACGAGCTCGGTCATGTCCTGCGCCTGGCCGCAGAGCGCGGAGGCGAGGACGAATCCGACCATGCCGGCGAGAAGGAACGGCTTGCGCCCGAAGAGGTCGCCGAGCTTTCCGGCGATCGGCGTGAGGGTCGTCGACGTCACCATGTAGCCCGTCGCGACCCACGCGTAGAACTCCAGCCCGTTCAGCTCGGAGACGATGCGCGGAAGTGCCGTCCCGACGATGGTCTGGTCGAGGGCGGCGAGGAAGAGCGCGAGGCCCACTCCCACCGTCGCGAAGATCTTGGCGTTGCGCGTCATCTCACCGGACATTGGCTGTCTCCTTTTCGGTCCGATCCGTCGGGATGGCTTGGCGCAGGTCGGCGAAGGCCTGGCGGATGCGCAGGCGCTGCGCCGCCGTGAGGCTCGCGAGGCTCTCCGCGAGCGCGATGGCCGCGGCGTTCTCGAAGCGCTGGAGCTGCCGTCGGCCGTCGGCCGTGAGCGCGACGTTCACCGCGCGGCGGTCGCTCGTGTCGGTCTCGCGCCGGACGAGGCCGTCGGTCTCGAGTCCCTCGACGATCTCGGTGATCGTCGACGGCGAGATCTTCGCCTGGTGCGCCAGCTGACCGGCGCGGCAGGCACCGGCCTTGAGTCCCCAGAGGATGCGCGCGCGCTCTCCGGAGCCCAGGTCGACGGCCTGCGCGGCGCGCTGGGCCACCGAGCGGAACAGCTGGAACATGCCGAAAACGCTCTCGGCGAGCGCCAGCTCTTCGTCGGACGGCGTACGCGTTACCGGCATGACACGTCCTTTCGGTGGCCGAATAGTTCGGAAGCCGAAACAATACCGGAGGTGCGCGGCGCGCGACAAGCGCCGCGTCCGTATCGTTCGCAACGCTCAAAACGCTTCGTGTCCGTCGGTCGGCGGCCGACCGACGCGGCGCTGGCACCGACCCTGCGGGACCCGGCGAGGTTGGAGGTGCCGAGATGCGGATCCAGCTTGGCGCGACCGTGAAGACGAAGGACGGGCACCGCGCCGGCAACGTGAGCAAGGTCATCTGGGACCCCGAGCGCAATGAGGTCCGCGAGTTCGTGCTCACGACGAGCGGCCTCCTCGGCCACGATGTCGTCATCTCGACAGACGTCCTCGAGCGCGCGACGCCCGGCGGCGACGAGATCGTCATCGAGCTCACGAAGCGCGAGCTCGACGGGCTCGAGCATTACGACGAGCGCGCATATGCGCCGCCGCCATACGGGTGGATGCTCCCAGCTGAGGCGAAGTACGAGGCCGATGCCTTTCTCTTCCCGACCGTGAGCGACGCGCCCGCGGAAGAGCCGAAGGCGTCGAACGCGGCCGCTGGCCATCGCCGGCCGGTCATCCACAAGGGCATGGCGGTGAAAGACGCCGCGGGCCAGGACATCGGCAAGGTCGAGGAGCTGCGGATCGACGACATGACCGGAGAGCTCCGCGCGATCGTCGTGCGTTCGGACGTCGCCAGCGACGAGGGGACGCGCGAGATCCCGGCGGACCATTTCGACATCGGAGATGACGAGGTTCACGTCATCGAGGGGACGCCGGCCAAGCGCGAGCGCTAGCACCGAACGTGACCCGCGACGCTTTCGGGCCCGCCTATGCTGCCTGCGTGAGCAGCGAGCACCTCCCCGCGCGCATCGGAACAAAGGTCATCGAGGTCGTGCGGCCGACGCGCTCCGTCGTCGAGATGCAGCGCGAGATCGACGCGATCCGTTCCATCGCCGCGCAGCCGCCGACGCGCATCGTTCGCCGGTTCGTGTTCCTCTGGTTCCGCGTGTTCGTGCACGAGCGCAAGCGCGGCGGGAAGCAGGAGCGCGTGAATGTCCGCATCCCCATCCCCATCCCGATCGTCGGCGCCTTCCTCCCGCCGGGGCTCTCGCGCCAGCGCGCGCTCCGGGCGCTCGCGATCGCGCAGGACGCCGACGACCCGGCCGAGGCGGTCAGCGATTATCTCGACTCGGCCATGGGCTTCGAGCTCGTCCGCGTCGACGAATCGAAAGGCCCGGATCACCGCTCGCTCGTCGTCGTCGGCTTCGACTAGCCGCTCAGCGCCCCGGCGTCCGGTCCTCCAGCTCCCAGGCGTGATCCACCGCGTGCCACGCTGAGCGCCGCGCGAAGTAGCGCGGAGTCCACAGCTTCTCGGTCTTACTCGGGTCGGCGACCGGCTTGCCGCGCGCTCGGGCGTCGAACGCGGCGAGGATCGTCGCGCGCACGGCACGCATGCGGCCGGCTCCCTCGATCTTCGGCGCGCGCGAGCCGAGCTTGGAGAGGTACGCGACCTCGGCCTCGAGCACATGCGCGGTCATCTTCTCGACGCTGCGTCCACCGCCGCGCGGTCCCGTCGCGAGCGTCTTGCCGGCGGCGGCGCGCGCCGCGTGGTCGAACGCGGACCAGCATGCTTCGAGGATCGCGGCGATGCGCTTCGCCTCGCTCGCGGAGAGCCGCGCGTCGTCGCCGAGCGCCGCGGACGACGGGACGCCGAAGTCCGTCCCGGGGCCGCCGCCCACGCGCTCCACGACGGAGAGCGCCGACGCGCTCTTCGGCGGCGCGAACGGCGCGGCACGCTTCACGACCTTCGCGTACCGCGGCCCGTACGCGGCCAGCGTCTCGAGCGCTTCGGCTTCGGTCTTCGCGCTGCGCGCGTAGCCGGGCCAGTCGACGGCGCTCGCGAAGACGCGCTTGTCGCCGCGCTCGACGATCACCTTCATCACGCGGCAAGCCTATGCTCGCGGCGTGGAAGGCCCGCCTCCGCAGTACACCGCGAAGACACTCGACGACTACCTCGAGCACATGTCGAAGCCGGTGTTCCAGGCGGGCATCAGCTGGCGCGTCGTCGACGCGAAGTGGCCCGGCATACGCACGGCGTTCAAGGGATTCAAGGCCGAGCGCGTCGCGCGCATGAGCGACAAGGATGTCGACGCGATCGCGACGGACGAGCGCGTCATCCGTAGCCGTCCGAAGATCGCGGCGGTCGTGCACAACGCCGGCGTGCTCGTGGCGCTGGAGCGCGAAGGCGGATTCAAGAAGTACCTGAGGTCGTTCGACGACTACGAGGCGCTCGAGAAGGACATGCGCAAGCGCTTCAAGTTCCTCGGGCCGAGTGGCATCTACCACTTCCTCTGGACGGTGAAGCAGCCCGTGCCCGAGTGGCACGCGTGGGCGAAGTCACGTGGGATGCTCCCCGAGACGAAGAAGCGCATGGGCGGAGAGTTCGCGGGCCGCAAACGGGCGAAACGCTAGACGGTCCCCTGTGGAGATGGGGGAGGGTCGAACTCCCCGTCCAAGGCCTTTGCCGTGATCGCATCTACGAGCGTGTTCGGCGATTTCTTTGTCTCGAGGATCCGAGCGCGCACCGACGGGCTCACGGATCGCTCCAGGCCGGATCCTTACTCCCACCTATCGGCCATTCGGCGGGCCGCACCTCCGCTATTGACGCTCTTCCCGGCCCGCGGAGGGGAGACCGGGAGAACGCTCACTGTTTAGGCAGCGAGAGCGTACGAAGTGTTGCCAGTTGTCTGGCTGCCGCTCGGATTAACGAGGTGTGAAGCGACATCCTCGGCTCGCGACGATCACGTCGCCGACCCTGTCGAAACCACGCATCCCCGTGGCCTTCTCAGGCACCATCAATTCTAACGATGCGCGCGCTCCATCTGTTCCTCGTCGCACTTCTCGTCGCGGGATGCTCGTCCGCGCAGAGCCCGCGTGCGAGCATTTCACCGACGCGCGCGCCCGCCGCTACCGTTGCGCCCACGGCCACCTCTTCACCCACACCGACCCTGTCACCCACGCCGACGTCGAGCGCCGCGGTCCGCTACGTCGCCATCGGCGCGTCCGACACGGTGGGTGTCGGCGCCACCGATCCGACGAGCGGCTCATGGCCGGCGCGCGTCGCGGCGCTGCTGCCGCCGGGAAGCGCGTACGTGAACCTCGGCGTGAGCGGATCGATCGCCCTGCAGGCGAGGGATGCACAGCTCCCCGGTGCGATCGCGCAGAAGCCCACGGTCGTGTCGATCTGGCTCGCCGTGAACGACATGAATGCCACGATCGAGCCGCAGTCGTATCGCGACGCCCTCGCCGCGATCGTGAACGGCCTCGTGCAGAAGACCGACGCGAAGATCTTCGTCGGCAACGTGCCCGATGTGCGCGGCGTGCCGGCGTACAAGGACGTCGACAAGAACCTGCTCTTCCAGCAGATCAGTGCCTACAACGCGGTCATCGCGCAGATCGCGCAGAGCGCACCGGGCCGCGTGTTCGCCGTGGATCTCTTCACCGGGAGCGCGCCGCTCGTGTCGACGATCACGGTGTCAGGCGACGGGTTCCATCCATCCGATGAGGGCTACCGCCTCATAGCCGAGCGCTTCGCGAACGCGATGCGCGCGAACGGCGTGCCACTCCGCGCGGCCTAACCCGGTCCGGCGTCGACGATCGACGTCTCGAGGTCGGCTTCGTAGAAGACGGTCTTGCGACACGTGGGGCACGCGGCCGGCGGCGCGTTTCCGTGAACGATGGTGCCGCACGCGTCGCAGCGGAAGTGACGCTCGCCGCCCTTCGCGCGCGGGACGACCGTGCGGCCGCGCATCAGACCGGCGCGGATCGCGCCGAGCTCTTCGGCCAGGCGCAGCGGCTCCATGCCTTTACCGGTCTGGTCCGCCTCCACCAGGCGGCGCATGAGCTCGTCGAGCTTCGCGATGGCGTCCTGCACACCCAAGAGTGTGCACGGCCTGTGCCCTACGCGCGCAACTAGGCCGCTGGCGCGCCGGCGGGCACCGCGACGGGGCGCGGCTCGCGGACCGCGCCCACCATGACGATGGTCCCGCTCACCATGAACGCGAGCCCGATGACGAGCACGCCCTGCGCTGAGAGCACGCCGAGCAGCGCGGACGCGGCGAACGGCGCGAGCGAGCCGCGGAGGCCGAGAAGGAGCGACTGCGCCGCCGCGTAATCGGCGATCCGCCCGGCGGGCGCCATCTGCACGATGTTCGTGTGGTACGTGAGCTCGCCGCTCGCCTGCGAGATGCCGGCGACGACTGCGATCGGGAGGAGCGCCCAGTACACCGGCGCGATGAGGTAGCCGATCGGCACGAGAAGCACCAGGAGCGAGCCGATGAGCGTCTGGCGCAGCGACGACCCGCGGTCGATGAGCCGGCCGACGACGACGTACGCGCCGATCATCATCGCCGACTGCGCCGCGGACATGATCCCGATGAACGTGTTCGGCGCGTCGAAGTGGTCGACGAGCATGATCGGGAACACCGCGAAGTTCATGAGGTTGCCCCACCCGAAGATGAGGAACGACAGCATGAGCCGCCGGTAACGCCGGTCGTGCCAGACATCGCGCACGATCTGCGGCATCGGACGGCGCGTGCCGAAGCCCTGGCTGTCGCTCTGGTACTGGATCCGAAAGAACGTGAGCGCTCCCGGGAGCGAGATGAGCGCCGCCACCGCGAACACCCATTGCACCGGCACCGAGTCGATGAACACGCCGGCGAGCGCGGCGGCGATGATGCCGGCGATCGAGCCACCGACGCGGACCTTCCCCATGACATGCGCGCGCTCGGAATCCGGGTAGATGCCGCGCATGAGCGACGTGTATGCCGCGACGTTCGAGATCGTCACGACCCAGAACACGACGGTCGTGAGCGCGAACATGAGCGGCGTCGTCGCGAAGAAGATGCCGATGAGGAACAGCGTTCGCGCGACCGTGACCGTGCCCGCGACGACGCGCACCGGCGCGAGGTGCGCGAGCAGATATGTGGCGAACGGCGCCAGCAGGTGACCGATGAAGGGCGCACCGATGACGATGGCGACGTCGGTCGGCGTGCCGCCGAGGCGGCGCACGACGACGGGCATGAACGCGACGAGGACGGAGACGAACGCGCCGCCGCCGATCGCCGCGAAGACGTCGAGTTGGAAGTTGTGACGGACGCGCGAAGGCAGCCAGTTCGGGTCGGTCACTGCGTGACGCTAACGGCCGAGCGTGGCCCTCGTCACTCGTCCGGCAGGGTGCGCTACGCGGGTGTAACTGCTCGCGCTAGCGGTCGGGACGCGGCCGGTACCCGCCCGGCCTCGGGCCGCCGAACGTGCGCCGCGGGCCGCCGTAACCACCGCCGCCGTAGCCGCCGGTGCGCGGGCGGAACCCACCCGGCCGTGGCCGGAACGGGCCGCGCGCGCCGGGAGCGGTAGACGAGATCACGACGCGGCGGTTCGGCTCGATGCCGACGGACTCCGTGCGCACACCGGGCGTCTCCTGCACCACGAGATGCACGACGCGGCGCTCGTACGCGAGCATCGGCTCCAGCGTCACGGCGGAGCCGGTCGCCTTCACGCGGGACGCGACCCGCGCGGCCATCTCTTTGAGCTGCTCCTCGCGGCGCCGGCGATAGCCCTCGATGTCCACCGCGACGTGGACCGAGTGGCTCACCTTCTTCGACGTGATCGCGCTCACGACTTGCTGCAGCGCAACGAGGTTCTCGCCGCCGCGCCCGATGAGCGCGCCCAGATCCTCGCCGAGCACCTCGATGCCGTCGCTCTGCGACTGCTCGCCGTAGCTGATCTCCGCTTGCACGCCCATCTTGTCGAGGATCTCGCGCAGGACGTTCGCGCCGAGCGCGAGCTCCTCCGCGTTCACCGGTGGCGCCTCTTCCTCGTCGGAGGGGCGCGTGTCACGCCCCGCGTCGGGCCGGCGCGGGACCTCGGCTTCGTCGTATGACTGCTCGGGCTCGGCGGCCACGTCCTCCTGGAATGAGAGGAGCACGCGCGCGTCCTCGCCACCCATCCCGAGCACGTTCGCGGGCTTGCCCTTCTCGAGCACCTCGATGTCAACGTCGGTGCGTTTGCGTCCGAGCTGACGCAGACCGCGCTCGATCGCCTCTTCGACGGTGCGCCCCGTGAATTCCTCGCCACGAAGTGGGCTCATCGCTTCCCCCTCCGCCGGCCGCGTCGCCGGCCCTGTCCACGTCCGGTCGCCGCCGGCTCGCCGTTCTCACCCTCGTCATCGCCGTTCTCATCGGACCTCTCGGTGCGCTCGAGATCCGCGCGCCCTTCGCGCACGATCTCCTCGGTCTCCTTCTTCATCGCCTTGTCCGCAGGCGTCGGGATGCCGCGCAGGAATGGGAGGTACTTCGGCAGCTGGCCCCATCCGCTCACGAAGTACTGCTGCACGATCTGGAACAGCGTCGTCGCGATCCAGTAGAGCGTGAGGCCCGCCGGGAACGACGCACCGAGGAACACGGTCATGATCGGGAACGTGTACGCCATCGACTGGAACATGCGCTGGTTCGGGTCGTCGGTCTGCACCGGCTTCGCCGGCATCGCCATCACGGACGCGATGAGCTGCGCGACGCCCGCGAGGACCGGAAGGATGTAGAACGGGTCACGCTCGTGGAGCCCGGTGAGCCACGGTATCCAGTGCGCGCTCGTGTCGAGCGTGCCGCCCTCGGGGATCGGATTCGGGATGATCGATGGGAGAAGCTGCAGCGCCTCATCGTGCGTGAGCGAGGTCAGACAGGTGGCGCCGATGGAATGGCCGAGACCGCAGCCGAGCTGCACGAGCGCCGCGTAGAGCGCGAAGAGGAGCGGCAGCTGCAGCAGCAGCGGGAGGCAGCCCGCCGCGGGATTCACGCCGTGCTCCTTGTAGAGCTTCATCTGCTCTTCCGCGAAGCGCTGGCGGTCCTTGCCGTACTTCGCCTTCAGCTGGTTCATCGCTGGCCCGAGCTCCTGCATCGCGCGCTGCGACCGGATCTGTGTGCGATAGAGCGGATAGACGATGAGCCGGATGAGGATCGTGACGAGGATGATCGCGAGGCCGAAGTCGCGAACGAGCCCGTAGAAGACGAGCGCGAGGCCCATCAGCGGATGGACGAGGAACGCGTCCCATGGACCCTCGAGGAAGCTCATCGCGCTCGAGGCACCGGGTCATATCCGCCGCGGCTGAACGGGTTGCACGACAGCACGCGTTTGGTCGCGAGCAGCCCGCCGACGATGACGCCTCGTTGTTCGATGGCCTCCATGGCGTATTCGGAGCAGGTGGGCGTGTAACGGCAGGCCGGCGGCATCTGCGGGCTGATACGGGCCTTGTAGAAGCGGAGCGCGGCGAGGATCGCTTGCTTCATCGCGACAGCTCCGCGAGCGCGGTGCGCGCGTCCGCCTCGATCGCGCCGAAATCGGCCTCCGCGGCAGTCGGGCGCACGGTGATCACGAGGTCGATGCTCGCGCCGCGTCCAGGTGACGCGAACGCGCGGCGGAACGCCTCACGCACTCGACGCCGCGCGCGGTTCCGCTTCACGGCGGTGCCCACGGAGCGCGGTGCGACGACCGCGATGCGCGACTGGTCGGCATCAGTTCGTGCGGCACGCGCCGTGAACGTCTCTCTTCGCAGTGAGCGACCACTCGCACGGACTGCGGTGATCTCTCGCGAACGCCGCAGGCGCGCGGCGTGCCCGATGCCGTCGCGGTTCAGACGACGGTGATGCGCTTACGGCCGCGAGCGCGACGGGCAGCGAGCACTTTGCGACCGCCCGTCGTCTTCATGCGCGCGCGAAAACCGTGTACTCGCGCGCGACGTCGCTTTTTCGGCTGATAGGTGCGCTTCACGTTGGATCCCTTCTCCCCGGAAAGGTGGTGAGTGCTGATGTCAATAGTCGGATCAGTTGGATGTTGTGCGTTCAGTGTATAGGCGCATCCGCGTGTGCGCTCGCTGATGGTTGCTCGGGATTTCTGTGCGGTGGTACTGTTCGTCGGCTTCCAGCGGGCGGACACAGCACTCGTCTTCCATCGGTGTGGTGACTCGCGGATTGGCATTTGTGGGGAGCGCCATCGTCGTGTTCGAGCGGAGAGAAGGCGAGCCGTTGAACCTCAAGCAACTGTGGTCGGCCGCCCTCGGTGAGATCCAGCTCACGCTGACAAAAGGCAACTACGAAACGTGGTTCAAGGACACCGCCGTCATCTCTGAAGAGGACGACGTGTTCATGATCGGTGTGCCGAACGCATTCGCGCGCGAGTGGCTCGAGAACAAGTACCGCGCGCAGGTCCGCGAGACGCTCCAGCGGCTCATCGGACGGACCGTGGATGTCCGGTTCGTGAATATGACGGCCGCGTCCGTCCGCTATGACCGGCCGGTGGCCGCGGTCAACACACAGACAGGCGCCGGTTCCAGCGCGGGCCAGCAGGGAACGGGCGTGAACACCCTCGCGACATCGGCCGAAAAGGCCCGGGATGCGTCAATTGGACAGCTCCTCAACCCCCGCTACACGTTCTCGACCTTCGTCGTCGGCTCGAACAACCGTCTGCCGCACGCCGCAGCGCTCTCCGTCGCCGAACGGCCGGGCCATTCCTACAACCCGCTCTTCATCTACGGCGGATCCGGACTCGGCAAAACGCATCTCATGCACGCGATCGGTCACGCCGTCATCAGCCGGCACCCGAAGAAGCGCGTCGCGTACGCGACGAGCGAGAAGTTCACGAACGAGTTCATCAATTCGATCCGCGCCCAGAAGGGCGAGGAGTTCCGCGAGCGCTACCGCCGCATCGATGTGCTGCTCATCGACGACATTCAGTTCCTCACAGGAAAAGAGGGCACGCAGGAAGAGTTCTTCCACACGTTCAACTCGATCCATGAAGAGGGAAAGCAGATCGTGCTGTCGAGCGATCGCCCGCCGAAGGCCATCGAGCGCCTCGAGGACCGGCTGCGTTCGCGATTTGAATGGGGACTCATCGCGGACATCTCGAGCCCGGACCTCGAGACGCGCATCGCGATCCTTCGCGCGAAGGCCGAGGTCCAGTCCATCCCCGTGCCACCACCGGTCATCGACTTCCTCGCGCAGCGGATCGTGTCGAACGTGCGCGAGCTCGAGGGCGCGCTCACGCGGATCGTCGCGTACGCGACCCTGAACGCGGTGCCGGTCACGACGCAGCTCGCCCAGGAGATCCTGCAGAACATCCTCTACAACCCGCGGCAGAAGACGCTGTCGCCGGCGAAGATCGTCGAGACGGTCGCGCGCTACTACGGCGTGCCAGTCGAGCAGCTCCGCGGCAAGGCGCGAGACAAACAGGTCGTGCTTCCGCGGCAGATCGCGATGTACCTCATGCGCGAGGAGACCGAGGCCCCGCTCCTCCGTATCGGCGAGGCACTGGGCGGCCGCGACCACTCCACCGTGCTCCACGGTTGCGAAAAGATCGAGCGCGAGATGGCCGAGAACGACGACTTCCGACGCGACGTCGGAGCGCTCCGCGAGATGCTGTACACCGAGTAGCTGTCTAAACCCGCGATTTCTCGCGGGTTTCCGGCCCCCATCCCGTGTGGATAAGGCCACCGAATGTGTGGATAAGCGCACCCATTTGTGGACAGACGCCCCTCAAGGGAGTGCCGAACACCTTCACGTGTCGATCCGTCCGACAATAGCCCTTTCGCCATCCACTCGCGTCCCCAGCCGCACACCGCTCGGTCCACAGACGCCGGCGACAGGCGAGCAGGCGCAGATCGCGCAGCGGGTGTGGACGAGATGCGACACCAGCATCTCGGAAGCCGCATAGTCCACACCACTACTGCTAGTGACTACTTCGTAAGTACAAAACCTATGGGGAAGCACGGGAGGCACGCGTGAAAGTCACCGCTCTGCAGGAGAACCTTGCCCGCGGGCTCCAGATCGCCGGACGAGCGGTCTCCACTCGCGGCAGCCTGCCGATCCTCGGGAACGTCCTCCTGCGCACCGAGAACGGCCGCCTGAAGCTCACCGCGACGAACCTCGAGGTCGGCATCAACGTGTGGGTGCCGGCGAAAGTGGACGACGACGGATCGATCACCGTGCCGGCGAAGCTCTTCACCGACTTCGTGAACTCGCTCCCGCCCGGTCCGGCCGAGCTCTCGCTCAACGTACGCACGAAGACCGTGCACCTGAAGAGCGGCCCGTACGAGGCGAACTTCAAGGGCCTCGACGCGGAGGAATTCCCGACGATCCCCGTCGCACCCGACAAGCCGACGACGAAGCTCACGAAGTCGACGCTCCGGCAGATGATCGGTGAGGTCGCGTTCGTCGCGACGACAGATGACAGCCGGCCGGTCCTCACCGGTGTGCTCACGACATTCGAGGGCGACAAGGTCACGATGGCCGCAGCCGACCCGTACCGCCTGTCGGTGCGGACGGGCCCGCTCATCTCCAAGGTGGACTCGAAGCTCGAGGTCATCATCCCCGCGCGCAGCCTGCAGGAGGTGCAGCGGATCATCGATGACACCGAGGATCCGGTCGAGATCTTCATCACGCCGAACGGCAGCCAGGTCATCTTCCACACCGATGAGGCGGATCTCGTCTCACGCGTGATCGAGGGTCAGTTCCCGAACTACCGGCAGGTGATCCCGTCCGGGAAGGCGGCGACGAACATCGTCGCGCAGCGCGAGGATCTCCTCCAAGCGACACGACTCGCTTCGCTGTTCGCACGTGACTCGGCGAACATGCTGCGTTTCCAGGTCGATCCGAGCGCGAACCCGCCACTCATCATCAGCGCGAACGCGGCCGAGGTCGGCGACAACACCGCGAAGGTCGAGGCGACCGTCGACGGCCAGAACACCACCATCGCGTTCAACTCGCGCTTCATCGCCGACGCCCTTGGCAGCGTGACCGCGCCCGAAGTGCGCCTCGAGCTCGGTGGGCCGCTCGCGCCCGGTGTCATCAAGATCGTCGGCGACGACAGCTACCT
>Ga0075434_100004760_pt1 | contig 12289 bp, 12 predicted proteins | sample RhiMethybrSRZTD3_FD_75298 | JGI IMG/M metagenome (GOLD analysis project Ga0075434, IMG submission 75298) | Populus rhizosphere microbial communities from Tennessee, USA - Rhizosphere MetaG P. TD hybrid SRZTD3 | ecosystem: Host-associated > Plants > Roots > Rhizosphere > Soil | place: USA... | reverse complement strand
AGACCAAGTAAGACGTGGTATAGAATGGCTAAAATTTAAGAAATTGATTGCCTCAATTGACAAGTTGTATGTTGTAATTTCACTTGGATCAAATGGATTTGAGGCATGCAAGGAAGGATTACCTGAACGAAGACTTGTAAACGCAATAAAAAATGGATATACCTCAGTGGCCTCTGTTTTAAAAAGTGGCTTTCTGAAACCAGATGAAATCAATGCAGCAATCGCAATCGCGAAACGAAATAATTGGATCCAATTCACTCAGTTGCAAAATGGAGACAAAAAATTCCTATCGACAGCAGAAGCTGATTTTTTATCTTGCGAAGAAAAACTGCTGCAAAAATTAGTAAAGCTAAATAGCAGTGTACAAGTCTCCGAACTTAGCTCTGAAGAGAAACAAGCTTTTGAACTATTGAAGAGACGACCGAAATATATTGTCGAAGATGAGTACAAGTATTCGGAAATTATTCTACTAGAAAGCGGCAGAAGATTAACACACACGATGTATACTGATACAGATAACTTAGAACGAAAACTAACACCAGATATGATTGTATCAGGCAAATGGAAGGACGCTAGATTTAGCTCATTGGACGTGATGGCGCATGTTCCATACTTGTATGCTGGAAGACAACATCCGCTTATCGATATTATTGATGAGGTAAAGGAAATTTTTTTCAGCATGGGATTCACTGAAATTGATGGACCAGTTATCCAGGCTGGTTTCTGGAACTTTGATGTACTATTCATTCCTCAAGATCATCCTGCCAGAGAGATGCAAGATACATTTTACATTGCTGGAGCCAAGCAGGATGAATTCGCACACCCAGATCAAATTAAAAAGGTATCTTCAATCCAAGAGAAGGGTTGGAATTCTGATTGGAATATAGAAGATGCGAGGAGATTGGTGCTAAGGACACATACAACATCAGCTACCATAGCATATCTTGCAAATAATGAACCTCAAAGTGCAAGGGTATTCTCAATTGGGCGGGTATTTAGAAATGAGAAGGTATCATATAAACATCTGGTAGAATTTAATCAAGTGGAAGGAATAGTCACTGATAAGCGCATAACTTTACGTGATTTAATGGGCTTACAGAAAGAATTTTATTCAAAGTTAGGAATCAAAAAGATAAAATTTTGGCCAACATTTTTTCCATATACAGAACCGTCACTCCAATCAATGATATATAACTGCGCTTTAGACAAGTGGGTTGAGATGGGAGGAATGGGAATTTTCAGACCCGAGGTTACACATCCACTTGGCATAAAGAATCCTGTACTTGCATGGGGGGTTGGAATAGAAAGAATCGCAATGCTACGATTTGGACTAAACGATGTTCGAGATCTGTATAGTAATGACTTAGGATGGTTAAGGAATCTTCCTAAATGCCAGTTGTAAATTTTACTATAGAAAGATTATACAGGTTCCTGCCCGGTATAGATCTCAATCGAGTCCTAGAGGTATTGCCATTTATCGGACTTGATATTGAAGGTATTGACAGCGAGGTTTTGAGGATCGAATATAATCCCAACAGACCTGACTTTGCGTCAGATTACGGTATTGTTAGAGCACTTCGTGGACTATTGGGGATAGAAATCGGAATTCCAAAATTAAAAATCGACAAAGAAATTAACACCTATTGTGTCAATGTGGACAAGTCTGTATGTGACACCAGGCCATACATTGTTGGTTTAATTGCCAAAAATGGAAAATTAGACAACAGCACTATTATGCAGTTAGCAGCAATGCAAGATGATCTCCAAAATGGGATAGGAAGAGTGAGAAGGAAAGCTTCTATAGGAATACATAACATGGACGTAATCCGATTTCCTGTGAGATATTGCACAGTAAACGAGGATTTTTCATTTATTCCACTCAAACAAGAGTCTCGCCAGGAAATCAAATCTATTTTAAAAACATCAAATATGGGAAAAGAGTATAGTCATATACTGGAAGGAGTAAAGAGATATCCTATTGTTGTTGATTCGAAGGATAATGTATTGGCGTTTCCTCCAATTGTGAATGGTAATACAACAAAGATTAGTACTGACACTACTAATTTATTTATAGAAATCACCGGTAACAACATAAAAACTGTAGAGGATATACTATCAATTTTAGCAATTACGTTATACGACGCCGGTTTTGACCTCCAGAATGTTACAATAAATAATTTTGATGGGAATGCATACACGCCGAGAATGGATGTTTCATATATCGATACTAATACTTCTGATATCAATATATTACTTGGATTGGATGTTCAAGTCAATGAAATTGTAGGATGTTTGCAAAAAAGTAGACTCGATGCTACAGAAACAAGAAACAAGAAAATCATTCAGTGTGTTATCCCAAGATATAGAATTGATATTCTTAATTATGTAGACATAGCCGAAGAAGTCGCAATAGGTTATGGCATCTATAACTTCAAACCCACTATCCCATATACTACACTAGTAGGAGAGAAAAACCTGACTTCTACTTTCATTAATATAGTGAGAAATACAATGGTGGGTCTGCAGATGCTTGAAATTGTCAATTTCAGTCTTGTCAGCAAGAAAATTCAATATGATTTGCCGGGTATAAGGGAACCTGAAAAGGTACCGTCGGTCATCGCTACAAAGAGTAGGGAACATGAAGTGCTTAGGGATATGTTGATACCTTCACTTCTTAAATCGTTGTCACGCAACATTCATGAGGAATATCCTCAAAAACTTTTCGAAATTGGCAAGATTTTCAAATGGGGTCAGAATATCAATGAGTATTGGAGTCTCGGTGCTGTAGTGGCGCATAATGCTGCCGACTACACAGAAGTGAAATCCATTATGCAGACATTGTTAAAGCTAAGCTTCGGCAAATCCGTTACCACGAAAGTTGCCTCTCACCCGGTTTTCATTCATGGCAGATGCGCAAGTATAATTGTGGGTGATGAATCTATAGGCATTTTAGGAGAGATTACTCCTTTTGCAATAGATAATTTCAAATTGAGAGTGCCTGTGGCAGCTTTTGAGTTAAATATATCTAAATTGCTACGAAATTAGAGATGGATTTTTATCTTAGAATAGTTCATATGACATTGCCGACCTTGCACGCTTATGGATTACTAGGATAATCATAATTACTCCTAGTTTGACAAGGTGTGTTGAAAAGCAGGCACCCCGTTATAGAGAGTGCACTAGGAGGAGTACACTTAAGTGTATGGCTACCGATGATTATGTGTGAGTCAGAGGCGGGGTATAAAATAATATTTTGAGGTTATTATCACAACGAATAAACAAAAACTAGTTTATGTTTATGTAGTGTTTTTATGCACTTATAGGAAGAAGCTGTTTTCACCTTAAGCGGGAAATTAGGCAGTTAATTCCCATATACGTATCACAAGAAGTATCATTAGCCACGGTGGGACGGTATAGATAGGGTGCATGATAGGATTTTCTATTGTCCAGACCGCAACAAATTTCCGATTTCTATAGACTAGAGGATCGATACATATACGACTAGGAAAAAGATATGAATTAATATTAAGCGGCTTTTGCTGTAAAACTTACAGCATTAGGAGGTATATCCCCTGACTTGATATTTGTAATTTGAATAGTTATTCCTCCAGTATAATTGCTGTTTTCGAATATGACCCTTTGAACTCCTCTGCCTGCTGTAACCGGCTGATTCAGTTTTTTCCATAACTCTTGTCCGTGATCCGAATAAATCGTTATATCATAACTGTCTACAGGAACTGTTGTTTGGATAATGGATGGAGTGGGAATCTGATTTACACTTGCACCAACTGGGCTCTCGCTCTTTATAGTACTCTCTTTTTGTGGAACTGTTTTTCCGGTCGGCAGTGGAGCACTTGCGTTTAGAAAGTCTATTTCCATCTCAAATCCTTGTTTTGGAATGGTAGGCGAAGGCTTAGCATTACCCGAAGGCATAGCACTACCACCTTGACTGGACAAAGCATTCCACATTATCTGTACTCGGTAGTTTCCTTTATCAGAAATCTTTTCCAAAATCATTCCTTGACCTCCCTGATACTGATTAGTCGCACCAGCACTACCATTACTACTTTGTGCTAGAACAGATGGATATGATGAGACCAAAGAGGAACAGAGTAGTACCCCTAAAATCAAAAATAAGAGCGTTATATATCTCTGAATATTAACAGAATAAAACAGTAAATGTCTATCAATATTGGATACCATTATCGACATATAATTAGTAAGGGCTCTTATCATTTATATTTATAGTTATCATGTCGTGTTACTATTTAGGCGTTTATACTTTAGGTATTGTGTTGTGAATAAGCATCACAAATTAAATTCAGCAAAGCTTAAACACACTTTTTCGTTGGCAGTACATGTCATTATTAATTAATTGAATCTTTATAATGTAAGGCTGCGGAATATAAAATTGGCACAAAACCAAACATTTTAGTTTATCAGGCTTAGCATCTTGTTCTAATAACTCAGCGAGTTCTGCTTTTAGCTGTTTGAGGTCATTGTTATTGTAACCACGGGAGTAGTTTTCCATCCACTTTATCCGCCTCTGCAAAATCACAGCTTGTTCATTACAAGGCCTACCTCGTTTGCCAACGAGGAAAAGCATTACCTCACCTCTGACAATTGACAGCCCTGATATCTCGAGCTTCGATGGGTTCCAATCGTTGTTGTTCCACTTGTTCTATTTCCTCTAAACATGGAAGTTGAAATGGGTCGTTCAATCTGACGTTAGTTGCTATATACGTGGCAGGCTAGCTATGATCTTATAGAATTAGACATTTCTATGTATGAATCATTTACTCATGACTTATATTAATGTACTAAGGATAGCCTGGATCCACTGTTAGAACAGGAATTAAAGGATAAACTTGTAGCAATCAATCGAACGAGGTGTTATCCGTCAGCACTGCGAGCTTGACCAGATCTATAAAGATGCGGTATGTTATTATACGAAAAAGAAGGTTTTGAGTTCACCTCAAATTGCATGGTTATAGACGGTGTTAGATGGTAATACATGATAATGCCTGATTATTGATGGATAACAAGACATTGGAATTGGTAACTAAATGATAACTGGATGGTAATGTGAGATAAAGAATGGTAATAATGTCGTAAATGTCGTATCTTTATTTTATACTCTTTTTTCATAAATACTTGCAGAAAGATTAGAGTTTTGTTATTCTACTTTATCCACAGCAATTGAAGCCTCAATCTCAGGCCAAAGTTCTGCGACCATATCAGGCGTATTTATTCTAATCCAATCAGCCATAGCTCTTTCTTCTGACAAGCTTTCTGATAGAGTAGCTATTGCATGAGCTGCATTCATCCTCTCTGCTAAATGTGTAAGCATATCATAGAGTATAATCTCAGCATTCTCTACTATTGCATCCTCTTTAGCTGCTATGAGCTCTGACTCTGCAGAAGTCATCATTCTTCCAAACATTTTCGTTAATGATCTAGGAGGAGTAGGAATTGGTAATTGTGCTTTATCCTTGGTAGCAGTGCTTTTTTGACCATTACCAGGATCGGATATCAATTGCTTTAATCTATCCTGCTGTTTTTTTGTCTCTTCTAAATGTGCTTGAAGCCGTTGTCTTACATTTTCCATTTTAGTTTGTTTTATTCGTGATTGCAGTCTTTGTATTGCTGCATTTTCTATAGCTAATGCTTCATTTAAGTGCAAGGCAAGTTTTTGAGCAGATGTAAGCCGTTTTCCTTTTCCTTTTTGCCTTGAGGATGCGGAAACATCTTTTCTTGTTTTTGTTTTGGTTTTTGTTTTTGCATTAATTGTCCTTTCCTTTGCCATCTTGTTTTTATTGACCTTGAAGTGTACTATAGCAATATTTGCTTTAACGGTTTGCTTTACGTCTGACTTTTTAGAATGATAGCAACTAACGCAAATGGACCTTAATTTACTTTCAGAATATGTGGGGGAGCCTTGAAGTGTTCGTATGGTCTTTCAGAAGAATATATCAGTCATTACTTGTCCAAAACAGGTTCATAAAAAATGTCTGCAGTACAAGACAGCAACGATAGAGGAACAATAGATCAACAACAGAAGCCACAGCAGAATATCGATGAGTCAAAACAGATAGTCAAAGCATCAGATTCTTTAGCGACACAACAACAAATAGTTCCAGTATTGGAGGAGGATTTTTGAATTTCAAAACAGACTACTATTAGGGAAGCAAAAATTGAAAAAAGAGCGGTTACAAAAACAAAGACTATCAAAGTACCAATCAGTTATGAAAAACTATATGTCAATGGCAAGAAGTTAAGGTCCGTAGACGAGCATAATATATTATCTGCACTTAAAATCAGTAGCATAGCTAGTAATACTGGTAATCCAGACGCTTAAGTAGCGCAATCTGTATCAAAGAAAAACTAAATAGAAGATAGAGGCGTATTGCGACATTTGTGGAACTGTTTAGTGCTTATACAATTCCATTCCAAAACTATTTCATATCCAGTCAATATATTTTCCCCGCTTATCTGTTACGGGGATGTTTGTGGCTTGCTGCTAGCGACATTAGGGCAACTTCTAAACTACAAGAAGTAGTATATGGGAACTTGAGAACCAAATCATTTCTCTCCTATGTTAGCATTAACAATTACAGAATAAACAAATGCTTTCCCCGAACTGTTCATTCGGGGAAGCTTTCAAAGTTATGGCTATTCTTCCTTTTGTCCCTATTTAGCCAAACTTTCTAAAAGTTAAAGCCTTCGCGCATAGATGTAGATTTTGGTTCTGGTAACGAGCTAGATTTCTGTTGTTGAGGTCCATTTTGCGGCTGATCAATTACTTGTGCACTATTTATGTTCTCTGGTTTATCTTGTCCCTGGTTAAATGCTTGAGTGTAACAGTGCTTCAATTCAGATAGTGTAAGATCACCATCTGCTGCGGCACCAGATTGACACTTAGATAAACTATTCAAATCACTTTTAGATACACTATTGCCATTACTATTGCTATCCTGAGGACTTGTTCCAGAATTTGGAAGGTTAACTGTATTTGACATTGGGCCGCTTACACCGTCTTTACCATCAGGTAATGTTGTATCTGACTTTTGACTATTTTTTTTTGCTGCAAATGCAGAGCCTGCAATACCACCACTTGCAACCATGAGCGATGAGGCTACGGCAATCGCAAAGAGAGCCGACATCATTCTTCTGTTATTTAACATTACCATTGATCAAAAGGCTATCTTTTTAACAAATGTGAAAACAGGTAAGGTCTATTAGTTAGTATAGATACTTATTGAGCATATTTCTATCAAGTGGTAACGATTCAATTGCCTATAATAGTAGTTCTTATTTTCTATCGTATGTTGCCCCCGAACTCCTCGTTTACCTTGACCCGCAATTATGAAATTGAGCTATGTACTAGATTGGCTAAACAAATAGCAGTGTTTCTTAAGCCTGCTGTCCAGGCAATGTAGGTCCTTGCATTTGTTTTTGTTTTATTCTTAATTTTGCTTTTAATTTAAAAATTCTAGGTCCGTTTCTTAATCTATATCCACAGCAAGGACACCATAATCCATCCCATTTGATAAATATCTCACATATCTGACAGCGTTTATTTCCAGTATTATAACGACAAGAAGCTTTATGACGTATACAAATTCCCTTACATGTCATTTACTATCCATAAACCAATACTGAACGTTATATCAACGTAATCTACCCTAATCTATCTGGTATGTCATACATCAAATAGATATAAATGATTTTCCAAAAGGTGTTATGTATATCAGTAACAGTGGCCTGCTTGTACCAGTTGCCTTCTGACAACGTCAAAAATAGTGATTGTGGAAAACAGATAGCATGTACTGGTCTTGCAGCGTTCTGGGCATTCCAAGGTTGGGGAAATAATCCTGACCTGTATGGCCAAGAGTTCACTGAAAAGGTAGCAGGGTATTTACAAAGAGAGGGTAAAGCAAATGATACAGAGGGCAGAACATTCGAAGATCATATATGGTATTTTCATGGTTGGTCATTTTCTGTTCCAACAAATCCGCTTTCTATATTCTAGGATTGCCGAACTCCGCGGATATGGGAGTCTTAGAGGAGCACCGGATCTCATAAGCGAAGAGGCATTAGAATCGATTTTACATATCGCACAGCAGGCCAACTATCACAATAATGATCCACTTATCATGGTTTCACCGACACCAGTTTTTGGTTTTGAGCTTGCAGAAAAGCTTATGGATATTTGGCTCATTTATCTGGCCCTTCGACTACTAAAGATACTGTTGAAATACTTTTGTTTTTACACGATGGCCATACCTGTTGCTGGTCAAGGCTGTCGATAATAATGTTGCTTGTATTTAATTTCTGAAATAGTGTAGCACACCAAAAACACGATTCACAAATAGCAAACTGACGTTCATACTGATATAGTGGCTTCGTAGTTGTATTTAGCTTCTTTTTGTTCCAAAACAATAGCAAATGGTTTGTGATCTAAGCATTGACTTTGGTTTTTTATAGCATAGCCAACTGTGATATAGTTAACAAAGTTAAGGAATACTAATAAAATTAACCATTGAATGATCTTATATGTTCTACAAAAAGTATAAATCCTATACTATTTGGGTAGCTGTATCTCTAATAGCCTTAATACTTTTAACTACAAGTGGCTTTAACCACTCTTATACAGCATTTGCAGCTTCAAAGAAAGATGGGAGCAGCAGCACCAGTAGTAAAAGCAGTTCAGGGGGTGGCTTTACCATTGGCGGCACTTCTTCATCTTCCGCTACCACAGCCAATCCTAACGCATTAACCAAAAAGGAGCTAAGCTCATTCGTAAGTTGTATAAACACAGCAAACAAGTCGACGGAAGGTCTCACTCACAAAGTAGCTACAAACTGTCTTGATACAGCCAAGGGAATTACTCCTACTACTGCTGCTGCCTCTTCTAGCACTACCACAGGTAGAAGTAGTAGTAGTGGTTCTTCCCCCTCACTAGCACCATCTGCTGGCTCTAGCACATAATTGAATTGAAAATAGAAAGAACATCATCATATGCATAGTCTTTAACATGCACATAACATCACGATAGTGGCGCTACATCATGACCATCATTGATAGAGTTGATACAGGTAGACAGAATCAGCTATCGAACTAAATCCGAATGATCCTTTAGCTCAATCATTACTGTTTCTTGCAAAACAACAAGCTATATGCTAATAATATGGAAGATGTCAATAAAGTTATAACAGAAGTATATAGATATGCAGCTAGTAGTCGTACTGATAGGATAGTAATTCTCTTGCAGCAAGCAGTAGCAGCAACAACACTACAACAGCTGCAACAACGGCCACAACCACTATCATATGCTTATAGTAATAACGCTATAGGAACACCAGAATTCGCACGACCCATGAACAATAATAAATTACTAACAGCAATTGCAAGAGGAATACCAAATCAATTTGTAGTGGTGTTAAAGGATTATTTAGATCGTACTAGTAATAGTAATGCTCATGGACCTGCTTCTAATCCTTATTTCTTATCCAGGCGATAGTCGTAGATTTGATGGTGATAGCATCTGTAGCAGCTGTTGTGAGTGCTAATGCTCTAAGAGACATGGTAGTGTTAATGCGGACATCGCAACTTAGTCTAATGCATGTCTAATGATTGAGCGTACTTTATCTCCGATGGATAATCCTGCGCTTGATGATGATTTGCTGCCATGATCAGAATGGCTAGAGGATTTCGCGTGGGAACTACTACTGCTGGTGCTATGACTATGTGTTGATTTGGTATCAGAGCTGTGTTCATTCTTTGAGCTGCTCGATGATTTGGTATCAGAGCTGTGTTCATTCTTTGAGCTGCTCGATGATTTGGTATCAGAGCTGTGTTCATTCTTTGAGCTGCTCGATGATTTGGTATCAGAGCTTGAACTACTACTATGGGTACTGCCGCTACCATGAAAACCAAGAAATGTCAGCTTACCAGGTCCCAAGAGTGGAGAAGCCGTAGATAAAGTATTGTTTAGTGTTATTGTGTTATTACTTGTTGCTGTTAATGGTAGTATTTGTGGCTGTGGTTGCTGCTCTTGTTGTTGTTGTTGTTGTTGATGAATAGCCTGCGGTGCTATAGTTGTTGTTGTTGTTGATGACAATTGCTTGGTAGCAGGATTGCTAATTGGAGCTATTCTTGTGTTATCTGCTACATTCCTACCTGTAGTTGTTATCTCCTGTTGTTTTGAAGGAGTAGATACAATAGGATTTACAGATGGTTTTGTTGTTTGTTGTGTTGTGGTTGTTGTAGATGATACAGCTGGTGTCGGTGGTGTTGATGATGACAAAGAAGGCTTTACTGTTTTAGGAATGCCGCATATGTGAGCTTCAGTTGTATTAACTACCTTTAGACTGGGATTGCTTGGATCACACATTATTGCCTTGACTTGTGGTGATGTAGCGCTACTGCTATCAGCTGCTGACACAGAGGACGATGGTTGCGCATATACTTGGATATTACCCCAAACAGCCAAAAGCATCAAGCCAGTTAGAACAGATAACACTGCAGAAATTGAGAATGTATTGTTCATATTAAACTGTACATATAAACAGTATTATTTATATAAACTAAGCATAAATCAAGTATTTTTTATGACATCTCTATTTCGAAATGACTACTGGAAGAAAGTCATATTTATTACAAAATATGCTGCAACGATGATTGTAAAAAAGATTATGGTATGATGGTTTGATTCCCGTCGCGGTGATCTGGTAATGGTTGACTGCGGTTATCGGCTGGTTTTCAAGTATTTCTGGAAATGCAGACAAATACGAGTTCTGGGTGACTTGATAGAATGGACAAAATTTCGGTAGGTTATATGGCTGTTATTATTATTATTGTTATTATCGTTAAGCTGGCTAACGGAACCTAAAAGCGCTTGTTGTTGCTGCTCTATCTGTGCCAATCATATATCGACCTTCGATATCATACAACCATAGACTTGTATTTATTGTAGCATAAACCACAGCAAACGGAAAATTGCTGTAACGACATGTGTAAAGCTGATAAAATGATTCTGTAAGCCAAAGTCCCAGAAGATTAAACCAAACCTGATAAATTATATGTATAGGCAGTAGCTATAGACTAAATAGACATGTCTGACATCATCTCATGGGATAAGGCTATTGACAAGAAGGTAAAATCGAGTGACAATAAAGATCTGGGTAAAGTTCAATCTGTAACTAAAGAATATTTACAATCCAAAGAAGGGACATTGTCAAAGAATTATTATTTTATTCCAAAATATTACATACAAGGATATGACGGCGATCACCTATGGGTTTCTTTGACCAAAGATGAAATAAAACAAAAATTTGAGAAGGAAAAGGCACCTGATCCTTCAGAATTTGACATTCCAGAGTATAGCCAAAGAAGAACAAACGTGATAAATCAATATCCAGATTTTGAGAGCACCATTCCACGGTACAACACAGGAACAACTTCATCAGTAGCACCGTCAAACGCCCAGACAACTGCATCTAAAGATATGGTGGGGCTGCCATGGGAAGAAGTAATTGATAAAGAAGTAAAATCGAGTGACGATAAAGATGTGGGTAAAGTAGAAAGCATAGCTGCGAACTACTTGGAGGTAAAAGAAGGACATGTGAGCAAAAAGCATTACTACATTCCTAAACATTATATTGAAGCGTTTGATGGGCATAAACTACATGCCTCACTGACAAAAGATGAAATAAAGGAGCGCTATGAACGTGACAGTCCTCCTTCTGACTCAGAATTCAAAACTCAGGAATACGAGGAACAAAGAAGAAAAATGGAATCCACCTATCCACAATTTTCTCATGGCATACCCTTTATGGCAAAAGAACCGGGAGTTGCATTGAAGTCTGAATCTTCTGGAGATACACTTAATATTCCTTGGGAAGAGGTAATCTATAAGCATGTAAGAACCACCGATAACCGGGACATTGGAGATGTCGAAACAGTAGGAAATGAATTCATTGTAGTTAGGGAAGGTGATGTAAAGATACGACACTATTATATTCCAAAATCCTATATCACCCACTACGATGGTAGCGCGCTATGGGTTGATGCTCCAAGTGGGCTGGTAAGCGGCAAATTTGAAAGAGAAACTGAGCCTACGCCAGAAGAGATTAGAGCGATGTCTGAAGAAGGTCCCAAAAAAAAGCCCTAGACCGCAGATCAACTAAAACAAAGTGCTTCATATACTTGCAAATACGATAAATTAGTTCGTAGTGACCATCTTAATATTTACAAGAACCATGATGCTCAGCAACTACTATTGCGC
>Ga0075434_100004753_pt1 | contig 12292 bp, 12 predicted proteins | sample RhiMethybrSRZTD3_FD_75298 | JGI IMG/M metagenome (GOLD analysis project Ga0075434, IMG submission 75298) | Populus rhizosphere microbial communities from Tennessee, USA - Rhizosphere MetaG P. TD hybrid SRZTD3 | ecosystem: Host-associated > Plants > Roots > Rhizosphere > Soil | place: USA... | reverse complement strand
AGCTGCGTGACGAGCTCGCGACGATGCGTTGGCGTTCCAACAACAACTTCTCGGCGCCGGTGGTGGTGCGAACGACTTACGGCGGCTACATCCGCGGCGCGATCTACCACTCGCAGACCGGCGCGACGCTGTTCACACACTGCCCCGGGTTGCGAGTCGTTTGCCCCGCGACAGCACTCGACGCGAACGGTCTGCTGCGCACCGCCATTCGTTGTGACGATCCGGTGCTGTTCCTCGAGCACAAGCACCTCTATCGTCAGACCTACAACAAGGCGCCGTATCCCGGTCCGAACTTCATGATTCCGTTCGGCAAGGCGAAGGTGGTGCGCGAAGGCACTGACGTCACGGTCGTCACATACGGCGCGACGGTACAACGTGCTGTGGTTGCCGCCAACGCCGTCGCTGACAACGGAATCTCGGTCGAAGTAATCGATCTGCGCACCCTGAGCCCGTGGGATCGCGAGACGGTTTTCGCGTCGGTGAAGAAGAATTCACGCGTTATCGTTGCGTACGAAGACTCGAAATCGTGGGGCTTCGGCGCGGAGATCTCCGCGACAATTGCGGATGAGTGCTTCGCGTGGCTCGATGCTCCGGTCAGACGCATCGCCTCCGCCGACACTTTCGTCGGCTACGCACCACGGCTTGAAGACGCGATTCTCCCGCAGGTTGACGATTTCAAGAAGGCGTACGAAGAGATCGTGAAGTTCTAGGCGGGAGGTATCGCGCCACCGGCGGGCGGCGGGCCGTTCAAGCCGGGCAGCTGGACAGGCGTGTAGTTGGCGGGGACATTGAACGCCTTCGGATCGGCGTCGACCCACTTTATGCCGGTGACGACGGCATCGGTGTTGGTCACGCGTGAAGGCATTCCCGCAATCGACATCGTCGCCGTGCTGGTTGCCTTGAGTGGCGTGCCCTTCGGCAGTTTCGCCTGCGCCGCCTTCAGCTTTTCAGCGAAGTCTTTGCTCGTGCCGGTGAAAGCCTGGGTCATGTCCGCGCCGCTCAGACTGGCGAACGGATTCAGCGCACCCTTGATGTCGGTCGCGTAGTAGTAGTCGGCGGTGCTGGCGATGTTCACCGTTTGCTGCTGACCCATCGCGTTGATGTTCATCGTCATGCCGGTCCCGACGCGATAATGCGTGGTCGGGTGTCCGAGAATCGTGGGGCCCGCGCCAAGACTGTCTACGGTCGCTTTGGTGTCGGTCAAATTCATCTTCACGCCCATCTGCTGCGTCTGCGCAAACATTTCCGCTGGACGCATGCGGATATACTGGCTGTTCTTCGAATCCAGATAGGTGACGGTTTTTCCGCTGTCGGAGAGAATCATCGTCATCGCGCCGTCGGAGGAAAGGGGAGTGACATTGGCGCCGGTTCCCTTCATGGTGAGATCCATGCGCACCTTGTCGGCAGAACCGACAGCGTGGCCGAGAATCACTCCCGTGTCGGGCTGACCCTGAACGATGACGGTGGTGCGAAAATCCATCGCCAGATTCTTGGCGGGACCTTGGGCTACAACGGTCGCAACGGGCGCGAGCGTGATGAAGGCGACGCTCAGTGCGCGCGATGTATAAGTCATGCGTAAATCCTGAATGTGGGTTGTAACAAGGCGGGAAACGCTACGGAGAGACGTTTCGCCAGCATTAACGGTAACCCACCGCGCCGGATTAGTGCCCTGTCCGGGGCCATTTGATCGACGCCCCGATCGATGAGGCGAGAACGAGGGCCACAACTCCCAGCGAAACGCCGATCGGAATGTGAAAGACTGCTTCGAGAAGCATCTTCGCGCCGATGAAGACCAGAACCAAAGAAAGGCCGAGCTTGAGATAAACGAACTTGTCGACGATTCCGGCAAGCAGGAAATAGAGCGCGCGCAGTCCAAGGACGGCGCAGATGTTGGACGTGTAGACGATGAACGGGTCGCGCGTAACGGCGAAGATCGCCGGAATAGAGTCGGTGGCGAACACGACGTCGGTGGTGTCGACGATCAGCAGAACGATGAATAACGGCGTGGCCGCGAGCCTGGTACCGCCGCCAGTTTGCGGCTCACGCACGAAGAATTTCTTGCCGTGGTAGTCCGTGGTCACCGGTATGATCTTGCGCGCGAGGCGCAAAACGGGATCACGCTCCGGGTTATAGGCCGCCTCGTCTTTCTGCAGCGCCATTCGTATTCCGGTGATGACGAGGAAGGCGCCGAAGATGTAGAGCGTCCAGGCGAAGCGCGTCACCAACGCGGAGCCGGCAACGATCATCACGCCGCGCAGCACGAGTGCGCCAATGATTCCCCAAAACAGGACGCGGTGCTGGTATTTCTCGGGGACGTTGAAGTAGGTAAAGATGAGAACGAAAACAAAAATGTTGTCGACGGACAGCGCGTACTCGATCAGGTATCCGGTGAGGAACTCGAGCCCGCGCTGCTTGCCCATCGTCAGATAAATCGACGCGGCAAAAGAAAGCGAAAGGACGACCCAGATCGTGCTCCAGATCGCTGCCTGTTTTAGAGTCACTTTTTCGGATCGGCGGTGAAGAACGCCGAGATCGAGCGCGAGAATGGCGAGGACGACGACGTTGAATCCGATCCAGCCGCCCATGCCCCATGTTGACGTCACAGTCTTACAGCGCGGCAGAGCCGCGCGCGGGGTCAGCGGCGCTCAAGCGCGTCGCGAACGTCGAGAAGAATCTCGAAGTACAGCTGCTCTCTGCGATAAGCGAAGTCGAGCGTCGCCATCTGGGTTTGATCACCAGAGTTTTTCGCGCGCTCGAACGCTTCACGATACATCTCGTCGAGGTTATTCAGAATCGTAGTGCGACTTCGCGACATTGCGTTTCTCTCCGGGCTCGATTCGCTGCGGCTGTCCACCGACAGATTGGCAAGACGCTCGAGCGCAGTCTCGGGATCCTGTCCTTCGAAGATCAGGTTTTTCGCCGCTCCAATTACGAGGCGGCGCGGATTGAATGGATTCGAAGGTGGCGGGTTCACTGCGAGCGATGATGCTGTGGACGAATGGCCGTGAAAGTTACAGCAATGCAACGAAGACGCGCTAATTCAGACATGTGGATGAAATAAAAGCGGGGCGGAGAGCGTTTCGCTTCTCCGCCCCGCCCCGTGGTGCAGCGAGGATTTAGCGGTTCGATCCGCTGCTCGAACTTCCGGAGCTCCCCGAGCTGCCCAAGTCACCGGAGCCAGCGCCGCGCATTCCGCCGCTGCCCGCGCTTCCACTCGAGCCACCGCTGCCGCCAGTGCCACCAGCGCTCGATCCGCCGAGCCCGCCGCCACTGCTGCTTCCACCGAGGCCTCCACCACTGCTACTGCTGGTGCCTGCGTCACTGCTTCCACCAAAGCCACTACCGCCGGAGCTGCTTCCCTTATCGGAGCTGCCTCCGAATCCTCCACTGCTGCTTCCGCTTCCCGATCCACCGAAGCTGCTGCCACCGGTACCGCCGGTGCCGCCGCTTCCACTTCCCGATCCACCGGAGCTGCTGGAGCCACCGAAGCCGCCGCTGGATCCGCCGGAGCTTCCCGGACTTCCGGAGCTGCTGCTGCCGCCCCGACTTCCGCTCTGGCCGGCGCCGGCCGCATTCTGTGAATCACGGTTGATGTTGCTGTCATTCTGTGCCATGGTGATCCTCCTTCGTTGGGCAGCTTCTAAACGCATGGCTTGTGCCCGTAACGGCTATTTGCGCCTACTCCGCGAACCAGCGTTTCGGTCGCCTTTGTCGCCTTGTCCGGATCGCGATGTTTTGCTCGCGCTGCGCTTCCGATCCTGGCTGAGAGACCGACCCACGTCGTCGGATTCGTTGAATTTCCCGCTCGCATCACGCCGCACAAATCGCTTATCACCCTGGTGTGGCTCGATGAGCTCTCTCTTGGCTGCCAAAATTTCCTCCTGGAATGGATCCACATTGGAAGAAAGCATTTGCCATGCCTTTTGGAACACTAGAGCCGATGGAATACAGCGTCTTCCACAGGTCTACCATTTTTCAGGTGCTCGACCACAATACGCTCGAGCAATTGGGCGGTGACGTTTGCGTACCAGATTCCTTCGGGATACACGACGACAATCGGTCCGTTACTGCATACTCCGAGGCAGGGAGTCTCGCCGCGCTTCACACGCGACGGACCAAAGAGCAGATCTTCGCGTTGCAGCAGCTCCGCGAGCAGCGAATACAGCTCGCGGCCGCGACGATCTGGTGAGCAGAAGTTGCCGGTGCAGACGAGAACGTGGCGGGAATAGCGTTCCATCTGCGGCTTCGCTGGCGAAGGCATGCGTCATGGATATTATGTTGTGTGCTCTCCTTTTTCAGGAGTCAACGATGGGGGCGACAATCACAACCAACTCAACGGCCGTAGATCCATCGATCGCCGGCAAGGGCTACGTGCACCCTGAAGTTCTCGTCAGCACGGACTGGCTGGCTGAACATCTCGACGACCCAAATCTCAGAATCATCGAGAGCGACGAGGATGTTCTGCTCTATGATACTGGCCACATTCCTGGTGCGCAGAAAGTCGATTGGCACCAGGATCTGAACGATCCGGTTCTTCGCGACTACGTCTCGTCGGAGCAATTCGAGAAGCTCCTTCGTGAGAAGGGCATCGACGAGAACACGACGGTGATTTTTTACGGAGACAAGAACAACTGGTGGGCGACCTACGCCTTCTGGGTATTTCAGCTCTTCGGTTTCACGAACGCGAAGCTGCTCGATGGCGGTCGCATCAAATGGCAGCAGGAAAGCAGGCCGATGAACACCGATGTGCCGCGGTTTCCGAAAACGAATTACAAAGCACCACCGCGTTCCGACGAGAAGATTCGCGCCTTTTTCCAGCAGGTGCGCGAGCACTCGGCGAGTGGCAAACCCCTGATTGATGTGCGGTCACCCGAAGAATTCACCGGGCAGCGCACGCACATGCCCGACTACCCGCAGGAAGGAACGCTGCGCGGCGGTCACATCAAAGGCGCTCGCAGTGTGCCGTGGGCCAGAGCGGCGAATCCGGACGGCAGCTTCAAGGACGCAAACTCATTGCGAGCGATTTATGAGCAGGAGAAGGGTCTCAAGAAGGGCGATGACATCATCGCCTATTGCCGCATCGGTGAACGCTCATCGCACACCTGGTTCGTGCTCACGTATCTCCTCGGCTACGATCGCGTGCGCAATTACGACGGCAGCTGGACCGAGTGGGGGAATGCAGTGAGGGTTCCAATCGAGAAAGGACCGGAGAAGTGACCGCTCCGGCAACTTCGCCGACGAAGGCTAAGCCGTCGCTGATTCACGTTACGTGGGCGGGTGAACATCGATTCGATGCCGGTCGTCCCGGTGGGCCTACGGCTCGCATAGATGGAGAGGGAGACACCGGGCAATCGCCGCCGGAGACTCTGCTCACCGCGTTGGCGACGTGCGTGTCATACGATGTGATCGATATTCTTGCAAAGCAGCGTACGCCGATTTCAGCGCTGGAGATCGATGTCGTCGGTGAGCGCGTCAACACCGTGCCTCGTCGCTACCACCACGTTACGATGAACTTCCGGATCGCGGGTCAGGGCATCGAGCAGGAAAAAGCCCTGCGCGCGATAGAGTTGTCGGCGAACAAGTACTGTTCGGTTCGAGAGACACTCCGACCCGATCTCAAAATCGATTGGACCGTCGAGATCGTCTAAAAAAGCTGCGGGGTGCGGGCCAACTGATCGCTGCGAGCTGCTGGCTAGCTGCGGGTTGGGGAGCTAGTTACGGAGATAAGGGCTAGCCGCCATTCCGAGTTGGTTCGGAGCAAGCCCGCAGCGCCCTCACCCCGCAGTTAGCTTCCCAACCCGCAGCTAGTTCGCAGCTCGCAGCGATCAGTTGGCCCGCACCCCGCAGCTTATCGCCTCTTCTTTACTCTCACCTTCGCGTATTCCCATTTCTTCTCCGATATCTCGATCTCTTCTCTCAGTCGCAGGTAGCTCTCGTATCGCTCGGCGCTTATTGCACCGTCGTCGACTGCTTGCCGCACTGCGCAACCGGGCTCGACACGGTGCGTGCAGTTTGAGAAGCGGCACGAGCGACTGAATGCGCGAAATTCGCGGAAGCACCCGTCGAGGTGCTCCGAGGCCAGCCCCCACGTTCCGACCTCGCGCAGACCAGGGGTGTCGACAACGAAGCCGGCATCGGGCAGTGGATGAAGCAGGGCGCCGACCGTCGTGTGCCGTCCTTTGTTGACTGACTCGCTGATCTCGCCGACGCGCAGACCGAGACCGGGATACATCGAGTTCATCAAGGATGACTTGCCGACGCCGGAGGGTCCCGTCAACACCGACGTTTTGCCCGCGAGATCGTTGTGCAAATCATCGAGCCCAATGCGCTGTTTGACGCTGGTGAAATGCACCGGATATCCGGCACGCGCGTAGTCCGAAAATTCCTGCTCGATTTTTTCGCGGTCGACCAGCTCGATCTTGTTTATGACGATACGCGACTCGAGGCCGTTCGCTTCCGAGATCACAAGAAAGCGGTCGAGCATGCGGCGATGTGGTTCGGGTTTTGTCGCCGCGAACACGATCACGACCTGATCGACGTTGGCGGCAACGATGCGCTCACCCTGGCCTTCGCCCGGCTCGCGGCGGGACAGCTGGGATTGCCGGGGCAGGATCTCCCCGATTGCCCAATGACCAACGTGCGCATCGGACTCGATGAGAACGCGATCGCCGACAGCGAGCTTCTTCAAGTCGTCGGTTTCTTTCTTGAGACGTCCACGCAGCGAAGCCTCGACCGTCTCACCAGCCGTCGTGCGAACGTGCCAGACTCCGCCGGTACCTTTGAGGACGACGCCTTCGATCTGCGTCAACTGCTACCCTCTCGGCGCATTGCGTCCCACCAGGTTGTCTCACTCGATTTCGCGCCGAGGATGAGCGCATCGAGTTTAGCCTTCGCCTCGCTAAGCTTCATCTCACCGACGTTTTGGCGCACTTCGTCTTCACTTGCGCCGAAGGCAAGGAATTCCGTCTCGAGATGCCCGGTCGCCACGGGGTCACCGCTGCCCCAGCGCACGAAAAGGAGATATGCGGCGAATGGCCGGCTCTTGTCACCACTTTCGTCGGTAACGATCTCGGCACTGTAAGAAGCTCCGTCGCTTCCCTCGAACGCCGCCGGACGATCGTGTACAGCCATGTACCCTCCGATCGTGTTCGGGTCTCCTTTGGAGTGATCGGGAGGGATGAATCTGCCCATGCTAGCGACGGCGGCTGCCGACCATTTCCTTGACGACGTTGCCGGTGATGAACGCGACGTTCGCCGGCCGCTCTGCCAGTCGCCGCATCAAGTACGGATACCACTGCGTTCCAAAGGGAACGTAGACGCGCATGCGATAACCTTCTCGCACCAGCCGATCCTGTAGATCTCTACGCACTCCGTACAGCATTTGAAACTCGTAGCGATCGGGGGTGATGTTGTTTTCCTTCGCGAAGCGCTTGGCTTGCTTGATGATCGCCTCATCGTGAGTGGCGAGACCCGGGTAATTGCCCTTCAGCATCAGTTCCTGCATCGAGCGCACGTAGTTGGAATCGACATCCTTCTTGGCTGGATACGCGACAGTCTCCGGCTCCTTGTAGGCGCCTTTGCACAAGCGGACGCGCGCCTTGAGTTGAATCGCGCGCTCCACATCGGCAAAGGTGCGATAGAGGTAGCTCTGTACGACAATGCCGACGTGGTCCCGATATGCCGGGTAGAGTCGCTGCTCGAAGAGGTCGAGCGTCCGCTGAGTGTATTCGCTGGATTCCATGTCAATCCGCACGAACGTGCCGTAGTCCCGGGCTCGCTGGAGAATCCGATGCATCGTCGCGATGCAAAGCTCTTCCGAGATATCGAGGCCCATTGCAGTGAGCTTGACTGAAACGTTGGCATTCAGTTTCCGGTCTCTGATGCGGTCCAGCATCGTTACATAGGCCTCGCCGGCCGCTCGTGCCTCCGCCTCGTTGTGGACGCTCTCGCCGAGGAGGTCGAGTGAGGCAGTTATTCCGCGGCCGTTGAGACGCGCGACAGCAGCGAGAGCCGTCTCCAACGTCTCACCAGCGACGAACCGATTGGCGAAGCTTTTCGCGATTCTGTTGTTGCGAACGAATTTGAAGATCCGCGGCTGATTGGAGAGATAAAGGAGCGCGCTGCGAAGCATTAATTGTTTTGTAGTGGTGAAGCTGCGGCCGATGAGCGTCGATTGACCGTGCGACCACGACGTGACAGATCGAAGATCCTTGTCACTGGATAGCGGCCGCCCTTCCTGATGTCCTGGTCGAAGAAGTTCCAGGTGGTCAGACCATCGTCGCTCTCGGGTTCGAGCAGATAGACGATCAATGCGCCCCGTGGCTGGGCCGTCGACACGATGAACGATCTCGGCGGCACCGCCTGCAGTCCGCGCTGCCACGTTCCGTTGAGCCGCACCTCGTGATGCCCCTGAAAAACGCGCGGCGATGTGATGATCGAATCGATGGTGAAGGATTCACCACGCGCCAGCCACGCGGAGTCAGATCGCTCTACGTGAATTCCGTGCAGGCGGAGCAGTGTGACGGCTGCAGTATCCTGCGGTGCAATGACGTAGGCAGCGGGAGGCAGCCGATCCAATGTCGACGTGAATCGATCATACACGGGCATACGGACTGCGTGGACCCTGCCTGTCCGACGCTCGCCTCGCGGAACGCCAGGTTGGGTTCTGCTGGAGTCGGCTGTCTTCTCAATGTCCTCCTTGAGGACGTCGAGCAAGCGCGGGGTCGCGATCAGCTCGGAGCGGACGGCCACCAGCTGCACGGAGTCGGGCGAGCGTCCCCACGCGAGTGGCAAACTGTCGGCACGCGCGCTCAGCGATTTGACCGCATTCGCTTTCTCTGCGATCAGCGAAAGAATCTCCGAAACGAAGGCGTACGTAGACGCGATGCGTCGGGCGAGTGAATCGTGTGAGTACGCCTCGCTGAGAATCGCAATGCGCCCACGGATTCCGACGTAGTTCGTGCCGAATCGCGGGCGCGAATCGTAGGTCGCCCACGCTTCGCGAACGGAGCTGTCCGCGACGAGGCCACGCTCGTCTGACACGAAGTTGCCGTAATCGAACACCTCGAATCCGCGGCGCGTTCGCATCCGGTCACGCAACAGTGGCAGCAGGGAGTCGCGTGTGTAAACTCCGCCGAACACCGCGGCCGGACTCAGCGATGGCGAGTAGGTAAGCGCGTAACCGTGAAAGCTGCCGTCCGTCGTGTGCAAGTCCACGAATACATCGGGGTCCCACGCGTTGAACATTGCGAGCGATGCGCGAGTCTCAGGCGCCTCAGCCTTCACATAGTCGCGATTGAGATCCAGGCTTTGCGCGTTCGCCCTCGTGCCCACCTGCTCGGGGCCATTCTGCTCCGTGCGGTTCACCGACTGTGAGGCGAAGCGCTCGTTGCCATCGGCGTTGTAGATCGGCACGGCAATCAACACGATCGAATCGAGCGCATTCGGCTTCGGCGAGAAAGTGAGATCGCGGATCAGAGCGAGTAAAGCGTCTTTCCCTTCGACTTCCCCGGCATGGATGTTCCCCTGCACGTAGACAATTGGCCGGCCGAGGCGTCTCGCTTCTGACGGAGTGGCTACTCGCGGGCGCGCGGCGATAACGAACGGGATGTTACGCCCTTCAGTCGTCTTGCCGATCGAGCCGAAGGTCAGGGGCGCGCCGAGCTTGCGCAGCGAGTCGAGAAAGTCCTGAACGTCGCTGTAATGAGATGTCTCCTGATACCGCGTCAGCTCGGGACGCGTGTGCGGATAATCGGCGGGAGTAATCGGGCGATTGACATGCGCGGGTGCGCACGCGCCCCCGATGATCGCAGCGACGACACACGATACCGCCCACAACGCGGGGCGCACCACCAAACGCACTACCGCTCGCCTGGATAAAAGACTTGTCGACGGCGCGCCATCTCGAGCAACAGCTCCGCCGGTTCGAATCGACCCGGGAACCTCGCATTCAAATCCTCGAGGCGCTGCACTACGATCTGGATGCCGAGCGAGTCCATGTAGCGGAAGGGTCCGCCGCGGAAAGGTGGAAAACCAAAGCCAAACACCGCGCCGACGTCGCCGTCGCGCGGCGACCTGATAATTCCATCGCTCAGACAACGTGCCGCTTCGTTCAGCATCGCGAGAACCGTCCGCTGCTGAATCTGGATTGCAGGCATGTCCTCGCGAGGCGGTGGATCATTCGCCGCAGCCGGGTTAATGGGCTTCACGACCGGGATACTGCCTGGCGCCAGAAAAAGCGCGTAGACCGAAGGATCGACGTCGCCTTTCTTGCCTTCCTTGTCGTATGTATAAAACCCCTTCTGCGATTTACGTCCGTAGCGGCCGGCGGTCACCACTGCCTGAATCGAGTTGGCGGCATGCATCCGATCGGGGAACGCTTCGGCCATGATCTTCCCAGCCTTGAGCGCGACATCGAGGCCGACTTCGTCGATGAGCGTGATTGGCCCGACTGGAAAACCGAAATCCACCAGCGCCTTGTCGATGATATCGATCGCTACGCCCTGATCGAGCAGAATCGCCGCCTCATTGATGTATGGCGATAGGATGCGGTTGACGTAGAACCCGGGACCATCATTCACGACGATGACTGTCTTGCCGAGCTTCTTGCCGTATGCGACCGCCGTCGCCAGCACCTGCGGATAAACCTGCTCGGTGGTGATCACCTCGAGCAGCGGCATCTTGTGAACCGGCGAGAAGAAATGCATGCCGAGCACTCGATCCGGTCTGCTCGATGCCTGCGCGATCAACGCAATTGGAATGGTCGATGTATTGGTGGCAAAGATCGCTTCCGGTTTGATCGCAGCTTCTGTCTCGCGCAAAACCTGATGCTTGACGGCGAGATCCTCGAACACGGCTTCGATCACCAGATCAACGTTGCCGAACCCCGAGTAGTCGACGGTGCCGCCGACCAGAGCCATGTAGTCGCTGTACTGAACCTTGGTGATTTGCTTTCTGGTCAGTCGCTCCTTTAGTACATCCCGCACGGCAGCGTAGCCTTTCGCGACGCGAGAGTGATCAGCGTCCTTCAGGCGCACGAGACTGCCATGCTGCACGGCGATCGAGGCGATTCCAGCTCCCATGAAGCCAGCACCGATGATCGCGATCTTGTCGATTGGAAGTGGCTCGAAAGCCGATACCGGTAACTCCGAGTACTGGAGCGGATCGACGCCCGGATCTTTTTTCAGCTCGTTGGTGGCAAAGAAGAGGAAGATCAGCTGGCGCGACACGTCGGTCATCGCCATTTCGCCAAACCGGCGCGACTCCTCGCGATATCCCTCGGCCGGCCCCTTCTCGTAGCCCGTCGCGATCACATCGATCGCTGCGATCAGCGCCGGGTAGTTGCCACGCGACTTCGTCAGGGTTTGTTCGCGCGCTTTGCGCAGCACGATCGCCCGCCCAGCCGGATTGCGATCTAGAAGAGCTCCCTTCAAGCCGCCACCGTGGCGTTCGCTCTTTCGCCTTCCTTCCGCAACTTCGCGCGCGCGCTGGATCGCAATCGTCCGCAAAATCGACGGATGCACGAGCTCGTCGATCAATCCGAGCTGCAGCGCTTTCTTCGCGCGCACATGCTTGCCGGTGAGAATCAGATCGAGCGCGTTGGTCAGGCCGATGCGGCGTGGCAGACGTTGAGTCCCGCCTGCGCCAGGGATGAGACCGAGCTGAACTTCCGGTAACCCGAGAATCGTCTTCGGATGGTCGGTGCCGATGCGATAGCGGCATGCGAGCGCCGTTTCCAGGCCGCCGCCGAGGCATGCGCCGTGGATTGCCGCGATCACCGGAATGCGCAAGCGCTCGATCGAGTCGAGCAGCATCTGCCCATCCCTGCTCAGTCGCTCGGCGTCAGTCGCCGTCTTGAGCTGAAGAAATTCCTCGATGTCCGCGCCGGCGATCCAGACGTCAGGCTTCCCGCTGATGAAGACCGCGCCGTGCACCGACGTGTCCTGCTCCATCCGGCTCACGAGAGCGACGAATTCATCCTTGACCGCGCGACTCAGTTTGTTGACCGATTCGTTCGGCAAGTCGAACGTAATCACCGCAATGCCATCGACCATTTCCACGGCCAGCGCCGGTTTCCAGCGCGTGCCGACCAGTCCACCGATGGTGACTTCCGACGTCGAGCTCATTCGGTTCTCTCGACCACCATCGCGAAGCCCATACCTCCTGCCGCGCAAACAGTCATCAATCCAAACTGACCACCACGTCGACGCAGCTCGTTGAGCAGCGTGGTCGTAATACGCGCACCAGTCGCGCCAAAAGGATGACCGATCGCAATCGATCCACCCATCACGTT
>Ga0075434_100004752_pt1 | contig 12293 bp, 8 predicted proteins | sample RhiMethybrSRZTD3_FD_75298 | JGI IMG/M metagenome (GOLD analysis project Ga0075434, IMG submission 75298) | Populus rhizosphere microbial communities from Tennessee, USA - Rhizosphere MetaG P. TD hybrid SRZTD3 | ecosystem: Host-associated > Plants > Roots > Rhizosphere > Soil | place: USA... | reverse complement strand
GCCGCCCGTTTTGCGGCCGACGCCGGGTTGTTCAGTTCATGTGCAAGCCCTGCCGAGAGTTTTCCGAGCGAAGCCAGACGGTCGCGCTGTTGTTCCAGCCGAGTGGTTTCCCGAATTCTGTCGGACATGAGGCCAACGAGACGTTTTGTCAGCTCGGGCATCTTCTGCACAAGCTCGGGGAAAAGAGAAGAAGGGAAACGCAGGATCCTTGCGTCCGTCGCCGCTCGCGATTCCAATGGAAACTGCTTCATTCTCGAAAAAGGAAGAACGCCCGTCACGTCGCCCGGCTTGGTCGAAAACACCACGGCTTCACCGCCGAGTTCCCCGCGCGCCTGGAGCTGCCCTTCCAGGATGACAAACATTGCGTCGGCCGGGTCGCCCTGGCGAAAGTATGTGTTTCCGGCCTTGATATGCAGTTCCTGCGCTTGGCTGAGGAACCAATCGATCTGGTCTTCCGGGAGGTCGGCGAAAGCTGGTACGCGTAAGAGGTCCGATCTATCAACCATTCAAACTTTGCTCAAATACTGGTGGATGAATTGTACGGCAACCGACCCTTCACCTACACCGGAGGCCACTCGTTTGACGGAGCCGTGCCTTACGTCGCCCACGGCGAATACACCTGGAACGTTGGTTTCAAGCAGGAACGGATCTCTTTCAAGTGGCCACCCCTTCGGCAGCTGGCCGTCTCGTATCAGGTCGGCGCCCGTTAAAATAAAGCCTCGTTCGTCGCGCTCGACGACATTGGCGAGCCATTCGGTTCGCGGCAGCGCTCCGATAAAGATGAACAGCGCGGTGGTCTTGACTCGCTCAATCCTATTAGTGTCGGAGCAAAGGAAAGAAATCTCTTCGAGATGGGTTTCTCCGTGAACTTCCGCGATGCTCGCATTTGGCCAAATCTGGATATTCGGCGTCTGCTTGATTTGATCGACCAGGTACTGTGACATCGTGCTGGATACAGAGCTCCCGCGCACTACGATAACCACGCGCTCGGCATGCTTGGCGAAATTAATTGCTGCTTGACCCGCCGAATTTGCTCCGCCGACCACATAGACAGTTTCGCCCTTGTAGGAAAGAGCATCCGCTGCACCGCCGCCATAATACACACCGGCACCTTGCAATCGATTAACTCCCGGCGCGTCAAGTCGCCGCCATTGGACTCCCGTGGCGATCATCAAAGCATGGCAGGAGATCTCATTGCCGTCAGCCAATTTAACGAATCGATAAGATCCCTCGGTGCGCACGTTAACTGCCTCCAGCGGAGACAGAATTTCAACGCCGAAACGTTGCGCCTGTACCACAGCTCGGCGCGCCAGATCGCCGCCGCTGAGCCCGATCGGAAATCCCAGATAATTCTCGATGCGCGCACTCATTCCTGCCTGCCCGCCTGGAGCCTCCTTTTCAATCATCACGGTGTGCAAACCTTCAGAAGCGCCGTAGACAGCAGCGGCAAGCCCAGCCGGACCTCCACCGACAATCGCCAGATCATAAAAGTCGGTTTGAGCGCGCGTGCGCAAACCGACTTTTTGAGCAACTTCCGCCGGCACACTTTCGAGAAGCCTTGTTCCATCGGGAAACAGTACGACCGGAAGGCTCGCTGCCTCGGGTCCCAGGTATTCCAAAAGCTGGTTGGTCTCCGCGTCGTTCGCAGAAAGTTCGACGTCAATCCACTGATAGGGAACACGGTTGCGCGCAAGGAAATCTCGCAGCTCATACGACTTGGGCGACCAGCGAGTGCCGAGAACCCGGATCCCTTCGAACGTTGGTCGATATGCAGCTCGCCAATCATCGAGTAAATCATCCAGTTGCGGGTACAGGTGTTCGCTGGGAGGATCCCATGGCTTCATGAAAAAGTAGTGGATATTGGCTTCATTAATCGCGCTGATCGCCGCATTCGTATCGGCATAAGCAGTGAGTAGGGCCCGCTTCGCATCGGGAAAAATCTCCATTCCTTCCCGTAAAAACGTAACGCCATCCATTTGTGGCATTCGCTGATCAGCGAGCAGCAAAGCCACACTGTCGTTCCGCACCTTCAACTGTTTTAGAAGGTCTAGCGCTTCTATCGGGGAACCGCTTCCAATCACCCGGTAGTCGGCGCCGTACTTAAAACGCAGGTCACGTTCGATCGCACGCAGAACATCGGAATCGTCGTCCACAATCAGCAAAACTGGTTTAGCCATGATTCTTCCAACGATGCAAACGCCAATTGTAACGGAATTCGCATCGCGCTTGTTGCGACGCGGAAGGAAGTGTACAAGCGGCACTGGTTTTGGTGGTTTCAGCGTCTTCAAAGTTTTCACTGAGGGCGGGCAGTTTTACGAGGCGCATAATTAGATATGCTCACGATTTTTCGACTATCTCTAAGGGCAGTGCGGCCGAGCGGAGGCGTGTATGGCAATTCACTTAGATCACACCATAGTGCCGGCGAAAGATAAGGTTAGTTCAGCAAAGTTCTTCGCCGAGATTTTTGGACTGACCGTGAAGGATGACGGTCATTTCGCGTTAGTACAGGTCGATGAGAGCCTGACATTCGCGTTCGCGGACGAACCAGAAGCCTGGGGTGGGCCGAGTTTCGATCCCAGAAACGGCCGCAGTCATCATTATGCCTTTCACATCAGCGAAACGGACTTCGATGCAATTTTCAATCGGGTGAAAACCAAAGGGATTCCCTATGGAAGTGGGCCCTTCAGCCACAGCGATGGCAAAATCAACAAACGCCGTGGCGGACGCGGTTTCTACTTCGAAGATCCGAACGGCCATTTGCTCGAAGTCATGACGGTGCCAGAGACCGGAAGCTGAGACCGGAAGCACTATAAGTTCGAGAAGGCGACCATTCGATTCGAGGCCGCGATAGCCAGAACGACGGAGGGACGTCGTTGCCATCAATGAGTGGCCGGGCGGCCATAAAGCAACCCAGCGGGACTACCTGTCTCGGAGGGCACTTCGATCTGGAACGGACCGGATTGTTTTCGACCCAGTCAATGCACCCTCACGCTTGCGTCCCTGCGAAGTTCGGAGACGACATCCGCATCCGGAAGGATCAGATATCTCTTCAGCGTATTTTCAAGCTGCCGTACATTGCCGGGCCACTCGTACCAGACACATGCCTCGAGCAGATCCCGGGGCAAAGTTTGTATTGAGCTGCCGTATTTTTCGCGATATTTCACAAGAAAGTGTTGGCATAAAGGAGGGATGTCACCGCGTCGCTCGCGCAGCGGGGGAATTTCCACGCTGATGACGTTCAAACGAAAATACAGATCATTACGAAATTCGCGTTTCCGGACCGCCTCTTCGAGGTTACGATTCGTCGAAGCCAACACTCGGACGTTAACCCTCGTCGGCCATCTGGCGCCGAGCCGACTGAACTCCCCATCCTGGAGAACGTGCAGCAATTTGGCTTGCAGATGAGGACTCATCTCTCCGATTTCGTCGAGGAGCAAAGTGCCGTTATGAGCTAGATCAAATTTGCCCGGTTTGGCGCGCGTCGCTCCAGTAAAGGCGCCCTGGTCGTATCCGAACAGTTCCGACTCCAGTAATTGATCCGGTAGTGCCGCACAATTGACTTTCACGAATGGACCGTTGGCGCAATTCGACCGTCGATGAATGAAACGCGCCAATACGTCTTTGCCCACACCGGACTCGCCAAGTATGAGAACGGAAACATCGGTGAGCGCAACACGGCGCGCGATATCGACGATGCGCATCATTCTCGGATTTGAAGTCACGAGTTCCTGGTCGGCATACACGATTTCTTCATTCAAGGTTCTCGTTTCGATGGAATCGACGTTCATTGTCGCGACCTCCCGGTTCTAATCTGGAACTTTGTTCGACTTCATCCAGCTGGGCAGGCCGAGATGACCTGCCCGTCGTTAACAGTTTGATCCGAAGGTTATTGCCCCTCCCCTGGCAGGAAACGCTCTGCTCCGGTGGCAATCCAGCGGCCGGCGGCGCCCGCGGGATTTGCGATGCGGATCAGAAAAAGTGGGTTGTTGCAGGTATACGGGACGTGTTGAAGGGACCCCGAAAACGCCGCGTTGCCTTGCGCGTCCAGGGACACCTGGTCCGTGTCGATGGCTGCCTCTTTAGTCGGATCACCAGCGTCGCACACCAGCGTGCCCGTGACAGCGGTAATAGGACCCGGCGTCCCGCTGAACATGGTTCCGTTAATGACCAATCCTTCTACATCAAAGAAAACAGCGCCCGTCGTCAGGTTCACGCTCGCATTACCGCTTCGTACGCTCCATGCAAAAGTCCCGCTGTCAATTTTGGAGGACACTGGGTTACTGACGTTCTGAGCGGTAATGACACCGACGATGCTTCTCCAGCGGACGAATGAACCACCGCTGCCCGGTGCGGGGCCTCCATATCGCTGGGCGAATGCTGAAGAGGCGAATAACAAGACAGACAATGCAACAGATATTTTCTTCACTGATTCGTTTTCCTTTCGTTTTGAAGATTCGTTGATAACCGCAGCTGGCCGCGTCGGCCAGCCTTTAGGGTCTCGAGAGTACAAAAGTGAAAAAGATCAGGAGTGACGTGTCGGTGCCATACCGGTCCCATTTGGGTAAAAGTCTCGTAACGGGAGCGTGTAAATTCCGCTTTCGTGCCGTAGAATACGTCGCGCGTACTTTCCCAACCACACAAGGTCCGCGATATGAAGGTCTTCCACTCATTTCGGCTGGATTCTCTGAATCAATGCCTTTGGCGCGGTGACCAGCGCATCCCGATTACGCCGAAAGCATTTGATGTCCTGCGTTACTTGGTCGATCATGCGGGCCGGCTTGTCACGCAAGAGGAAATTCTCGAGGCGTTATGGCCGGATAGTTATGTGAACCAGGAAGTTGTTAAAAAGTACATCCTGGGAATCCGAAAGGTGTTGGGAGACCGCCACGACAAACCAGTTTTCATAGAAACATTTCCCAGGCGCGGCTATCAATTCGTCGCCAAGGTTGTCGAGGAGCGAATAGCCGTACCCTCCGCCCTGCCCTCCCCGGGTGCAATAAACAAAATGGTTGGCCGCGAAACGGTGCTCGCCGAACTCGAGAGTTCTCTTGATAGAGCGTGGCGAGGGGAGCGGCAAGTGATATTCGTTACCGGAGAAGCCGGAATCGGAAAAACCACGCTCGTTGACGTATTTCATCAGCGAGCCATCGGGCGGACGAAGATCCGGATTGCTCGCGGGCAGTGCATCGAAGGTTTCGGCGGCAAGGAAGCATATTATCCAATGCTCGAAGCACTGGGTCAGTTGACTCGTGATGCAGACGGCACTGCGCTCGTTCGAATTCTGGAAACGCTGGCGCCTACGTGGCTTGTTCAGCTTCCGTCCCTTGTGAAAACGGATCAAAGAGAAGCGTTGCATAGAGAAATCCTCGGTGCAACGCGAGACCGGATGGTTCGGGAGATATGCGAGGCTCTGGAATTGCTGACCGCGGATGATCCCGTAATCCTCGTGTTCGAAGACCTCCACTGGGTGGATCCTTCAACTGTGGATCTCATCTCTGCGCTGGCACGCAGGCGACAAAAAGCGAGGCTGATGCTCCTTTGCACGTATCGGTCTGTCGATGCCGTGCTTTCTCAAAGTCCGCTGAGGCGTATGAAGCAGGACCTCCAGGTCCACGGTTTGTGCCGGGAAATCGCTCTCGAACGTCTGGAAGAATCTGAAATCGCACAGTACCTGACCACAGAATTTTCAGGCACGCTCCCCACGGGTCTCGCCGATGTCATTCACCGGCACTCGGGTGGAAATGCCTTGTTCATGGTTGCTTTGGTCCACGATATGATCAAGAAAGGATTGATTATCGAGGACACGGAAGGACTACGCTTAGCCGCGCCCTTGCCGAAAATCGACCCTGGTGTGCCCGAGACACTCCAGCACATGCTTGAAGCTCAGATCGACGAATTGAGCCTGGCGGAGCAAAGCATTCTTGAAAGCGCCAGCGTCGTCGGCGAGCGCTTTTCCGTTTGGTCTATCACCACCGCACTGGAGCCTACGGCTGATCAAATCGAAGATGCCTGCGAGCGCCTTGCCGAACGGCAGCATTATATTAAATCGGCAGGAATTGAGGAGCTCTCGAACAGCTTCCTCTCGGCTCATTACGAGTTCAGACACTCACTGTATCGGCAGGTTTTCTATCGGCGCCTTTCGGACGTAACCCGGTCCAGGCTGCACCGGCGAATCGGAGAACGAATCCAATCCCTCTGCACTACGCCCCGCCGGGAACAGGAACTCGCCTCGGAACTTGCGCTTCATTTCGAGTATGGCCGGCAATACAAGGACGCCGTGCGCTACCTCATCGTCGCAGCAGAGAATGCCGTTTCGCGATTCGCCTATCGGGATGCGATTGAAGTCTTGCAACACGCGCTGAAACTGGTCCCCAAAATTGCTTCGCGTGCTGGAACCGAACTGGAAATTGAGATTCTCGAGTTCATTGGTGACGCTCAGTACGCTCGCGGCGCTATGGCTGAGTCCGCTCAGGCCTATGAAGCCGGCGCATTTCGAGCGGCAAACGCCGGTCTGAAATCAGCTCAGGTCAGCGCGTTGACCAGTCTCGTGCGACCTTTCGGGTTGATCGAACCTGAACGCGGCATTGCGGCCATTGATGAGGCTGTACGAGTATGCGGAAGCCTGAACGATCCACTTCTCCTCGCTCGCACCCAGATGCTGGCGGCCGGTATTCGCCTGCTCTACGACACGTGGCGCAAAGAAGATGCCGAGTTGTGCGCGTCCGCCTACCAGACCATTCTTAGTCTGGGTGAATCCGGCACCCCTTCTTATCACAAGATGATATACGCTCACATTCAGGCACTTCAGGGTAACTATGCGGAAGCCTTTGAGATTCTCGAAGCACGTATTCCGACACTGCGCGACGCCACGACGCTAATGGCGAATTTTTTTGCAACCAGTGGAAAGACTGTCGCGCTATTGCGCTTGGGAAGGTTCGGCGAGGTGTTGACCATTGTGCGCGCGGGGAAAGAGCTGGCCCACAAGAACGAGGATGATCCGTGGCTCTTCAATTTCCGCGAAGCCTGGCTGCGCACACTTGCTTTCGATTTCGAGGGGGCGCGCCGGTTGTGCGAGGTGATGATGCGGCCCGACTCGCAGTATCCGACAGGACAACCGAAGACGATAGCCCTTGTAGCCAGCGGATTTGCTGAACTCGATCGTGGGAATTATGACGATGCACTAGCCTGCTTCAGGCAAGTACGCGATCCAAAGTTAACCCCCAAATTTTTCCTGCATTGGTTTTGGCGCTTAATTGCCCAACTTGGGTTAAGCAATACATGGTTGGGTTCCGGAAACCTGGCCCTGGCGCGCCAGGAGGCAGAGGCTTTTCTGGATTCGACACTATCAACAGCTGATCCCTACTTACAGGCGCTCGCCTGGGAATTGAACTCGCGACTCGCAATCGCCGGGCTGGACTGGCACCAGGCGCAGGACTGCGTTCAAAAAGGGCTTGCGATTCTGAAGGAATTCGATGTTCCTGTCGCTGCCTGGCAGATCCACGCCCGGGCGCGAGATTTGTACATACAGGCGAAAGACGAGGAGACCGCCGAAACACACCGCGCACTGGCCGAAAGCCATATTGTGACCATAGCGAACTCGTTTTCGCCGGATGAGCTGCTTCGCAAGATATTTCTTGCCGCCGATCCTGTCCGCCGAATTTTGGAAGGTAAAAGATCGAAATGCGTTGGCGAAGGCAAAGGAAGGAAAGCCGCTAGGCCGGAAGCCTAAAGCTACCGGAGAGAGTCTTTTTCGTCGTGAAATTTTCGCGAATTCGTGACTGAAGCGTAGTCGAAGTGGCTCGACATCGTCGGGTATGCGCTCCAAAATACCGAAGTGTCTCAAGTTTGCGCATCGATGAAGCCACCTATTACTACGTCCGGAGTGGCATTCGCTTTGCGGTGGGGTCGCAAATGCTCAAGCATAAAGTTAGGATCAGCGTTGTTGCTCTGCTCTTGTTGCCCACGCCGAGGTATTTATCTGCTTCGGATACCAGAGCGGGCCGTCTTCAGGAGCAGCGGCTCAAGAAATCGCAAACCCTTCAGCCGCCCCAGCGGAGTTCGCTCGAAAAGTATCTTTATGACGCTAAGGAACAGCGCTTCCTTGAACGTTATCAGGCCGGGTGGAGGGGCTTTCATCCGTTGTTTGGTGGTTTGAGCACCGGGTCTGGTTTTGCTTTCGGCACGAAGTTTCAAAAGACCCGGATGATGGGCGGGAAGTTGGATCTCACTGCTTCCGGACAGGCATCTTTCAAGGAATACCAAAAATATGAACTGAACATCGCGGCGCCGCGGCTGGCAAACGAACATCTTTTTCTTTCGTTCGGCTTCGTCCAACGCAGCTCCCCTCAAGAAGACTTTTTCGGGATAGGTTCGAACTCCCAGGAAAAGGATCGAACAAACTTTCTGCTCGAAGACACGAGATATGAAGGAACGCTTGGAGTTCGCCCGCTAAGGAATTTGATGATAGGCGGTCGTGGCGGCATCCTAAACACGAATACGGCCTCGGGCACGGACAACCGATTCCCATCTACCGAGGAAGTTTTCAGTCCAACGACAGCCCCAGGCCTCGATCAGCAGCCGGACTACACATATGGTGCCGCGTTTGCCGAATATGACAGTCGCGACGCACCTTTGAATCCAAGGTCGGGAGGTCTCTATCGTATTGAGGGCGCCCAATACAGCGATCGGGATTTCGATAGCTATAGCTTTCGGCGAATGGATATCGAACTTCAGCAGTATCTGCCTTTTTTCAATCAACGGCGGGTTATTGCTATGCGCGGCCGACTCCAGCTAACGGACACCGAGGCCGGAAAACAGGTCCCGTTTTATTTGCTTCCGGTTCTTGGCGGCTCGGAGGACCTTCGAGGATTCCGGGAATTTCGGTTTCGAGACAATCAATCCATTGTGTTCAACCTCGAGTACAGGTGGGAAGCATTTTCCGGTCTGGATATGGCGATCTTCGGCGATGCCGGCAATGTCTTCCCGCGTGTGAACGACATCAAACTGAGCGAATTTGAAACATCTTATGGTTTTGGATTTCGATTCAACACGGCAAAAAGCGTGTTCATCCGCCTGGATTTCGGGTTCGGTCGCGAAGGCACGCACACTTTCTTTAAATTCAATCATGTCTTCTAGGATCTTTATCATTATCGTCTGGGTGATTTCGATGTCGACGTCTGTCAATGCTCAGAAGTTCCTTGATGATGATCCTCTCATTGTCGATGACGATCGGCTGGTGGACGTCGGAGCACCGCTCCGGAGAGGGCTGAGCGATTACTACGATTTTTTCCAGAACACTTTCGACACACCAGGCGACCGAACGCGAACCGGCGCGCTTAACGCCAACACATTAGGTGAAGTGCCGGACAGCAGCTGGTTTCAAAACCGGCACGGACGAAAGCGAATGACGATTGACGAGCTCGTACGCGGCCCGAATAGGGGTGACGGACCATCCCGTGACGGCGTGTGGACGGTAACCGACGGTAAAACGGAAGGCGTCACCCCTGGATTTCGAATTCGGGACGCTCGGGGTGATGTTTATCTCATCAAGTTTGATCCTCCCGGCAATGCGGAAATGGCCACCGCGGCAGAAGTCATTTCCACAAAGTTCTTCTTTGCGGCCGGCTATAACGTTCCTGAGAACTATTTGGTGTTCTTCCAACGGTCGGACCTCGTAGTCGATCCGCAAGCAAAGGTCAGTGTGGGACTTCAGCGGCCACGCGAAATGACGGATTCCGACCTGGATGGAATCCTTTCGCGACTCGACAAGTCGCCGGATGGCCGATATCGCGCGGTCGCGAGTAAGTTCCTTCCCGGTTCGTTGATCGGTCCGTTCAAATACAACGGCACACGCTCCGATGACCCGAATGATGTCATCCCACATGAACATCGGAGAGAACTAAGGGGACTCCAGATCTTATCGGCATGGCTGAATCATGACGACTCACGGGACGTCAACACGCAGGACACCGTCGAGATGGAAGGCGGCCGCAATTACATTCGTCATTACCTGATCGATTTTGGATCGACGCTCGGCAGTGGCAGCGTTTCGCCGCAAAAACCCAGAGCAGGGTGGGAATATCTTTGGGAGCCGCGCCCCGTCGTCCGACGGATCTTCACGCTCGGCTTATGGGACAGTCCGTGGATTCGGATTAAATATCCAGATCTACCGTCCATTGGCCGATTTGAATCCAAAGTGTTTGATCCAACACAATGGAAGCCGGAATATCCCAACCCGGCATTTCTGAATGCGCTGCCCGATGATCGTTATTGGGCCGCAAAAATTGTGATGTCATTCACGGACGAAGATATCCGAGCGATCGTTGGCACCGGGGGCTTAACGGATCCGCCGGCGGAGGACTATCTCATTGACGTCCTCATAGAACGGCGAAATAAGATCGGTCGGCATTATCTTAATGATGTTTCATCGATCGACCACATAGCGCTTGATGATGGGCAGTTGAAATTCGAGCACCTGTCTTCGGTTTACGGTTTTTCTCCCAGCCCATCGCAGTACACACTTGAATGGTTTCGATTTGACAATGAAAAAGATGAGAAGACCTTCGTACACACCGAATTGATCTCGAAAAATTCTGGATTGCCGGTACCGCCAGTGCTTCAAAAAGACAGTTCCCCCTACTTTGGCGTTGAGATTCGACATGAGACCCACAAAGTTTCAGTCTTTGTGCTCCGCTCAACGTCCTTGCGAATTGTGGGAATCGAAAGGAGCTCGAATGAATGACGGCGGCCCGTCACGTCGACGGACGTGGGAATCTTTTTCGATCTTCCACATTGCTGATCACACCGTTTTGCGATAACGCTCGGCGGCGTGTACCTGGCCAAAATTCGAGACCATCACCTTGCGGGCAGCGTTGAAATCGTTCCACTCGTCCACATTTGGAAGCGATGGAATGGTGACAGTCTCACGTCGGTCGAAACCGGCCAGAGCGGCATCCACGAGTTCGTCAACTTCCATGATGACCTGCACCGTGTTCACATCTTTGCCGATGTGCTTCCAGATCTCCGTGCGCGTGGCCGCCGGCAGCACGGCCTGAACGTATATGCCCTTGGGACCGAGTTCGATCTGAAGGCCCTGGCTCAAAAAAAGGACGAATGCTTTCGTCGCGCCGTAAACCGCAGAGCCGTACTCCGGCGCCAGCCCGACAACCGAACCGATGTTGATGATGGAGCCCATGCCCTTCTTGACCAATCGCGGCGCAACGGCGTGCGCGAGTCGCACCAGAGCCATCGCGTTGAGATTGACGACCATCGCAATGTCGTCCGCGCTGTGCTCCACAAAGCCGCCGCCAATGGCGGTCCCCGCGTTGTTGACCAGAATGGCGATCTGATGATCGTCGCGGAGCCGCGCTTCCACGTGAGAGAGGTCCTGTGCGTCGGTCAGATCCGCTCGCAAGATATCGACCTGGACACCGGCTTGTTTGCGAAGGCGATCCGCGAGCGTTTCCATTCGGGTGAGGTCGCGCGCCACTAAGACGAGATCGTGGCCGCGCTTTGCGAAGCGGTCGGCATAGGTAGCGCCAATCCCAGTAGAGGCGCCTGTAATCAGCACAGAAGATTTAGTCGGCATTGGTTTTCTCCTAATCAAATTCCAATCGTTGCTGGAATCGCGACTTCCACGTACCGGTGTCACTCCAACAGCACTACCGTCGCCATTCGTAAACTACTGGCGTGGAATGTATTGATGTCGAACCTGTCGCTGCATCTTCAGCAAAACGACGAGCGGTCAGCAATGCCGAATTCCCGATAAGTCCGCTTGATCGCGCCGTCGAGTCCTCTGTGCTGCTGACTCAATGAGATTTCTTGGTCACCTCTTACTTCCGCGAGTTGTCGGCGTTCCGCGCCTCAATGGCCTTGATGGTATTTTGAAACGCCTTTTCCAAAACGCCCCTGCCGACAGTCCCGACGACCAAGCCGAGCAGCCGACCCTTGAGATTTTTGCCGTCGCGTACCACAACGGCGTCAATGTCTGTTGTACCGTTGGGGTGACGCTTGAAGGTGTAAGTGTGGCCGGAAGCACCTCCCCACAAGTTGGAGTCGGTGGTCGTGAGAACGACGCGGCTGGGATCCGACCAGTCGTAGTGGAGCCGTTCCCAGATCCCGTTGGACCCTTCCGTGACGTCGGCCTCGGAAGGGCCGCGATGATGCACCTTGAGGTACTTGTCGGCGCTATTGCCAAAAAGCTTCGAACGGCCCGGTCCGAAGTCGGTAAGCCCGGCGATGAACTGCTCAGGCGTCGCGGTGGTCGTCTGGTGTAGATGGATCGTGGACATGCG
>Ga0075434_100004751_pt1 | contig 12293 bp, 10 predicted proteins | sample RhiMethybrSRZTD3_FD_75298 | JGI IMG/M metagenome (GOLD analysis project Ga0075434, IMG submission 75298) | Populus rhizosphere microbial communities from Tennessee, USA - Rhizosphere MetaG P. TD hybrid SRZTD3 | ecosystem: Host-associated > Plants > Roots > Rhizosphere > Soil | place: USA... | reverse complement strand
GTGCCGTGACATTGCCGTTTGGCAATGCGCGGACACTAAGCATCCTTGCACCCGCGAGCATCGCCTGGGCCGCTGCTTTATTGATGTCTTGCAGCCAACGGTCGTGCTGGAGGACCAAGGCTGTTGGCCGCCAAGGCGGTCCTCAGGCTCGGCTTGCAATAGAAAATGGATTGCCGTCGGGATCCTTGCCCTCGCAGCGGGTCAAGCCGCACCCGACATGACCTTTCCGAGTTTCGCGCCGCGAGCGACCAGCGCTTGCCTGGCTGCAGAGACATCGTCCGCCCAGAAGCCGATCTTTGGCGGACGCCTGCCTACGCGAGAGTACCGTTGTGAAGCGATCATGCCGCCACCGGCATCGAATTCTATCCAACCCCGTTCGTCCTTCAGCACCGCCAGACCCAAGGCGTCGCGATAATACGACATCATTTCGGCATGTCGCCGGTGAAGAGGATGATTCGCCGCATCGACAGCTTCATCGGCAGCATCTTCGTCGCTGCAACGAACCAGAACGCCACAATCAGATTTATTTCCTAGATGCTTCTGCCGGTTGACCGCAAGCGCTTTGGCCGCGGTGGCCCAGCGTGAAGGGCAGAGGTGGCATTGAACGCGCCCGGCGCGTTCGGTGTGCCCCCAGGTAGCTGCCGAGAACCCCGTCAAACAGCACGCCCCTGTTGGCAAGCAGCACTGGAATTTTTGCCCGGATTGCACGCAGCCGCGAGGCTGTCGTCTTGTGGTGGTCGTGCATCACTGGAGGCTACAAATGCATAGCCATTCAGCAGCCGTCAGCAACCTTACCGCCCCGAGGATCCCGGTGGCGTAGTCGTTGTGCGACTGACGCAGCTTACGCAATCCCGTCAGTTACCCCTTGGCCTCGGCACCCCAAACGGCAATCGGTGTCGAGGCCTATCATTTCCGGGGATACAAGGATGCCCGCTAATCGCCCTCAATCGCTCGAAACGTATCCAGTGTCGCCCGTGTCATGGGGGATATCCTCAATTTCGATGGCCCAAGCGGTGAAGGCCGATAGGGTTCCCGGTGACACGACGTTGCACCAGCGGCCGGAAAGGTTTTTGCGTTTTTGCCGAAGACGCGCGCCGAGCAAATGCCGTGGTGTTTTTACGAGTTGCCGTTGGTCTGACGCGCCTTCGGCAAGGTATCGCGCCTGGACCCCGTTTCGCACCCTCGTTAGCGGCACCTCGAGCACCGTGAGGGATACATCATCATCGACCACGCCGGCACCATTGTTTGACGGAATGTCGTTGCCCGTTTCGTTGCGCCCGTGCCGTCGATTAACTTCCACAACCAATTTGCCGTTCGACACATGCCGCGTGGCGCAAATCCTTGATGCAATCTCTTCGAACCGCGGCCCAATCCGGATCCACACGCAGGAAACGCCAGAGAGAGTCGATCAACTGCCGATATGGGACAAAATCGTATCCGATTCTTGGACCGGCTTTTTGGGGACACTGCCTGTGTTGACCCAGTCAGCAGGAATTTCCAAGCGGCATCGGAGGCCATCGCTCTCGAAGGCAAGATCAACGGCGCCGCCAAGCTCAAAAGGAATAACCTCGCGAACAACGCATGTCCCATAGCCAGATCGCTTGGGTTGCACAACAGGCGGGCCGCCGATCTCCTTCCAATCAATGAGCAGACGAGGAGGTCCGCCATTTCGGTGCCACCACCATCTCAGCCGCACGCGTCCGTTAGGATTGGAAAAGGCCCCGTATTTCGCGGCGTTGGTGGTCAGCTCATGTAGAGCCATCGCAACGGCCTGGGTAGCTTCCGCCTTGAGCGTAATACTTGGACCACGCATCTCAGAGTTATCCGTTGCATAAGGTGCAAACTCGCGTCGAGCAATTTCTGCAAGCGATGCGCCATGCCAATGGTCGCGACTCAGCAGATCATGTGTGCTCGCCAATGATCTTATCCGATGCTCGAGCCCCACCACGAAATCCGCGTATGAAGTGCTCGCTTCTCGTGTTTGGTCGATGATGGCGCATACGGTCGCGAGTACGTTCTTGACCCGATGGTCGAGCTCAGCATTGAGTGCGCGCTGATGTCCCTCTGCGCGTTTGCGCGCACTGATGTCGCGTGCGATCTTCGAAGCGCCAACGATCACGCCGGCTTCATCGCGCAAAGGTGATACGGTCAGCGAAACGTCAATCAAAGTTCCATCCTTGCAACGCCGAATTGTTTCGTAGTGACTGACGGGTTCACCGCGGCGAATGCGCTCCAAGATGGTCATTTCCTCGTGCTGGCGATCCTCCGGAATTAAAGCCAGAATTGCCTTGCCGAGGACTTCCTTGGCTGAATAGCCGAAGATCCGTTCCGCACCTTCGTTCCAGCTCTGTATAGTGCCATTTAAATCCTTGCTTATGATCGCATCTTCTGAGGACTCGACTATCGAGACGAGCCGCTGGGCACCTTGTTGCGCTCTTTTTCGCTCAGTGATGTCGCGGATTACGCCTAGCAATCCGATCCCCCTACTCTCGGGGTCATGCAGAAGCGAACCCTCAACCGCCACCCAGCGCGTCTCACCGGCGTGCCGATGACCCGATGGGTACACCACCCGGTATTCGGCGCTCCAAGTGCCGCCGGTGCGCCAGGCCCGAGACAGCGCAGCGTCGATGCGTGCGCGGTCCTGGCGATGCACGAAACGCCTAGACTCGGCGATGGTTGTTGATAGCACCTGTTGTCCATGAATCAGCGCAGCCCGCGCATCCCAGTCTAGGCGACCGGTGGCAAGGTCAGCGCTGAATGCACCAAGCTCGGCTCCGTCCAACGCCAGCTGAAAACGCCGATTGCTCCGCTCCAGCACAAATTCGATCCGACGCCGTTCGGCGAATAAGGCGGCGAGAATCAGGGTTAGCACTTCGCCTGTCAAAACGATGGTTTGTGCGGCTAGTACGCGATCCGCCAGGGGAATCGTTGGGTCAGCGAAATGCCCTATGCCAAATGTTATGGATCCAACGACGGTGGAAGCGACAATAAAGGCCGCAGCCGCAGCGAACGCAGGCCGGCAGCGCACGGCAATCCACAACAGAACGGGAAACACGATCGCCAGTGGCAGAGCTGTCGACCATGGCCCTTGTGGTAGTGCAATGGCGATTGCACTCAAGGCGCCCAATGTTGACAGCCCCAGCGTGCCTTCCAATAGCTCGGCACGAGGTGGTGTCTGGAGGACAGCCTCGGCAATTCCCACGAGCAGCGGCGCCACTGCAAGGATGCCCAGTAAACAGGAGCCGAACCAAACGCGCCAGAATGTGAAAAGTGGTACTTTTGACTCCACAAGAGCCATCGTGATTGCCGCGCCCGTAGCAGCAAGGGCGGATCCAATGGTGCTCGCAAACAAGAACCCAAGGACGTGGGAGACGCTCCCCAGCTTAAATGATCTTCCGAACCATCGCTCAATCAAACCAGTCGTGAGAAGCGCCTGGCCTGCATTGACTACGGCGAAGGCAATGCCAAGCCCAGTGCTCCTGCCGATCAGCAAGTTGGAAACTAGAGTCGCGACCACTACGCTGGTTGCCACTGGGACGCGAGCACCGGGTCCGCACACGACCAGCGCGGCAACGGAGATGCCGGCAGCCGGCCAGAACACGGACGTTCCTGTACTGGCACGAAGGGCAAGGCCGAGCCGAGCCGCCATGAAATAGGCAAGGCCGACCACAACTGCGAGCCCGACCACGCTGAGCCTCGATAGAAGCCCATCTACGGAAAACTTTGCCCCCGTGCTCTTCTCAGGAAGCATTACCAATGCTTTCAAAGTGCCGACCCAACTCTGACCCGGAGGCAAGATGCGGCCTGCCGCCATCGGGTATTCCCTGTAAATTGCTGGCGGATTAACCCCGAGAGACTTCGGCTGCGCCGAGCCCTTTCAAATCCTGAGATGGTCACAAAGCTCGTAAGGAACTCGTAGTTTACGACCCCGTGCACGACGTCCAGGGTTGAGTTCGAAAGAGAGACCCTGCGCAGCACCACCTACCGAGGGGCGGGGGTAGACCTGCGAACCTCCGGCAGCGGGACTGCATTGCTGCGGCGCGGGACTGGTCGGCGTCCGGCCATCAAACCGTCCTGCGCAAGGACAAAAAGTATCTATCGATGGTCGCGCAAAAGAGGTTGTGCGTCTTGGTGGCCGGTCCGCTCGAGCGCGGGGCGTTACTCAGCCTGGCGCCCCATGCGCGTATGGCTTGAGCGCTGCATACATCGTCTCGTGTGTCGGTGTCGGCACACCAAGTTTGCGGCCTAGCGCGACTACCTTACCGCCGAGCCACGGCAATTCCAGCCTGTTGCCACGCAAGAGATCAACAGCCATGGAAGGCAACAATTCAGGCGGCGCATTGCGCGTGCGTGCGAGCGTCGCGGCCTCGATATCCGCGGGTAGGCCAACGCCGAGGGCGCGGCCCACGGCCGTAACCTCGGCAACCCCTCTCTCAAATAGGCCGAAGACCTCTGGATCGTCACGCAACTTGCCCATTGGCAGGCGCGTCAGCGCCACCACCGAGCTGTTGGTGGCGAGTAGGACGAACTTCTCCCAAAGCGCGGTCACGATTGCACGGCTGTTGGTGGAGCCAAACCCCGCACGCTGGCACAATGCATGAAACGCGGCACCTCGCTCGCTGGGGCGGCCATCGAGCTCACCAAATATGAGATGCATAAAGGTCCCGGTCTGGCGAATGGTGCCGGGCTCGACGATGGCAGCGCTGACCTGAGCCACGCCGCCCATCACAGCCTCCTTGCCCAGGATAGGAATCAGCCGGTCGCTTGCGTCGATGCCGTTTTGCAGTGGAATCACGGCCGTGTTTGGCCCGACCAGAGGCCGAATGGCAGCGCCTGCACTCTCTACGTCCCAAAGCTTGACGCAAAATAGGACGATATCGACTGTGCCGATACTGGCGGGCTCGTTGCTCGCGCGCGCGGGACTAAGATGCACATCCCCGCGTGGACCGAGCACTTTCAGACCACGTGTCTGCATTGCGCTCAAATGGTCACCGCGCGCCACGAAGGTCACCTCGGCCCCGGCCTTGGCCAACGCCGCTCCGTAGGCGCCACCCACGCCGCCGGCACCGATCACTGCGATCCGCATCGTATCCCGCTCCTCTCGCGTTCCGCAAAGGCTGGTCTATCCTTGCTTGGCTTTTTAGAACCTGAAAGTCACCCAACGGAGTCCAGTAAATAAGCCAAACGGTAGACGCCGGCTTCACACGATCCTGCAGAAGCCTCTGTTACTTTGTCTGCGACCGAGTTCGCCACATTTTCGAGCTCGCTGACGCCGATACCTTCAATGAGCACGACGAAGTGGATGTTTACTGGCGACGTTGTCGGTCGCAGTTTGGTCTCGGCGGTTTCGATGCTATCGGGCGCGTGTTGTCCAATATGAATGGCAGTCACCCCATGCATCCGTAGGATGGTCGGGGCTGCGTTGACCAGCGAGTGTCCTGCTTCAATCTTGTCGCCAATTTCTCCAAATACGCGGATCGCCATAAGCGCGCCACCCACGCCTTCACCTAGCGAGACCAGGGTTCGGCATGGAGCTCGGATAAAATTCACCAACCCTGGCTGCACCCTCTTCGACCAGTCTGTCGGGTCATTGAGGCGAGCAATAAGGCCGGGAGAGCGGAACGTGTCGATATGCGCCGCCTCATAAAGGATGAACATCGCATGATCCGATGCCTTCGAATCCATGTATCGACGGCCGCGAAGAAATCCCGGCACTCCCAGCCTCTCGGGCATGTGTTCAATTGTATGCCACCGATCAAGTTCGCGCTCGTAGCCCTTTAATAGTCCAGACCATAACGAAACAAAGGCACGCCCTCGCAGTGGCATCGGTTGGCCCTTCTGATGCTCAGTGATGAAGCGCCGCTTGAGTGGGCACAGGTGAGACCCGCTATGGTACCAGTTCTCGACGTTCACCGCACAATGCCGGCCCTGACGTTACAAGATTATTCGGGAGCGGCCTCGGCCGTGCGGGTTGCCGCCCTTAGCGGGTGGTTTCCCAAACGCCGAAACGTGGCGTCCATTTTGTCTATCGCAAGAAGTCGAGGACGGCTGTCCAAGATGCCTTGGCGGCGTCGGCGTTGTAGCCGAGCCTTCCCAATTCGGTGCGCTCTGGCAGGCTTCGCATGTCGAAGCCATGACGCGCGTCGGAGTACACGATTGTGCGTAGATTGTTCTGGGGCACGCCTTTTATAACTCGATCGCATAGAGCAGGAAGGGCAACTGCATCCAGTGCGCCTATAAGCATCAAGGTGGTGACGTCTGCAGATGACCACGGTTTCGCTCCTCGACAATCGGGATAGTAGGTCACTGCTCTTGCGAGTACAGGCTGTCCTGGCGGCATAGCCGCCAACGCCGCTAGGATGCCTCCTCCTCCGTAGGACCAGCCGATGGCGAAAATCTTGTCCGCCGCGACGTGCGGCTGTCGCTTGATCCATTCGGCGGCTTCCATGACGTCGGCAGCAACCTCGGCGTGAGAAACATTGCGCCCGCCCGCACAGTCCGCCAAATTGCGTCGAGCCAAATAGTCCACGAACACCACGTAATAGCCCGCGTCCTGCAATTCGCTGGCACGCTCCTGGTAGTGGTTGATTCCATTGCGGGCGACGAAGCCGGAGCAACCAGGGACGAGCAGCACCGCTGAATTCGCCGCGCTTTCAGAAGGCGCCAGTACGCGGAAAGGTTCTGCCGCCAGTGCGATGCTGACCGGCAAACCCGCCGTGGCAAATAAACACAGACGCCGAAGCGTTCTCTTACAGGTCGACAACATGGCTCGGCCAGCTGCGATCGTTTCATCCCCTCAGCTAACTCGCTTGCCGACTATATCGTGCTCGCTGCTGCTGAGTGGATTGAGAATGGTGCCACGCTTGGCTCACGGCGATCACCGACCGTCGCCGGGCAGCGCCGTCGCAGTCCATGACAACGTCGGATAGGTCATGTAAAGCCGACAGAACCTCGGCATCAAGAACGCCGAGGGGATTTGGCTCGTGACCTTTATCGACCTAGAGCAGAAAACGCTGCCAGGCCTCGACAAACCCGCTCGGGCCAAGGCGGCGGCGAGGAGTGGGATTCGAGTCGGGCCAGTTTCTGGCCAGCTAAGAAGCTCTCAAGCTTGCGCACGCCGGGTAGATTGCCTCTGTGTCCTTGTCGCAAACCTAGTCCAGTAAGGACGTCCAAACTTTTGGGAATAAGCCCTTGCGTGTTCCAAACTCAAAAATCGGTTGTTGGCCTAGTAAGCACTTGATTTGGCGTGAGAACTCCGGCCTTTTCTTCTAGCCGTTGGGCAGCGTGCGACGCATTTGACCATTCCGCCGCCCGGCGATGAGTGGGGGCATCGCCAGCCAGCGTCATCACAACCGCCGGAAGAGGCCGAAAAGACCGCCAAGCGACAGGGAGAGAGCCGGCCCCACCGCGGGCTAGGCCGGTTAGCCCGTTACGGCAGCGGTGCGGGAAGCTGCCGTGAACGTGACCGACGGGGATTATCCATATAAATCGGCAGCAGATGTGTAATTTTTTTACGCACGCGTTGCGCTGCCGCTCAGCCAAAGCCGACGGCAAGAGTGAACGATGTTCGGCGCAATTCCCTTGGAGGCCAGCACATGTCCAGACCATACAGCGGCGCAACCTGGCGTGCCGCAATTTTGTGGTGCCGCTGGCGTCAGGCCTCAGCTGTTCAAGGGTTGTGGATCTTCCTCTCACCCGCGCAACTAACAAGACAAACACGTGAAGGATTGTTACCTCTCGTCTACACTTGTTGGCACGTCGGAAGGGAGGACGGGCCAATGCATCAGGGAGGACGGGCAGTGCAGCTTTCGATCATCTGCTGCTGCGTTGATGCCAGCTTGAGATGAAAACGACCTGATGTCTCGCCGCCCGCGCCTGCTCGTTGTCGAGGACGATCCTGCCATCCTTGCGCTCTTTGTCGCGTATCTCGAGAAAGATGGTTATCAGGTGGCGGGAGCGGCAACGGCCGCCAGTGCCGAGGCCATGGTCAAGAAGCAGGAGTTCGATCTCATCTTGCTTGATCTCGGGCTGCCCGATGAAGACGGACTCGTGGTGGCACGCAGGATTCGAGCGAGTTCCACCACCCCGCTGGTCTTTGTTACCCAGCGGGCCAGCGACGCCGATAAGGTCGCCGGCTTGGAGCTGGGTGCGGATGACTACGTCACCAAGCCCTTCAACCCACGAGAGCTTTCGGCGCGAGTTCGCAATATCCTTGCCCGAGCCGATAGGAGCGGTTCGCGCCAGGGCCCTGAGGACCTTGTCCGCTTCGGTGAGTGGGTCCTCGATCTCGGTCGGTACACGCTGAGGGACGGAGGCGGGAACAGCGTGCCGCTGACGCGCGCCGAGTTCGATGTCCTTAAGGCGCTATTGCTGGCCAGCGGTCGCGCTGTGACGCGCGAAATGTTGCTTGATGCGATCAGGCCGAAGAATCCAGAGGGCTCGGACCGAGCAATCGATGTGCTTGTTAGTCGCCTCAGACGAAAGCTTGAGAGCGGCGACGGGCGACCGACAGTCATCGTCACCGTCCTGGGAGTAGGGTACAGGATCGGCGTCCCCGTTCACCGGCACTAATCGCGCCAGGCGCCCTCACTTCATTGGCTACACGCCCAATAGGGGATATTAACATCCCATTCATGTTGGCAGCCGTGATCGTCCCCGAAGCAAGCTCCGCCGACGAGGCTTCTATGAGTGCCAAAACCGAGCTAACTGGGCTTGGCCTGCGCTTCTCAGATACTGACACTGAGCGCGAGTTCCTGAAGTTCTTTGATGCTCAGTTCATTGTTCAATTTCGAGCAGCAATGATCTTGGGAATAGTTCTGATATTCATCGATGCGCTCGTGGACAATTTTGTGGCTCCAGTGGAGGCCATGCCCGGGAATGCAATTCGTCTTTTCTTTGTCGAACCTATTCTTCTGCTGCTACTAGCCGGCTCATTCACAAGTTTTCTGAGGGCGCACTTTCAAACGTATGTTTGTGTCGTGTTCTCGATTGCGAGCATCGGCCTTCTTTATGGTGTCGAGCTCATAGCCGCAACGCACGCCCCGATTATCACCACGTGGGTAGGTATCATTAACTATTTCTTTGTAATAATTTTTGCTTTCCTGATCATAGGCTTGCGAGTTTTTGCGGGCGCCGCCACGGGCGCGATCCTGACCATTGGTTATCTCGGCGTCATGCTGGCAACGAAAGATCTCGATGCCGCAAGATTCATGTACAGCACGTATCACATAGTAACGATTTATGCGCTCGGCCTCTTTCTGGGTTACGTGCGGGAGCTGTACGTTCGACGTGATTTCGCGGCTCAGACAGAGCTGTGGGAGGGCCAAGAGTCACTTCGTGCAGCGAAGGAAGCGGCCGACCGGGCAAATCACGCAAAGTCTGAGTTCTTGGCCACCATGAGCCACGAGCTGCGGACGCCCATGAACGGCATTCTCGGCATGGCCCGGCTCGCCGTCAGCAAGCATTCGACGACCGATGAGCTGGCCCATCTGCTGCGGACGATCGAGCGATCGGGCGACGTGCTAAAACGGCTGATAGACGACGTCCTGGATGTCACACGCATTGAGGCTGGACAGCTCAAAATGGAGCAGGAGCCCTTTGCTGTATCGGCTCTCGTCGAAGACATCGTCGAGATCGTCAGGCCGCTGGCACGGGAGCAGAAATCGAGAATCGATTGGACTATCGCTGAGGCCGTTCCCGCTGAGGTCGTTGGCGACAAGGCACACGTGCGGCAAGTGCTGCTCAACATCGTCGGTAATGCTGTCAAGTTCACGCAGAATGGCACCATTGCCATCGACGTGACCGCTTCTTCCGCGGGCGAGGAGCAAATCCATCTGGTGTTCGCTGTCCGTGATACAGGCATCGGCATTCCCTCCGACGAGCTGCAGCTTGTCTTTGAGCCGCTCACCCAGGCGAGCAATACCATTCGTGGGGGCCACGGTGGCACCGGTCTTGGACTCGCCATAGCCAAACGGCTTGTAACGGCAATGGGCGGCGATCTTCGGGTCGAAAGCGAGCTTGGCAAGGGCAGCACATTCACGATCGAAATTCGCGTCCGCGGGAGCACCTCACTCGAGCGGCCCGCGCGGGACAATTCTCGTGACCGGCAACCCGCAAGGGCGTCGCTGTCGCTGCTCCTCGTGGAGGATGAGCCGATCAATCAGGAGGTGGCCAAAGGCCTCCTGGAGCTCGATGGTCATGAGGTGACCGTCGTCGCAACCGGTCAGGCCGCGCTTGCTGCTGTGGAGAAGCGTAGCTTCGACGCAGTCTTGCTCGATATGCGTCTCCCGGATCTGGATGGACTGGAGGTTGCGCGGCGCCTCCGGCAGCACAAGAGGTTGGGCGATGCCGCGCCGCCCATCATTGCCCTCACCGCTAACGTAATGCCCAAAGAGCTTGAGGCATACCAGGCGGCGGGGCTTGCGGCGGTGGTGGAAAAGCCGATCGATCCCGCAAAGCTTTCCCAGGCTGTCAGCGGTCATGTCACCGATCGCCGGCCGAGTTCAAGTTTGCGCGTGCACATACCCGAGTTATTTGAGCGGCAGCAGATCGGCCTGATCCTAGGCAGCTTTGAAGCCTGGCGCTCGGTCAAGCTTCTGGCCCAACTCGAGGCGTCAATCCACGAAAGCCTGGGATCTCTCAGGAGATTTCTTGCCGACGGCCAAGTGAGAGAAGCGTCGAGGAGTGCGCACCGTCTCGCGGGGTCGGCGGTGTTCTTCGGCTTGCGGGCACTTCATCAGGCCGCCCAGGAACTCGAGTCGTCCATCGCGCTCGAAGAGCCGAGGTTATTTGAACAGCGGCTCGTCGAGACCGAGACGTGCGCAGAGGCTGCACTGCAGGCCATCGCCCTGCTCCGCGTCAATCTGAGCAATGACGCCACGCTGACCGCGGCCGATGGACGGATCACAGCCAGCGCTTAGGCGCGTGACCGCTGCAGCTTAAGCTCGATAGTTAAACTTGCGGCAACGTCCGGGCAAACCGGCGTTTGCACCGGGCTTCTATGCTCACCCACTAGGCCGCTAGCGGGGTATCAGCGGGCGGAGACTATCGGCGCCTGCGATAGCCTGCAGCCAATGGTGGCGCTGACTACCCATCTGCGACACGGACTGGGTGCGAGGAGCGGTAGCTCTGGAAAGTAATTGCTGGATGGCTGCTTGATCGGCGCTGCGGTGGAAATAGTTTCCAAGAGACTTTGAGGATTTTCCCAGGCTCGCCGTGAGGCGACCGGGCAGTGCGGCGGAGGGGGGCGGTCGGTGCGGGCCGCCCCTTCGCTTCGCCCACACTGTCAAACGCCATCCGGAATGGCCCCCCGGCGATACTTTTCCATGGCGCCGGACACCCACACAAGCGGTCATGACCCCCGGGGCGCAAACATGACCCACGTTCCCAGGTGATACGAAGCTGTCTCGTGTGCGAACGCCGGCGTAGGTATTGCCGCCGGGCGGGCGCCCTCTCAGGACGTCGAGCACGCTCGTGGCGTCTCCACACGTAACGCCGCGCCGATTAATGACACGGTTTTCGCTTGGCCGTTTCAAGGTAAGCGCGATGTGCCCGCAGGTGCGTGCCTCCATCGGCGCGCCCTGCAGAGCGCCACGCCTAACGGGCCGAGACTCATGCGGCAGGACGGCAGTTGAGCCCTGATGACGCCGTGTTGGGTACCGAAGATACGAACGATCTCTCCGCATCGTTTTCGGGACATCGATAGCGTTTGCCGGGCGGGGGTATGGCTGAGTGTCCCCCCAAAAAAAGCGCCACGCCTCGGCGGCCTCATTGATACACCCAAGGCGTGGCCCGCGCCTGCAGCTGGGCTGCCTCATGCGGCAGTCAAGGTCGGCCCAATCCAAGCGCGTTGCATAGTTACGACTGGTCCGTAGTCGCCGTTTGGGAATTACGATCATTTAATTTTCGCTCGATGTCAGGTTGAACAACGGAGCCTGAGGAGCACCGCAAGTCCAAGTCGTTCAGCGACGCGAAAGACATACTTTGTCCCAGCCGAAACGTAGCGGGGCGAGGGGTCTGCCTCGCAAGCGCGAATTCCTTGCTCCGCCTCATATGGGGTCAGGAGCCGACCCACACGCCGCGCCACTGGCTGTTGGGTGAGCGGGCCAAACAAAGATGATCGTAGTATGCTGGGCCCTTGCGCCGCGGCCACCTATGAGGACCTGATGCAGCCCAATTCCATTCGCAATAATGTGCAGCTGCACAGGTTTGAGATGGACACGCCGGCCGGTGTCGCCGTCGCGGACTACCGCATCGCCGGAAACCTCATGACAATATTCTATACCGAGGTGCCC
>Ga0075434_100004748_pt1 | contig 12295 bp, 13 predicted proteins | sample RhiMethybrSRZTD3_FD_75298 | JGI IMG/M metagenome (GOLD analysis project Ga0075434, IMG submission 75298) | Populus rhizosphere microbial communities from Tennessee, USA - Rhizosphere MetaG P. TD hybrid SRZTD3 | ecosystem: Host-associated > Plants > Roots > Rhizosphere > Soil | place: USA... | reverse complement strand
GGCCTCGAAGTCGTCGCGATGGTTCTCGACGATACTGACAACGCGCGCGAGAGCGGCCGTTCGCCCGCCATTGAAATCCGTGAGCAGCCGCTCAGACGACACGCGCAAGAATCTTCTCCTGTTTGCGCCACATCGGTGATCTCATGCGCTTCTCGTCCGCTGGATGGTCGTACCCCAGGACATGTAACGTCCCATGCACCGTGAGCCTGAGCAGCTCCTCGCTCGCCGCGATTCCCTGGCTACGCGCATTCACCCGCGCGACGTCGGGGCAGATGTAAATATCGCCAATGATCGCGCCACGGCCTCCCCCGCTCGAAAAGCCGAACGAGATGACGTCAGTCGGGCCGCGGTGCCGGAGGTATTTCAGGTTCACTCGCGCTATTGCAGCGCGACCAACGAACGCGACTGACACCATCGCGTCTTTTACCCTCTCCGATCGGAGCGTGGCTACTACGGCCGCTTTAACCCGCGACTCTGACACGCCGAGTCGGCGCACGCTCGACGAGACCGCGACCGAAAGCCCGCGGTCCGCCGTGCTGGTGGAACGACGGGTCCGGGTCAGGCTCCCGAGTCTTCGGCGTACGCCTTGATGATCTCGCGTACCAGACGATGGCGCACGACGTCGGCGTCGGTGAGATAGTAGAAGCCGATACCATCGATGCCCGGCAGAATCCGCTCGATCTGCACCAGGCCCGACTCCTCGCGCTTTGCCAGATCGATCTGCGTCTTGTCGCCGGTAATGACGGCTTTCGAGTTCACACCCAATCGAGTAAGGAACATCTTCATCTGCGCCGTCGTCGCGTTTTGCGCTTCGTCCAGAATCACGAACGCGTCGGCGAGCGTGCGTCCGCGCATGTACGCCAGCGGGGCGATCTCGATCGTGCGCGTCTCGAGCGACTTCTGCACCCGCTCGTGGGGCATCATGTCTTCCAGCGCGTCGTAAAGCGGACGCAGATAAGGATCGACTTTCGCCTGCATGTCGCCTGGCAGGAAGCCGAGGCTTTCGCCTGCTTCCACCGCCGGCCGAGCGAGCACAATGCGGCGCACCCGCTTGCGTGACAGTGCATCGACGGCTGCCGCGACTGCCAGATACGTCTTGCCTGTTCCGGCCGGTCCGATGCCGACAACGATGTCGTTTTCCGCCATCAGCTTCATGTACTCGGCCTGTCCGCTCGTCTTTGGCTGGATGATTTTGCGAACGCCGGGCAGGACAATCCGCGTGTCGGTGTCGGTACCGTTGCCATTACCCTCGCGCGGACCTTCTATGGTCATGCGCAGCACATCGTCGGCGGTGAGCGGCATTTGCTGTTTCGCGGTGTCGATCATTCGCTGAGCGATCGGGACAGCGCGTGCAACCGCGTCCGTATTTCCACTAATCGCCAGGGTCTCGCCCCTGAGGGCGATCTTGGTTCCTGTCTGACGGGCAAGCTCGACGAGATTTTCGTCGTTGACTCCGGCCAGCGTCAGCATGTCTGCGCCTTCCGTATTCAGGCGCTGAATGGTTGTCTCTTCGCTCACGTCAACTCGTTGATCTTTGAAGATGGAGGTCCCTCAAATCTTCGGGTGGAACGGCCGTTGGCGCGTCCTCGAACAGCGCCCTCGCCGCAGTGGTTTTCGGAAATGCAATTACATCGCGCAGCGACGACGCACCGGCGAGCATCATCGCAATCCGGTCGAAGCCAAACGCGATTCCGCCGTGTGGCGGAGCCCCGGCCTTGAGCGCATCGAGCAGAAAGCCAAAACGATTCTGCGCCTGTTCCTCGTTGATACCCAGCAGACCGAGAATCTTTCGCTGCAGCGACGGGTCGTTGATGCGGATGCTGCCACCACCGAGCTCGGTACCGTTGAACACAACGTCGTAGGCGAGCGCACGGACCTTCTCCGGCGCTGAGTCGAGCAGCCCCAAGTCGTCCGGATTCGGCGATGTGAACGGGTGGTGGACGGAGCTCAACGCGCCGTTCTCTTCCCGTATGAAGAGTGGAAAATCAGTCACCCACAGGAATGATTTCTTCTCTTCGGACACCAGTAAGAGCCTTTGGGCAACATCCTGACGGACCCGGTCGAGCGCCGGGCTGGTCACCTGCTCTCGGCCGGCGACAAGCAGCAACAGCTCTCCGTCGCTGACGCCAAGCCTTTGCACGGCGCCCTCGCTCAGGAATTTGGCAGCCGGCCCCTCGAGGCCGCTCGCCCCACGCTTGAGCCTCACAAGTCCACCAGCTCCCGCTGATTTTGCGACAGCTTCGACCTCATCGACCTGTTTTCGGGAGAGTGTTGCCCCGCCCGGCACGCGAATCCCGCGCACCCGACCGCCGCCCGTTAGTACAGAACGCGTGATGCTGAACTCTGAATCGCGGAACGCGTCACTGGCATCGAAGATCTCCAGCTCATATCGCATGTCGGGCCGATCACAGCCGAAGCGCTCCATCGCCTCTGCGTAGCTGAGTCGCGGAAAAGTTTCCGGCGTCTCGTAGCCGGCCACAGACCAGAGCGCGCCAAGCAGTCCCTCAGTCAGCTTGATGATGTCCTCGGGCTCGATGAACGACGCTTCGATGTCGATCTGGGTGAACTCCGGCTGGCGATCCGCGCGCAGATCTTCGTCGCGGAAGCACCGCGCGATCTGGAAGTAGCGATCGAAGCCAGCCACCATCAGCAATTGTTTGTACAACTGCGGGGACTGCGGCAGCGCGTAAAACTCGCCTTCATGAACCCGGCTTGGCACGATGTAATCGCGCGCGCCCTCCGGAGTCGGCTTGGTAAGAATCGGCGTCTCGATCTCCAGGAAACCGCGTTCGTCGAGATACCGACGCGTCTCCTGCTGCAGTCGATGCCGCATGATCAGATTTCGCTGTAGCTCGCTGCGACGCAAATCGAGATTCCGGTGCTTTAGTCGGAGCTCTTCGGCCGGCAGTTTCTCACCTTTGCCACGCGCGACCGGAATTGCCGGAGTTTCCGCCGGCCCGACGACTGTAAAGCTCTGGGCGCGCACTTCGACATCACCCGTCTCCATCTCCGGGTTGCGCATCTCTGTGGGTCGCGCGGCAACTTCGCCCTCGACGAGAATGACAGTCTCGAGTCCGAGCTTGCCCGCGCGCTCGATTACATCGGCGGGAGACCAGCGCGGATCGAAAGTGACTTGAACGATTCCCGCTCGGTCGCGCAAATCGAGGAAGACGATGCCGCCGAGGTTGCGGGTCCGGTGGACCCAGCCGCCCAATTTCACTTTCGCGCCGACGTGCGATTGTCTGAGCTCGCCGCTCAGGTGCGTGCGCTTTGCCGTGGCAAAGCTGGATGAGGGAGCCGTTTGTGTCAGCGCTGGAACCGTGGGTCGAATAAGCGGTTGAGAGCGGTTAAATTTAGTAACTGCATAGACTTGGTGGAAGGAGCATGAACGACAATCGCAACACTAGGGAGGGCGCGGATACGCGCGTCAACCTCCTCAACATGCTTCCCGCCGACGCCGAGCAGGCGCTGCGAGCCTTTGCCATCGAGCACGGCGAGAAGCCGTTTCGCGGCTCGCAGGTCGTCAGACATTTGTGGCAAAGCCCCGTCGATTCTTTTGCTGACATGACGGATTTGCCGCTGTCATTTCGCGGGTTGTTGGTCGAACACTTCACGATGCCGCGACTCGCGCTCGCCACGCGTCAGACATCAATCGACGGAACCGAAAAGTTCCTGTTCCGGCTGCACGACGGCGAGTTCATCGAGACAGTTGCGATTCCTGAAGGCTCGCGCCTGACGTTGTGCATCTCCTCTCAGGCGGGCTGTGCCCTGCAGTGCGCATTTTGTGCGACGGGCGCGATGGGATTCACCCGCAACCTCCAGTTGTTCGAGATCGCCGGTCAGGTCCGTGAGATGATGCTGCTTACGCCGCCCAAGCAAATCACCAACATCGTGTTCATGGGAATGGGTGAGCCGCTGATGAACTGGAAAGCGGTCGATCCCACGCTCACAGTCCTGAACTCTCCGGGTGGCTTTGGCATTGGCGCGCGACACATCACCGTGTCGACTGTTGGCGTACTGCCCGGCATCGTCGCGCTCGGTAAAAGGCCCGAGCAGTTCCGCCTCGCCTTTTCCATCCATGCACCGACTGACGAGCTGCGTCAGTCGCTGATGCCCATCAACACGAAGTACCCGCTGGCGAGTGTTATCGAGGCAGCGAAAGTCTTCGTGCGCCGAGTGACTTTCGAGTACGTGATGTTGGGCGGCATCAACGATGGAGACGAGCAGGCCGCACAGCTCGCCGAACTCGCGCGTGAGTGCGGCGCCTTCGTCAATCTCATCCCGCTGCATCCGGGTGGCGCTGGCGACTTCACGGCGACCACGCCACAGCGCATCGCGGCCTTCGCGCGCCGCGTCCGGGAACGAGGTGTCGAAGTAGCGATCCGCAAGAGCCGCGGCATGGACATCGCCGCGGCCTGCGGCCAGCTACGGGTGGAACGGCAGCGGAGGCGGGCGCCAATCGGCGCCGATGAGGACGGTAACGTCCAGGTAGCGTGAGCTGTCCGGTCGCGATACGACCGGCGCATTCATCGCAAGTCCAACCAGCCGCGCCCATTCCGGGTGCGCGGACCTGTCGTATACGACCGTCTTCGCGCGCGGCTCTGCGTCGGTTCCGGAGCCAACAACGTCGAAGCCCCGATCTCTCAGAAACACCGTCGCCTTGCGCGCGAGGCCTCTCGTCTTCGTCGCGTTCAACACCTCGACCTTGATGCGCACTCCTTCGGGGGCCCGGGCGTCGTCGGGGACCGATGGTTCGACAGGATTCGAAAACGCGCGCGCGACAAACCAGACAACGGCGCTGATGATTGCGAGGATCAGAACGACGAGAATGATACGGCCGTAGCGACGACGACGCGGCCTCGCCGGTGCCGTCACCGCAGGCTATTCCAGAGCTCGACGGTCTCGGGGAAGATGTGGTTGCCCTCTCGCACGGACCATTCGAGTCGGAAGCGAACAACCTGGCGAAATACTCCGTCGAAGTTGTGCGGCACCTGGCTGGCGAGGAATCCGCGGTCCTCGGCGAGGAATTTCCTGCCCGGCTCCAGATAATCGGCCATATAGAGCGCCCGGCCGACCCGATCCCAATGCGCGTGCCCAACCGTGTGATAGCGAATTGCCTCGAGCAAGTCTTTCCTGCGCTCGCCTTCCGCTTCGAGCTTCATGGCCACTGCAGGGCCGTGCAACAATCCATCCGGCGACGTGCGGTCTCCCGTGAGCTTTCTGAGCTCGTCGACCGGCGCGTCACGAAGCGCATCGTGCCACGTTCCCGCATCGATCCACGCGTTCGCTTCTTCCGATGGGACGCGCATCGCTGCTCCCCACGCTCTGAGCAACGATGTCACGCGCTGGATGTGCGCGAAACGCCGCTCACTAACCTGCGCCCACGTGGGCAGCCCGGATGCCTGAAGCTGGAGCATCAGAAAATGATATTGTCGATCAACCTTGTTTCGCCAACGCGAACCGCGCCGACCGCCGCGTCGCCATGCCGAACCGAGTTCACGCGCTGAAAAGTGTCGGCGTTGACGACTGCCAAATAGCGCGGGGTCAATCCAACAACCCGTTCGAGCATGCGCCAGCCGATTGCTTCGAGCGCGCTCGCCCGGCGCTCACCACGCTGAAACGCGTCGCGCGCGGCGAACAACGCCTGTGACAACTTGAGGCCGAGCTCCCGATCTTTCGGCGACAAATACCGGTTGCGGCTCGACATCGCCATTCCGTCAGGATCTCGCGCGATCGGCGCGACGAGTATTCCGACTGGAAAATTGAGATCGCGTATCATCGCCTTCACGGCAGCAACCTGCTGCAGATCCTTTTGCCCAAACACGGCAACATCCGGCATCACGATGTGGAACAACTTCGCCACGACGGTGAGGACACCCTCGAAATGATGCGGACGCTGGGCGCCCTCCCATTCCTTGCCAACACTTCCCGAGTGAACCTGCACCACTGGCGCGTAAGAGGGATACATGTCCTCCCTCGTCGGAGTAAAGAGAAAATCGACGCCACGCCCCTCGGCGAGCTTCGAATCATGCTCCAGGGTCCGCGGATAGCGCGCGAAGTCTTCGTTCGGCCCGAACTGAAGCGGATTGACGAAGATGCTCATCACGACGAAGTCGCCCACCCGTCTGGCCTCGTCTACCAGCTTGAGATGACCTTCGTGTAGCGCCCCCATCGTTGGCACGAACGAGATGCTCTTGCCGTGAGCACGCGCGTTCGCGACGACACTTCGCATCTCGGCGATCGTTTCAACCTGCTGCATCTAGAAACTGTGTGCGGCGTCCGGATACGCCCCGCTTCTTACCTCACTGGCCCAGGAGCCGATTGCCGTGCGGACGTCCTTTGCCATCTCGGCGTAGCGCTTCAGGAATTTTGGATTGAACTCGTCGTTGAGGCCGAGTACGTCGGGCAACACGAGCACCTGGCCGTCACAATTCGCGCCGGCGCCAATGCCGATGGTTGGAATACCAATCGCTTTGGTGATGTTTGCGCTGACTGCCGCTGGTACCAGCTCCAATACCACTGCAAAAGCGCCCGCCTGCTCAAGGCCTCTCGCTTCGTTGACCAATCGCTCTGCGTCCTCTGCTTCACGTCCCTGCACTCTGGCTCCTCCAATCGTATTTACAGATTGGGGTGTGAAGCCGATGTGCGCCATTACGGGAATTCCCGTACGTACGAGCGCGTGAACCGTCTCGAGCATCTCTGGATTACCGCCCTCGACCTTGACTGCCGCAACTCCGGTTTCCTGTATCGCGCGACCACAATTCAGTACCGCGCTCTCAATGCTCGCCTGGTAGGAGAGAAACGGCATGTCAATAATGACAAGCGCGCGCTTCGCGCCGCGCTTCACTGCCGCTGCGTGATAGATCATGTGATCGAGGGTAACCGGAAGCGTGGAGGAGTACCCCATGATCGCCGTCCCCAGCGAATCGCCAACCAGAATGGCATCGACCCCCGATTCGTCGACGAGCCGGCCGAATAGCGCATCGTAGGCGGTCATCACTACGATCTTCTCACCCTTTCGCTTGTGCTCGGCAAAATCGCGAACCGTGACCGGGCGCTCTTTCGGTTTATCCAACCCTCGCGCTCCTCAGCTCAGTGAGCTCACGCAACCAGAACGGCCGGTTGGATAGCTCGGGATGCGGAACCTTCAGGTTCGCTTCGTTCGCGCTTTGTCGCTCGAACATCACGATGTCCAGATCGAGCGTGCGCGGTCCCCAGCGTTCTGCACGAACGCGTCCCGCTTCGTTTTCGATTCTCATGAGCTCGCGCAGCAGCTGTTGCGGTGAAAGCTCTGTCTCGATCGCAATCATCTGATTCAGAAAAGGTCCCTGCTGCACCGGCCCGATTGGCGCCGTCTCTTCCGCGATTGTCTCGCCCAATAACCGAGTATGCGGCAGCCCCGCAATCGACCGACGCGCCTGCGCCAAAAATACTTCGCGCTGCCCAAGGTTGGAGCCCAGGGCAACGTATGCGACATCTTTCACGCCCGCTCGCGTTCCAGCGCGACTTCCGCATACGCGAGCGGTCCCGGCAGCGCGACATTTGGTTTCCTGATCGCGATTCGCACGCGTTGAACCAGTGGCAGCTCCAGCGCCTTGCTGGCGATGCGCTCGCCTGCCTCCTCGAGAAAAGCGGTATGTCCCTTGGTTATCACCTCGGCGACCAGCTCGTAGACACGACGGTAGTCGACAATGTCCTTCACGGTCGGCTTTGCGCCGCTGCGCCGAACCCAGAGGGAGGCGTCGACTTCAATCGACTGAGCAATCTCGGCTTCGTGCGGAAGCACGCCGATGCGGGCGTGAAAGCGCATTCCTTTGAGCGTTACGACATCGGTTTCGCTAACGGCCATCCAAGCCCTCACGCAGACTGCGAGTCAGCTTCAGTACTTCCTGCGGACCGCTCGCGGCCGCTCGAACAAGCGCGCTACCGACAACGACTCCATCGGCCAGCTCACCTACGCTGCGCGCCTGCGCCGGCGTCGAGATACCGAATCCGACGCAAATCGGTAGCTCAGTTGCTGAGCGCAATCGTTTGATCGTGTCCGGAAGTGATGCGTCAGTGGTTTCGCGCACACCGGTGACGCCCAGTCGGCTGATAAGATAAACGAATCCACTTCCGTGCCGCGCGATTTCAGCCATTCGCTCACGTGGAGTTGTCGGAGCAACGAGTCGTATGAAATCGAGCGGACTGGTCGACAGCCATTCCTCGCGCTCGGGATCCGCGCCCACCGGAATGTCCGTGACCAGAATTCCGCTGGCGCCGGCGTCGGCTGCTCGCGTTAGAGCGTCATCGCCCGCGGCAAGGACCGGGTTGAGATAAGTGAAAATGACGACGGGAATCTCGAGCGATGCGCGATCGATAAGGTCCAAGACGCCGTCGTAGTTCATGCCCTGCTGCAGCGCCGAGTAAGAGCTTTCCTGGATGATCGGGCCGTCGGCAATCGGATCCGAGAACGGCACTCCGAGCTCTACGACGTCGGCGCCCCCCTCCTCCAGCGCATGGAGCGTCTCGAGCGAACGCGCGACGTCGGGATGGCCCGCCGTTACGTAACAGACCAACGCTCGGCGAGAATCTTTCCTGAGCGCGTCGAAGCGACGCGCGATCGAGCTAGATGAGGTAGTCGCCCGGTGTGATGCCATAGCGATCAGGGTCGGCCGTCTTGATGATGGTTCGGGCATATTGTCCTCCCGCCTCCGGAACGGCCAGGTCCACCACCAACGGTGGACTGATGGTATTCCCCTGCGCATCGCTGATGATCTTGATCGTTGGCCTCGACAGCAGCTCCGGGTTCGCGCTCGCGGCAGTGACCACCGCCAGCTCGAACGTATCGAGCACGACCAGCGTTCCCACCGGGTAGATGCCGAGCAGGTTGATGAAAGCCTTCACCAACACCTGGTCGAGACCACGACGCGGATTGTCGCGCATTTCCTCGAGTACGGAAGAAGGTGCCAGTGCCTCGGTGCGATAAACCCGTCGCGTGGTGGCGGCGTCGTAGCCGTCGGCGATCGAAACGATCTTGCTCAACAGACTCACCTGGCGCGGACGAATGCACTTCGGATAGCCGGTCAGGTCCACCTTCATGTGGTGCTCCTGACACACTGTCATCGCACGATACGAAAGTTCTTCCTGCTGCCGCCTGAACTGGAACAGCACCAGCACACCGAGCCACGGGTGCGCGGCCATCCACTTCCATTCTTCCTCGGTGAGCTCACCGGATTTCTGAAGGAGATCCAGCGGGACGCGCGACTTGCCGATGTCGTGCATTAGCGCCGCCAGCCCCAGCTCATACAGCTGCATCTTCGTCATCCCGAGTCGGCGACCGAGAGCGACGGAGAAGATGCAGACATTCACCGAATGCGTGAACGTGTACTCGTCGTAGTCGCGAATTGCCGTCAATCCGATCAGTGACGTCTCCTCGTTCAACACCTGGTCGATGATTCCCTGCACCACGCGCTTGATTTTGCGGATGTTGGGCGTCTTACCAATACGGACCGAGTTGATGACGTCCTTGGTGACCGCTACCGACTGAGAGTAGGTGCGGTTCGCGGCTGCCTTCGCCTCTTCGTTGAACTCTTTGTCGGTGTCCGTGTCACTCGGCGGCTCGAGCTGAAACGTCTCAATCTTCGCTTCCTGGAGGCGCGAGATTATTTCCTTGAATCGATCGGCAGGCGCATTCTTTGTTTCGCCGCCGAGGAGCGAGAGCAGGAAGCTCCAGTCACGCGGCGCTCCTTTCACTCCCACCTGAATAGTGCCGATGCCAGCGAGCTTCATCAGGGTCAGGATGTGGCCGAACGTCGCGTAGTTGCTGAGATCGAGACGCAGCCGGGTCTCATTCAGGAAGATGAATTCGCCGGAGATCCTGAACTCGAGCTCACCTTCTTCAGCGCGCAGCTCCTCAGCCACCTGCGCGAGCTCGGCCAGCGCTTTTTGGACCGCGCTGTGTTCGAGCGGATAAAGCTTGATCGCGCGCAGCGCCGCGTAAAACGCGATCATGAAGTTTCTGCCGCCTCGACGGAGCGCGGCACCCGACTGTTTCTCCTCGGTCGTTCGCGTCCTGGTAGCGGGCGCGCTCACGCGACCGCTCCGCCACGAATGGCCTTGCTCACTGCGTTTCTGACCATCACGTCCTTCTCGCCGGCCGCCTTGTTCAACGCCGCAGAGGCTTTGGGCGAGTTGATTTTTCCGAGGGCCATTGCAGCGCACGCGCGAATCTCGGAGTCGTCCTTTTTGCCCATGAACCCTTTGGAGTTCAGCAGCCCATCGAGCAGAGGGACGCCTGCTTCTCCGCACAAAAGGCCATAAGCTTCGAAGAACGCCATCTTCTCACCGAGGTTGCTCTCACGAAGGTCGCGACCTTTGATTGCGACCTCGATCTTCGGTAGCGCGGCGCGGGCGTTCTTGGCGCCGAGCGTGCGCACAGCGACAATGCGTACCTCGCGGTCTTCGTCCACCACTGCGCGCTCGAGCATTTGGAGCGCGCCCGAGGAGCCGATATCGGCGAGCGCACTTACGGCGGCGAGACGTAGGTCCGCTTCGCCAACCGTCAGCATCTTGCCGAGTGCAGGTACCGCGGCGGGAGACTTGAGCGCGGCAGCACGGCGAATCGCTTCCAGCACAACGGCTTCATCGTCAGCGCCGATCAGGCGAATCAATTCCGCGCTGTTGCTGCCGGCGAGCCGGCCTGCCGCCGCCTCGAGCAGCATCTTGAGCTGCGGGTTGGTGCTGCGACCGATCCAGCCGAGAATGGTCTCCAGCGCGCGCGGCTGAAGTATTCCAAAAAGCTCGTCGAGCTCGTGCTGCGGCGCGCGCAACGGAGAATCCTCGAGAGCCTGCAGCAACTGACCCAGCGGCTTGGGGTCACTCATCAACTCATTGAGTTGGAGCAGACGCTGTTTTTGAGGTTCGAGAATCTCTGCCGCGCGATTAGCCGTGACCGCCGCTTCGCGCAGGAGATACGCGGCGTTCCTGTACTGCGCCGTCGAAAGGAGAATCAGCAGGAAATAATCGAGCAACCCACAAATCTCCTCGCGCACCGTCGGGTCTTTCTGATTCTCGAAGGTGTCCAGCAGCGAGGCGATTACCGCTGGTCTGAGGTCTGTGGAGAACTCGCGCTTTATTTCCTGCTGGAGGTACTCGACTTCGCTGTCGTCGAGGAAATACAGAGTGGAATCGAAATCTTCGAGGCTGGCGATGGAGGAGCGCGTCGATTCCAATCCTGCTTCCGCCTGGGCCGGCGAAAGAATCTTGTCCTTTTGCTCCTGTCGCTCCATCGACTCGACACCAGGCCCTCCCTCCTGCGTGAGGTCGACGTAGCGGTACTGGAGGGTTGCGAACTCGCGTTCCCACATCAGCGTCAGCAGGTCGTCATCATCGTCAGTAGCCTTGCGAACGCGCTGCAGCAAGTTGAAAAAGATGGCCAGCTCTTCCAGCTCGAATCCCTTGAGCATCGTCAGCTCACGGATACCGTCCTTGTAGAGCAGCCAGGCAACGTTGTCACTCGTCCGCTCGCCTTCGTCGAGGACCGTTTTGCCTTCCCATTCCAACCGGGTCTCCACAATCTGGAGTACGAGCTCGTCGGTATACTGCCAAAGGGTGTTGAAGGCTTCGCGAACTGCGTCGATCGAGCGGGTATGCATTGGGTTGTTCGGCAGGTACATCTGGGTTGCGCGAACAGCCTTCACAAACGCCTTGAGCAGGTCGGTTACATGAACGATCGGAAACGGCGGCTCGCCGTGCGCCGGCGCGTCGGTCTTTTGTGTCACCGATGTCGTCATGCGGGAAGAAGTCCCATCTCTGTGATTTGCGCGAGGTCCTTGTCGCCCCGTCCGCTAATGCAGATCAGGACCGCATCGCTTTTTGCCCACCGCCCCTTCTCTTTGACGACCCAGGCTAGCGCATGTGACGTCTCCAGAGCGGGTATAATCCCCTCCAGGCGACTCAACACTCCGAGCCCCTCGACCGCCTCGTCGTCGGTCACCGACACGTAGGTTGCCCTGCCGGTCTCCTTGAGATAAGCGTGCTCAGGTCCGACACCGGGGTAGTCGAGTCCGGCGGAGATCGAGTGAGCGGGGTGAACCTGCCCCGATTCGTCCTGGAGTAAATAGCTCAAGGCGCCGTGAAGTACGCCCGGCACCCCTTTCTCGAGAGATGCGGCGTGCTCGCCGGTCTCTAGACCCTTGCCCGCGGCTTCGACGCCGATCAACTCGACGGAACGATCAGCGATGAAAGGATAGAAAATCCCCATCGCATTCGACCCACCACCTACGCAGGCGACAACCGCACTCGGCTGCCGGCC
>Ga0075434_100004746_pt1 | contig 12296 bp, 15 predicted proteins | sample RhiMethybrSRZTD3_FD_75298 | JGI IMG/M metagenome (GOLD analysis project Ga0075434, IMG submission 75298) | Populus rhizosphere microbial communities from Tennessee, USA - Rhizosphere MetaG P. TD hybrid SRZTD3 | ecosystem: Host-associated > Plants > Roots > Rhizosphere > Soil | place: USA... | reverse complement strand
GCATTGACGTAATCACCGCCAAAGGTCGCGATGATCGAGAAAAAACCACACATCAGATTGCCCGCGGTGAACAAGCTCGGGATCAAGTAAACTCCTCGTCGGAGCTTGTCCTTGGGCATTCGGTGGCGTAAGGGCAGGCGCTGCTGACGAGGCCGGCGCCGGAGCAGGCGAACTTTGCCGCTCTCTGGAATTAGCTCGGGCTCTTGAGAGTTCATCGCGGTCATACAAACCTCGCCAAGATCGTCTCTCCTCCCTTGACGCGCTGTCCTTCGGCCACTTCGATCTTACAATCTCCCGGCAAATAAGTATCGGTTCGGGAGCCGAACATAATGAGTCCAAAGCGCTCGCCGCGGTGAACCTGCTGGCCCTGATGAAGCCGGGATATGATCCGCCGCGCTACTACCCCTGCCACTTGCACAACTTGTAACCGTCTGCCTCGCTCGTCCGCCAGTACAACGCTATTTCGCTCGTTTCGGCTCGAGGCGTCGTCTTTGTAGGCGGCTATGAATCGCCCGCGTTGATAGTTAACGCCTTCAACGTTCCCTGTAATCGGAATACGGTTGATATGTACGTCCAGCGGGGAAAGAAAGATACTCACTCGTGTCGCCGTAGTGCCTAAATTTGAATCCAGTTTAACGCTTACAATGCTCACGACTCTGCCATCAGCGGGAGAAACAATCAGTCCTTCTCCAGTCGGAATGAGCCGGTCCGGATCGCGGCAAAAGCCGGTCACCGCAAAAGTCACGAGCAACAGAAATATGCCGATCGGTTTGCCGACGAAGACAAAAGCCAAAATCGTGAACGACGACGCCGCTAGTATCAGTGGATAACCTTCGCGTGCAATCTTCATCTGTATTCACAATGCCACGACCCTAAGCCAGCCCAGCAGCAATCAGTTTCTGCTCTTGTCCACCAGTCGATTCTGCGCCAACCAAGGCATCATACCACGCAAGCTTTCGCCGACCTTTTCCAAGGGATGATTTCCCGCTTCTTTGCGCAATTCGGTGAAATGCGGCATGCCGCATTTGTATTCATTGATCCATTCCTCGGCAAATTTACCCGACTGAATGTCCTTGAGAATTTGCTGCATCGCCTGGCGTACCTCGGGTCCGATCACCCTTTTCCCCCGAGTCAAATCGCCGTATTCCGCGGTATTGCTGATCGAGTAACGCATGTTGGTCAAACCGCCCTCATAGATTAAATCCACGATCAGCTTCACCTCATGAACGCATTCAAAGTAAGCCATCTCCGGCGGATAACCCGCGTTGACCAGAGTCTCGTAGCCTGCTTGAATCAACGCGCACAACCCGCCGCAGAGAACCGATTGCTCGCCAAACAGATCGGTCTCGGTTTCGTCCTTAAAAGTCGTTTCGATCACCGCCGCCCTGGCTCCCCCGATTGCGCTGCCGTAAGCCAAGCCAACCTTCTTTGTATCTCCGCTCGGGTCTTGTTGTATCGCCAACAGACAAGGCACACCCCGTCCTTTTTGATATTCGCTGCGCACCAGGTGACCCGGACCTTTAGGCGCGATCATGAAGACATTGACGTTCGGCGGCGGCACGATCCGTTTAAAGTGAATATTAAAACCGTGCCCAAAGGCGAGATAGTTGCCTGTCTTGAGGCCGGGTTTAATTTCCTTTTCGTAAGCTTCGCCCTGTAATTCATCGGGCAACAGAATCATAATGATATCCGCGGCCGCAGCAGCTTCAGCGGTTTCCAAAACTTTTAGGCCCGCGTTTTCGGCCTTCGGCCAGGAACTACTCCCCCGTCTAAGACCCACCACAACTTCAATGCCAGAGTCACGGAGATTATTGGCATGGGCATGACCCTGGCTGCCATATCCGAGCACTGCGACCTTTTTACCTCTCAGGACGCTGAGGTCGGCGTCTCGATCATAATAAACTTGCATTTCGCTAAATCTCCTATGGTTAAGTTTCTAATATGCCGAGCGAACACTGGCAAGTCAAACCAACCACTCGCACGCCTAGTTACAAAGTATAACCGATAGCGCTACATGAAGCTCGTAGCTAACGCCTTTGCGCAACTCTTCAGCTTGCTCAATGAGGGAAGCATGAAAATTTCAGCCCTGCCCACTCAGTTTTACAGAGGCAGGCGTGTGGGCGAGGAGCCCCCGACCGAGTCCGATGGGACACCTCTTATACAGCTTGTGGAGAATTTAGCTTTTTAATAAGGCCGGCTCGCGCCGTGGTGACGCGGTCCGTGTAGTCTCGCGGGAAATCGCTATCCGCCCGGTACGGACCAAGTCTTTAATGCCGAGGGGTTTCAGCATGTTGATCATAGCTTCGACTTTGTCGACATCGCCGGTAATTTCGATGGTATACGTATTGGCTGACGAATCGACGATCTTGGCGCGAAAAATCTCGGCGAGCCGAATCGCTTCATCGCGATGCTCAGGTTTCGTGTGAACTTTGATGAGCGCCGTCTCCCGATCGAGAAAATGCGTTTCCGTCAAATCGACGACTTTCAGCACCTCAACCACTTTGTTGAGCTGCTTCATAATTTGCTCGATAATCCGATCGTCGCCCACGGTGACGATCGTAATCATTGACGTGGTCGGGTCGAGGGTTGGAGCGACGGATAAGCTTTCTATGTTATAGCCGCGGGCGCTAAATAGGCCCGCAACTCGAGCGAGGACGCCGAATTTGTTCTCCACAAGGACCGATATGATATGTTCCATTCGCGAAAATCATCAGGCAGGAAGTACGCCCTCCCCCTCATCAACCTTTCTCTTGTGTGCCCCGCCTTTTTTCGCAACCTTGAGCTCGGGCGGATCTTCGAGCATCATCTGGTGCTGCGCTCCGCCGGCAGGGATCATCGGATAGCAGTTTTCATAAGGATCGGTATGAATATCCATGAGAACCGGTCCCTTTTGCTTGAGGCCTTCTTTCAAGACCGGCTCCACTTCAGCGGGCTTGACGGCGCGCAATCCAGGAATCCCATAAGCCTCCGCCAATTTCACAAAATCCGGCAAAGTTCCGAGAACACTCGCCGAATAGCGACCTTCATAGAACAGGTCCTGCCACTGCCGCACCATGCCGTGAACTCCGTTGTTGAGCAGAACAATTTTCACCGGTAGTTTGCGCTCAGCCGCGACCGCCAACTCCTGCAGGTTCATCTGAAAGCTGCCTTCACTTGTGATACAGACGACTTGCCGATCGGGAAATGCGATCTGCGCACCGATGGCAGCCGGAAACCCGAAACCCATGGTGCCGAGTCCACCCGAAGTCAACCAAGTCCGTGGCCGGTTGCCCTTGAAATATTGCGCCGCAAACATCTGATGTTGACCAACATCCGTCGCGACGATCGCTTCATGTCTCGTCAGGTTGTAAAGTTTTTCGACGACAAATTGCGGTTTGACCACCTTGTCGTCCTGCTTGTAAACCAGGGGATGGGCGCGCTTCCAATCCTCGATCTGCTGAACCCATGGCTTTCGTTGCGCGGCAATCTGCACAGAATTACCGTCGAGCGATTGTAGAATCACGTTCAATTGGCGCAGCACGGCCTTAACATCACCGACAATCGGAATATGCGCATGAAAAGTTTTTTTGATGGAAGTTGGATCGATATCGATATGAATGACGCGCGCCTCCGGACAGAACTCAGAGAGCTTGCCGGTCACGCGATCATCAAAGCGCGCACCGACGGCGATCAGGAGATCGGCGTGATGCATAGCCATGTTCGTCCAATAGCCGCCGTGCATCCCCAGCATCCCGAGCGACAACGGATGATTGCCGGGAAAACTACCGAGGCCCATTAACGTCATCGTCACCGGAATCTGGGTAATTTCAGCGAGCTCAAAAATCTCTTGCGCCGCATCGGAAAAAATCGCCCCGCCACCGACATAAATAATTGGTTTCTTCGACTTCAGTATTTCTTCGGCAGCTTGCCTGATCTGGTTCTTGTTGCCACCGACCGTCGGATTGTAGCCGCGCAGAGTGACTTTTTCCGGGTACTTAAATTCCGCCTTCGCCGTGCTCACGTCTTTCGGGATATCCACTAACACCGGACCCGGCCTGCCGCTGGTCGCGATGTAAAAAGCCTCCTTGATGGTTTGCGCCAAATCGTTGACGTCTTTCACGAGCACGTTGTGTTTTGTGCAGGGGCGGCTGATGCCGACGTTATCCGCCTCCTGAAACGCATCATTGCCGATAAGGTCGGTTGAAACTTGACCGGTAAATGCGACGAGGGGAACGGAGTCCATATACGCGTCGGCGAGACCCGTAACAATATTTGTCATACCGGGACCGGAGGTGACCAACACGACGCCGGCTTTCCCCGTGGCCTTGGCATAGCCTTCCGCCATATGAGCCGCACCTTGTTCGTGCCGGGTCAATACAAGATCGAGATCTTTTTGTTGGCAGAGAACGTCGAAAATTTTGAGCACGACTCCGCCCGGTAGACCGAAGATGGTTTTGACGCCTTCACGTCTAAGCGACTCGCAGAATATTTCCGCTCCAGTCATCTTCATCGAACAACAACTCCCCTAATGATCGGCGCCGGCATGACGATGCTTCTCAAGAATTTCCATCATGCGGTCCTTGCCGACGAGTTTCAGTTTTTGAATTTTCTTCATTTCCACTTCTTCTTCGGGTGTCAGATAATGCTTATGTTGATATTCAGCCAATTTCTTTTCGAGTTCCCGATGTTCGTCGTAAAACTTCTTTAGCTCTGGATCTTTATCCAGCAGGGAGACAATCGCGTGTTCCTCTCTAAGTTCCATACGGGCGCCTCCTTTTTTAGTATGAAAGAATTTTTCGCGGGACTCAATTTAACTTAGGCCAATATCTTTGTCAACGAAGTTTCCCCTTACTTTTTCAATAACTTACGTGCAATTTTCTCGCTTCCGCCTGAGGCCGACGAAGATATACCGGAACCAATGCGCCTAGATCATCCAGCGATTCCCCGAGCAGACGTTCGCGCGCGAGCAGTGCGACTTCTTGAGCGATCGATGGATAATCACAATCCGACGTCAAAACCATCTTCGCGTTGAATGCGGTGATTAGCTTCTGTCGATGCGCCTCGGCTGCATCGCCGATCACACATAGTAGATCGGTGCTGGCTTCCGCCAGACGATTTCGCATCCAATCTATGGCTCTATCGATCGGGAGCAGAGCATCATCGGTCAACCGCGACAGCACATCGGCGCGCCGCCGAAACAAACCCATGTACACATCATTTTTTCGAGCATCCAGCAAAGAACAAATGATTCCGTCAAAATTTTTTACACTTTCCGCAAGCGCTAGCAACGTCGAGATGCCGATGAGTGGGAGTCCACCGGAATACGCGATACCCTTGGCAGTGGCGAGGCCGACCCGTAGTCCCGTGAATGAGCCGGGTCCAATCGAAACTGCTATGGCTGAGAGGTCAGCCGGCGTTAGATGTCTTTTCTCAAGAAGGGAGTTGATTAACGGAACAATAGTCTCGGCGCAATGCCTGATGGAATCCGACCCGCGCGCGTCGGTCAAGTCTTTTTCCCATATCTGCTCGTGGATTAAAACCTCATCTTCGATCAGAGCTACGCTAGCCGACCTTGTGGCGCTGTCAATGCCGAGAATTCTCATCCACCAACCTGCTTCTCGAAGAATCTCACGATATCGTTGTAGAACGCATAAATCATCAGTAACGCAAGGAGACAAATGCCGACCTGCTGAGCCATTTCGCGGTATTTCAGCGCAACTGGTTTCCGCGTCACTGCTTCGACGAGAAAGAACAATAAGTGGCCTCCATCAAGCACAGGCACCGGCAATAAATTCAGAACACCGAGATTGATGCTGAGAACGGCAAGAAAAGCGAGAAAAGCGCCGATGCCTTCCTGCGCTTGCTGCCCGGCCATTTGCGCAATCAAAATCGGACCGCCGATATTGCGCGGCGAAACGTCCCCCACGACCATTTTGAATAGCGCAACGAGCGTTAGCTGGGCGTAATCATAGGTTTGATAAAACGCTCGCACTATGGCCAAACCCGGGTTGCCTTTCTCGATCGAAACCTGGCTGCCGATTCCAATAATCCAGTCGTCCTTGCGTTCGCCGAAGAGATTGCGGCCCTCCTTCTTCATCGGCTGTACGTTGAGATTGACCGTCTCTGTGCCACGGCGAATCTGGAGCGCCAAGGCTTTGCCGCCGCTCGATTTAATCGCCCGCGACAACGCTTCCCATTCTTTAACCGGCATTCCATCAATCGCAATAATTCGGTCCCCTTTCAGAATGCCCGCCCGCTCCGCCGGCGAACCCGCTTCAACCGCGCTGACTTGCGTCGACATGACCGGCACGCCATAGAAGGTAAACACACCCATGAGAAGCACCAGCGCAAGCAGCAGATTGAAACCGGGGCCGGCCACTACAATGGCGATCCGTTTAAGCAGACTCTTATGAGCAAACGATTTTTCGACATCTTCCTGACGCACCTCTTCATCGGGGTCTTCGCCAACCATTTTGACGTATCCGCCGAGCGGAAAAGCGCTGAGTGCATATTCAGTCTCGCCCTTCTTTCGCACCCAGAGCTTAGGACCGAAGCCCACCGAAAAAGTCAGAACGCCAACTCCGGAAAGCTTGGCTAACAGGAAATGGCCAAACTCATGGAAAACAATCAACAGCCCAAGTCCGATCACCGCTGCGACGATTGAATAAACCAAGTTTTCCATCCACATCTCCTTGACCGTGATTTAACGAATCATCGATGACGCGTGTTCTCTCGCCCAGCGATCCACTTCGAGAATATCGCCAATGGCCCTTGCCCGCCCGTTATTATGTTTCTTCATGATATTGCCAATTATACGATGTATTTCGCGAAATCCTATGCGCCGATCTAAAAATGCCGCCACTGCGACTTCATTTGCGGCATTGAGGACTGCCGGCATCGTGCCACCCTCGCGCAGTGCACGATATGCCAGCGCCAATGCGGGAAAGCGCTTCCTTTCAACCGGAAGAAAGTTCAACTGTTTTTGCTCGGTAAGATCGAGGCTCTGCCAGCTACCCTTGAGGCGGTGCGGAAACGCCAGCGCGTAAGCAATCGGAATACGCATGTCCGGAATACCGAGTTGGGCAATGATTGAGCCATCCTGATAACGCACCATTGAGTGCACCACACTCTGCGGGTGGATCACGACATCGATATGGCTAGGGTCCATATCGAACTCCCAGCGCGCCTCGATCACCTCGAGCCCCTTGTTCATCATGGTTGCGGAATCGATCGTGATCTTCTGGCCCATTTTCCAGTTGGGATGCTTCAGTGCCTCAGCAACCGTGACTTTCTCCAGACGCGCGAGAGGCGTCTTCAAAAAAGGACCGCCGGAGGCGGTCAAAATAAGCTTGTCGACTTCCGTGTGATCATTCCCTTGCAAACACTGAAAGATCGCGCTGTGCTCGCTATCGACCGGCAACAGGCGAACGCGTTTCTTTTTTGCCGCGTTGACGAAAAGCTCGCCTGCCATAACCAGCGCTTCTTTATTGGCCAGCGCAATTTCTTTTCCAGCAAGTACGCCGTTGAAACACGGCATTAATCCAGCCCCGCCGACAATGGCAGCGAGCACCATGTCAACTTCCGACGCTGTTGCGATCGCCGATGCGCCCGACTCTCCGTGAAGAATTTCGACCTTTCTACGCCCGAGCAAGCCTCTCAAGCGCGGTACGTCCTCTTCGCGCTGAATCGCCACCGCGGCAGGTGAAAACTCGTGAATTTGTTTTGCCAGCAGAGGCAAATTTCGGCCCGCCACCATGCCGTGAATGTGAAATTTTTCCGGAAATTCCCGAACCAGCGCGAGGGTGCTGACGCCGATGGAACCGGTGGAACCAAGAAGCGCAAGCTTTTTCACCGGTGAAATGCCTGTAGGTAGGCGGTGGTAAACACGGCCGGAAAGATCAAGCTATCGAGCCGGTCTAGCAGCCCGCCATGGCCGGGCAACAGATTACCCGAATCCTTGACCCCAAAGACCCGCTTGATCCATGACTCGAAAAGGTCGCCCATCTGCCCGAGAATACTGAGCGCCAAAGACAAGACTGAAATTTCCACCCAATCGATCGATCTAAACAATGCCGAAGCGGCAACCCAACCCGCGATCACTGCGCCAATCACGTAACCCCAGATCCCAGCAACTGTTTTTCCCGGGCTGATCTCACGTGCGAGCTTGCGAACGCCAAAACGGCGGCCAATGAAATAAGCCATCGTATCGCCACTCATGACAACTGCTAACACCCAGAACACCCACGCGCGACCTTCGGACCAACGAAACAACAGCACCCAGTGAGGGAGAAAGTATCCCGCATAAATCGCCCCTAGCAAACTGATCGAAAGGCGGTTCAGCCGATCAGCTAACGCTCCGCCGCTCGATAGATAGACGCAGAACCCAGCCAATATCACGATATCGAGCCAAACAAGGGACCGAACGTAGTCGTCGAGGAAAATTGCTCCGGATAGGCAAATTCCAAAAGCGATCCCCATTGCCCGGTCTCTGCTCCGGTTCGGAAAGGCTATAGTAAAATATTCATGTAAAGCGCCGACGGTCACGACAAAAAATACCACGGCAAACAACCATGGTGGGCTCCAGCCAACGAGGAGCACCAACAATGGCACACCCAGCGCTGCCGTCAGAACCCTGGAGCTAAGATTGGCGTCCACCGGCTCCTAGTCGTAGAGTGGAGTCCTCGATCTGTTCATCCGTTCGACCAAATCTCCGCCGCCGACGCTGATAATCCAGCAATGCTTCAAGGTATTCCCGCTCCCGGAAATCGGGCCATAGAGTCTGTGTCACGTAAAGCTCGCTATAAGCCAGCTGCCAAAGGTAGAAATTACTGATGCGCATCTCGCCGCTGGTACGGATCAAAAGATCCGGATCCGGTACTCCGCCGGTGTCCAGGTGTGCCGCAACAGTCTGCTCATCGATCTCGTGGGCATCAATTTTCCGCTCACGCGCTTGAATCGCCAGCTCCTTCGCCATCCGAACAATTTCATCCCGGCCGCTGTAACTGAGAGCCAGAATCACCGTCATGCGTTGATTGTCGCGCGTCAGTTCGATCACCTTCTCTAAGATCGTCCGAACGTTGGCGGGCAGGCGTGATCGATCACCGACGGTCAATAAACGAATGCCGTAACGCATCATTTTAGCCTGCTCCGCCGCAAGATAATGCTCGAGCAGCCCCATGAGGGCATGGACCTCATCATGCGGACGAAACCAGTTCTCGGTCGAAAATGCGTACAGCGACAGGTAACGAATGCCGATTTTGCGGCTCATTTCGACAATGGCTCGAACCGACGTTTTCCCCCTGCGATGGCCTTCAATGCGATTCTTGCCGCGCAGTTTCGCCCAGCGTCCGTTGCCGTCCATAATAATGGCGACGTGTGTCGGCAGGCGCGATTTATCTAGGCCGTGTAGCTCCATGACTGGCTGCATGCGCTTGGCTGCATCGGCTGACGAGGTCTCGGCGGAGGTGCGGTATCGAACAGGAAGGACAAACGGATTTGCTCGCAAACCCGGAATTATACCGCCATCACTTCTTCTTCTTTGGCTTTAACGGTCTTGTCGATTCGACCGATGAAATCATCGGTAATTTTTTGTATGCGCTCGTGACCGTGCTTCGAATCGTCGGCGGTAATCTCCTTCTTTTTTTCTGCCTCCTTCAAGTGCTCAATCGCCACGCGACGATGATTGCGCACCGATACCCGGTACTCTTCGGCAATTTTCTTGACGTGCTTGACGAGTTCTTTGCGCCGCTCCTCGGTGAGCTGAGGGATCGGAATCCGAATGACTTTTCCATCATTGCTGGGCGTCAGACCGAGATCCGATTTTAGGATGGCTTTTTCAATTTCACTCATGGCGCTGCGATCGAACGGTTGGATCACCAACAGTCTCGGCTCGGGCGCGCTTAATGTTGCGAGCTGGATCAGTGGGGTCGTCGCGCCGTAGTAATCCACCGTGATATGCTCCAACAGGCCTGTCGAGGCTCGACCCGTGCGAATTTTTCCCAGCTCTTTCCTGAGTGCGCTTACCGAACCATCCATTTCTTTTTGTAATTGGGTAAAAATGGCTTCATTCATCGCTTTCCTCCGCTCACCAGGGTGCCAATTGGTTCGCCGGAAACGACTCGTTTGATATTACCCTTTTCCATTAAATTGAAGACAATGATCGGCAAATTGTTGTCCATGCAAAGCGAGATCGCCGTCGAATCCATGACCTTGAGCTCGCGATTCAGAACTTCGATATAGCTAAGCTCATCGAATTTCCGGGCTCCCTCGATCTTGAATGGGTCAGCGTCATAGACGCCGTCGACTTTGGTTGCCTTGAGAATGACCTCAGCGCCCACTTCCATCGCCCGCAAGCTCGCCGTCGTATCAGTGGTGAAGTAAGGATTGCCGGTGCCTCCCGCGAAGATCACCACTCTGCCCTTTTCCAAATGCCGCGTCGCGCGGCGCCTGATGTAAGGCTCGGCGACCTGCCGCATCTCAATGGCCGAAAGCACTCGTGTCGACACGCCCAGCTTTTCCAGCGCGTCCTGAAGTGCGAGACTATTAATGACTGTGGCCAGCATCCCCATCGTATCGGCGCTCGCTCGATCCATGCCGATTTCGCTGGCAATCGCCCCGCGAAAGATATTGCCGCCACCGATGACCAAAGCCAGCTCGCACCCGAGCTCCTTTACTTCTTTGATTTCTTGCGCAAAGGCCTTGACCGTATTCCCGTCGATGCCGAAATTGAGCGGGCCTGCAAATACCTCCCCGGTGACTTTGAGAATAATTCTTTTGTACTTGGGGCCGCCGTTGTCCATGAAGTTGTCGGTGATGCTCAATCCTCCGCGGTGGCCTCGCCCAGATGGTATCTCGCGAACCGCCGAACCTGAATATTTTCCCCCAGCCGCGCGATAGCATCATTAACGACCTCGGTGACCTTTCTATCGGGATCTTTGATGAATGCTTGCTCTAATAAACACACTTCGGAGTAAAAGCGCTCGATTTTACCGTCGACAATTTTATCGACGACCTTCTCTGGTTTTCCCGTTTCCAGCGCCTGTTGCCGATAAATGCTTTTTTCCTTCTCGAGGTGCTCGGGCGAAACTTCCTCGCGCCTGACATAGTGGGGATTGGCAGCAGCGACCTGCATCGCGATGTCTTTTACCAGCATCTGAAACTCTGCCGTGCGCGCAACAAAATCGGTCTCGCAATTGATTTCCACCAAGACTCCGATTTTGCCTCCCGGGTGAACATAAGCGCCCACAGCGCCATCCGCCGCGACGCGATCGGCCTTTTTTGCCGCCGCGGCTAGCCCCTTCTGACGCAAATAGTCGATGGCTTTTTGCACATCGCCACCGCTTTCGGCCAAGGCTTTTTTACAGTCCATCATACCCGCTCCGGTTTTTTCCCGGAGTTCTTTCACAGCGCTTGCGCTGATTTCCACTTTCAAACTCCTGCCGCGGCCGAGAATTCATTTACATTAGCTGTCTCGGCGCGTTCTTCTTCCTTTCTCTTGGTCAAAGATTGCTCGTACAACGTCCGGCCTTCGTTGATCGCATCCGCAACCGCCGAACAGAATAGTCGGATGGCACGGATCGCGTCGTCGTTACCGGGGACTTTGTAGTCGACCATGTCGGGATCGCAATTGGTATCGATCACCGAGATCACGGGAATTCCCAGTTTGCGGGCTTCCTTCACCGCGATCTCCTCCTGCTTCGGGTCGATCACGAAGATGGCATCAGGAAGCTTGCGCATCGCTTTAATGCCGCCGAGAGCCTGTTCGAGTTTGGCTTTCTCCCGTTTGAGTCCCAACATCTCTTTCTTGGTCAACGCGTCGACGATCTTCGGGTCATTTTCCATCTCCTCGAGTTTGCGCAAACGCTCGATGCTTTGCCGGATCGTCGAAAAATTGGTCAGGGTACCGCCGAGCCAACGGTTATGGACATAGTACATGCTACACCGCTCAGCTTCTTCGCGAATGGCATCCTGGGCCTGCTTTTTGGTACCGACGAAAAGCACATGCCCGCCGGAAGCCGCCAAATCGCGCACCACCGCTTCTAATTCTTTGAACATTGTGACGGTTTGCTGCAGATCGATAATATGGATCCCGTTTCGTGCCCCGAAAATGTACGGCTTCATTTTCGGATTCCAGCGGCTTGTCTGGTGCCCGAAGTGCACGCCCGCTTCGAGTAGTTGTTTCATCGAAATATCACTCATGCTTTTCTCCTCTGGTTTTTCCTCCCTTTCGTCATTTCCTCACCGGACCCGAAGGCACCATCGATGGGGATCAGTAAAGGTGTGAATTTAAGAACCGGACAGTTCTCGTCGGCTGGCTT
>Ga0075434_100004745_pt1 | contig 12296 bp, 10 predicted proteins | sample RhiMethybrSRZTD3_FD_75298 | JGI IMG/M metagenome (GOLD analysis project Ga0075434, IMG submission 75298) | Populus rhizosphere microbial communities from Tennessee, USA - Rhizosphere MetaG P. TD hybrid SRZTD3 | ecosystem: Host-associated > Plants > Roots > Rhizosphere > Soil | place: USA... | reverse complement strand
CGCTCGCGCTCGCGCCGATCGTGAGACGCGCGCTCGAAGACGCGGCGATTCTCGCCTCGGAGAAGCGCGTGCTGCTCGAGTCGATACACATGGATCCGTACACTAGTGCAGTTTCCAGATGCGTGTAGCGCGGCCCTTTCAGGGCCGCGTCTACATCAATATCGAAAACGCGCTGGTGGACCGGATATGCGAAAGCAGCACTAATGCCCCGAGGCTTCGACTGCGATCCTCCGGCCGCGATGCGGAGCGGCCGGTAGTAGACCCTGAAGAGACATGCCACTAGGACTCCGATTCGGCGCACACGTCCTCGACCCGCGGAGCCGAACCTTGACGCGCGAGGGGCGATTGGTACCGCTGCAGGAACAGCCGCTCGAGCTGTTGATGCTGCTCGTCGAGCGCGCTGACACGCTGGTCACGCGCGACGACATCCGCGCGCGGATCTGGCCCGACGTCGTCATCGATTACGAGATGGGGATCGCTGCTGGGTGTCGCGGCAATCGACGTCTACGTGGTGCTGGTTGTCGTCGTCAGCACCGCGATCGTGGTGGTGAGTGCCGCGCTCGCCCCGGCCCGGCGCGCCGCACGCGTCGACGTCGGAATGCTCCTGCGACTGGAATGAGGCGCTACTCTTCGCGCAGCGCGACGATCGGATCGATTGACGCGGCTCGTCGCGCGGGCAGGTAGCTCGCGGCGAGCGCCGTCGTGGCGAGCGCAAGCGCGAGCGCCGCCGAGAGGCGCGCGTCGCTCGACACGATTCCGAGCAGTCCTGCTTCCATCGCGCGGCCGAGCGCGAGCGCAAGGGTCAGTCCGACGGCGACGCCGACGGCGGTGAGCCAGGCGGCCTGCCGCAGCGTCAGCCGTGTCACGTCGGATGCCGTCGCGCCGAGCGCGATGCGCACGCCGATTTCGCGCACGCGCTGCGCGACCAGATAGGTCATCACCGCGTACAGCCCGAGCAGTGCGAGCACGAGCGCCAGTCCCGCGAACACCGCCATCAGGCCGGCGATGTACTGCAGACCGATCGTCTTCTCGGCCAGCATCTGGCGCATCGGCATGATGTCGAAGAGCGGCTGCGCGCGATCGACGCCCGCGATCGCGCGACGAACGTCGTCGATGATCGCCAGCGGATCGCCGGACGTGCGAACGGCGAGGATCAGGTCTCCCGTCGGCGATTGCGTGATGGGACGGAACATCGTCGGAACGTTGCGGCTGTCGAACCAGTCGTGGATGACGTCGCCGCAGACGCCGACGACCGTCGCGAATTCGTCGCTGCCGGCGCGGACCTGATGGCCGATCGCGTCCTCCTTGGGCCAATACTTTCGCGCCATTGACTCGGTGACGATGGCGACCCGCTGTGACGTGGCGCTGTCGGACGACGCGAACGCGCGGCCTGCGAGGATCGGCACGCGGAGCACCGCGAAGTAGGACGGGCTCACCGCGCGGAAGTCGGCGCGCGGCGTGTTCGCAGGATCGACTTGTGGTTGTCCGGCGATCTCGATACGGCGCACGACGTTGGAGTCCTGTGCCGGCAGGATGTTCGCGATGGCGACGTCGTCGACGCTCGCCACCGACCTGATCGCCTCGATGGACGACGCAACGAAGCGCCGCCTGCTGTCGTCGGTCGCATAGTGCGGCTCCGGCAGAACGGCACGCAACACCAGGACGCGGTTCGGGTCGTACCCCTGCCAGTTCGTGAAATAGCGCGTCACGGTGGAGATGCTGAGCATCGCAGCGACCAGCAGCGGCAGGACGAGTGCGATCTCCGCGACGACCAGACCGCGGCGGAGACGTTGGCTTTTCGTGCCGCGGCCGGTCCGTCCATCGGACTTCAGCGCGTCGCCGACGTGACCGCGCGCCATCTGCAGCGCCGGCAGCGTGGCGGACGCGATCGCCGCGAGCACGCCGATGGCCGTCGTGACGGCGACGAGTCGGATGTCGACGCCGAGGCGCTCCCAGCCGGCGATGAACCGCACGACGCGTCCCGGCATGAACACATACACCACGCGGATGAATGCCCACGCGACGCCGAGGGCGACCGGCACCGCCGCAAGCGCGAGCAGTCCGCTCTCGAGGAAGGCGTTGCGCACGATGCGCGCACGGCTCGATCCGAGCGCGAGGCGGATGGCGATCTCGCGTCCGCGTTCGGCGCCGCGCGCGAGCAGCAGGTTTGCGATATTCGCGCACGCGATCAACAGCACGAACAGTCCCGCGGCCTGCCAGAGCGACAGAATCGGAGGCATCCCGGCATCCACCATGCCGGCGCTCAGCGTGTACACGCGGGCGGAGAGCAGGCGATTCGTGTCGGGATGCTCGCGCGTGAGTCGCTGCGCGATGACGGTCATCTGCGCCTGCGCGTCGCTTACGCTTCGTCCGGCCGCGAGCCGGCCGATGACCGTCAGGTAGTGACTGCTGCGCCGGCGTGCGGTTTCCTCGTCGAACGACAGCGGCGCCCACATCTCGGCTTTCATCGGGAAGTCGAACCCGGGTGGCATCACGCCGACGACGATCCGCTCGCCACCGTCGACGCGGATCGGCTTGCCGACGACGGCGGGATCGGCGCCGAATCGCCGCTTCCACAAGCCGTCGCTGAGCACCACGCGTTTGTCGTTGCCGATCGTTTCTTCCTCACGCACGAACGTCCGGCCGAGTGCGGGAACCGCGTCGAGCACGGCGAAAAAATCGGACGACACGAAGAAGCCGAGCACCCGTTCCGGCTCGTCGCGTCCGACGAGATTGGCATCCCACCACTGAATCGCGGACAGATGGTCAATCGTGCCGCCGGCGAGGTCGCGCCGCCAGTCGAGGAAGTCGGCCGGCGACACCGTTTCACGATGACCCACGTACGTCGGCGACGTCGTCACCGGCATGACCACGCGATCGACGTCGCGCATTGCGTACGGATGAATCATCAGCTTGTCGATGATGCCGAACACCGCCGCGTTCGTGCCTATGCCGAGTGCCAGCGTCACGACGACGGTCGCAGACAGGAGCGGACGCTTCGCAAGCGATCGCAGCGCGAACCGGAGATCCATCGTCAAGCGATCCATGGCTGTGCCTTTGCTCGAGGACGCGGCAGAATGCCGCGTGTGAGGCCACGATGCGAGTCGGCGCGCCGTGTATCGCATCGACAGACGGAACCCTTCAGCGAAGTACCACAGAACGAGGACGGGCCGGATGCAACGGCCGTGCATCCGTCCGTACGCTTCGTGCAGATCGCCAACGATCTCGTCGCGATAAACGGCGCCGGCGAGTGTGGCGTGCAGCAGCCGCTCGATCCAGCGCGGCGGCGTTTTCGGAGGCAGTGAGGGCGTCACGACGGCTCCAGCTGCGACTCGAGACCATCCCAGAGACCGAGCAACACGCGCCGCGATCGTTTCAGGGCGCGAATGCCGGCGCTGGTGACCGTGAAGTAGCGACGGGCGCGGCCGCCGCGCTCCGGCAGCGGGTCGCCAAGCGTGGAGCGCAGGCAACCTTTCCGTTCGAGGCGTTCGAGCGCGGTATAGAGCGCGCCGCGTGCGATGCGGCGCCGCGCCGCCGTCGCCAGCGCCTCGCGAATCGGATTCGCGTAGGCGTCGTCGCCGAGGCGCAGGACGATGAGGAGGAGCAGCTGCTCGAGCTCGCCGAGGTAGATGTCAGCCGGCGGCATGTGACTTCTTTGTAGGCATTATACGCAGTCGGCGTACGGAAGGTTCCGACTGGGCGGAACACATGCAACCACGAAAGCGCGAAAGAGACACGAAGAACACGAAGAAGACACTTTGATTAAAAGGTTTTCTTCTTCGTGTTTTCGTCCTTTCGTGATTTCGTGGTTGCAGTACTGCTCGCCCGAGCCGCAGGGACCCGCCTTATTTCGGCTGATTCGCTGATGCTGCCAAGGCTCGAGAAGCCGACTTCGAGGCAGACATCGGTCACCGAATAGCGTCCCGACGCGAGCAGCTGCTTCGCCGCATCGAGGCGGGCCTGGATGCGGAACTGATGCGGCGTGACGCCGAAGAGCGCCTCGAACTGACGGATGAAGTGAAACGGCGAGATGCGCACGTCGCGCGCGATGTCGGCGATCGATGGCGACGGCTCACGAATTTCGCGCAGCAGATCGCGCGCGAGGCACAAACGGCGGAAGCCTTCGTGTCGCAGCAGCATCCGTGTCACCGGCGCGCGGCGAGGCGCCAGAACGTTCGCTCGTCGAGGAGCGTGATCCGGTGGCCTTTTTCGCGCAGCCGCTTGATCTCCATGAGCTTCAGCCCTCCATCGCGGCCCGCCGCCTGCAGCGGGTTCGGCCGTCCGCGAACGACGACCGTCGTGCGCGCTGACGGACCGCTGTGCACGGTCGCGCCGGCGCGTCGCGCCGCGCGAATCGCCTCGACCCTCTTCCGGCTGAGGATGCCGGTGAACGCGAGGTGCACGCCTTTGAGCGTGCGGAGGATGCCGGGTCTGAGGATCGCGGGCGGATTGCGAAGCGCGTCAATCAACTCGTCCGCGCTCTCGTACCGCTTCCGCCGCTCGCCGATGCAGCGATAGATGATCTCTTTCAAATGATCGGTGCACGCGAGCCGGCGGACGTCGGGCGTGCGAATCCGCGCGCGCGCATCGCCCTTGATCAGCATCCCGAGCAGCTGACCGACCTGATACACATCATCGCGCGCCTGCCACTTCGGCGCGGCGCGCGCGAGCAGATCGCTCGGCGCCGTGAGCGCGTTCATTGTGTGGGCGGTGATGCCGCGCGTGTCGCTCAGCTGGCGGACGATGCCGAAATCTCCGAGCTTCAGACGGAAGCCATCGCAGACGAAGACGTTCATCGGCGTGAGATCGCGGTGGAGCGCCTGGCCGCGATGCAGCTTGCCGAGCACCTCGAGGATGCCGGCGATTTCGCGTCGCACCTTGCTCTCGGACCAGCCGTTGCCTCGAGCCAGGTATGCGCTGAGATCGCCGTGACGCGCGTACTCGAGCGCCAGAAAGTACAGCGCGCGTCCGTCCGTACGGACGAACGGAAATCGATCGAAGACGCGGATGGCACGCGCGTGTCCGTCGAGCAGCTGCCCGAAGTACGCTTCGCGAAGCCAGCCGTCGATGCGCGCGCTCACCTTGATGCACACGGCCTCGGGAACGCTCGGCGATCGACCCAGACGTGTGGCGAGATACGCCTGACCGAATCCGCCCTCGCCGAGCAGATGCTCGATCCGGTACGCCAGTCCCGTTTCAGGACTGGTGATCGTTTGCGCAGGCGCCAGCAGGTACTGCGGTCCGGGAAAAGCATCCCCGGGCAGTTTCGCGGCGCGCGTCGTCGCGGATGTGAGCCCCATCAACGCTCGCTCGAATTGATTTGTTCATTATCCGGCAAACCGCGCCCGACGCGGCACGAAGAACACTCTCGTCTTCAGGCATAATGAACGATCGATCTCGCGTCGTGTGCGAGGAATGCGGGCGGGTGGAGAGAGAGAGCCATGAGTGAGCGACGCAAACCGGCCGTCACTCGTGAGAGCGGCGCCGAGCAGGACGTGCGCAATCAGGAAGTGCGGCGCGCGAACCGCGAGCTGGCGGCGTACTTCAAGGGACAGCGCACGGAACGCGAGGCGCGCGCCGCGCTGAAGATCATCAAGGCGTTCGTGCGCGACAGGGAGCGGAGCGACCCGAAGAACCGTCTGCCGCTGCCCGGTCTCGACGGAGCGAAGAAACCGAAAGCGGCAGGCCGAAGCCCGGCGGGCGGAAGCCGCCCGCGATCGCGGCGCCAACCGCGCGCGACGAAATCGCTCGCTGCCGTGCCGCCGCCGCCAACCGAGCCGTCACCGTCCGAATAGCTATGTTTAACCGCGGAGTGCGCCGAGAACGCAGAAATTCTTTAGATAACTATCCGGGTTCACACATTGATTGAGGCGTCGATTGTGTTCGGTCAGAAGATCGCGCGCCTCTTGCGGGATGCGGCGCGTCATCGTGGCGTTTGCCTTCTGCGCGCGCGGAGTCGCATGGATTTTCTGCTGCAATAACTCTGCGGTCTCCGCGCTCTCCGCGGTTGCTCGTAGTGCTCGCGAGGTTATCCCGCTCAGCCGCCGTAGTAGCCGCTGCGTGCCTTCACGGTCGCCGAGGAATGCTTCACGCGAATATCGAGCCGGCGCCATTCACGGGATCCCGCGGCTTCAATCGCGAGCACGTACTGCTGCCGGAGCTCGTCGAGCAGGCTCGACGCCGCGATGATCGTCTCGGTGAACGTTCTCGCGAACACGAACTGACCGCCGGTCCATTCCGCGAGGTCGCGCAGGTCGGCGGAGTCGGATCGCGCTCCGCGATCGGTGATATCGATGCGCGCACGCTGATCGGCGAACGGAACGGTGGCGACGACGAAGACCGGCACCGAGATCGAGCTCGCGATGGCGGAGACTTCGCTCGCGGACATCGTGCTGCTCGTATCCACGCCGTCGGTCAGCACGATGATCGCCTTGTGCGTGGCGGATCGCGCGGAGAGACGCCGCGCCGCCTCGGCGGTCGCGTCATAAATAGAGGTCGTTCCGAACGGCTCGAAGTCCGACAATGCGCATCGAAGCGCCGACAGATCGCGCGTGAAGTCCTGCCGCTCGTGCAGCTCTGAATCGAACGTCAACACCGCCACCTCGTCGTCGCCGGCGTGCAGCTGCGCGAGGATGGAATCGAACGCCTGACGCGCCATCGCGATCTTCGAGCCGATGCGCATGCTGCCGCTCATGTCGACGAGGATTGCGACGCTGACCGGCGACTTCCGATCCGAACGCAGCGAGAGAATCGGGCGCACTTCGCCGTTGTCGCGCACTTCGAAATCGGTTGGCGTCAGCCCCTTCAGCGGCCGTCCCCGTTTGTCGCGAACCGACGCCTGAATCGTGACGAGGTCCACCGAGCTGCGGAACGTCTGGGGCGGCTGATCGCTTGACACCTGCACGGAGCGTTCGGCCGCGTGCAGCGGAGCGAGGAGCGACACGGCGAGCAAGAGCCTGCTGATCACTGTTTTCATAGAGGGTTTCTCTATGTATCGGACATTCAGCGGCCGTGAATTAGCGTCCACACGAGTGGACGCGCGGCGGACGCGGACACGCGCCTGTCTGCCGTCTCAATCCGCAAAGTTGTGCCGTTTTGTGAGCGCCGACAACAGGATACCAACAATCGACACGACTGCGGCGCCCCAAAACGCGGCCCAGAATCCACTGACGTGGAATCCGAGGCCGAGCGCGGTGGACACGCGGCTTGTCAGCCAGAGCATCAGGCCGTTGATGACGAGCAGGAACAATCCGAGCGTCAGGAGGATGACCGGGAAAGTGAGGACCCACGCGATCGGCCGGACGAACGCGTTGACGACGCCGAAGACCAGCGCGACGCCGAAGAACGTGAGCCACGTGCCTTCGAACGTCACACCCGGGACGATTTGCGTCGCCACGTAGAGTGCCGCCGCGTTTGCGAGCAGTCGAACCACGAAATTCATGAGGTCACGATAGTACTGTCACGCGGGTTGCTCTCGCCACGTCCCGTGGATCTGCACGCGCGCGTGTCTTCGAACAGAACCCGCGATGTCCGCTCACGATGAGCTGTAGCGCCGTGCATCTCCCGCGAAAGGACTTGTATGGCGTCCCTACACAAGTGTGCGCTTGCCGTCGCGACGGTTGCGCTTGGATCCGTACTCATCCTGGCGGCGGCACCATCGAGTGGAACCCTCAGCAGCACGAGCGGCCCGATCAGCTGGGATGGTCCGCCGACCGGCGGCGCATCGCCTGACGGCGAGGTGACGTGCATCGAAGCGACGACGTGCGACACGTTCACGCTGAGGATCGCTGCGGGTGATTACACCGGCAAGCGCGTCCGCTTCCGGGTGAGCTGGACGGTCGCAACGAATGATTACGACGTGTACGTCCATCAGACGTCGAACGATGGACCCGTCATCGGGTCGTCGACGGGCGGCGCGCCAAGCACAGCCGAGGAGAACACATTCGATCTCAACGGCGCCGTCACCGCTGGTGTAAACGACGTCTACACGATTCATGTCGTCTGGTTCACCGTCGTACCGCCCGACCCGTATCACGGCGTCGTGAGCCTCGAAGCGATTCCCACGACGACCGCTGCAACGAGAACCGCCACGATCGTCACCGGAACGAAGACCGGCATCAGCTTCAGCCGTAACCGTCCGGTCTACGCGTTCGGCGCCGGCCAGGACGTCGAGCCGAACGTGCGCGTGGACTACAAGGGCAACGCGTACGTCGGTGGCATTCGCGGACTGACCGGCGGGAACGATCTGTGGCGGTTCGATCTCGATCCGACGAGCGCGACCTACGATCCGTTTCTCCTTGCCGCCACGCCGGTGTGGAACGCTGACGGAACGGTGAGTAATCCTGCGTGGAAAGGGCAGCCCGACGCGCTCGCGCCGAACAATGCGAGCGAGCTCGGCGGCGACGGCGGCGGCGACATGGACGTCGCGGTCGGGTTCAAGCCCGCCGTGCCGTCCACGTCGCCTCCAATCCTTGCCACCTCGAGTCTCGTCGCCGCGAACGTATCCGCGCAGAAATCGATCGATCGTGGCGACACGTTCACGAACAATCCCACAGGCAACACGACCGTGCAGGTCGACGATCGTCAGTGGATGGAGTTCCTCGGCCAGAACTCGGTCTATCTCGGATACCGCGAGTTCACCGGCCTGCAGGCTACATCGAAGTACTACCTGAACCGATCCGACGACGGCGGCCTCACCTACGGCCCTGCGGTCGTCGCGGCAATCGGCGGCAACACGACCGGGAACATCGACGTGGATCAGCGGGACGGCACGGTGTACTTCTGCCATCAGGGTCCGGGGACCGACGGCAACAGGCAGGTGCTCGTCGCAATCGGCCAGCCGGTCAGCCTGTCGGTGACGCCGGTCGTGTTCAACACCGTCGTCGCGGCGACGGGTCAGAACCAGATCGCCAATCTGTTCCCGGTGTGCAAGGTTGCCAGCGACGGCACCGTCTACGTCGCGTACTCGGATGGAGGCACCGCGATCTACGTCGCGCATTCGCGCGATCAGGGGAAGACGTGGGCGCCGCCGGTTCGCGTCAGCGACGTCGGGCCCGGCGGCGTGGCGCTGTTTCCGTGGATTGAAACCGGCGATCGGCCTGGCAGTCTCGCCATCGTGTGGTACGGCGCAACCGCGGCCGACAGCGAAGACGGTCTGGGTGGAAACACCGACAACGCGAACTGGAACGTGTACTTCGCGCAGACGCTGAACGCCACATCGTCGGCGCCGACGATTCTGCAGACCGTTGCGAGCGATCACTTCATTCACGGATCGAACATCAGTCTCGCCGGGTTCACGACCGGCACGAGCCCGAATCGAAACCTTGCCGATTTCTTCCAGGTGGCGATCGATCCGCGCGGACTCGCGATGATCGCGTTCGCCGACGATTCGAACGACTTCGCCGGCCACACGCGGGTGACACATCAGATCGGCGGATACAACCTGAACACCGGCAAGGCGATTCGGATCAAGGGCACGAACGCGCCGCCGGCGGCGCCGACCAGCGCGCCGCAGGTGTTCGACTTCCGGCACGACGCGCGCGTGGTCAGTCCGCCGCCGGTTTTGCCAGACGCGGATACGCCTGCCGACATCCTCACGATCGGGTACGGCTGCCAGATCGTGAACGGTGCAACGTGGATCACCGCGACGATGGCGGTGTCGGGACTCGACACGGTTCCGCCGCTCGGGACGTGGCGGATGAACTTCGCGACGAACCCGTCGAAGCCCGGACTCGTCGATCGCGCGGATCAGTGGTTCGTGCAGGCGGCGACGGACGACACCGGCGCGCGCACGTTCTCGTACGGCGTCGCGGTCCGGAACAGCGACGGATCGATCACGAATACGGTGAAGGGATCTGCCGACAGCGGGGCGTTCGATCTGACGAAGCGAACGGTCACCGTGAAAGTCGACGTCGCGAAGCTGAACCCGCTGCAGACGCGCGGTGCGATCGGCACCGGGACGGTCCTCATGGGACTGCGCGGTCAGACGAGCGTCGATCGCGTCACGGTCGCAGGGTTGGTCGGCGTCGGCTTGTCGGACTCGACGCGCGGCGGCGGGACGTTCACCGTCGGCGCGTGCGCTCAGTGACGCACGCGGAGGAACGCCGGCATCAGCGGCGATCGATTTCGAGCACGAGGAGCCGGTGGAAACGGTAAAGTATCTGACCGGTCATTCGATCTGCGTCAACCGGGATCGATGCAAGTGAAACTCGAGCCGACCGGCTCGCCCGCACTGGAGCCGTCCAGATGAAGATCGTCGATCTGTTCGTCGCGCAACTCGATGACGAAGCCGCGCGCACCCGCCGCAGCCTGGAACAGGTACCCGACGGACACGACGACTGGAAGCCGCACGACAAGTCGATGCCGTTCGGACGGCTCGCCATGCTCGTCGCGCGGATGCCGTCGTGGTTCTCTTTAATCGTGGGACAGGACGAACTGAACCTCGGCGCCGGGAACGTCGATCAGCGTCCGCTTCGCACGAGCCGCGAGCTGGTGCAGGCGCACGACGAGGGCGTTGCCGGCGCGCGTCAGGCGCTCGCGAAAGCGACCGACGAGTATCTGCTGACGACGAAATGGCGGCTGCTCGTCGGGTCTCAGGTGGTCAGCGAGCAGCCGCGCTACATCGTCGTTCGCGACACGTTCATGCACTGGTCGCACCATCGCGGGCAGCTGACGGTGTATCTGCGGTTGAACGGCGCGCAGGTGCCGGCGATTTACGGGCCGTCCGCGGATGACACGCGGTTTGCGTGATTGGTTCGCAACAGTACTGCAGCCACGAAAACACGAAGGCACGAAGACGCACGAAGAAGACCTTGTGAAGGTTTTTCCCGTGTATCTTCGTGTTCTTCGTGATTTCGTGGTTGCAGTACTGGACGGACGTGGAGTCTTGTACCGTATGCTCACGTCGACATGAGCGACGCTGCCGTTCAGCCGCGGCGAATCAAAGAGCTCGAGGTGATGGTCGCCGACGTCATCATCGAGACGCCGGACACGGCGACGCTCGTTTTCTTCACCGGCAACGATCACCTCGAGTACAGCGCCGGGCATTTTCTGACGATCGATCCGCACCAGTTCGAGGCGCTCGAACGGTTCATCGCGTTTCTCGAGGATCTGAAAGGACGGCGCGAGCCGCCGCGCGCCTACTCGATGAGCTCCGCGCCGCACGAACGCTATCTCGCCGTGACGGTGAAGGAAGAGCGCTACGTATCGGGGCAGACGAAGTATCCGCCACTCTTGTCGCCGATGCTGGTGAAGCGCACGACGCGCGGCATGCGGCTGGTGGTCACCGGCTTCACCGGCCCGTACACGCTTCCACGCGACATCGCGAACCGCGCGAACACGGTCGTGCACATCTGCGCCGGATCGGGGAGCGTGCCGAACTTCTCGATGCTGAAGTTCGCGCTGCGTGAGTATCCCGCGCTGCGGCACACGGTCGTCTACTCGAACAAGACGTGGAGCGACGTGATTTTCCGCGACGAATTCGCGCGCCTGACCGCCGAGCATCCGGAACGCGTGCGCGTGATCCACACGCTCACGCGCGAAGCGAACGCCGCGAGGTTCGGTCCGTCCGTCCGCAAGGGACGAATCGATCTCGATCTGCTCCGCGAGGCAATCCCGCGTCCGGACGAGAGCTACGTGTACGTCTGCGGTCCGGGAATCTCGAGCTGGGATGTGCTGGCCGCAAAGGCGGAAGGGCGCAAGGCGGAGCCGAAGTTCCTCGAGACCGTCCTCGATCTGCTCAAACAGCTCGGCGTCCCGAACGACCGCATCAAACGCGAATCGTACGGGTAGCCGCTACCCCGGGGCCAGACACGGGGTGTCAGACACGGGGTGTCAGACACCGACCGGTTACGCGTACGACGAGGTCACGGACGTGCGTCCCCCGCGCTCGGCGGTGATTCGTTCGACGTAGCCGCTCTGGCGCAAGGCGTCGAGCGGATCGGCAGGCAGCCGCTTGCCGGCGCGCCACTCCTTGATCGCGGGGCGGACGTCGGTGGAATACGCGTCGCGCAGCACCGATTCGGCCTCCACCAGCTGACAGCGCGCCTGCCCCGACGCGAGCGCGTCGTAGTCCACCAGCGCCGCTTTCGCGTACAGCTCCTGCGCGTGGACCACGGTCTGAATCATCGCTTCGATCTTCCCTTTGAGGTTGTGGCTCTGGTCGATCATGTACGCGATGTCGGCGCGCGATCCCGATTCCCACTCGAAGCACAGGATCTCGTGGAAGATGCGGAACACCTGATACGGATCGATCGATCCGAGCGTCAGGTCATCGTCCGCATACTTGCGATCGTTGA
>Ga0075434_100004742_pt1 | contig 12298 bp, 13 predicted proteins | sample RhiMethybrSRZTD3_FD_75298 | JGI IMG/M metagenome (GOLD analysis project Ga0075434, IMG submission 75298) | Populus rhizosphere microbial communities from Tennessee, USA - Rhizosphere MetaG P. TD hybrid SRZTD3 | ecosystem: Host-associated > Plants > Roots > Rhizosphere > Soil | place: USA... | reverse complement strand
TAAGTGCACCTCGGTGTCCGCGATCGGTCGACTGCTGAGCAAGGTTCCCGTGGCCAAGCTGTTCTGGCGGACGCTGCCCATCGAGAGCATCGCGTCGGCAAGTGATCGCTCCACACCTGGCCGAACCTCCGCTACGGGGGCTGTTTCCCAGGTGCCACCCCGGGGCTGTCACCCTCGTCTGCGCGCCGCAGCCAATCCTGGTAGCGGATCAACGCGCTCTTATACGTGAGCCGTCCCTCGGTGTCATAGAGGTAGTGGCGGGGGAAGGGGCTCGCGCCGGCCAGCTCTGCCTTAGACGAACCGTCCTTTCTTACGATCTGGGCGACCGTCGTCCACGCGAGTGGTGCCGTGAGGCGTACGTAGGGCGGATGAGGAACTCGGCGTGGGATTACCGCGCCGGTGTGCCCACCGGCGGTCTGGGTGAACCGGACGCGATCGGGGTAGGCCTCAGGCGGCGCGGTGATCTCCGGCATGGCAACGGCCGCGAACGTGAACGATCGGGATGCGGCCGTGCAGCTCGCCGCCGAGGGTGCCGTCGAGGCTGCCCGGACCCAACTCGACCTGGCGGCCCGGCGCTACGTGTCGCTCGAAGCGACGTGGGACTTGGCCCGAGCCGATGCGCACCTCCGTCGCTATGGCATCCGCCGCGGCGTCCGGGGTCATCGGCGGCGGCCGAAGTCGGGTTGGGCGGCATTGACGCCAACGGAGGAGCAGATCGCCCGCCTCGTTTCCGCTGGCCTGTCGAACCCGGACATTGCCTCGCGAACGTTTACTTCCCGGCGCACCGTGCAATTCCACGTCTCGAGCATCCTCACGAAGCTGGATCTCCTGTCCCGGGTCGAGCTGGCCGCAGCCGTCGTGCGTCGTGAGGCGAACGGTGGACGTGACCGCACCAGCGCTGGCGCCTGATACCGATACAGACCGAGCGCAAACCGGCGCGAGCTTCTGCGCGGCTCTGGCCGGCTAGCCGACGCCTTGGCACGGAGATCGATCTCTTACGCTCCGGGAGATGATCCGTGCCTGCGTCGTTGACGCAATAGTTGAATTGCTTTGTCCGCCGCCACGATCGCTGGGGCGATCAGGGCGAGCGCGAGGACGACGATCCACTGCCTTTCCGGTCAGCGACGCCGTGTCCAGCAGGCGTTGGAGCATCCCGAGTTCGACCGCGGCCCAGGTAAGGATCAAGCCGAGGATGATCCAACCGAAGTATGGAAATACCGGCCAGGACCAGGATGCTTCGCGCTCGCGACGCGTCACGACACCTAAGTTCACTGCACTTAGGGAGACGATCGCGAATGCCATTGTCATGGAAGCTGACGGCTCCGTAGTGCTGGGCTGGTCCGGTCCCCACTCCAGCACGGCAAGCGCGGTTACTGCCAGTGCGAACCCGGTGATTGCCCAGCGCAAGATTTGCGGTGGATTAACGATCTTGGTGCCAGGCTTACGCGGAGGCCGTTGCATCACACTGGGGTCGGGCACGTCGACAATGAACCCGACCACCACGGTGACCACAACGAAGAATTTGCAGAAGAGAAGCTGGAGTGGAAAGAGGGCGACGCCTTCATTGACGTTGAAGATCGTCGCATAGAGAATCAGCTGCCAGGCGGAGGACAGGATCGTGAGCTGCGGCCATCCTTGCCGCCGTATTCGATCTAAGCTAAGTGCTATCGCCTCCATCGGCAGCGCCATCGCGCTGCTCGTGTTCGCCCTTGTCAGCATCGGTCATATTCGAGTACACGCCGGCACCGGTGCAACCCGTTCCTCCTGTCGGCCGTTGTCACGACGCTTATCGTCCTGGTCACGTTCGTCTTCACGACGCTCATCCATGAGCCGGCATCGCTCGTGACGTTGCTCGTTATCGTCGCGCTCAGCATGGCGCTGGACATGGCTTGGAAGCGCAGCCGAGACCGCCGTCAGGTCGTCAGTTACGCCGCCGGTGTAACGCCGCCACTCAAGCCGTGCGGGTGGTACGAGCGCGGATCGGCCATCGGGTCGCAACGAGCCACGTGATGGCTCCGGCAAACATCCCGATGGCAGCACCCCCGACGACGTCGACCGGCCAGTGCGCGCCTATGTAGATCCGATTGCACCCGACCAAGACGGCGATCGCCACGGCGACTATGCGTTGGGGCCACCGCATCCATGGCCACAGGGCACACGCAGCCCCGACGAACAGAGCGGTATGCGCCGAGGGATACGCATTGCCGAGAGGTTCGACGGGGTAGCCGTGCGTGTCGAGGCCGCGAATCACGGCCATGGGTCGCGGCTGGTTTGCGAGATCCTTCATGGCTCGGGCCATCAGTTCCGTCAGAGCCAGCGAGAGTACGAGCGCACGCACGATTTCGAGACGCATGCTCGCCCGGCCTGCGGTGAGGAGAACCCAGCCGACAAACGCAACGCTCAACAATGTCAGCGGTATTGGCCGACACAGCGGATTGACCACAGCGAAAATCGCAGCAACCGGCTGGGGCGGATCGTTGAACCAGCTGACCAGGTCGGTCTGCGCCCGCTGAGCGTTCTCGGCCGTCGCCAACCAGGCGGACAGGGCGATCACGACCGCCGCGACGCTTAGTACCGCCACTGCTGGGACTGGGCGGGGAATGGGCGCCGCCACGGTCGGCGGATCGGAACCAGTGGTCACCGGGGCCGTCGCGGCATCACCAGATGCAACCTACACGCGCGACGGAACGATCGACCTCTCGATCGTCGCCGCCGACTTCTCGACGCCGCGGAAGTTGGAAGCGTTGCCGGGATCGCCGTCGGGTCCTGAGTGACGCCACTACAACACGACCCCGGGATGTTCGACTGGCCAAATGAATGCGCCAGCCTTGTCCGCACTTTCTTGACCGCGCAACTACCTTTGGTGCGAGGATCGTGGGAACCAGATCAACGGTGCGTGGAGGACGTCATGAGCGGGTCCACCAGCCGAAATATGCGGCGGAACGGAAGCGGTGAAGCTGAGGCGATGGCCCGGGTGGTGGAGCGGCTCCGCCAGCAATTCCCGGAGGTGCCCGCGGACGCCCTCGAGGCGGTCGTGCACGGAAACTACGAGGCCTTCGACGGCAGCCCGGTGCGCGACTTCGTTCCGATTCTGGTCGAGCGGGCGACGCGCGCGGACCTGGAAGCCGGGATCGAGTCGCCGGCGTCCGCCGACCGGAGCACGCCGCGTGCCTAGCCGCCGAGTGTGACGGCCAGACGCCCACCTGACCCATGTCAGCTCACCACCCGGGCATTGCCACTGGAACGTCCGCGCGGCGAGCAGCCATCGCATGGATCCCACGCATACATCGGACGCTTCGCTCCGAGGGAAAGTCTCGGCTGCCGCTCGGGCCGCACATCGGCGAGTCGGATCGGTGAGCAGGGCGAGCAGCTCGGCGAACCAGCGTTGGTCCCCACGAAGCCCCCGAAGTGGACGCTGCCCCGCAGCTAGAGCTCCCACCTGGCAGCGAGCCTATCTCGGTCTGTTGGGACGCGGTCTCGATCCATGTACATCCGTGACGTAGACCAAGCCGCGCCTAACGAGGAGCGGCGCTTGTCGGCGGCCATGGCACGATCGGCTTACCGATCTCCCATTCGTGACCGAAGGGATCGACGATCCGGCCCACTCGCCAGCCGTGTTCTTCGCTCACCGCGGACTTAGCGCTCGCACCGGCGGCCACGGCTCGAGAGAATATGGAGTCCGGGTCCTCGACCACCAGCAGCGTGCGACTGGTCGTTCCACCGACGGTCCGCGGGACGAGCCGGTCGCCGCCTGACTCGGTCGCCGCGATCCAGAACGCTGCGTCACCGACAGCCAACTGCGCCACGATGTCCTCTCCGGTCCCGACTACATGCAGCACCCTCGCGTCGAAGGCCTCTTGGTAGAACGCGATAGCCTCCGCGCCGCGATCGACCCATAGCTCGGGCTGAATCGAGATCATCAATGTTCCACGCTTCTGCTCGTGGCTATCCGTCCGCCAGAGAAGTTTTCCTCACCCGGATGAACCAGCCGACAAGGCGGCCGACCCAACGCACGCGACTCAGCGTATCTGGGACGGCAACCGCGCCCGTTAGCGCCGACTCGTCGCCAGGTTCGCGACGCTTGACCATGAGGTTGCATCCGATCCAGCTATTGGCTCATCTTGGCGGCTGTGGGCCGAGCGGCCCCAAGATCATCACCGGTTGGACTCGATTTGTTGACCGTGAACACTCATTACGTCCAAGATCATCAGCAGTATCGTCGGGTGCATGAGCGGATACGTGACTGCGCCGAGTTTGACTCAGACGGAGGCCGCGGCGCGGGCCGCGCTGATTTCTGTAGACGAATACCAGGTTGTCGTCGACTTGTCGGGACTCGTCGATGGCTCCGAGGTGCGGTGTTCCTCGACCATCAGGTTCAGATCCCACGACACGGGCGCGCAGACGTTCGTCGACTGTGCAGCGCAGGTGGTGTCGGCGCGCCTGAATGACGTATCGATCGCCGGTTCCGCGATCGCGCCGGGCCGAATTGGGCTGACCGATCTGAAGGAGCAGAACGAGCTGGTCGTGGAGTCGGTGCAACCGGAAACCGCCGCGGATTTCGGGGTGCACAAGGCAGTCGATCCAGCCGACGGCAACGTGTACGCGTGGACCTCGTTCGAGCCGGATGACTGCCGGTACGTGTGGGCCTGCTTCGACCAGCCTGATCTGAAGGCGACGCACGGATTGACGGTGCTGGCGCCCGTTGAATGGACAGTGTTGAGCAACAGCGGTCGGCCGGACGTCCGCCGATCCGATGCCAAAGCTACGTGGACGTTTCCGGCGACGCCGCCGCTATCGACCTACAACATGGTGGTCCTCGCCGGCCCGCTCGTCCAGGTCCGCGCTCAGCGGGACGGATACGACCTCGGGTTGTTTGCGCGGGCCTCGTTGCGCTCTGTGCTGGAACGGGATGCGCCGGAGTTGTTCGAACTGACTCAGCGAGGATTGGCATTCTTCGGGGAGCGCTTCGGGCTGCCGTTTCCACAACTCACCTACGATCAGGCCTTCATGCCGGAGTTCGCCGGCGCAATGGAGAACTTCGGATGCGTCACCTGGAGTGACGCTGCGCTCTATCGCCACCAGCCGACCGAGTTCGAGCGCAGTGACCGCGCCAAGATCCTGTTGCACGAGATGGCGCATATGTGGTTCGGCAACATCGTCACAATGCGCTGGTGGGACGACCTGTGGCTGAACGAGGCGTTCGCCGAGTTCGCCGCTCATTGGTCGGCGGCGTCGGCAACCGAGTTCCCCGACATGTGGGCCGCACACTTGGCCCGCGGGCAATTGCAGGCTTATCTGGCCGATCAGGGGCCCGCGTCGCACCCGATCCGACAACGAGTACCTGATGTCGCGGCCGCGGCCGGCACCTTCGACACCATTACATATCCCAAGGGTGCATCCGTGCTACATCAGCTGATGGCCTACATCGGCGAAGACAAGTTTGTCGCAGGTATGCGGTCCTACTTCGCTCGATACGCCTGGACGAACACAACGCTGGACGAACTCGTCGATGAGCTCAGTACGGCGTCCGGGCAGGACTTGCATCAATGGGCGCACGACTGGCTGAGCATTGCCGGCGTTGACCGGCTTCATCTCGAGCGCAGTGCGGAGGGCGACGTGCTCGCGGCCGAAGGCCCACACGGGGTGCCACCACGCCCGCATGCGTTGAATATCGGCCGGTACCGGCGACATGAGGACGAACTGCAACGAACGGAAGTCCTTCGCGTGACCGTCGCCGGATCGCGCACGTTGCTTCCAGACCTTGGCGACGCCGACGTGGTGCTGGTGAACGATGACAACCTGACGTTCGCGACCGTCACAGCAGACGCCACGTCGATCGCGAAGCTGCTGGCGGAGGCGAAAATGCTGCCGACGCCGCTGGCGCGGGCGGTGGCGGTCGCCACGGCCTGGAATGTGCTCATTGCTGGCGACGCTCCGGCCGTCGATATCGTTCAGTCGTTGCGGAGCGTCATTAGCATCGAAACGGCCGAGTTCCTGCTGGAATCCTTTCTGAACCTAGCCATCAGGATGGCGGAGTGGTGGGTACCGCACCAGGTTCGCGATCAGCTGCTCGAAGAGCTTGCGGACGTCTGCGTCGAACTCAACGACCGGCCGGAGCATCGCGCGGCGGCCCTGCGTGGGCTTGCCCGAACCGCGATCACACCGAGTCATTTCGACCTGCTCGATGTCGCCGCCGATACGCCCGACCTGCGATGGCGCGCCCTTACCCGACTCGCTGAATTCGATCGAGCGGATGACGCCGAGATATCCGATCTGGAAACGGCGGATCCCGATCCGGATTCATGGATTCGCGCGCTCGCCGTGCGCGCTGCGCGCCCGTCCGTGAGTGACAAGGATCGGGTATGGCGGGCGGTCATTGACGAACCAAGCGTGCCGGTTGCCGCGTTCGGCGCCGTGGGTCAAGCGTTCTGGCGTCCCGGCCAAGGCAGCGTCCTTGCCCCCTACCCGAGGCGATTCCTGGACGCGCTGCCAGAGATCGGCCAACGGGGAATGATCTTCGGCTTCGCTGCCGCGGGAAGCCTGTTTCCGCTGACAGGCGTCGACGAGGAGTACCTCGACGAGCTCGACGACCGGCTCCGCTCCGGGACGCTCGCACCGGTCGTTACGAACCGTACGATCGAGCGGGCGTACGAGGTCCGCCTGATGATTGCATCGAGGGCGCATGGCGCCGCGCCATGATCGCGACCAGTCCTTGAACTGTGACAATGCACTTCGGCGGTCTGCGTCGGTCGGCTGTGACAGGAGGTGTCGTAGTGGCCCAACTCCCAGATGGCTTGCGGTTGGTATTCGAGGACGACTTTGACAAGCCAGTTTTGAACCTCGCGACGTGGCTGCCGCACTACCTCCCGGCGTGGAGTTCGCGCGCGGCCAGCGCGGCAAGGTACGAGATACGGAACTCCTGTCTGCAGCTGAGCATCCCGCCGGAGCAAGGCTTGTGGTGCGCCGATGAGCATCAGCCTCCTCTCCGCGTATCCGGTATCCAGTCCGGGAATTTCTCCGGTCCGGTCGGCAGCACCATCGGGCAGCAGCCGTTTCGGACTGGTCTGACGGTTCGAGAAGAGCAGGAGACGTTCTGGGGCTGGACGCCTGATAATGGCTACCTGGAGATGCAGGCCCGGGCCGTAATCACCGGCCGATCGATGGTCGCGTTGTGGCTGGCGGGAATTGAGGATCGGCCGGAACGATCAGCGGAGATCTGCGTCACCGAGATATTTGGGAAAGCGATCATACCTGGAGAATCGGCTGCCGTCGGCGTGGGTCTGCACCCGTTCCGCGACCCGGCTGTGACCGAGGACTTCGCGGCCGTGTCGTTGCCGATTGATGTCTCGCAGTTCCACCGCTACGCCGTACGTTGGAACGCAGACAGCGCCGAATTCTTCGTTGATGGCGATTTGATACGCAGCTGCCGCCGTCCGCCGTCCTACCCGATGCAGATCATGCTCGCAGTCTTCGACTTCCCCGAAGAATCAAATGGCGACGATTCCGCGGCGGTGCCATGCCTGATCGTGGACTACCTGCGCGGCTACGCCAGCTGAAGATGGGTGGTGGTCCCCCCGGATCTCTTCGCAAAGGCGAACGGTTCTTACTCGATGAGAGTTCGGGGGAGTCCGAATCGGTCGAGCGCGCTGTTGTCGAACCGGGTGATAGCGCTGATTCGGCCACCGGCGAGGGTAAGCACGATCAGCCCGTTAGCGTGTGCAACACGCATATGCGGGTCTCGGAGATACACACCGAATGCGGGCTGGCCGTTTGACCGGGTCGCCACCAGCCGGAAGCGACGGGCGCGCATGACGGCGCTGAAGAAACGCGCCGCCAGAGCACGGCCTTGGTATTCGAGTGGCACGGGCGGCATTCTGAGCCACACGTCATCGGTGAGCAGGGCGACGATGTTGTCCACATCGCCGTCCTCGAATGCGCGCGTGAGCAGCTCGAGCACTTTGTGTTCGCTCGCCGAGTTCGGGGCCGGAGGCCGTTCGTCGTCCGACCGCCCAGGAAGGCGACGCTGCATGGACGTCCGAGCGCGTTTGAGAGCGCTTGTCACAGATTCCTCTGTCGTGTCAAGCATGTCGGCGACCTCCCGGGCATGGAAACCCAGCACGTCGCGGAGCACGAGAACAGCGCGCTGCCGAGGCGGAAGCAGTTGCAGAGCGGTGATGAAAGCCAAAGAGATGGCTTCTCTGGTCTCGTACCGGGCCTCGGGCCCCGGCGCAGCGTCCGCAAGCTCATCAAGGACGATGTCCGGGTAGGGCTCGAGCCAGACCACCTCACCCAGCCGAGTGGGCTCGGGCGGTTCGAGTCCAGGCGGCAGTGAACTCACCGGCGGACGCCGGCTGGCCGAGCGCAGCGTGTTGAGGCAGCGGCTGGTCGCCACCCGGTAAAGCCAGGTACGAAAGGAAGAACGCCCTTCGAAGCCTGGGAGTCCCAACCAGGCCGCCAGCAACGTCTCTTGGAGCGCGTCTTCTGCGTCTTGCGCCGAGCCCAAGATTCGGTAGCAGTGCACGTGCAACTCGCGCCGGTGCGGGTCGACGAGTTGGGCAAAGGCGTCGCCATCACCAGCGCGTGCCCGGACGAGCAGGTCCGCGGTTGCCACGCCATCCTCCATCGCTTTGTCTCACGTCGGATTGTCCGCCGTTACCACGTACTGACACCGCGGAGGCACCAAATTGGGCGCAGCGCGACCGCCCAATCTCGCCACGGGCCGCGGTCTACACCAGCGACGGGCAGCTCCCGCCAGGTCCAGGGCCGGCTCCAAGTCGTCAGGCGCCCGATCGGCCCCGGATCCAACCGACACAACACGTAGGGACACCTCATGTCCAATGCGCAAACCGTCATCCGTCCTACCGCGGGCCGACCGGCCGGCCCACAACCATCCCGCCTCGGGCTGGCGCTTGCGGTCATCGCCACGGCGCAGCTGATGGTTGTGCTGGACGCCACGATCGTGAATGTGACGTTGCCGCACATCCAGCGCTCGTTGGGCTTCTCCGGCTCCGGCCTGGAATGGGTGGTCAACGCCTACACGCTCACCTTCGGCGGGCTGTTGCTGCTCGGTGGCCGGGCCGGCGATCTGCTGGGTAGGCGCCGCGTCTTCATCTTCGGTGTTCTGCTGTTCTCGTTGGCCTCCCTCGCGGGCGGATTGGCCACCTCGCAGGCCTGGCTGCTCGGGGCACGGGCGATCCAAGGCGTCGGCGCCGCGATCACGGCACCGACTGCGCTGTCGCTCGTCGCGACTACCTTCCCGGAAGGTGCGCCCCGGAACCGGGCGATGGGCGTCTATGCCGCAATGAGCGTTGCCGGTGCCACCACTGGCCTTATCGCCGGCGGCGTGCTCACCACCTACCTGTCCTGGCGGTGGGTGTTCTTTGTCAACGCTCCGATCGGGATCGCGCTTGCCCTCGCCGCGCCCCGCGTGCTGCCCGAATCCCGTCGCCGGCGGGGCCGATTCGACCTCCCAGGCGCAATCACCGCCACGAGCGGGCTGGTCGCACTCGTCTACGGCCTGACCAGCGCGGCCGCTGGCCCGGATGGCGCATCTCAGTGGACCCGGCCCAAGGTCGTGGTATCGCTCGCACTGGCTGCGGTGCTGCTCACGACGTTTGTGATCATCGAGCGTCGCAGTACGCACGCGCTGCTGCCGCTGCGGCTACTGCGCGATCGCAATCGGTCGGGCGCTTACCTGATCATGCTCTGTGTCGGCACGGCGCTTTTCGGCATGTTCTTCTTTCTGACGATTTTCATGCAGACGGTCTGGGGGTTCAGCGCGCTGAAGACCGGTCTCGCCTATCTCCCATTTGCCGGCGGCGTTCTGCTTGCCTCAGGGGCCGCAGCGCAGCTCGTGCCTCGAGTAGGCGCTCGCCCATTGCTGCTGGCCGGCTCGGCGATCACAGCCAGTGGCCTGTTCTGGCTATCTCGGATCAGCGAACACAGCCACTACGCGGGGGCGCTGCTTGGTCCCATGTTTGTGACCGCAGTCGGCTTTGGTCTGCAATTCGTGCCGCTGTCCCTCGTCGCCCTTTCGCACGTACGCGAGCAGGACACCGGGGTAGCCGCCAGTCTGCTCAATACCGGCCAGCAGGTCGGAGGTTCGATCGGACTCGCCTTGCTCGGTACCGTCGCCTGGACCGTCGTCGCGAACACCGTCGCAAGTTACTCACACGCAGCATCGACCCACGCGCAGGGCGGCCAACCTCCGCACTCCGGGGGATCGGCCGCCGCCACCATCTACCGCCACGCATTGGCCGTCGGTTTCTCAAGAGGGTTCCTCGTCGCGGCGGGGATCGCGGTGCTCGCCTTTCTCATCACTGTCTGCGCGATTCGCGTCCGGCGGGAGGACCTGGCCGGCAACCCGATTCCGGAAACCGTGAGCTCGTGAACGGTCCCGACGCTTCTGCCTCGAGCACGCTCCACCTCGGTCTTGGCGCTTGTATGTTGGTCAAGCGTGATCTCGGACTTATAGCCCCGGGGGGTGACAATGAGCCCAAGATCACCGGTTGATCCCAGATCGGCCCGGCTACCTCGGTTCTGATCTTGGACTGGTAGCCCCGGGCGACGATCCGTCCGACAGCCTCGCCGAGAGAAGTCTCAGCCGTCGCGACACCGCCGGCCAAACGACTGTCCGGCTTCGCACCGCCGTGCCTCCGTCTGTGAGGTCGAGCTCGCCGATAATCTCGGCCCGAGTGCAACGCGGCGAGAACCGCCGAATCGGGCAAAGGGGACGCCAATGGACAACAGGCAGGATGACGCGTGGCTGGCATTTGCTGCCTTGGTGCTGTTCATCGCGGGAATCATGCGGATCTTCGACGCGATCTGGGCTTTCCGCTATCACGGTGCGGTGCCGGAAAATCTCCAGGACGCGATCTTCGGGCACAGCCTCAAGACATATGGCTGGATAGATATCGTGGTGGCGGCAATCTTGCTCATTTCTGCCGCCCTCGTGCTTAGCCGCTCTCAGGCCGCCCGCTGGATTGGGGTCTTGGCCGGAGCGGTCTTGGCGATCAGCGCCGTCTGGTGGATTCCGTACTACCCGGTCTGGTCGTTGATGTACGTCGGTATGGGGGTATTGCTGATCTATGCGCTCGTTGCGCATGGGGGCGCGAGCGGGCGGAAGGTCGAGCTTTCCTGACCCGTTCGGCGTCACGCCGGTCGAACGGAACATTCGTGACGAAGTTGCTATAAGGCGACGTGTCTCTCAGATGTGACGTTGCTCAGCCGCGTCTGCCGCGCGTGCAAAGCGCGGCGCGCGACGATCTCGCCCCAGCATCCGCGGGCAATACCATCCTCCGTAGAGTCAGCAACGTGCGTCCGGCAAAGGCTGCGGAGTCCGGTCGGCGCTGGTTCAGTTGACATCACGGCGTTGACCCGAGGCAGGTACACAGTGGCTGGCAGCCAGGCAACCGGACGACCCTCGAGCGCCTTGCGACGGGTGCTCGTTCCCTTGGCCTTGGCGCAGTTCATCTGCAGCTTCGCCGGTTCGAACATGAACGTGATGATCAACGACATCAGCCACGACCTGGACACGTCGGTGCAGGGTGTGCAGGTCGCGATCACCATCTTCCTGCTGGTGATGGCGGCGCTGATGATTCCCTGTGGCAAGTTGACCGACAAGTTCGGCCGGAAGCGATGCTTCACGGTCGGTCTCGCGGTATACGGCGTTGGTGCGCTGTTGAGCGCCTTCTCGCCCGGCCTGGGTGTGCTCATCCTCGGCAATTCGATCTTGGAGGGCGTCGGCACGGCCCTGTTGATCCCACCGGTCTATATCCTTACCACGCTGTTGTTCACCGAGGTCACCTCGCGGGCCCGCGCGTTCGGCGCGATCAGCGCAATGGGCGGCATCGGCGCCGCGATGGGCCCGTTGATCGGTGGTCTGATCACTTCGGCGATCAGCTGGCGGGCGGCTTTCGTCTTCCAGGCCTTGGTCATCGTCGCGATTCTCTGGCTAGCCCGACAGGTGCGGGATCCACTTCCGGCCGATCCGACCCGTCGGTTTGACACCACCGGCGCGATCCTTTCGGCGGTTGGTCTCGCCCTGGTCGTCTTGGGCATTCTCGCGGCCGACAACAACCTCTGGCTGATGCTCGGGTTGATCGTCGCGGGTGTGCTCGTCCTGACGGGGTTCTTCGTGTTCGTACGGGCTGAGGAGCGCGCTGGCAAGGAACCACTTTTGTCGACCAGCCTGTTCCGGAATCGGACGTCCAACCTCGGCATGGTCACGCAGAACACCCAGTGGCTGCTGCTCACCGGAGTGTCGTTCGTGGTCGCGGCGTATCTGCAAGTCGTGCGT
>Ga0075434_100004738_pt1 | contig 12302 bp, 7 predicted proteins | sample RhiMethybrSRZTD3_FD_75298 | JGI IMG/M metagenome (GOLD analysis project Ga0075434, IMG submission 75298) | Populus rhizosphere microbial communities from Tennessee, USA - Rhizosphere MetaG P. TD hybrid SRZTD3 | ecosystem: Host-associated > Plants > Roots > Rhizosphere > Soil | place: USA... | reverse complement strand
CGAGATACCGCACGATCGCCATGCCAAGCCCGAGCCCGCCGTGCCGGCGCGTCGCGGTCGCGTCAGCCTGCGAGAACCGATCGAAGACGTACGGAAGGAAATCGGCGGTGATCCCGATCCCCGTGTCCTCGACCGAGATGATGGCATCGTGCGCGTCGCGCGCGACGCTGACGGTGACACGCCCGTCGCGTGGCGTGAACTTCACCGCGTTGGACAGCAGGTTCCAGAACACCTGCTGCAGCCGGTCGCGATCCCCCGTGATCGGATCGAGATCCTCCACGCGGCGTTCGATGGTGATGTTCTTCGCATCGGCCGCCGGGGCCACGGAATCGAGCGCGGATTCCATCACTTCGCCCAGCTTCACCGGCGCGAGGTTGAGGCGCAGCTTGCCGCTGATGATCCGCGAGACGTCCAGGATGTCCTCGATGAGCTGCGATTGCGCCATCGCGTTGTTGCGGATCACGTTCAACGCGCGCTGAGCGGTCGACGCATCGGCCTTGCCGGTCGTCAGGAGGTGCGCCCAGCCGAGGATCGCATTGAGGGGCGTCCGCAGCTCGTGCGACAGCGTCGCGAGGAACTCGTCCTTCATGCGGTTGACCGATTCGGCCTGCGTCCGCGCGAGCTGTTCCCGCTCGAGCAGGGCAAGCCGCTCTTTTTCGATCCGCACGCGTTCCGCGATCTCCGCGCGCAGCGCCTCATTGGCGCTCGCCAGCTCCCGCGTGCGAAGGCGCACACGCTCCTCGAGCTCGCCGTGCGCATGCCGCAGCGCCTCGGTCTGCCGCGTGAGCGCCTCGCGCTTGTTGAACAGCTCGACGAAGACCGCGACCTTCGACTGCAGAATCTCCGGCATGAACGGCTTGAACAGATAGTCGACGGCCCCGACGGAATAGCCGCGGAAGACGTGCGTATCGGTCCGGTAATTGGCCGTCAGAAAGATGATGGGCGTGTCGCGCGAACGCTCGCGCCGGCGGATCGTCGCCGCCGTCTCGTAGCCGTCGAGATCCGGCATCGCGACGTCGAGCAGGATCAACGCGAAATCGCGCGCCAGCACCTCGCGGAGCGCGTCGCGGCCCGACCGCGCGCGCACGAGGTTGTACGCCGGATCGGTGAGGATCGCCTCGAGCGCCAGGAGGTTCTCCTCGTGATCGTCGACGAGCAGGATGTCCACACGGCGGCTCATACGCGCGTGCCCTCCACGAGGCCGAGCAGGTGCGCGCCGATTTCGCCGAGCGGCAGGACGTGGTCGATGGGGGCCGCCGCGATGCCCGCGGCGGGCATCGTCGCGCATTCGGCGGTCGCGGGATCCTGCACGATGGCGCAGCCGCCAAGACGCTTGACATGCGCCAGCCCGGCGGCACCGTCGGCGCTCGCGCCGGTCAGCAGAATGGCGATCAGGCGGCCGCGATACGCATCGGCCGCCGTTTCGAACAACACGTCGATCGACGGCCGCGCGGATCGAACCGGCGCTTCGGTCGAGAGCGCCAGCGTGCCCTTCTCCTCGACCAGCAGATGGTAATCGGGGGGCGCCACGTACACGGTGCCCGGTTTCATCTCGACTTTATCCTCCGCCTCGACGACCGCCAGCTCGGTGCCGCGCGACAACATCTCGACCAGGGTCGCTTCCCCGCCGACGCCGCGATGCTGGACCAGCGCGATCGGCACCGGCAGCGTCGCGGGGAGCGCCCGAAGCAATTCGAGCAGCGCGCTCAGACCGCCGAGCGAGGTGCCCACCGCGATGAGCTCCGGCGACAGGCGCGTCATGCGATCCTCCGGTACAGCTTTTCCTCGGGCTCGAGCTGCTCGTAGCACGGTTCCTGCGGCATGAACCGCAGCGTCTCGCGCGAGCCGAGCCCGAGGACGCCGAACATCGAGAGGCTCGTATGGAACAGCGCGTGCGTCCGCTCCTGCAACGCGCGATTGAAATAGATCATCACGTTCCGGCAGAGGATCGCGTTGAACTCATTGAACGGACCGTCGCTCACCAGGTTGTGCTGCGAGAACACGATGTTCCGCTGCAGCGCGGGGCGGATGATCGCGAACTCGTACCGCGCCGTGTAGTACTCCGAGAACGCGCGCTGGCCGCCGGCCAGGATGTAGTTCTGCGTGTACTTCTGCATCAGGTCGGCGGGATAGATGGCCTCGCGCGCCTTGCGCAGCGTCGATTCGTTGATGTCGGTCGCGTAGATCAGGCTGCGGTCGTACAGGCCCTCCTCTTCGAGCAGAATCGCGAGCGAATACGCCTCCTCGCCCAGCGAGCAGCCCGCCTGCCAGATCCGGATGAACGGATACGTGCGGAGGACGGGAATGGCGCGCCGGCGAAACGCGAGAAAAAAGTGCGGATCGCGAAACATCGCGCTGACGCTGACCGAGATCCCCTGGAGGAACCGATCCCACGCCGCCGCGTCGTGAAGCACGCGGTCCTGAAGCGCGCTGATCGTCTCCAGCCGCTCGTCCTTCATCAGCTTCATGACGCGCCGCCGGATCGACGTCCGCGCGTAGTCGCGGAAGTCGTAGCCGTAGTGGCGAGAGACGCCCTCGAGGAGGAGCTCCAGCTCGATCTCCTCCACCGCGTCGCGCTCGGCGACCGCACGGCGATTTCTTACCGGGACAGCCATACGCGCAGAAGCGAAACGAGCTGCTCCGTGTCCACGGGCTTCGTGATGTAGTCGGACGCCCCCGCCTCGATGCACTTCTCGCGATCGCCCTTCATCGCCTTGGCCGTGAGCGCGATGATCGGCAGCTCGCGCGTGCTCTTCTTCTCGCGGATGCGCCGCATCGCCTCGTAGCCGTCCATCTCGGGCATCATGACGTCCATGAGCACGACGTCGACGTCGCGCGCGTCCTCCAGCATCTTCAGGCCATCGCGTCCGTTCTCCGCGTAGAACACCTCGACGTCGTGCTGCTCCAGCACGCTCGTCAGCGCAAAGATGTTCCGGATGTCGTCGTCGACAACGAGCGCCCGGCGGCCGGCGAGCGTCGGATCGTGCTGGTGCAGCTGCTCGAGGAGCTTGCGCTTCTCGACCGGCAGGCTGCTCTCCACCCGGTGGAGGAAGAGCGCCGTTTCATCCAGCAGCCGGTCCGGCGACTTCACGTCCTTGATGATGATCGTCTCGGCGAGCCGCCTCAGCTCGGTCTCCTGCTTCTTCGACAGTTCCCGGCCGGTGTAGACGATCACGGGAATATGCGACAGACGCGGGCTCTCCTTCATCTTCTCGAGGAGCTCGAACCCGCTCATGTCGGCCAATCCGAGGTCGAGCACGATGCAGTCGAACGTCTGCGACTCGAGCGCCGCGAGCGCCTCGGCCCCCGTCGCCACGGCCGTCGTCTTCACGTCGCCGTTGCCAATGAGCTCGACGATGCTCTGGCGCTCGACGTCGTTGTCCTCCACGACCAGCAGGCTCTTCACCTTGCGATCGATGAAGCCGCGGATCGACGAGAACGCGGCGTCGAGCGATTCACGCGCGACCGGCTTCGAGAGGTACGCCATGGCGCCGAGCCGCATGCCGCGCTGCGCCTCCTCCAGCATCGAGATGATGTGGACGGGGATGTGACGCGTCGACGGATCGTGCTTCAGACGATCGAGCACGGTCCATCCATCCGTCACGGGAAGATCGATGTCGAGCGTGATCGCGTCGGGCTGGTAGTGCTTCGCCATCGCGAGCCCGACGTCGCCGCGCAAGGCGGCCAGCACCTTGAAGCCCTTCTCGTGCGCCATGTCGGCGAGGATCCGTACGAACGAGAGATCGTTCTCGATGATCAGGACGACGCGGTCGTCCGGCTGCAGCGTTTCGCGATCGTCCTGAACTTCGCCGACGGCGAGGAGCGTCTCGTCGACGGCGATCGGTCTCGTGATGGCCGCCGCCACTTCGGCGGAAGCCGCCGCGCGCGCTGGCGAGGGCGCGCGGACATCGATGCGCCCCGGCTCGTACACCTGCGGGAGATACAGCGTGAACGTGCTGCCTGCGCCCACGTCGCTGACGACCCGGATCTCACCACCGAGCAGACGCGCAATCTCGCGGCTGATCGAGAGACCGAGGCCCGTGCCGCCGTACTTGCGCGTCGTCGTGCCGTCAGCCTGCTGGAACGGCTCGAAGATGATCCGGTGTTTGTCCGGAGCGATGCCGACACCTGTATCGGCCACGCGGAACGCGACGACGCGGCGCGCGCGATTGAGCATCGACTGCTCGGGACTCCAGCCCCCTGTAGCGGTCTCCACGGTCAAGGTCACCGAGCCCTCATCGGTGAACTTCAACGCGTTGGACAGCAGGTTCTTCAACACCTGCTGCAGGCGCTTCCGATCGGTATCGATCGTTTCCGGCGCGTCGGGTCCGAGCCGCGTCTCGAATCGCAGCCCCTTGGCGAGCGCGACCTCGCGGAACGCCCGTTCGACGTAGCCTTGCAGGCCCGCGATCGCCACCGGCTTCACGTCGACGTCGGTCGTGCCTGACTCGATCTTGGCGAGATCGAGAATCTCGTTGATCAGCTCGAGCAGGTCCGAGCCTGACGAATGAATCGTCCGGGCGAACTCTACCTGTTTGTCCGTGAGGTTCCCGTCTGGATTCTGCGACAGCAGCTTCGACAGGATCAGCAGGCTGTTCAAGGGCGTCCGGAGCTCGTGCGACATGTTCGCGAGGAACTCCGACTTGTAGCGCGAGGTCAGAGCGAGCTGCTCCGCCTTCTCCTCGAGCGACGTGCGTGCCTGCTCGATCTCATGGTTCTTCTTCTCGACCTCGGTATTCTGCCGGACGAGGAGCTCCGCCTTCTCCTCGAGCTCTTCGTTGGTCTGCTGCAGCTCCTCCTGCTGCTGCTTGAGCCGCTCTTCCGACGCCTGCAGCGTGCGCGCCTGCTGTTCGAGCTGCGCGTTTGTTTCCGTGAGCTCGCGCTGCCGTGTCTGCAGCTCCGCCGCCAGCGACTGCGACTGCTTCAACAGCTCCTCGGTCCTCATCGTCGCGGTGATCGTGTTGAGCACGATGCCGATGCTTTCGGTGAGCTGGTCCAGGAACGTCAGGTGGATGTCGCTGAAGCGGTAGAACGACGCGAGCTCGATGACGGCTTTGACCTCGCCCTCGAAGAGGACCGGCAAGACGACGATGTTGAGCGGCTTGGCCTGCCCGAGCCCGGAGCTGATGTGCACGTAGTCGTTCGGGACCTCGGTCAGCAGGATGCTCTGACGCTCGAGCGCCGCCTGCCCGACGAGGCCTTCCCCGCCGCGGAACCGGTTCGCCAGTTTCTTGCGCTCGGTGTACGCGTAGCTCGCCAGCAGCTTGAGATCGGGATCTCCGTTCTGCCCTTCGTTGACATAGAAGACGCCGTGCTGCATGGAGACGAGCGGGGCGAGCTCGCTCAGGATCGTACGCGAGACCGTGATCAGATCCCGCTGGCCCTGCAGCAGCCGGGTGAACTTCGCGAGATTCGTCTTCAGCCAATCCTGCGCGGTGTTCTTTTCGGTCGTCTCGCGCAGGTTGACGATCATCTCGTTGATGTTGTCCTTGAGCGAGGCCACTTCGCCGGCGGCTTCGACGGCGATCGCGCGTGACAGGTCGCCTTTCGTAACCGCGGTGGCGACTTCGGCGATGGCGCGCACCTGCGTGGTGAGGTTCGCGGCGAGGCGATTGACGTTGTCGGTGAGGTCGCGCCACGTCCCGGCCGCGCCCGGCACGCTCGCCTGACCGCCCAGCTTGCCTTCGATCCCGACTTCGCGAGCCACGGTCGTGACCTGTTCCGCGAACGTCGCGAGCGTGTCGATCATCCCGTTGATCGTTTCGGCGAGCTGTTCGATTTCTCCCTTCGCTTCCAGTACGAGCTTCCGTTTGAGGTTTCCGTTCGCCACGTCCGTGACGACGCGGGCGATGCCGCGAACCTGGTTCGTCAGGTTGTCGGCCATGAAGTTGACGTTGTCGGTCAGGTCCTTCCAGGTGCCGGCGAACCCCTGCACCTGCGCCTGGCCGCCCAGCTTCCCTTCCGTGCCCACCTCGCGCGCCACGCGCGTGACTTCCGAGGCGAACGTTCCGAGCTGATCGACCATCGTATTGATCGTGTCCTTCAGCTCGAGGATCTCGCCGCGCACATCGACCGTGATTTTTTTCGAGAGGTCGCCGTTGGCGACCGCGGTCGTGACCGCGGCGATGTTGCGCACCTGATTCGTCAGGTTCGCGGCCATGAAGTTGACGCTGTCGGTCAGGTCCTTCCAGGTGCCACCGACGCCCTTCACCTGCGCCTGGCCGCCCAGCTTCCCCTCGGTGCCGACCTCGCGCGCCACGCGCGTGACCTCGGACGCGAACGCGTTCAGCTGATCGACCATCGTGTTGATCGTGTTCTTCAGCTCCAGGATCTCGCCGCGCACGTCGACCGTGATCTTCCTGGAGAGATCGCCGTTGGCGACCGCCGTCGTGACGTCCGCGATGTTGCGGACCTGCGACGTCAGGTTGCTCGCCATGAAGTTGACGTTGTCGGTCAGGTCCTTCCACGTCCCGCCGACGCCCGTGACCTGCGCCTGGCCGCCGAGCTTGCCTTCGGTGCCGACCTCCTTCGCCACGCGCGTGACTTCAGACGCAAACGCGCTGAGCTGATCGACCATCGTGTTGATCGTGTCCTTCAGCTCGAGGATCTCGCCGCGCACGTCAACCGTGATCTTGCGTGAGAGGTCTCCCTTGGCGATCGCGGTGGTGACGTCGGCAATGTTTCTCACCTGCGAGGTGAGGTTGCCCGCCATCGAGTTGACGTTGTCGGTGAGATCGCGCCAGACGCCGGCGACCCCCTTCACGTCCGCCTGCCCTCCAAGCTTTCCTTCGGTGCCGACTTCCTTCGCAACGCGCGTGACTTCCGATGCGAAGGCGTTCAGCTGATCGACCATCGTGTTGATCGTCACCTTCAGCTCGAGAATCTCCCCGCGGACGTCGACGGTGATCTTTTTCGAGAGATCCCCCCGGGCGACCGCCGTGCTGACCTCGGCGATGTTGCGCACCTGGTTGGTCAGGTTGCTCGCCATCGCGTTGACGTTGTCGGTCAGGTCCTTCCAGGTGCCTGCAACGCCGCGCACCTCCGCCTGACCACCGAGCTTTCCCTCGGTCCCGACCTCCTTCGCGACCCGCGTCACTTCCGAGGCGAACGAGCTGAGCTGGTCGACCATGGTATTGATGACCTTGGCCGTCCGCAGGAATTCCCCGGTCAGCGGCCGGCCGTCGATCTCCAGCGCCATGCTTTGCGCGAGGTCGCCCTTGGCGACCGCGCCGATGACGCGCGCGACTTCGGTCGTCGGCTGGACGAGGTCGGAGACGAGCGTGTTGACCGCGTCCACAGCCGTCGCCCAGCTGCCTTCCGCCCCCGGAAGCGACGCGCGCTGCTTGATGTTGCCCGCCTTGCCGACGACGTGGCTCAGGCGCTCGAGCTCACGCACGAGTTTGTCGTTGCGCTCGATCGATTCGTTCAGGGCGTCGCAGATCTTTCCCGCAAGCCCGGTACGGTCGGCCGGCATTCGTGCGGAGAAATCACCGCGGCGGTAGTTCGCGAGGACTTTCAGCAGCTCTTTGGGGTCGAGGACATCCGTCCCGATCTCCGCGCTCGCAGGCATGCAGGGGTCTCCCTCGAGAGTCCGGAAATTCCGAATGAAATTGATGCAGTTAGGGTGGACAAACCCGACAGTTCACCTGTCGGGAGTTGCCCGGAAATCAGGCGGAATTTCGCGCCAAGCGGGGACTCATGCAGGCTTGTTGCCAGTGCCGGACGCTTCGCGGCCGGAACTGCGCGCCGTTACGCAGGCGACCGCCAAATCGGGGCGATCGGTGATCAGCGCGTCGATTCCCCAACCGAGGAGACGCTGCATGTCGGCAGGGTCGTCGACCGTCCACACCTTGACCAGCACTCCGGCGCGGTGCGCGTGCCGGATGAAGCGTGGCGTGACGATGCGGGTCATGCCCGCCTGTTCGGGGACCTGCAGCTCGCGATAACGCGGCTTGCCCAGCGGCCAGCGCACCCACGATCGATAAAGCGCCCACCGCACTTCCTCAGAAGAGGCGCCGGTCGGAATCCGCGGCTCGAGGGCGCGCACCGCCCGCAGCACGCGCCATCCGAACGATCCGAAAACGACGCGGTCGCCCGCGCCCGCACGCCTGACGTCCTCGATCACGCGTCGCGCAAGCTCCGGGTGGTTGACCTTCAGCTCGATGATGAGTGGAATCCCCGGATACCGGGCGAGCACATCCGACAACCGCGGGATGCCGATGCCCTGCGCCCGGTACGGATACTCCTCTCGCCCGTCGTCGAACCAGTACGCCGCATCGATCTGAGCGAGTTCGTCTGCGGTACGCTGCGCGAGCGGCCCGCGCGCGCCGGTCGTGCGATCGAGCATCGGGTCGTGGTGGATGACGACGATCCCGTCGCGCGACAGGTGCACGTCCAGCTCCAGGCCGTCGGCGCCGAGCGAGAGTCCGTGGTCGAACGCGAGGATCGTGTTTTCGGGCCGAAGGAGGGCGCCGCCGCGATGGGCGTACACAAGCGGGCGCTGGGGCACGGTCAACGGCTCATTGTATCGCTGGCGCCTCGCGTCCTTCGAGAACCTCAGGACCGCTGATGGGTGACCGCTGATAGCTGCTAATATGCCGTATGACCTCGGGACTTCCCTCTACACTTGGTGCGCTCCGCTCCGCGGCGCAGACAGGCCGCGTGCCTCGCCGTCCCGTCAAGGACGAAATTCGCGACAACCTGATCGCGCGTCTTCGCGCGAACCAGCCGATCTTCCCCGGCATCATCGGATACGAAGAGACCGTGGTGCCGCAAATCGTCAACGCCGTCCTCTCGCGCCACAACTTCATCCTGCTGGGCCTGCGCGGGCAGGCGAAGAGCCGCATCCTTCGCGCGCTCGCGGATCTGCTCGACGAATCGATTCCGGTCGTCCCCGGCTGCGAGATCCACGACGATCCGCTCGCGCCGCTCTGCTCCGCGTGCCGTGCGCGTGTGCGCGACGAAGGCGACGGGCTCGCGGTCACGTGGCTGCCGCGCGAGGCGCGATACGTCGAGAAGCTCGCCACGCCGGACGTCACCATCGCCGACATGATCGGCGACCTCGATCCAATCAAGGCGGCGCGCGCATCGCTGCAGCTCTCGGACGAGCTGACGATGCACTACGGGCTGCTGCCGCGCGCGAACCGCGGAATCTTCGCGATCAACGAGCTGCCGGATCTCGCCGGCAAGATTCAGGTCGGTCTGTTCAACATCCTGCAGGAGGGCGACGTCCAGATTAAAGGCTACCCCGTGCGGCTGCGGCTCGACGTGCTGCTGGTCTTCAGCGCGAACCCGGAGGACTACACCGCGCGTGGCAAGATCATCACCCCGTTGAAGGACCGGATCGGATCGGAGATCCGGACCCACTACCCCGAGACGCGGCACCACGCGATGGCGATCACCGCACAGGAAGCGTGGCTCGATCGGCGCGACGGACGCGTCGACATCCCGCAATACGTGCGCGAAGTCGTGGAAGAAGTCGCGTTCCAGGCGCGTCAGGACTCGAAGATCGACAAGCGCTCTGGCGTCAGCCAGCGCCTCCCGATCGCGCTGCTGGAGAACGTCGTCTCGAACGCCGAGCGGCGCGCGCTGCTCGCGGGCGAGACCGCGATCGTTCCGCGGGTGACCGACATCTACGCGGCGCTGCCGGCGATCACGGGGAAGTTCGAGCTCGAGTATGAAGGAGAGCTCCGCGGCGCGGACAATGTCGCGCGCGACGTCATCCGCGCGGCGGTCGGGAATGTCTTCGGCGGCTACTTTGCGTCCGCCGACCTGCGGCAGGTGACCGAGTGGTTCGATCTCGGCGGCACGCTGCAGATCGACGACACGCTCGCGTCGAAGGAGCTCGTCGCGCGGGCCGCCGAGGTGCAGGGGCTCAAGGATCTGACGTCGCATGCGGGCGTGCGCCCGAACGCCGAAGCGCCCGTGATGGCGGCGGCCGTCGACTTCGTCCTCGAAGGACTGTACGCGCAGAAGAAGATCTCGCGGTCCGATGAGTTCCAGTATCAGGCTGCGGAGCAGCGCCGCGCGCCGCGTCCGGCGCCTGAGCCGCTGGAGCGTGACATCTCGAGCCTGGGGAACAAGAAGAAGTATTACAACTGACCGCCCTGAGCATTGTCGAAGGGCGGGATGCGGGATCCGGGATGCGGGATCCGAAAGCTTTATGAAGTATCGGTATTCGAAATACACGCCGGATGCGCTCGACGGAATCGACATCGAGGAACTGCTGTCGAGGCTGTCGGACCTGCTGTTGTCCAGCGGGTTCGAGGACAGCTATGCGATGCCGGGCGAGGACGGCCTGTCGATGCAGTCGCTCCACGACGCGATCATGGAGGCGCTGCTGAACGGCGGGCTGCTGTCTGACGAGACGCTCGAGCGGCTCCTCGGGAAGGACTGGCAGGACAGCGAGGACGCCGAGGCGAAGCTCGAAGAACTGATTCAACGGATCATCGAAAAGCTCCAGCACCAGGGGTACGTCACGCCGTCGCCCGAGATGGAGTCCGAGCGCGAGGGCCGGCAGGGGCGCGGCGCTGGAATGGGGAATGCCGAACAGTACAAGTTCGAGATCACCGACAAGAGCCTGGACTTCCTCGGCTATCGCGCGCTGCGCGATCTGCTCGGTTCGATCGGCAAGAGCAGCCTCGGACGACACGATACGCGCGAGATGGCGACGGGCGTCGAAGCGAGCGGCGCCCCGAAGCCGTACGAGTTCGGCGACACGATGAACCTCGACGCGAGCGCGACCATCTTGAACGCGGTGATGCGGACTGGGCGGGAGGGGTCAGACGCCTGGAGTTCGGGGTCTGACCCCTCCCGTCCAGTTCATATCCAGGTCGACTATCAGGATCTGATGGTGGCCCAGGGCGAGTATCAGAGCTCCTGCGCGACGGTGCTGATGCTCGACTGCAGCCACAGCATGATCCTGTACGGCGAGGATCGCTTCACGCCCGCCAAGCGCGTTGCGCTCGCCCTCGCGAACCTGATTCGGCTGCAGTATCCCGGGGACGCGCTGAAGGTCGTCCTCTTCCACGATTCCGCCGAGGAAATCCCGCTCAGCCAGCTCGCGCGCGTGAAGGTCGGACCCTATTACACGAACACGCGCGAGGGGCTCCGTCTTGCGCGACGGTTACTCGAACGCCAGCAGAAGGACATGCGGCAGATCGTCATGATCACCGACGGCAAGCCGTCCGCGCTCACGCGCCCCGACGGCCGCATCTACCGCAACGCCTTCGGCCTCGACCCGTTCATCGTCTCCGAAACGGTCGCCGAGGTGGCCGCGTGCCGGAACGCCGGCATCCTGATCAATACGTTCATGCTGGCGCGCGATTACGACCTCGTCAGCTTCGTCCGCAAGGTGGCGGAGATCTGCCACGGCAAGGCGTACTTCACCACGCCGCGCACGCTTGGACGCTACGTGCTGATGGACTACATGGACAAGAAGACAAGGACCATCCACTGAATTGCTGATTGGGGATTGCTGAGTGTGGATTGATTGTCGATTGGTAATTGATGCCCGACGTTGAGATGCCCAACAATTATCAATCGACAATGGCCCAATAAATCAGCAACCAGCATTCACCAATCAGCAATTCCATGCTGCCCTCTATCATTCCGCTGTTTCCCCTTCCGAACGTCGTCCTGTTTCCGAACGTCGTGCTGCCGCTCCACATCTTCGAAGCGCGCTACCGCGAGATGACCGCCGACGCGCTCAAGGGGGATCGCATCATCGGGATGGTGCTGCTGCGGCCCGGATGGGAAGGGAGCTACGAAGGACGGCCGCCCATCTACGACGTCGGGTGCGCCGGGGTGATCACCCACGCGGAGAAGCTGGAGGACGGCCGCTACAATCTCGTGCTGCGCGGCATGGAGAAGTTCAGCGTGCTGCACGAGGACTATCAGCGCAGCTACCGGCGCGCCGAGGTTCGCCCGATTCACGAAGCGGTGACCGACGCGGATCGCGACGTGATGCGGAGCGAACGGCGGCGGCTCGAGCTGCTGCTCGTGCCCCAGCCGGAAGGGCGCGGCGCGGATCCGAAGATGCCGCCGTCAATGCCCGACGAGGAGCTCGTCAACGCGCTCGCGCAATATCTGGACCTCGAGGTCGTGGAAAAGCAGGCCCTGCTCGAGCGCGACGGGCTGGTCGCGCGCTGCCGGTCGTTAATCGAATTGCTCGAGATGAAGGTCATCACGTCCAGGCACGACTGGGGACGGGGACAACATTAAACTTGAATCCCTAATCCCTAATCACGAATCCCTAATCTCTTCAATCGTTGGATTCGCGATCGCTGCGATCAGGGATTCAC
>Ga0075434_100004734_pt1 | contig 12306 bp, 15 predicted proteins | sample RhiMethybrSRZTD3_FD_75298 | JGI IMG/M metagenome (GOLD analysis project Ga0075434, IMG submission 75298) | Populus rhizosphere microbial communities from Tennessee, USA - Rhizosphere MetaG P. TD hybrid SRZTD3 | ecosystem: Host-associated > Plants > Roots > Rhizosphere > Soil | place: USA... | reverse complement strand
CTCGGCGCCAAGGCCGTTGCGATCGGCCACTCGGCCCTGATGGCGCTCAACTGCAACAAGGAGATCCCGGGCGTCACCGACTACGAGGGCACGATCGGCGTCCCCGCAGGCGAGTGCTACCACTGCCACACCGGCCGCTGCCCGGTCGGCATCACGACCCAGGATCCCGAGCTGCGCAAGCGCCTGATCGTCGACGAGGCCGCGGAGCGCGTCTACAACTTCCTGCACACGCTCACGCTCGAGGTGCAGATGCTCGCGCGCGCGTGCGGCAAGACGAACATCCACAGCCTCGAGCCCGAGGATCTGTGCGCGCTCACCACCGAGGCCGCCGCGATGGCGAAGGTGCCGCTGGCCGGCACCGACTACATCCCGGGCGTCACGGAGCGCGAGACGCTGTCCGAGATCCGCCGCCTCCTGGAGAAGAAGCACGAGGAGGAGTCCATCACCCATGTCGGCCGCCCGCTCGAGGCGGCGGGGGAGTAGAGATGAGCGAAGAACGCCATATCGCGATCGATGCCGAGACGCTCGCCGGCAAGCGCTTCCCCTACCAGGAGGACATGTCCCTGATCGACGATGTCGACCTCCTGGCGGCGACGCCGGGTGAGGACATCAACTGGCTGGAGGACATCGAGCTGCTCGAGGAGGAGGGCGTGCCGGCCGTGTTCGACCGCTACTCGAACTCGTTCCTGCGCATCTACTTCCCCATCCCCGAGGGCCGCGAGAACGAGATCGCCCGCAAGGTGCTCATCAAGCACCTCCAGTCCGGCAACTCCTACGGCATCCAGCTGAAGTCGCAGCACTGCAAGTTCCCGCAGCCCGAGCTGGGCTCGTGGGTGCCCGAGTCGGCCACCGTGGGGACGGACTGGAAGCCGCCGGTGCTGGAGGGCTGGGAGCCCCCGGTGCACTGACGCCGGACGCATCACCGGCGCTGTACGAGCTCGCGCATGCCGTCCGCGACGGCATGACGACCTACCCGGGGCTGCCCGGGCCGATCGTGTGCGACTACCTCTCCCGCGAGCAGAGCCGCGCCCGCTATGCGCCGGGGACGGAGTTCCAGATCGGGAAGATCGAGCTGGTCTCGAACACCGGCACGTACGTCGACACGCCGTTCCACCGGTATCCCGACGGCGACGACCTGGCCCGCCAGCCGCTGTGGCCGCTGGCGGGGCGGCCGGCCCTGGTCATACGGCCCGAGCCGGAGGACCGGGCCGCCATCGGCGCGGAGGCCTTCGCCGGGCTCGACGTGCGCGGATGGGCGGTGCTCGTCCAGACCAACTGGGACCGGCACTGGGGCACCGACGAGTACCTGTCGGGCGGCCACCCGTTCCTGACCGCGGCGGCCGCCGAGGCGCTGCGCGACGCCGGGGCCGCGCTCGTCGGCATCGACTGCCTGAACATCGACTCGGTCGCCGACGGCGAGCGGCCCGTGCACACCGTGCTGCTCGGCGCAGGGATCCCGATCGTCGAGCACATGACCGGCCTCGCGGCCGTGCCGGACGGCGCCCGCTTCTACGCCGTGCCGCCGCCGATCGAGGGCATGGGCACCTTCCCGGTGCGCGCGTTCGCAGTGGGCGCCTAGGCTAGGTTGCATCGACCGATGCGGCGAGGGCGGACATTCCGGGCGACCTGCGGCGGCGTCGTCGCCATGGTGGCGGTCGCCGTCGCGGGTTGCGGGGGCAGCTCCGGCAGCTCGTCGTCGGCCGGTGGAAGCTCTCAGGCTCACACGTCTGCCCCGGTTGTGACTCCGCCTGCGTCCGGCAGGTATCTCTCGGACCTGAAGCCGTCCGGGAACCTGAGCGAGCAGGTGAACTCGGGCCCGGTCAAGATCGCCGGGTCGATCTACCCCAAGAGTCTCTCGTTCTACTGCAGCGTCGGTGACCCGACGCCCTTCCCGAAGTACGCGCTCCAACATGGCGCTCGCAGGTTCCAGGTAACGCTCGGGCTGCCGGCGAACTCTCCCTCCGGATTCGGAGCGGCCGTCATGCTCCTGGGCGATGGGCGCACTCTCCGGACCGTGACCGTCAAGGCCGGTACGCCAAAGACGGTTGACGTCAGCGTCGCCGGGGTGCATACCCTCCAGCTCGAATGCTACGGCTCCGGCAATTCGGCCACGGGCGGCGAGGCTGTTGGCCTCGAGTGGGGCAACGCACGCATCTCAGACGGGTAGGTCAGCAGCCCGAGCGCGGCGCCGTCATCACGGCCTCGAGCTCACCCAACGGGACGGCCTGGGTGTCGTGGAAGACGCCGAGCGTCGTGAAGTGTAGGTCGACGGAATCCATCAAGGCGGCGGTGCCGGCGCCACAGAGCGCCTTCGGGTTCGCGTGGAACACGAGCGTGACGACCCCGTACGCATCGGGGCCGATATGCACGTGGTGGAAGGGCCCCTTGATCGGCTCGAGCGTGCCCCCGTCGCCATTCTCGATCGTCGGCCCCGAGATCGCGCCCACCCAGCCGCTCGGCGTGTGGCCCACGCCGGTGATCGTCACCGGCACCGACGCGCTGTTGTGGATCTGCACCGTCACGACGTAGGACCCGCCCGGACGCCAGACGTATGCCGTGGGGCCGGAACCGAATGCGTCGGGCGTCCGCGCGGCGATGCGCAACCCGTGCGGGCCGGTGAGCGAGCTGCCGGTCGAAAGCGGTCGCATCCCGGTGGCGTATGACAACCCCCACCACACCAGCGCGGCTGCGACGACCACGGCCGCAGCCATGAGCAGCGTCCGCACCCGCACGGTGACCGTGCGCGGATCTGTTGCCACAGGGGCGGCGGACTGTGCCATCGAGGCAATCGTAATCCGTCCAGCTGCGATCCGGTAAGGTTCGTGCCTCCCGTCACGAGGAGAGTACGATGATCGGTGTCTTCATCAGCTTCCGTTCCGAGGCCGGCCTCGACCGCTCGGCGGTGATGGCGATCGCGGAACAGGCCGCTCCCGCGTTCGAGGGTATGCCGGGGCTGCGTTCGAAGGCGTTCACGTACGACCCTGACTCGGGCACGGCGACCAACTTCTACGTCTGGGAGTCCGAGGAGGCGGCCCGGGCGTTCTTCTCGCCGGAGCTGGCCGAGCGCGTGACCGGCCTGTACGGCGTCGCCCCGGAAGTCCGCTTCGTGGAGATCGCGGCGCTGGTCGAGAACGGGGTCGCCACGCCCGCCTGACCGCTGTACGCTCGGATCGTGCAGCACTGCACGAACTGTGGTGCGCCCCGCGATGCGGGGGCCAACTTCTGCGGCAACTGCGGCCACCGGTTCGCGGACGAGCCGGCGCCCGAGCCTGCCGCCACGGCCACGACCGCCGCGTCCGCGGATGACACGCCCTACGGCGGCGAGATGACGGTGGCCGCTGTCCTGCTCTCGCTGTTCATGCCGTTGATCGCGCTGATCGTCGCGCTCGTCATGCGCGCCGGCGAGCTGCGCCCGTCGCGCCGTGGGTTCCTGAAGAGCTGGGCCATCGCCAGCGGGGCGTGGCTCTGCACCGGCTGGATCGTCGCACTGCTCATCTTCTCGAGCGTCGCGAGCGGCGCCGGCGGCTGCAAAGGCGGGATCGATCACCTCTGGCCTCCCTCGCTGACGAGCACGGACGGCCAGCACTGGAGGGCCACCTACCAGTGCAACGGTGGCGGAACGAAGACCGTCGACTACCACGGCCAGGTGCCGTAGGCGGCGAGCAGTGCAGTACTGCACGAGCTGCGGGGCGCCCCGCGAGCCAGGCGCCCGGTACTGCGGAACCTGCGGCCGGGCGTTCGCGGACATGCCCGGCCCGGCGGCCGCGGCGACCGTGGACGACGAGCCGTACGGCAGCGAGATGCTGATCGCCGCCGGGCTGCTCGCCGTGTTCATGCCGTTCGTCGCGCTCATCGCCGCGCTCGTGTTGCGGGCGAACGAGCGCCGCCCCACGCGGCGGGCGTTCCTCAAGACGTGGGCGATCGCGGCGGGCGCGTGGATGTGGGCAGTGTGGGTCTTCGCGATCCTCTTCTTCGCGGTCGCCGCCGGCACCATGTCGCAGATGCCGTAGCGGCCCGAACGCGTACGATGGGGCCGTGCCGGCGCTCCCCGCACTGCTCGCCGCGCTCCCGCTGATCACGGTCGGCCCGTACGGGCCATCGGTCCACGTGACGCAGCAGATTGGCGCCTCCGCGGGCGGCCGCGCGATCATGGCCACGGAGTCCGGCGCCCCGCAGGCGCCGCGGCGGGTGCTCGTCGTCGGCTGCATCCACGGCAACGAGTGCGCCGGCATCGCCGTGATCCGGCGGCTGCGCCGGATGCGGCCGCCGCGCATGTTCGACATGTGGCTCGTCCCCACCCTGAACCCGGACGGCCGCGCCGCGGACACCCGCCAGAACGGCCACGGCGTGGATCTCAACCGCAACTTCAGCGCCGGCTGGACCGCCCACGGCGTCCCCTGGAGCACCTACTACTCCGGCCCGCGACCGTTCTCGGAGCCGGAGACGCGCGCCGCCCGCCGCCTGATCGAGCGGGTGCGGCCGACGCTCTCGGTCTGGTACCACCAGCACGAGCGGCTGGTGTGGGCCTGGGGGCGGAGCACGGCCGCCGCCCGCCGCTACGCGCATATGGTCGGCCTGCGCCTGTTCCTCAACCCGAACCCCGGCGGGACCGCGTCGCGATGGCAGAACCACCACTTCTCGCACGGGTCGTCCTTCGCCGTCGAGCTTCCGGCCGGCCCGATGACCGCCGCGGCGGTCGCCCGTCACGTGAACGCGATCCTGACGCTCGTCCGGTAGCCCCGCCGGGTGCCCGCCGACGCCCTCGCGCTGACCCTGGCCGCCGCCGCGCTGCACGCGGGCTGGAACGTGCTCATCGCCCGCGCCGGCGACCCGGAGGGGGCGGGCGCGGCCGCCGTCCTCTTCGCGGTGACCGTCTTCGCCCCGGTCGCCGTCCTGACGTGGGACGTGCGGGCGTCGGCGATCCCCTACATGGCCGCGTCGGCCGCGGCCGAGCTCGTCTACTTCGCGCTGCTCGCCGCGGCCTACCGGCGGTCGGAGATGTCGCTCGTCTACCCGATTGCGCGCGGCCTCGCGCCCGTCCTCGTCCTGATCGGGGCGGCGGTGGCGACGTCCGCCGAGCCGACCGCGCCCGAGGCGGCCGGCGTCGTCGCCGTGGCGGTGGGCGTGCTGCTCGTCCGGGGCGTCAGCCGCCGCGGCGACCTCGCCGCGACCGCAATGGCCGTCTGCATCGCCGCCACGATCGCGTTCTACACCGTCGTCGACAAGAGCGGGCTGCAGCACGCCGCGACGATCCCCTACTTCGAGGTCGTCCTCGCGACCCAGGGCATCCTCTACGCGAGCGCGCTCTCGGTGATCCGCGGGCCCGGCGTGATCCGGGCCGGCTTCTCGCGCTGGTCGGCGGCCGCGGGCCTGTTCATGTTCGGGGCCTACGGCCTCGTCCTCGCCGCCCTCCGCCTCGCCCCGGCGGCGTCCGTCGCTGCGGTGCGGGAGACGAGCGTCGTCATGGCCACCGGCCTGGCCGCCGTCTACCTGCACGAGCACGTGTCGCGCGAGCGCGCGATCGGCGCGGTGCTCGTCTGCGCAGGCGTCGTCGTGCTCGCGCTCGCCTAGACGGCGACGCGCCCAACGGCCGCGGCCACGAACGCCTCGACGACCAGCTGGACACGCGGCTCCACCCGCCACTCCTCGTGCAGCTCGCACTGCATCGCGAGCACGAACTGCCCGGGCAGCTCGATCGCCTCGATGACGCCGTCCGCCGCACGGGCCGAGGCGACCAGGCCCGCTCCGAGCTCGTCCACCGCCTGGTGGTGGAAGCTGTCGACGACCACCTCGTCGCCGAGCAGCTCGTGCAGGCGCGTCCCCGGGACCGGCGCGATCGAGTGGCGGGGATGGTCGGGCGCCGGCAGGCCGGCCATGGTCGCCTGCTGGAAGCGGCGCCAGTAGCGGCCGGTCGGGTCGGACGGGTGCGACCGCCACGCCTCGACCAGGCTCAGATCCTGAACCATCGTCCCGCCCAGGGCGACGTTCAGCATCTGCATGCCGCGACAGGTGCCGATGATCGGCAGGCCGCGGTCGACGGCCCGCTCGACCAGCTCGATCTCGAAGTCGTCGCGAGCCCGGTCGAGCGTCCCCAGGAGCGGGTGCGGCGCCTGCCCGTACCGGGCGGGGTCGATGTCGTGGCCGGCCGCCAGCATCACGCCGTCGACCCGGTCGAGCTGATCGTCCAGCCCGCCCGGGACGCGGGAGAACAGCATCGGCACCGCCCCGGCCATCACCAGCGCGCGCTGGTACCCGACCCCGGCGTAGTCGCCGGAGCCGTGGAACCCGGCCGAGACCCCGATCAGCGGTTTCGTGTCCGTGACCGCTAGCTCCAGGGGTACGGGCTGTTCGACACCGGGTGCAGGTCGCCGGTCGCGAAGCGCTCGAACCGGAACGGGTAGAGCACGCTCGAGTGGCCGCCGGTCATCACCTGGGCCACCTCGCGGCCGACGCCGATCATCTTGTAGCCGTGGTTCGAGTCGGCGATGACGTACACGTTCGGCCGCATGTAGTCGAAGATCGGGAAGCTGTCGGCCGTGAAGCAGCCGACGCCGCCCGAGCGCACGTTCGCGTACGTGCCGCGCTTGCCCGCGAACCGCTCCATGCAGTGGGAGAGCGACGCGCACCACATGTCCGCGAAGCTCGACTCGACGCTCGCGGTCGGGTACGGGTCGACCTCGAACTCGTGGCCGACGATGATCGGCGCCGCGCCGCCCTGCACGCCGTGCAGGTCCTGCTTGAAGTAGTTGCCCCAGAGCTCGTCGGTGATCAGCGTGCCGTCGTCGTCGTAGAGCGGCGCGTCGGAGTCGACGTGCAGCACGGGCGGCATCGAGCCGTCGGGGAGCGAGAGCAGCTTCGGATCGACCGAGATCTCACCCTCCTGGAGGTACCAGTACGTCCACATCTCCTGGTTGGAGTGGACGTCGCCCTCCGGGGTGCGCACGTCGATCCGGTCGGACAGGCCGAGCATCTCCCACAGCGACGCGATCCATGGCCCGACGCCGATCACGACCTGCTCGACGGCGATGTCGCCCTGGTCGGTGTGCACGGTCGTGACCGCGCCCGAGTCGTCCATGTCGAAGCCGGTGACGCGCACGCCGGTGACGAGCCGCGCCCCGGCCTCCTGGGCCTTCTTCGCGAGGCCCTGCATCGACGCCATGTTGTTGGCGTAGCCGCCCTTCTCCTCGTGCAGGCAGACCTCGACGCCCTGGGCGCGCCAGTCCGGGAACATCTCCTTCATGTGGCTGCGCACCTTGTCCGCGCCGACGATCAGCTCGGACGGGTAGCCGATCCGCTGCTGGCGCTCGTAGACGGCGGTCAGGTCGGAGACCTGGGTGCTGCAGCCGAGGGCGACGTAGCCGACCGGGTGGTAGCTGAAGCCCGGCGGATCCTGCTCCCACACCTCGACGTTCGCCGCCATCAGCTCGGACATGGCCGGCTGGAAGTAGTTATTGCGGACGACGCCGCAGGCGATGCCGGAGGCGCCTGCACCGATGCCCGTCTTGTCGACGATGAGGACGTCGGGCTCCTCTCCGCGCGACCGCTGCTCCTTGGCCAGGTGCCAGGCGGTGGAGAGGCCGTGCACGCCGGCTCCGATGACGAGGTACTTGACGCGGTCGGGCAGGGCGGGCATTCAGGTTCCTTCCGGTTATTGCCGATGCGGCAAAGCTATTTCCAAACTGCGGGCCCATGATACCCCAGCTCCCTCGAGAGCGCCACCGCGCTGCGCACGAGCGCCGGTGCAGCGGCGTCCTGGGCGGGCTCGTCGAACCGCGTGTCGGGGCCCTGCAGGCCGAGGATGGCGGCCAGGTCGCCGCGCGCCCCGAGGACGGGTGCGGCGATCGCGTTCAGGTGCTCCTCGCGCTCGCCGATGGCCCGCGCCCAGCCGCGCTCGCGCACGGCCTCCACCACCGGGGCGAGCTCGGCGGGATCGACGATGGTGCGGTCGGTGAACCGCTCGAGCCGCCCGGTGCGGGGCGGGCCGCCGGCGAATGCGAGCATCACCTTCCCGGTGGCCGTGGCATGGGCGATGCTGGCGCGGCCGATCCGCGCGACCGAGGCGACCGTCTCCCGGCTGGGGACGAAGTCGACGGTGATCGCGTCGGGGTCGGAGGGCAGCGACAGCGTCGCCGTCTCGCCGACCTCGGCCTCGAGCGCCTCCAGGTGCGGCCGGGCCAGCACGCGCAGGTCGAGGCCGGCCAGCACGTGGTTGGAGAGGGCGAGCAGGTGCGTGCCGAGCCGGTAGCGGCCGGTGTCGGGGACGTGCTCGACGTAGCCCGCGTCGACGAGCGTCGAGAGCGTGCGCGAGACCGTGCTGGCGTTGATCCCGGTCAGGCGGGAGAGCTCGGTCGTGCCGGCGTCGCCGCGCACGCGCAGGAAGGCGTCGAGGACGCGCAGTGCCCGCTCGACCGCGGCCAGGCGCCGCTCGGCGGGTCGTCCGGTGGGAGGCATCCGCGCATCATTGCCGAACCGGCAATGCACGTCCACCGGTGAATACACGGGGTCTGACCCCGTGTATTCACGGTTTGCACGGCCGGGAAGGCTGGCATATCGTCGCCCCGTGGAACACGACCCCCGGCTCCGGCTCGATTTCCGCGAGGTCGTCGGTGCGTTCGCGACCGGGGTCACCGTCGTCACCAGCCGCGTCGGCGACCTGCACGCCGGCATGACGCTCAACTCGTTCACGTCGGTTTCGCTCGACCCGCTGATGGTGCTCGTCTCGCTCGCGCACGGGACGCGCACGCTCGAGGTCGTGCGCCGCAGCGGCCGGTACGCCGTGAACGTCCTGCACCGGCGCCAGCGCGACGTCGCCCTCGCCTTCGCCAAGCCCGGCGCCCCGTTCCCGCCCGGCCACACGATCGTCGATCCGGCCGGCTACCTGGCGGTCATGCACAGCCTCGCCATCCTGCGCTGCGTGGTGACCGGCGTCCACGTCGCGGGCGACCACGACCTGGTCGTCGGCGAGGTGGTCGACTTCGAGGGCTCGGGCGGCGAGCCGCTCATCTTCCACCGCGGCGCCTTCGGCGGCCTCGACGAGGACGCGCTCGTCCCCAGCGGCCGCGTGATCGGCATCGCCGGCTCGGGGTGGTGAGTGGGGACAGTCCCCATCCGGGGACAGTCCCCGACTGCGAGCCCAGATGGTGCGTCAACCCGCCAGAAGGGGTCTGACCCCTATTGGCGGGGACTGTCCCCGATTACGCGCCTAAAGGTGGTGGGTGTACTCGGCGAACTCCCAGTCGGTCACCGTCTGGCGGGCGCGGGCGAGCTCCGCATCCTTGATGACCCGGAAGACGCGGACGAGCTCGGAGCCCATCGCCTCGGTGAGGACGGTGTCGGCCTCGAGCGCGTCGAGCGCCTCCTCGAACGTCGTCGGAAGCGGCGTCATCGTCTCGATCTCGGGCGACTCGTAGATCAGGCCCTCCAGCGGCGCCGGCGGCTCGATCTCGCGCTTGATGCCGTCCAGGCCGGCGAAGAGCGCCGCCGCGATCGCCAGGTACGGGTTGGCCGCCCCGTCGCCGACGCGGAACTCGACGCGGGCGGCGCCGCCACGCTCGCGCGGCACGCGGACGAGGGTCAGCCGGTTGTCGTGGCCCCAGCTCACGAGCGTCGGCACGAGCGCCTCGGGGTGCAGCCGCCGGTAGGCGTTCGTGGTCGGGTTGAAGAAGGCCATCAGCCCCGGCCCGTGCTCGAGCAGCCCGCCGATCAGGTGCCGCGCCATCGGGGAGAGGCCGTCATCGCCGTCGCCGTTCAGCGCGTTCTTCCCGTCCTTGTCGGCGAGCGAGATGTGCAGGTGGAAGCCCGACCCCTCGTCGTCGTTCCAGGGCTTGCCGATGAACGTCGCCAGCAGTCCCTCGCGCGCGGCCAGATCCTTCACCACGGCCTTGAAGCGGAAGGCGCGGTCGGCGGCGTCCAGCGCCGGGCCGTGCATGAGGTTGATCTCGTACTGGCTGCGGCCGTACTCGTGATTCGCCGCGATCGCGCCGAGGCCCATGTCCACGCACGCGTGCAGCATCGTCGTCAGCACCCCGCGCGGATCGGCGACGTGGCCGACCGTGTAAACGTGGCTCGGGTTGTCGACGTAGCGGCGGTAGCCGTGCGGCGCACCCGGATCCGGGACGCACAGGTAGAACTCGAGCTCCGGGCCGATCACGGGCGACACGCCGAACTCCGTATAGCCGTCGATCGCCCGCTTGAGCGCCGCCCGCGGGTCGACCTCGTAGACCGACCCGTCCATGCGGAAGAGGTCGCCCAGGCACCACGCCGTGTCCGGCTCCCACGGCACGGGCACGAGCGTCTCGAGGTCGGGCCGCGCGAGGATGTCCTGGAACCCGTGCTCCGGCCCGGCGACCACGTTGTGGCGCAGGTCGACGGTCATGATCGCCTCGCAGTAGGTGCCGCCGTCGTCGGCGACGTGGGCGATGTGGGAGAGCGGATAGTCCTTGCCGCGCGAGATCCCGTGCAGGTCGGGATAGGTCATGCGGACGGTGCGGACGCCGCGCTGCTGGAGTGCGCTCAGGGTGCTATCGGCCACGCGGGGATCCTTTCATGCCGCGGCGACACGGACGGGCATCGCCTTGAGAGCGTTGGTGAAGTTGGTGCGGATGCGCCGGGGCGGCCCCGCCGGCTCGATCGACGCGATCCGCGGGAGCAGCTCCTCGAACATGATCCTGACCTCGAGCTTCGCCAGGTGCGCGCCCAGGCAGAAGTGGGGGCCGCCGCGGCCGAAGCTGACATGGTCGTTCGGCTTGCGGCCGACGTCGAAGCGCAGCGGGTCTGAGAACACGCGCTCGTCGAAGTTCGCGGAGGCGTACCAGGTGACGACCTTGTCGCCCTCCTTGATCTCCGCTCCCCGCAGCTCGACGTCGCGGGTGGCGGTGCGGCGGAAGTGCAGCACGGGCGTCGCCCAGCGGATGATCTCCTCGACCGCCGTCGGCATCAGCGCCGGGTCGGCCCGCAGCCGCTCGAGCTCTTCGGGTGAGTCCATGAACGCCTGCATGCCGTGGGCGATCGCCTGGCGGGTGGTCTCGTTGCCGGCGACGACGAGCAGCAGGAACATCGCGTCGAACTCCTGCTCGGTCAGCCGCTCGCCGTCGACCTCCCCCTGCACGAGCTTCGTCACGATGTCGTCGCGCGGCTGCTTGCGCCGCTCGGCGGCCAGCGCATGGCCGTAGCGGTAGAGCTCGAGCGCGACCGGGCTGCGGAACGGCAGCAGCCGGTACTGGTCGCTCGACGGGTGCTCGTAGGACATGTCCGAGAGGTCGGGATCGGTCGAGCCGATCATGGCGTCGCCCCACTCGATCAGCTTGCGGTTGTCCTCGTGCGGCACGCCCAGGATCTCGCACAGCACCCGGATCGGCAGGACGGCGGCCACGTCGTCGACGAAGTCGAACTCTCCCATCGGCAGCGCCCGGTCGAGGATGTGGTCGGTCAGCTCGCGCAGAAGATCGGTGTATGCGGCCACCGCCCGCGGCGTGAATCCGCGGTTCACCAGCGCGCGCAGGCGGGTGTGCCGGGGCGGGTCGGTGTCGAGCATGGACTTGCGCGCCTCGATCGCGTCCGGCTCGAGGTCCTCGAGCGCCGTCGCGCCGGTCTCCGACGAGAAGGTGGCCGTGTCCTTGTGCACCGCGACCAGGTCGTCGTGGCGGGTGACCGCCCAGTAGCCCTTCCCGTGCGGCCAGTCGTACCAACGCACCGGCTCGTTGTCGCGCAGCCAGCGGAACATCTCGTGCGGGATGCCCTCCGCGAAGGCGTCGTTCTCGAAGTCGATGGCGACCGGCGGCGCGTTCATGCGGTCGAGCCCTCCACGATCTGGAGCGTCTTCAGGTCGGAGTAGAAGTCGAGCGCGTAGTCGCCGCCCTCGCGGCCGATGCCGGAGATGCCCATCCCGCCGAACGGCGCGGTCAGGTCGCGGACGAGGAACGTGTTCACCCAGACGGTGCCGGCCCGCACCGCCCGGCCGACCCGCTCGGCCCGCTCGTGCCCGCCCGTGTAGACGATGGCCGAGAGCCCGTAGGCCGTGGAGTTCGCGAGTTCGATCGCCTCGGCCTCGCTCGCGAACGTCTGGAACGTCAGCACCGGCCCGAACACCTCGCGTTGGACGACCTCGGAATCGTTCCCGGCCGGCTCGATCAGCGTCGGCTCGTAGTAGAGACCGCCCGGATCGGCCCGACGCCCGCCGCGCACGATCTCGTCGCCGTGCGCGCGCGCCCGCTCGACGAAACCCTCGACGCGGGCCAGGTGGTCGGGGTGGATCAGCGGCGAGACGGTGGTGTCGTCGGCGCGCGGGTCGCCCAGCACGTGCGCGTC